>VYME01000012.1_pt1 | contig 363385 bp, 334 predicted proteins | sample 5115281 | NCBI WGS metagenome assembly VYME01 (sample SAMN12291780, study PRJNA351875) | freshwater metagenome | isolation source: freshwater lake | place: USA: Michigan, Wintergreen Lake | collected 2013-08-08
ATGTCGTATATTTGTTGTCAAAAATCTCTTTTTTTCCCTCGGAAACTAGAAAACCAAGCTATGCAGCGTGGTCTTAAAGAATGTCGGTTGAAAATGCGCTTCACGATCTCTCGCCAAGCTCCCAATCATTTACCGCGTAGGTAGTGTGGTAAAAACCAAAGTATTTTAAGTACGATTTGAGTCAATAGAAAACAAACTTTAAATTCCGAATGAAAATATCATCATAATTTTATTATGTCTCATTCGTTTATCATAATATTTGAATGTGAACTAGCGAACAAATTCCAATACTTGTTTCCTGGAATTAAAACCAAAAAAAGAAGCAAAGGAACCGAAAAGAAAAACGAACCTAGTTACCCCGAAAAAATCAAAATAACAAAAAAATGAATAGGTATTTTTCTAAGTATATTAGTACATCTGTATATTATTTTTGTTTAACATTACTTACATTCTTTAATCAAAACGGAAAGAAAATGAACCAGAATTAGTCCTTTAGATTTGATAGAAGCTAGGTTGAAAAAAGACGTATCTTCAATCCTGCATTTGAAAAAACAATTGCCAATTCCTTCTGCTTTTTATAGTTATTGTACATGAAATTTGCCATTCTTACTATTTGTATCATTTTCCTAAACTTCTTTTCAAATTGCACAACAATGGAATCAGCCGTTCAGTTCCCTGACCCGACAAAACGAGAACTAAACATTCAGAAAATAGCCGTTTTGACCTTCGAAATTGACGATGCCAAATGGGATGGTGAATTTACGGACGCGATTGCATTACAAATTTCCAAAAATCTTCCCATGTCCGTAATTGAACGCGAACAACTTTCAAAGGTGGTAAACGAACAGTCCTTTTCAAAAACGGGTATCATCGATACACAAACTGCCGTAAGGATTGGAAAAATACTCGGTGTGGATGCACTCGTTTTTGGTCGCGGGTCGGCACTACGAAGTTTTGATACCAAAGGTTTGCCCTATCCGAATTTAATCGACACAGTCTCACTTAAAATTGTAAAAATTGAATCGGGTCATGTGATAGTGAATGCTCGGAAAAAACCTGGAACAAACTGGTCGGCCCTAAAACTAACAAAATACATTTTAGGCTTCGGACTTATCTGGAGTCGAGAGGATATCCTTATAGAAACTTCCGAATATGATTATGTTGCTGAAAACCTAATCACTGCTATAAAATCAGAAATCCGTTAGACTATAAATAATATGACGCTATCAGCTTTCTTGTAATGCTGATAGTTCTACGTGATTGAGTCGTAGCCTCTTGGACAAAGTGTAAGCAATCGACTCAAAATATAAATTCCCGAACATAGGATGTGCTGCCACATACTCATCGAATTTTTCTCTGGATATGCTATATAACAAAGTATCTTCGATCGCTACGGCGTCAGCAGACCTGGTTTCTTTATCTAAAAAAGCCATATCGCCAAAAAAATCACCTTTGCCAAATGTTGCTAAATGGTGCGACCGTTTGCCTTCGATCGGAAGTTGTATCCGCACCGTGCCTTTTCTTACAAAAAACATTTCGTCCGAAACATCTCCCATGTTAAAGATATTTTCTCCCGCCAAACATCCAATTTCTCGAATATACTTCTGAAATGCTTCGACATCTTCTTTCGGGAATGGTTCAAAAAATTCAAACTGGCTAAGATTCAAAAGAGGAATGTTTTTTGTTAAATCTAATTTCGCTTCGTGAATGATTTGGTCTTCTATGTATTCCAAGGCATCGTCGATCTCATCAAAAAATTTTACATTTTCGGATGAATCTGAAAGTCCGAGAGACCGAAGATAATCCTTCATATTGTGACCCGTTGATAACAACTGAGGGATATTTGCCAAAATAAGAGTTCCATTTGCATTCTGAAGTCGCGTATGAATTTGTTTTAATAGATTAACAGCCGTAAAGTCGATGTTTACAACTCGGCGGAAATCAAGAACAATGTTTTTCGCTGAAGTAAGATATGGTTCGAGGGTATTGAACAGCTGATCAGTGGTTCCAAAAAATAACTGGCCTTGTAACTCAAAGATGATATTCCGATCCGCTTTTTTTTCCAAGGCATCCAGTTCAGAAGGGAGTCTTCTCTTTTTAGAAAACTTTTGGTGGCCCAAAAATTTTCGCCTAACTACATTTGATCGAATCTGATCTCTTAAGAAGAGAAGGATCGCAAGCAAAATACCAACTCCAGCCGCTAAAATCAAACTCGTACTTACGGCAGCGACTACCACACAAAGAATTACGACAAAATCAAAAATTGTGGAGTTGTTTTTTAACAACCCGAAACTTCTCCAATCGATCATACGAAAACCGACAACAGATAAAACACCTGCTAGTGCCGCAACTGGAATCCATTTCAAAAGATTTGCAAAAAACAAAAGAGAAATCAGTGCAAAAACACCAACGAGAAATCCAGAGAATCTAGTTTTTGCACCACTCGCTAGATTTACGAGTGTCGGCCCAAGTGTGCCTGAACCAGCTATCCCGCCAAACATAGAACTAGCGAAGTTTCCTACACCTTGGCCAATCAGTTCGCGATTGGAATCATGACGTTTCGTCGAATAAACATCAATGACGAGACAAGTTTTTAAAGTATCTATCGAAAGTAAAAACCCAAGCGTAAAAGCTGGGATAAGAATAATTTTAAGACTATCTAAGGATAGAACTCCTAAATTAGTTATATTTTTTCCAAAATGAGAAAAGAGGCTTTCCCCTTCTGGAATAATCGGTCCTACCACATAACGATTATTATGTATATCCAATAATTCCGGATGAAATAAACTCAACATCCAATAGGCGATAAATCCTGCGGTTAATGATACAATCGTCGGAGGAATTTTGGTGGAAATTTTTGGGAAAAAAACCATAGTTCCGATTGTCGCAAAACCAATCGTTGGTGCGATGGGATCAGAAGTTAGTGTTTCTAAATTTCCCAGTAGTGATCCTTCTGAGCTCATAGAAAAGATACGCGGAAGTTGGGCCATGATGATAAGTATCCCAAGTCCGCCCAAATAACCAGTGACTACTGGATAAGGAATGAACTTGATTAATCTTCCACCGCCAATAAGCCCTAAGACGATTTGTAATGAGCCTGCGAGTAAAATTGCAATTGTTACCAATATGGGAATTTGGGCATAACTAAATTCTCCGACTCGCACTTGTTCTAAAACAAACACGGATAGTACGGCCGCGGCGGGTGCAGCTGGAGCTGATACCAATTTTGGGGTTCCTCCGACGAGTGGAGTAATCATCCCAATCACAACCGTTCCTATGACACCAGATAGCGCTGCGATCCCTGCATAGGATTCTCCGAGCGGAGTATACACGCTGATCCCAAAGGCGATTGCCGAGGGTAAGGCTACGAGCATAGCTGCGCTAGCCGAGAGAAGTTCCGTTAAAATACTCGATTTTTTTATATTCAATCATCTGTCCCGGTGGGTAATGTAAAAAGAGTTTAATGAGGAGCTAAAAATGCAAATCAATATCGGAATTCCAGAAGCAGAAAGAAGTGCCATTTCGGAAGCATTAAAAAAACTATTGGCCGACACCTATACACTTTACCAGAAAACGCACAGTTATCACTGGAACGTAACTGGTCCCATGTTTCAAACCTTACACTTGTTATTTATGACACAATACACTGAATTGTGGAATGCAATCGATCCGATAGCGGAACGGATTCGATCTTTGGGTTATTATGCTCCCGTGGGTGGTTGGGAATTTGCCAAATATTCAAGCATTACGGAAGACAAAGACGTACCAAAGGCTGAAATGATGATCAAAAATCTAGTAGAAGGAAACGAAGCGGTAATTCGAACGGCACGATTGGCTTACGCACCTGCAGAAAAAGGAAATGACCAAGCGACATTGGACCTTCTCACACAAAGGCTAGATATCCATGAGAAAACCGCTTGGATGTTACGTTCTCTTCTGGCAGAATAACATCGATAAAACGAATAAATTTAAAGAGTATCGAATGAGTTTATGAACGTATGGATAATACGCATAAACTCTTCTGTATGAGTGAAATGAATATAATGTCCACCATCGGTTATAAAATCAATTTTTACATTTTTAAAAAAGTGTTTAATGATTAGCTCATCCTCATTCTTGATATATTCTGAGTTTGCGCCTAATATAAATAAGGAAGGAGTATTTGATGGCAAAAGATCTGAAAATAAATCTTCAAAAAGTTTCCTCGCTTTTGCAATTCCTTTCACATTCAATTTCCAAAAATATTTTCCATTTTGATCTCTTTCTAAATTCATTTGAAGGAACATTCGAATAAAATCATTCGGAACAAAGGGTTTCATCAATTCGTCTACCTCAGCTCGAGAACGTGCCGAGGAGACATCCACTAACATGGAATTGACTTCATTTTCATAAATAAACGGGTAACTTTTCGGAGCTATGTCTTGGATTAGAAGCGATTTTAAGATACCTGGATGTGTCAGATCATAGTACATGGAAACAAGCCCCCCCATCGAGTGGCCGAGAAGGGTTACGTTTTTTAAATTGGAAGTCGTTATGAATTCGTGTAAATCTTCTGACATAGCAGAAATTGAATGTTCTTCGCTATGTGGGGAATCGCCATGATTTCGCAGATCCAAAGAGTAAACATTAAAACTTTTTGATAGTAATTTAGAAATCGAAACCCAATTTTTAGAAGATCCAAATAAACCATGAAGTATGATTAAATTTTGCGCCTCTCTACTGTTTTTACCTTCCGTCTCCAGTATGGGATTAAATTTAAATTTTAATTTCATATCATTTGAACAATCAAGATTTTGGAATTAAAATTATTTTATACATTCGGTTTGTAAGATTTTGAGATAAGGAAGAATTTCCTTGCGTTGTTTAGGTTTATATTCTTCTACATAATTGAACATGGTTTTTATTTCTGAGTTGATACTTGGTGGAAGTGGTTGGTAACAAGGAATGGAATCGGGATCTTTAGTGATCTTTTTTAATTTTAAAATAATTTCTTTAAAATAAATGGATACATAATTGCCGTTTGGAAACTGATAGATGTATCGCATTTTTGTTTTTCTCAATGTTTCCAATTCACACGCGAGGTCTTGTTTGCATTTCGGGTTGGGTAGCACTTCTGCTGCCAGATAACCAGCATAATCTGAATGTTTTGTGATAGGATTTGTTTCAATTAATTTCCAGAAATAATTAGGGTCTACGTAATAAATCGCATCCGAATAGTCATATAACAACTTACTTTGATGACGTTTTAAAAAATCCAATAACTCAGGAGAACTATCAGATTTTGTTTTATACTCATTTATAATATCTAATGTTCGTTTGAGTCCGAAACCCGCTTTTGTGCGGATCAATGTAAAATCATCACCTACATAATCTCCAGTCGTAGATAAAGAAAACAAGGAATCCGTGATTTCAATCCGTTCTTTGAGAGTAAGGGAATTTAATTTCAAAAGTTTATCTGTTTCGAATATAAATTTAGAAAGGTAATCCTTTTTGGGGACAGTTAATACTGCATCTCTCACAACATGCCCGGTAAGCGCATCAGATGTCCGAACAGGGATCCACTTATCATTCGGCTGTTCTAAGGTCTGGGTATCATAAGAAACACTTTCACCAAATTTCAATACTCGCAAAACATCGCTTTTTCGATCAGGAAAAAGATATAACTTAACATTGAAGTGATTGATGATGATGCCAGAATTCAAATCTCGTTTATGAACTAAATCTGGCGGGTTTTGTTTGATTTTTGGTTGGAGTGCTTTGGGCTCAGCAAACAAAAAATTCCGATTGGATAAACAAAGGAGCAGATACAAAATTGAAATTTGTAAACCACTCCGATTCATATTCAAACCTTGAGATCTTCTACCATCTGTTTGATTCTAGAAATACCTTTTTGGATATCTGCGTCGCCTAATGCATAAGAAAGTCGAATGGCTTTGTCATCACCAAACGCAATGCCTGGTACGGCAGCTACATTGTATTTGTCGAGTAAAAGGTCACAAAACAGTTTAGAAAGTGAGGATTCTTTTTTTTCCTTCTGTAGTTTTTTGAACCCTTCCGTTTCGTAAACGCCCGTGATATAAGGGAATGCATAAAACGCGCCCTCTGGCATACGACATTGTATACTAGGAATTTCGTTTAGAAGAGAAACTATAAGCTTTCTTCGCTGGTCAAATGCCAAACGCATCTCTTCTACTGGCTTCTGATCACCGAGTAACGCGGCTTCTGCAGCCGCCTGCGAGATCGAAGATGCATTAGATGTCGACTGACCTTGCATTGTATCCATATTTTTAATGATCTCAGCATTTCCTGCCGCATAACCAATGCGCCATCCGGTCATCGAATATGCTTTTGATACACCATTTACAACAAAAGTTTTTTCTTTCATTGCGTTTGAAATCATTGCTGGATTTACAAATTCTAATCCATCATAGATTATTTTTTCGTAGATATCATCAGATAGAGTGATGATATCTTTAGGTTCTAAAACAGAAACCAACTGTTCTACATCTTTTCGTGTGTAAGCGGCACCTGTTGGATTCGACGGAGAGTTAAATATAAAGACCTTTGTTTTGGGAGTGATCGCTTTTGACAATTGGTCCGCAGTAATTTTAAATCCACTGTTGATATCAGTGGGTACAATCACTGGTATGCCTTCCGCCAAACGAACGATATCAGCATAACTTACCCAATACGGGGCAGGAATGATTACTTCATCGCCAGGATTAAGAGTCGCCATAAAAAAATTATAGAGAACCTGTTTTCCACCCGTTCCGACAATAATTTGATTTCGTTCGTAACTCAAGCCATTTTCATTTTTGAATTTTTGAATGATGGCATCACGTAAGGATATGGTCCCACTAACAGGCGTATATTTAGTTTTACCTTGGTCCATGGCTTTTTTGGCGGCTTCTTTGATATGCGCTGGCGTATCAAAGTCAGGTTCACCAGCACCGAAACCCACAACATCCAATCCACTGGCCTTCAGTTGGTTCGCTTTCGCTGTAATCGCCAAAGTTGGCGAAGGTTCTACCACATCCAAACGTTTTGCAACGAGTTTCATTTTATCCTCTAGTTATGTATGTGCCGGAGACGGCACTGTTTCCTTAAATTGGTCTAAAGTATAGATCTCATACTCATAACCTTGTTCTGTCAAAAAGAGCTGACGATTTTGTCCGAATCTTTCTTCATTTGTATCTCTCGATATCAAGGAATAAAAAATCGCAGTGTTGTCATTTACTTTCGGACGAAGGATACGACCTAATCGCTGCGCTTCCTCTTGCCTACTTCCGAATGTCCCAGAAACCTGAATGGCAATGTTTGCATCTGGTAAGTCGATCGAAAAGTTTGCAACCTTAGAAACAACGAGTTGTTTGATCTGGCCAGTTCGAAATGCCTGATACAATTCTTGTCGTTCGGGAAGCGGCGTTTTACCCGTGATAAGTGGGATTTTAAAGGTTTGGGAAATTTCTTCTAATTGGTTGATATATTGCCCAATCACCAAAATATTGTTAGTGGCATGTTTCTTTAGAATAAAATCAATCGCCTTTAGTTTCTCTGGATTTTCAGAAGCCAATCTAAATTTTTCTCGATCATCTGCCACCGAATAACGCATACGCAAATCATCTTCCATCGGAACACGGATTTCGATACAATTTGCTTCTGCAATCCAAGATTTCGCTTCCAGTTCTTTCCAAGGTACATCATATTTTTTAGGTCCAATGAGTGAGAACACATCTTCCTCTAGTCCGTCTTCTCTCACTAAGGTGGCCGTCAAACCTAACCGACGTTTTGCCTGAAGTTCTGAAGTCATTCTAAACACTGGTGCTGGTAATAAGTGCACCTCGTCATAAACAATGAGACCCCAATTGTTCGCACCAAAGATATGAAAATGAGTAAAGTCTCCGCCCTTTTTTTTGCGATGTGTCAAGATATTGTATGTCGCAATCGTGATGGGTTTGATTTCTTTCATCTCGCCCGAATATTCACCAATGTCGGACTCAGGAATATCCGTTTTGTCTACAATTTCATTTCTCCATTGGCGGATGGAAAGAGTGTTTGTTACAAGGATTAGAGTTTCCGCTCCAACAATTTGCATCACACCCATACCTACGATGGTTTTACCAGCACCACAAGGAAGAACTACAACACCAGATCCACCTTCGTTTCGTCCACCCGCGTGGAACGCTTCCACAGATGCTCTTTGGTAATCACGCATTCCGAACTTTGTCCCGCCTTTTGTCGTCGGACGGAGGTTAAATGGATATTTATTTCCCTCATCGTATCCAGCTAAGTCTTCTACTGGAAATCCTATTTTGATAAGTGCTTGTTTGATATGACCGCGATATTCTTTTTTAATGCGGATTTTATCGCCTTCCATTCCATCAACAAACGGCTGCACAGCGCGATTGTTTGCAATTTCTGTGATGAAACCCATTTCATTCGAGATGATATACAATTCACCCGTTTCTTCTTTTACAAGTTTCACCTTCCCGTATCTAGAAATCTGTTCTTTGATTTCATTGATTACGTTTTTTGGAACGGAATAACGAGCAAAGGATACAAGTCCGTCAATGATCTCCTCGGCCGTCATTTTTATGGAGGCAGCATTCCAAAGGGAAAGAGGTGAAATGCGGTAAGTGTGCATATATTCTGGACTCTTTTCGAGTTCAGCAAACTTTGCTATTAGATCTCGACACGCTTCAAACTCAGGGTTGTCAACCTCAAGGAGCATCGTTTTATCGCTTTGTACGGTGAGTGGTTTGGCCATAGAAAATTCCCTCTCAAAAAACCAGGCTGAGAAGCAGAAGTCACCTGTCAACCTTTTTGATTTTTGTAGGTTTTAGACATCAATTCGTTCAGTTTTGCTTCCTTTTTCAGACAAGGAATCCTATTTCAAAAGCAAGCATCACCTAATCCTGGATAGCCGATAACATATGCAAAAAATAATTCTGCTTGACAGTCTGACTCCGATATAGGCGGGGAAAATTGAAAGGGGCACATCCCAGCCCAGGGGAAGTGCTGGGTCGCGCTTTCCGCTGCAATCTTTGCGACTCTCAATGAAAACAAAAATGAACTACCTCGCGCAAAGGATTTTCGCTACAATCGCTTGTGCGATAGGATTAAAAAAACTCGCTCCTCCTAACAACAAACGCTTTTAAAATTTCACTCTCAAGAATCTCACCACCTTTTATTCCCCATTGTTTTTTGTTTTGGTTGACCCAGAGAAACAAAGTCTTGGCACCTAGATCTATGATCCAATATTCTTTTACACCGTTAAACAGATAACGGTCCGCTTTTACACCCAAATCACGTGCGCGCGTCGATTCACTTAATACTTCGCAGACGAGATCTGGTACGCCATGGATGTGGCCTTTAACAATGGAAAGATTTTCATTTAAAATAAAACTAATATCAGGTCGGATTACATCGCCTCGATCGGGGAGAAAGATATCTACCTGGTATGTCATTTTCCCGCATCGATTCCTTTCCAAATAGGATTGAAGAAAGTAACCAAATCGACTCACCAAATTTCCATGATCATAGTTTACTCTAAAAGTAATGGTTGTCAATGGGAATGTTTGGCCCTGTTTTGATGGGTTAGTTGTAATTAATAAAAACAATAAAAGTCAGTTCGTTTTATCAGGAAATGATTCTTTTTTTTCCTGATAATACAAGAAATTTATTGATAGGAACTTTTTGATTCAATCAGAGACATTAAAATTCTTTTTCTAAAAAAATTAGCATCGTCCAGATTTTGATGTGCAACAGGCATTCTCGGATTTAGAAAGTTGTACCTTCGGTTTTATAGAATCAACGCCACAGGAATCACTAGCTAAACACGCAGCTTGTTTATTTTTTAAAACAAATTTTGTTCCATCAAAATCTAAATCATATTTTCCGATAGTCTCTACTTGGTATTCAACCTCAATATTTGCATCCTCTATGCCTAATTTTTCCTCCGAAAGTCTAATGATTTTCAAAAGCTTCATAGGTTCTAGTCTGTGATCGATATCGTTTGCATTCCAAATTTGAAAATTAATGACCTTGTCATTTCGAATTGTTCCACCACAATCAATATAATGTTTTGTGAGCAGTCCGATTTCTGTTACATGAAAGTGCTCTGGCACTCTAAGGCCGTTTTCCAGTCGAAATTCTACACGATTTAAATTTGATAAAATACTTTTAATTTCTGAGAGCTTCATAAACAACTCCAACCTTTTGTTTCATTTGATCTATATATCGCAATATAACGATATATTGCAAAACAATTTTTAACAACAATTTTTATTTTCGGGGTTTTGTGCAAAAAAATCTCCGAAGTAGTCGCGCATGTCTGCCCAAGATTTTTGATTGATGCAATAGCAGACTGCGGTCCCCTCGATTGTGCCTTTAATAATTTCCAGATCCTTTAATGCTTTTAGGTGTTGGGATACAGTTGCTTGGGCAAGATTTAGTTCTTCAACCAAATCTCCGCAAATACAAGCTTTTCTTTTCATGATAGCTTCTAAAATTGCTATTCTAGCTGGATGACCAAGAGCCTTTGCATACGATGCAATACGATTTTGTTTTTTACTAAATAACTCTACTTTTGTAACACCCATAACTCTAGGGTAATTGAGCTACGGTTTTATCAAGGAGTTTTTGATCTTCTTTTTTTCTAAAAAAACTTTGATTCAAATTATTTCCTTTATCAGAAGACATTGTCCTCTGAACTGGGTTAGCTCGGCAGAATATTTTCGTGACCAAAGTCGACTTGGTAAAGATATTTCGATCGCAACACAAGAATTAGAAGATGTTTTCCTTGAATCCCACCAACTGCCCGAAATGCGTCCCGCAGCGGAGGCAATTGTTCGTACATATCTCAAAAATTCGCCCGAGAAACTGAGTGCGTTATTTAAAAAAAGAGATACGGCTATATGGCTAATCGAGACACTCGCCGAAGTTTGGAAAGACACTGACATTGAGCCCGCCATTGAGTATATCATTCAATACTCTTCTGTTTCTGAATATACGGCAATTGACTTTCTCCTTTCGATTGCTATGTGAAATAAAAATGTATATACAATCGCAAAAAAAATCTTCCACGAAATGGATCCTGGAATCACAAATACCTAAACAGAAAACGAAATTAATCGGCAAAGATGGATTGAGTGTTTGCCCCGAATGCGAAAACTATTATCGCTTTTCTTATGCAGCAGAATACGAAGACAATCACACGATTGAATCATTCTCCTTAGATCGACTAAGTCCGATTGAAATTCGTAACTACTTCTCTGGCGAGAAAAAAGTCGCTTACGAAAACGGATTAATTGAATTAGAAAAAAAAATGGAGTTAGACCTTCTACACGAAAGCCTTTGGCAGAGAAGTGAGAGTGCTTGGAAACTTTCAAAAATATTTATAGATAATAAGCGTTATCCGGAATTAATTTCCCTGCTAAAACAGAAGGAAGAAGAAGTGAGGTTCGAATCTCTATTATCTACAAAAAGGCCAATTTGATTCGATAAAAAAAATATTGATAAATCGAACCAGAGCTCACAAAATTTCGGCTCTCTATATTTTAAATGCAATGGAAAAGGAAAATCTTATCGCTTTCAAAGAAACATTTATATTTTGTTTGGATGATCCCTCGACAAAAGTCCGCGAATTGTCACAACAAATTCTCAAAAAAATATCTTGAAGAAAGGGATTCTGAAAGAATTAATTGCGAACGCTTGTTAATTTTAAAAAACTTTTAATCAGACTTGCGTTTTGATTTGGTTTATGCATATTTTCAGAAAAAAATCTACGAAAGGCTCGTGCCCCATTTCTACCATGGTAAAGTCCGAGCAGGTGTCGCATGACATGATGGATTTTGGTGCCTGACGATTCCATTCGAGATATATAATCTTTCATCACGAATAAAACATCCTCTCTAGACAGTCCAGGGTCCTTTTCTGAAAAAAATTCAGAATCAGCAGTTGCGAAGAGATAAGGATTTTCATAAGCCGCTCGACCTATCATCACTCCATCTACCCGACTTAAATGCTGCTCCGCATTCTGGAAATCTAGGATTCCTCCATTGATGACCACTGGCAGGTCTGGAAATTGTTTTTTAACTTCATAAACATCCGCATAACGAAGAGGGGGTACGGTTCGATTTTCTGCAGGAGAAAGACCATCTAAAATCGCAATCCTTGCGTGAATGATAATTCGGTCCACACCAGTTTGTTTGATTGTTTTGACAAAATCTAAAAGATCTTCTAATGATTCTTTGCCATCGATCCCAATACGGTGTTTAACGGTTACGGGAAGTGTTGTGGATTTTTTGCATTGATAGACCATCTCAGCGACCTTTGTTGGTTCTTTCATCAGACAGGCGCCAAAGGAGCCACTTTGAACTCGATCTGATGGGCAACCCACATTTAAATTAATTTCCGAATAACCATACCCTTCGCCAATTTTTGCACACTCAGATAAGGACAATGGGTCATCACCTCCCAATTGTAAGGCGAGAGGAAGTTCATCTTCGGAATACGCAAGATATCGATCTCGGTTCTCCCCTCTAAGAATGGCACCCGTAGTCACCATTTCTGTATAGAGAAGAGTTTTTTTAGTTAGCAACCGCATAAAATATCTGTAATGCCGATCAGTCCAGTCCATCATCGGAGCGATTGACAAACGATAGGCGGGTGCTACAATTTCAATCATCTATTCTACGCTTCCTGAGGTTGCTCCTCCTTTGTCACGAGCGTGAGAACGGAAGAAATTTCTGTAGGAACCCCGCGTTGGATTTCCTCAGAGGCAATTACAGCAAAGTTTCTTGGAGGCAATTCCTTCGCCAAGAAAAAAGCAAATGGTTGGCGGAGCATTCGAGAGATGACGAAGATGAGGAATCTACCTTCTTCGGCCGCTTTTTGCAATTCTGCGAATACTGATTCCATCACCCGAATGCGGATTTCATTTGGTAATATGATGATATTGTTGCCATCCACTTCATCTCTCACCAAACTTCGATTCATACGATCCATGATTCTAGGATCGATAGTCACAACGTGTAACTTTCCATCAGCGGAAAGGAAATCATTGATGATTTGCCTAGAAATTGCCTGCCTCACTGCCTCAGAAAGAAAAAACGGTTCGTTGGACTTAGGAAGTGTATTCGCAATCGCTTCCATGATTTTTGGGAGGTTTTTTATGGACAAACCTTCTGATAACAGATTTTGGAGTGTCTGTTGGATAAGACCTAGTCTTCCACCTTTATCATAATCTAACTCTTGTACCAGGGTTGGGTGGGTCTGGCGGAGATGCTCAAGAAGTGCTTTTACTTCTTCTCGACCGAGTAGTTGTGAAGCAAATGTAGAAATCAATTCTTTTAGATGAGTAATGATTACCGTAGAAGGATCTACAACCGTATAACCTTTGTTTTCTACATCCGCTCTTGTATTCGGATCAATCCAAATCGCCTTCATTCCAAAAGCCGGTTCCGTAAAATTTTCACCAGCGATTCCTTCTAATTCTCTTTGTGACGTATTCATCGCCATGAGCCGATCCGCCTTTACAACAGACTGCCCAACGACAACTCCGTTGATTTTAATCGAATAGTTATCATGAGAAATCTCTAGGTTGTCTACAATTCGAATCGCGGGGATTACGAGTCCAAAGTCTGTCGCAAATTTTTTACGTGTATTGGCAATTTGTTCTAATAAATGACCACCTGACGATGCATCGACGAGAGGCAAAAGATCCCTTCCCAATTCCACCTGAATGGCTTCTACGGTAATTTCTTTGATATAGTTTTCAGGTTTACGCTCTGCAACTTTCTCTTGCGAAACCGTTTCGATTTTTTTAATCTCTTCTTTTGCCACCTGTTCAATGCTGTATCCAAGATATCCAATTCCAGCCGAGAGAAAAAGTAATGAGAAAAACGGCAGACCTGGAATCAAACTTGCGAGTGCGAGCGCACCAGCCACGACATATAAAGTGCGCGCATTGCCAAACAACTGATCTTTGATTTCACTTGTTAACTTTTTCTCAGAACTTGACCTTGTTACAATGATACCCGTAGCAGTGGTAGAAAGTAGCCCAGGAATTTGCGAAACAAGGCCATCTCCAATAGTAAACTTACCGTAAGTTTCTATCGCAATTAAAAAAGATTCCCCACGAATCGTGGAACCGATGATGATACCACCTATCAAATTGATAGCGGTGATAATAAGTCCTGCCCTTACATCTCCTTGGACGAATTTCGAAGCACCATCCATGGCCCCATAAAAGTTAACTTCTCTCTGCAATTTATCCCGTCTTGTTTTTGCTTCTTGTTCCGTTATCGCTCCACTATTGAGTTCCATATCGATGGACATTTGTTTCTGAGGAAGTCCATCCAATGTAAATCTCGCAGCAACTTCTGAGATTCTTGTTGCACCACGGGTGATGACCATCACCTGTACAATTGTTAGGATGATAAAGATGATAAGTCCTACTACATACTTTCCAAGACCGGCTTCTCCCCCAACAACAAATGTTCCAAATGCTTCAATGACACTCGAGTTCATTGCCGGGCCTTTTGACAAAATCGACCTCGTTGTAGATACGTTAAGCGCCAATCGAAACAAGGTCGTGATGAGAAGTAAACTTGGGAATATTGAAAATTCGCTTGGTTCCGTTACAGAAAGTGCAGTGAGTAAAATCAAAAGACCAAGCCCTAAACTAAATACAAGAAGTACGTCTAAAACAAATCCAGGTAGCGGGACAATCAACATCCCAAGGATGACTAGAACCCCTACTCCTAAAATCAGATCCGATTGTTTCAAGATATCTCTGATATTCATTTTTACCTACTTATCTTCCTTTTGAATTTTTCGAGAGTCATAAGGATTTTTGAGACTGCCTCAAAAAACTCACCTGGTATCTCTTTACCCACTTCTACTTCTTTATATAATAATCTCGCATGCTGAGGACTTTCTACAATAGGTACGTCATTTTCTCGTGCAATTCTTCGGATTTCTAGTGCTAGGCGATTCTCACCTTTTGCGATTACTCTTGGTGCGGCATCTCTACCAAATTCATATGCAAGGGCAACAGAATAATGCGTTGGATTGGTAATGACAACGTCAGCTTTCGGAACCTCGCGAAGCATATTTCCTTGCATCATTTCACGTGCAAGTTGCATACGTCGGTTTTTTAGTATGGGGTCACCACTATCATCTTTCACTTCCCTTTTTGCTTCACTAGGAGTTTGTTTTAGAGATTCTTCGAATTCAAACTTCTGGAAGAAAAAATCAGCAACAGCAATCGCTAATAATAAAATACCGACGGTCATCATAATCTTAAAACCCGAATACGAAATAAGAGAAATTGATTCCATCATTCCCATATTTCCAGTTAAAAGAATTTTTAAAAAATCGCCTGAGATTAAGATATAACTAATAAATCCAATTAAGATCACTTTCGCGAGAGACTTCACTAAATTAAACATAGTTTGCCGATTTGGCAATACTCTACTGAAGTTTGGCGTTATACGATCAAATCGAAAAGCGAGAGCTTTTGGTGTAAACATAAAGCCAACTTGCACTACATTTCCAACAATCGCAAAAATGATCGTGATTGCCAATATTGGCCAAAGTAAATTAAAAAAATCCGTCGCTACCATCGCCATCAAAATTCGAAATTCCTCCGCACCAAATCGGTCCAAAGTTACGCCCATTGCCAAATATTTTTTGATAAAAACTGCTGTATTTTTAATAAACTTTTCACCAAACAAAAATAAGGTAGCAGTACCACCTAACAAAACAAGAACGGAAGCAACTTCTGCCGACTTGGGAACATTCCCCTTTTCACGTTCTTCGCTTCGTCTTCTTTCACTTGGTTGTTCAGTTCTACCTTCGTCTTCCGCCGCAAATAATTGCAGCTGTATCAAGTAGTATGGATTTTTTAAAAATTCATCAGCTGTCATGGTTTAGGCCACTCCCTTACCATTAGGGTTGCTTTATCCAATGATATTTGGATTCCCTGTACCATTTGTGAACTTATAAAAGTCAACGTTGCAATTAGCGTAAGTGTTCCAATAAATACCTTTAACGGGAAAGATAGGGACATAACATTCATTTGTTGAGCAGCCTTTCCCATAAGACCTTCAGCTAAACTCACAAGAAAAAGAATTCCCATAACTGGTAGAGCAATTTTGAATGCTACGACAAACATTGCACCTATGGATTCTTGTAAGACCAGTAGCAACCCTTTATTGACCTGAGCCGTAAAACTCAAGATTTGAATTTTTTCAAAAGAAAAAGCTATTGTTTCGATCAAAAACCGGTGAGCTCCAATCACTAAAAATATCGCTGTTGCCATTAAGCTTTTTATGGTTCCGATTGCTGGTAATGAAGTTTGGGTGATCGGATCTAAAATTTCCGTATAACCAAATCCGATTTGATTGTTAAAAAATTCACCTGCCATCTGAAAGGAGGCAAACACAATCGATACGATAAATCCAATGATAACACCAATGAGTAGTTCTGAAATCACAACGATTCCGTAATTTACCATATGACCTGGGATATTTGGCATATAACGAGCAACAATCGGATAAACAATAAGTGATACCATAAACGAAAAAATCATTTTCAAGGTAAAAGAAATTGAATCTGAGGAAAAAAATGGGGCGACTAAAAATAGTCCCAATAACCTTGCTAAGACGAAGAGGAAAGATTGAAAATGTTCGAGAAATACTTCCATATCATATCTTTTCGATCATAAAAAAAATTTCTCTCGTATAGTCGGTCATCACCCTGACCATCCACGCAGAAAAAAATACAATCACGGCGAAGATCGAGACAAGTTTTGGAACAAAAGCTATGGTCGGCTCTTGGATTGAAGTTGTAGTCTGTAAGATACCTACTATGAGTCCAACAACTAACGCCGTTATTAAAATAGGACTTGATATTTTTAACGTTACAATGAACGCTTCTCGAATTAGATTGATTACGTCGACTTCTGTCATTTATAACTCCTTACCAACTCGAGGACGAGTAAATTCCAACCATCAATCAATATAAACAATATCAATTTTAATGGAAGTGAAATCATAACTGGAGGCAACATCATAAAACCCATGGCAAGTAAGGCGGAAGCAACAATTAGATCGATTACGATAAAAGGAATAAAAATATAAATTCCGATAATAAATGCCTTTTTTATCTCAGATAACATAAATGAGGGGATAAGCACATAAGAGGGTACATCATCAAATGATTTTACATTTTGTACTTTGCCAATTCGCAGAAACAGGGCTACGTCTTTAGCACCGTCTTTCCCTAACTGTCGAATCATAAATTCACGCAATGGTTTTAAGCTACCTTCCATAAATTCTGATTGGTCAATTTTCCCATTTAAGTATGGTTGAAGCGCTTGGTCATTGATTTTGCCAATCGTCGGCGCCATGATAAAAAAAGTTACAAAAAGTGCCAATCCCATCATAACTTGGTTTGGTGGTAAATTTTGTAATGAAAGGGCTCGTCGAACAAAATCAAAGACGATAACAACTTTTGTAAAAGAGGTGACACTCATCACGATTGCTGGCGCAAGTGACAAAATAGTCACAAGAAATAAAATCATAAGCGAAAGACTAGTTTCTTTTGGCCCTTTCGCCTCATTTACGTTAAATGATAGGTTGGGAATGGGAATTTTACTCCCTTTGGAACCTGTGGCCTGGGCTAGGAGGTCATTTGGAAAAAAGCTGATGGTAGAAAAGCAGAAAAAAATTACCAAAAAGTATAAAACTGTCTTTTTTTGATTCAGATTCAGATAGGTCTTCATGAGGGCCCGCCTTCAAGAAGTTCTCTGTGTTTTCGCAATCGCTCTAAACTTTCACGCGCTTTCTTTTGAACATCGGCACTTAAGTCAACGTCACTGGTCTCTAGTAGATTTTTATTGATTCGGATTTTTTTTGCAAGTGCCTTTGATTGTAGACTTTCCAACATTGTTTCTAAGAAATTAGGAACATATGGATCTGCCTCGGCTTTCATTTTATTGATCTCTGATTTTTCTTCTGGAGAGTTAATCTCAGTTACAAGATTCACCGAACCATCAGCTACACCTAACACAAGTAATCTATTCCCTACTTCTACGATCTGTAGAGTTTGGCTAGGTGATAAAGTCAATGTGGAAAGCACTTTCATAAATCCCTTCACAGGGTAACGAGAGGCTCTTGATATCTGCATTTTTTGGACTAAAAAGTAACCAGCCGCAACCAGGATGGCCAATACAAATAATATTTTTAATAAAATCCAGGTAGCAGAAGGAGAATCATCAGTTTCCGCGTAACGCTCTTGGATTGGATTTTGTTCTTTTGTTTCTAATTGTTTGTCATCTTTTGTTGGGATTTCTTCTTTCTGTTTGTTCTCGTTAATACCTAATTCTTTTCTAAGTATTGAATCTAATTCTTTTTGATCAGTTGTAGACTGAGAATAAATGGAACCCGCAAACATAAAAAGAAAGATATAAAGTAGAGTTGTGTACATAAGTACCCCTACCGAAACACTGCCTTTCTTTTTAATTATGATCATTTTTCGCCTTTGAGTCTATCTGTTGGGCTTACAATATCAGTGACGCGCACACCGAAGTTCTCGTCGATGACCACAACCTCGCCCTTCGCAATCAATTTTCCATTTACTAACAAATCAACGGGCTCACCAGCTAACTTATCCAACTCGATGATGGAACCTTCACCTAAACCCAAAATATCTTTAATATACATTTTTGTACGACCAAGCTCCACGGTAAGAGCCATTTGAACGTCCATTAGAAGGTTTAAGTTTGTTTGGCCTGGGCCTGCACCAGCGGTAGCAAGTGAGGGGAAATTTACTCCCTTGATCCCTACTGAACTTTGGCCCATGCCCATGCCACCGCCAGGTACAGAAACATTCATCCCTCCGCCACCTGGAATTGGCTTTGGAGCTCCGCCTTTTTGTATTTCCAGAATATTCTGCGCCATAGCTTGGCTTAGCACATAATATACCTTAAATGAACCTACACTGTCTATATTGAGGCTTAGTGTTGTTTTAACGAGATTGTTGTCGTCTGGAAGCTGTAAATCTCTAGGAGAATCAACTAACGCAATATCAGCTGGAGTGCCAGACATCGATCCGTTTAATTTTAATCCGATTTGAGCTGTCACCGTACCAATGATAGGTGACAAGCTATCTTTTAATGTTTGGAGTTGAGCGTTGTCCAATTGGCCAGGAGGAGTCATGCCGCCCATCATCACACCAGCAATTTTTGCTGCATTCTCTTGGGCCATAATGAGGCTCACTCTACCCGCGAGTGTGCCACTTAAATTAGAATATAAACATACTGTTTTTGATCCAAATTCCTTTTGGATATCCGCCGCCGAACTAGACTCAGTTGCTGGATTCATAAAACGGGTGTTTTTTGCGAGTATAGTTCCTAATGTGTTACCAGCAATCTGGAAAGAAGAACCAACAATGTCCGAAATGATATCACGATCAATCGGAGATAAGGTATCACCGCCCGCGGAAGATCCCGAGCTTAGCGAAGATAGATCAAATGTATCATCTGCACCTTGTAAAAGTGCGTCTATTTCGTCTTGTGAGAGCGAACCTTCACCCATACCCTATTTCTCCGAGAAAACTTAGAGTAATGTGACATAATGTGAATTTTTCTGTCACCTAGTTTTTTTCTAGTTTGACAAAAAGTAGACCAAATCAGTCGAAAGCGGTCTCTTTTCCGTCCGAATAGGCCCTTAAATTGTCGTAGGAGTAGATTCCCGTGTTGTGGTAGTCACTCCAGACAATGGAAATGGCATAACGACCCACTTTTGTCCAAGAAATCAACTGGATGGACTGGATATGACTCGTGGCGGCACCCACTTTTCCGCCATGCCCACCCCGGCAAGTCGCACACGGGCATTTTTTCCTAAGATCTAACAGGCTGTATTTGGAGCTCACTCCATCTTTCCAAAGGATGCTCAAATTTTGATCATCAAAATTGATTTCCTTGGGCATTGTTGCTAGTTGGGACATGGACATGTTATGCTTTAACAGGTAGCTTCAAAATTTTCTTTTTAAAATGGCCGACAGTCATACCGTATTGGACTTTTTCACCGAGTACAATGTTGGGTGCCAAGTCGATCGTATCATTTTCGAATACCAAAATAACGGTCGAGCCCATTTCAAACCTGCCAAGCTCCGAACCTTTATCGATCATAATGGATACATCTTTGTAGATATGTTCCTTGGAAAACCTTATCCAATTATTGGTTACAATTTTGTTATCGTATGTGACTCTGATTTTTCCGACGTTTGATGCCCCTACTTTAATGACTGCTATCTTACCATATTCAGTCTGTAAAAAAGAAATGAGCCTTTCATTTTTTGGGAAGAGGCCTCGTATGTTTAGGACAGCTAAATCATTTACAGGGAAAAGTTTTCCTGGCTCATAATAATATCCAAGAATTTGGCCAAAAAATGGCGAGTGAATCCTGTGATAGTCTTGAGGGGAGAGATAAAATGTAATGTATTTTCCATTGGTAAAAGATTTATAGTATTTTTCAGAACCTAACAATTCTTTAACGGAATAATCAATTCCTTTTGCTTGGATGATCGTCGATTCATTTATATTTCCAAAACTAGTGATTTTCGAATCCGTAGGTGATACGACAGCATTTTCTGCTGAATCAATGATTCGCGCTTCTGCTCGTAGAGCACGTGTAAAAAATTGATTTAGAGATGCGTATTCTTTGATCTCTAGTTCTGCTTCATCCAAGTTGATTTTATATGCTTTGGCAAATGCCTTAAGGATGATTATCATCATAAATCTAGGTAACTTCAGGGTGGAAAAATATCCAAAAAGTTTCGATATAAGATTTTTAGGGAGTAAAGTAAGGACCAAAAGATAAATATCTTTGATGATCTCATATCTGGCACCAGATTCAGAAATATATTTCTTTAACTCCAAGTTCGCTGATTTACCTAACAAAATTAGCGAAACAAGTAACGGGACTGACGTTATAAGAGCCATCATATAACCGAACTTAGTCGCAAAAAGAAATACGCTCTCTCCATTTAAAACATATATATAGGCAGATCCTAATATAGTTCCTATATACATAATTCGAAAAAAATTGGCAAATTTTTCTCCAAAAATATAAAATGCACTTTGTTCGCCTGTGTAAAACCAACCAGCCAAACTCAAAATCCCGAACGCGAGGATCGAAACGAAGAGAAGGATGCTCGGGATGCTATCCTTGTTTTCTAATATTCTTTCTGGAAATGCTAGGACAGTTTCTAAATTGACAGCTCCATAAGAATAAAGCACAAAACCGACCATAGTCGCCATTACAAATCCTTCGAAAAAGGTAGCCAGCATACTCACTAAGCCTTGTTTTGCGGCATAATCTGTCCGAACTACACCAGCTACGCCTGCAGATTTACCAAGTCCTGTTTCTGTAGACAAAAAGAAAACTCCAACGGAAACAGAAATGGTTCTTAGAATCCCGAATATCCCACCACCTTCAATTGCCTGTAAAGAAAAAGCTTGGACAAAAATGTCCTTTAGATAAGGGAAAAAGGGGGAGAAGCCTGAACCAAATAACGCAAAATAGGCGAAGAGAAACAAGACGATTCCCAATGGGGCAAGAATCGTTGCCGTTTTACCAACTCGCCTGATCCCACCCACAACAATAAAAAGTAAAATTACAGAAATAGATATCGGACCCGCCATTCCGGAAAAATTCAGTCCTTCTTTTGCTACGAAGGTTAAACTTAAAAAAGGAAAAATTCCACCAAAACTAAGAACTGTTAGTATCGCCGCAAAGGAAAAAGCTACTGCCAACCATTTCGCACGAAGTGATTTTTCGATAAAATACATAGGACCTGCCAAATATCTTCCACTCGGCAATTGGTTTCGGAATTTTATGGCTAACGTAGAAGAGACCAACCGAATCGGCATGATTAAAAATGTGATGACCCAAATCCAAAAAATTACACCAATCCCACCGTAGGCGACGGCAAGCGAAGTTCCAATGATAGACCCTGTTAACAAACTAGAACCAATGCCAGCAAAAAAGGCTTGTGAATGGACCAGTTGGCCTTTTGAGCCTTTAAAATCCATATTGCCTGTAAGGATCTTCAGAGACAAAAATAGAAACCGAAGTTGGGGAAAACCCATCCGAAAACTCAAATACACACCTGCTACGAGAACCAGGTAAAAATAGGGACTGAGGACATCGGAGCCTAGTAGGAGGGAGAACTTTGATGCGCTTTGAAAGAATGTTTCCATAGGAGCTGATCCTTACGAAATTGGATGAAATAGTTATGTCAAGATGTATTGTCTCCTATTTCCTACTAGTTTTTCTTGTCACTTTGGCAAAAGAAAGTCCCCTCATTGCGAATCCTTGGGAGCTTGGACTTCGAACTGGTGTGGGCTATCGCGTTCCCGGTAGATTGGATTCAAACCTTCAGAATTTTTCCTCCAGTTTTAATCCATTTGTTATTTCAGATGTAAACTTGAGTGGAGGTTCCCAAACAGCAACTTACGAAGGTTTGGCTAGGTATTTTTTAGATCCACAATCCAAAATTGGAATTAATATAGGCAGGCAAGATCTTTCAAAATTTCTCTTAACGGAGGTTAGTAGTGACGCCTACCTTACCAATTTACAATCAGAAATTTTTTCTTACCATTTAATCCTTACGTATCATTTTGTAACAGAACTGTCAAGAAATTGGGAATGGGAAAACGGAATTGGTATGGGATTTACTTCTGCCGATTGGCAAATCAGAGGTTACAGTTTAGGTGGAACCAATGGAGCATCCTTCTTTCAACAACGCGGAAATCTAAGAGGAAATGGACTTGTTTACCGTGCCGAAACAGCCATAAATCGAAGATTAGGCGATAATAATTATTTTCAAATCGGCATAGGATACCATCATCTCGCTATTTCCAATTTTTCTGGAAATTACAATGGTGAGACTTCAAGTATCTATCTGAGTAGTACGGGTAGGGTCGGTGTTTTCGATGATTCTCGGGTTTTTGATGTCAATGTAAGTACTTCACAGTTCCTTAGGCAATTGGATATGAACACTGGTTCATGGAATCTCTATTTTTCAGTTATGCACAGGTTTTTGGATTGACAGTAGCTATGTACCAATATGATTCTGGAGAAAGATTCCTATGAAACCCCACAAAATCATTACGATCGGGATCAAAGAGCTAGCACACCAAAAAGTGATACTCGCCGCTTGGTATAATTTCTTAAAAGAAAGTTTTGATGCAAAAAAACTTACCAGTGATGAATTCACTGACTATTTAAAAGCTCACGTTATGTATGATCTCGACAAAGACCAAATAGAATTGATGTTGAGTGGCTCCGAACCTCTGTTAGAAGACTTCAAAAAATCTATTTTCGGATGAACCTGCAAATCTTTGGCACAAAGAAGTGTAAAGATAGTAAAAAAGCACAGCTTTACTTCCAAGAACGTCGAATTCCCTTCCAGTTTATCAACCTTGCCGAAAAAGAGATGAGCAAAGGGGAATTGAGATCTATTTTAAGTGGTTCCATAACCTTAGATTCTTTGATTGATACGGAATCAAAAGTCTATGAAGACAAAAACTTAAAATATATGAAGTATGATAAAGAAGAGATGTTACTCACTCATCCCTTGCTTCTTAAGACTCCGATTGTCCGAGATGGCAAACGAGCGACGATCGGATATGTTCCAGAAATCTGGAAAATTTGGATCGATGAGTCTAAAAAATAACAATGATTGAAACTAAAGTTGAAACTTTAATTCATAAACCGCTTGAGATTGTATTTTCGTATTTGGCAAGTCTTGAAAACCAAACAGAATATAACACGAGTATACGATCGGCTATAAAAAATGAAATCGAGGTCGGACAGCTTCCTTCCTATACCATTGAAATCGATTTAGCTTTATTCAAACTGAAAGAGAATTACCGAGTCATTTTATTTGAGACGAACAAACGTTTTGTTGCAAGACTTGACCATAGCCTATTGTCTTTCGAAGATACTTATGAATTTAAGGAAGAGAACGGTTATACACAAATTACGATTGTCGACCGTATGGAATTAAAAGGTCTGTTAAGACTTAGCGAAGGCCTAGTTAAAATAAATCTTGCATCACAGATGAAAGAAAATCTAGCCCGTGTCAAAACAAACATCGAATCCTCTACTTAATCTGATTTTTTTTGTTTTTGAAAGAATTTTACAATTTCAGGGAGTAGCCCTAACGAGGAATGTATTCTATGCATTTCCAGAGCAGGTCTTGCTGGAATTCCAAAGTAAGCTGTTTTTTCTTTTGAGTCTTCCGTTAATCCCGACAATCCCATCAAAATCGAACCTCTTTTCATTGTTAGATGTTCTGCGACGGCTGATTGGCCAGCTAAAATACATCCATCCTCTAACGTGACGGAACCTGCAAGAACAGTGGCTCCTGCGATGTAAACATAATTACCTACTCTACAATTATGACCGATATGAACGTGATCATCGAATTTCGTAAAGTTTCCAATTGTCGTTTCTTCTAATGCGGCCCTATCTACCGTACAATTTGCACCCATCTCGACATCATCTCCGACTACGACGATTCCAATTTGTGGCACTTTATACCTTACCCCGTCGAAATCATAGAATCCAAAACCATCCGCACCGATAACAGTATTTGAATGTATTAAATTATTTTTCCCCAACTTACAGTTGTAATAAATCACGACACCTGATCTAAGTTCAGTATTTTCTCCGATTTCCACTCCAGATTCCAAAACTACATTAGGATACAGGATACATCTATCTCCGACGACTGCATTTTCTTGGATTACTACGTTCTCCATGATGGTCACATCTTTTCCGATTTTTGCTGAAGGGTGGATGTACGCACGGTTTGAAATTTTTGGTTCAAATTTTGGTTTATTTTCAAATTGGGAAACAGCCAAAATGAACTTAACTTTGGAAGATTTGTCAGGAACAATGATTGCGTTTGGAAACAAATGCGAGAGAGGATCAATGGTCAGTGCGATTTTTACGTCCTTATGTTTTTCATGTTTTAAGAGATATTTTTTGGAAGCGATATAATACATAGCATTTGAGTCGACTGGGGAGTGATGTTCCAAGTCTTTGATGCCCGTTATCTCGAGATCGCCATTACCCTTCCATTCACCACCTAATTTTTCTGCTAAAATTCTAAGTTTCATCGGCTTATCTCCAACATGAGACATATTTTAGTGACATTTTTTTTTACCATTGTTAGTTAGGCAATGGGTTTATCCGAAAATAAGAATGTGGAAACGTACAAACATTTAGAAAAATTCAATCGATTGTTCTTCTGTGTTTTATTTTACAGTGTTAGTTATTTTCCTATATCCCTTCATGCAGAAAATGACCTGGAAGAAATTGGAAAAAAGCGAAATCAAGAAGAGATTGCATTGGAAGGTAAAATCTATTTCGCGAAAAAATCTATTAAAATATCCAACTATGACATGTTAAGGTTACAGAGGATCGCAGAACATCTTTTACAAAACCCAAAATTCGTGATCTATATTCGTGCTCACTCTTTCGATGGTGGCACCGAAAAAGAAGAAATATCAATCAGCGAAAAAAGGTCGATCGAAGTGGAAAAGTTTTTTACCTTACATGGTGTAAAGGAAACTCAAATCAGAAGACTATTCTATGGGAACTTTCGTCCCTCACCTAACGTATCTATATCACATGATACATCGCTTATGAGAAGAGTAGAATATCAAATCATCACAGAATGAACCCTTTTTGTATCATCGCTTCTAGATCTTGGATGGTATCAACATCCTGAAGAGTCGGAAGAATTTTAAGAGTTTTACCAGTCTCTTTGATTCTCTCAAGTGTTTTCAAAAATACCCTATCCGTGCTCCATGGGATCGCTTCAAACAAATCGGCTAGATAAGATTTTATACCTAATAAGTAGTATCCTCCGTCGAAAGCAGGGCCAATGACAAAATCATTATTATCTAGATACGAAAAAGCATCTAACAGCAAAGATTCGGTGAGTTCAATACAATCCGTCCCTATGATACAAACTGATGAATAGACTTGTAACTCTTTTTCAAATGCAATTGACATTCTTCGCCCTAAATCACCCTTAGACTGAACTTCTTGTCTAAAGCTTGAATTATTAAACGGATTTATTTCAGGAAACCGCTCGTCCCAGTAGACAATTTTATCAAAAGGCAAATTTTTAGTGATATTAAAAATCATTTTCAAAAATATTTGATAGTATCGGAGAGTTTGAATATCTCCGAGATCTTTCGACAAACGAGTCTTTACTTTTCCATGTATGGGATTTTTTGCAAAAATGAGGAGAGCTTTTTTTTCCAAATATATACTCCTAGGATAAATATTTCAATTATAGCCAAGATAGATCCCCAACTGGATTCTGTTAGTGGGTATAAAAAATAAGACGCTGCCGCAAACCCACTAAAAATCAAAGCTAGAGATATATGATATCCTAAATACAAAGAAAGTCCGATAAATGGCACAAAATACCAACTATGCAGAACGGGAGAGAACAAAAGGAATAACAACAAACCAAACAGCAATCTATTTTCAAAGGGAAGTTCAAACTTTAAAAGAGAAAATAAATAAATTACGCCAGCCAAAACCAGAGAAATCATTCCTGAAAGATAAACAAGGGAAGGGAAGAATCCTAAACAACAGTAAATAATTTGCTCAAAAAGAGAATGAAAGCGAAAGGAATGGAAAAAAAGTCCGATCCCAGTCTCAAATTGAAATTTCCAGTTTCTAAAAACAGTCAGATACAATACTAACAAACTGATCATCACACTGATAAACATTAGGTAGTTACTCCTTGAATTTTTTTTATCCAGTAGGCCCGGAAAGATAAAAATAAAATTTATTTTTATCTGTAAAATCAGAAAGTATAAAATAGCAGAAGTTCCCTTTTTCAGTAGGCGATGAAAGCGAATCAGCAACAAAAACAACAGTAGAATTAATCCTTCAAAATGAATTTGGGATACAGTTTCTAAAATGAGAATAGGATTTCCCGCGAATAACCATAGATTGGTGGGTTTCAACTCCTTTTCTTTTAGAAGAAATAGATTACAAATTTCAACAAATAGTAAAGTTAATTGAAGACTAACTACCTGGAATATAAGGCTTTTAATTCCCAAAAACCATGGCAGCGCAATTAAAAATTGTAAAATAAAAGGATAAACTGAAAAATAATTTTTACTATTCATGCCTTCATAAAGTAAAGTAATTTCAGCTTCCGATTTTGAATGACTTAACATCCATTCTGTCGGTGTCCAATTATACGGTGAAACGCCATTCGAAAAAAGATAACCATCCCAAAGGAAACGAAAAAAATCATCACTGAATACTGGTAAGGTGAATATTGTCACAAAGCGCAAAAAAACACCGAGAAAAAATATTTCTTTATTCTTTCGAAAAGCTGCATACTTATAAATAAGAATATAAAAACAAAAACTAAGAATAAAAAATAATAAGACAGAAAATATATCATTTCGGTTCATGGTGCGAACCGAAAATCCTAAAAGGCCGATATAAATAAGAGAAAGAAAATAGAACATATATTTATTTTTTGGGTGGAAATAGGGTAAGTTTAAAAAAAGTATACAAAATTTTTATACCGACTCGTATAGCCATAGTTAAATTTCCTGAAATTTTAGAAACTCCATGTTTTCTTTTTAGATAGTTTACAGGAATTTCAGAAATTTTCAAATTTTCCTGCAAAGCACGAATCTGCATTTCAATATTCCAACCCCAGGTTTTATCTTCTAACTTCATTTTAAGGTAAGCCTCGTATCTGATGATTCGTAAGGGACCTAAATCGGTAAATTTTCTTTGGTAAAAAATAAAGAGCAAAAAACAGGTCAAAACATTTCCGAACTTTTGAATAAAACTAAGCGATCCCTTTTCTGCGCTTCCAAGAGTCCTAGAACCAATCACCAGATCAGCATTCGTAATTTGAAAGTGTTGATACAATCTCTGAATATCTTTCGGATCATCTGAACCGTCTGCATCCATAATCAAAATCCATTTGGGAGATTTCGAGATAGAATTTATACCAGCTAAACAGGCATTCCCATAACCAATATTAGATTCATTTATCACAGAAACCCCAAATGATTTCGCAATTTCTTCTGTTTTGTCAATTGACCGATTGTTTACAAGAATGATGTGAGAGGAATGAATCGGCGTATATTCTAAAATACCGGATAACACATATCCTAAATTTTTTTCTTCATCCCTTGCAGGTATTATAATATATCCCTCATTCTCCACGTCGTTTTTCATTCCGTTTGAATAAATCTACGAGTGATGTTTCTGAGCTTTTTTCTGTTTTCAGATCAAAACTACTTTCCAACACCAAGGAACTGTGTGGATATAAATCTTTGATATTTGTTACTTTGGATCGATATAGTTCTGCCACCTGATCTACATTTTGTGACATATAATCGGAAGTTTGATCCTTTAGTTTTACATGATAGATTCGAAATACAACTTTGTCCGCCATCTGAGAAGGAATGTTACTGGTCAAGGTGCGAATCTCCATCGGCCTAAGCCGATTTTCGGATACTAATTTTGCCTGAGGGTCCCATTGCCAAATTTGGCCTATTCTATCTTCCTTCGTTGCTATTAATTTACCATCATGATCGAAAAATGAAAGTTCTATCTTCAAAAATCTTTCAGGGTCACCGGAAGGTACATAATGTCCCGCATTTGCATTTTGATAGGTTACAGAAATTGTATCAGAATTCTTTTTTTTCCAATTGAGTATTTTTACTCCAGGCCTATAACCACCTGACAACTGATAGGCATAAAGAGAAAACTCTTTGGGAACTCCCCCACCGACAAAGTTATGTTTATGAGAAACTCTCGGCGGTTTATTCCAAGCTGAAGATACAAAAGATCTTTTGACTTCTGGCATATGACAAGTAACACAATCAGAATTTGGATGATGTACCTCCGCCTCTTTCATTTCCTTTCCCGTTTGGAAATAACAAACCAACGATGTGCTCAAATTGTATGTTTCATTATGGCAATCTAAACATCGATTGCGAAGTGCTTTTTGATCTATTTTGATTGGATGCGGCGGAGTTGTTGTCCCATTAGCACCTAATACATAAGAATTCCCGGTTTTATCAAGCTTTACGTGACAAGTAGCACAGGTTATTGCCTCTTCTTTCATAACGGGATCAAAGGTTGGATTCGGGGATTCAATAGGTTGGAGATAGTCTCCGTGGTTTAAAAAATCGATGACAGTTTCTCTTTGGTTTTGAATCGGAATGTGACAATTCAAACAAATCCACTTTGGTTGACCTGGTTTGCCAAGTTCTGATTGGAACTGTAAATCGGAAAGTGCATGCGCATGCGTAGATAATTTCCATTCTTTATAAATCTCTGTATGACACCGGCCACAATTTTCGGCCCTTGGCAGACCTACTTTCGGTATCTCCGGTAAAGACGATACAGGACGATTCCAAACTTTTTCTGAAAAAACTTCGTCCACAGAAACAGGCCGAGTAGAAGTTTTATACCAGACAATAGAAAAAGTTAGGATAAGAATAGAGAAGCTAACAAAAAATAATATTTTCTTTTTATTCACTCTTTTCTTTTACCAATGGATACAAATTCGAATCTTTGGAAGACCATTCCCACATTGAACCTGAAAAATTTTTAGCACGAAATCCATATGAATTCAAAACAGATGTCGTAAATGCGGAACGTATGCCACCAGTACAATATGATACAATCTCATCTTCTGGTTTGATATTTTTAGATTTAAGAATTTCTAATATCTGTTCCTTTGGTTTTATATATCCTTCAGGATCCATAAATTCTTTATAGTAAATCCATTTAGCGCCTGGTATGTGTCCACCTCTCGATTCTCCGTATGGCGTTTTGCCTCGGTATTCCCTTTCTTCTCGGACATCCAAAACGGAAATATCCTTTTTCTTTAACGAAATCCGGTTTTTTAATTCCTCAGCTGAGATATCGATGGAAATTTCATTTTTATTTTTGAAGGTAGTCTCTTTTTTCACTATACTCATGTTATTTGCCTTTTCTTTGAACAATTGCAAATATCGATCGGCTCCACCATCTACTAAATAGGCATTCAAAAATTCTGCAGCCCGAAGAGTCCAAACAATCCTCCCCTCTTCCCCCCAACCAGACAATGGGTCACCAAACACCAATATGACGTCATTTTTTTGAATTCCGATTTTTTTAAATTTTCTTTGAAGTAAGTCAATCGGAAGCAAAATTCCTTTATTAGGATCATCTGGTATAGAAAAATCCTCCCAACTAACGACTGTTGCACTTTGTATCTGGTTTATAATCCGATCCTTTAGGTGCCTTGCATCTAGCAACTTGGCTCCACCTGCAGTTAATCGTATGGCCTGTTTGGGAGAAACAATCCAAGAATCATTTAAATTCCACTCTTTGGATGCAGACGGATGACCGCTACTTGGGCTTGTCAGGAACAAAAAGAGGCAAAATGGAAGGCAATACTTCCAATTAAAATTATTTGGGTTTAGAAAACTCTGTCGGAACATACATATCCCCCATTTCGAATACTCAAGGGTTTCATGCCCACTTTGATCTGGACGCAAAAGCTGTCAATAAATCGAACCTTTCCTCTGCAAAAGCGAATTTTTTCTTGCATTCGAAACAATCGTTGGGAGTTTAGGACGAGAAGGGAGAAAAAAACGTGAAATTTGGGGATTATCCAGAAGTAGTAAACGAAAATGCTACGAGAATTGTTGCTTCCACGGTCGTAGTTCTTGGTCTTATCAGCATTTTTTTTCCAAATCCATATACACTTGGAATTCTAGTGTATGACTTTGCCGCGAGAGTAAGCTTCGGGCCAAAATTTGAACCTTTTGCGTTCTTTACGTCTCGTTACCTTGTTCCCAAATTAGGTATTTCCTTTATTCCTACGGCTGGTCCGCCCAAACGATTTGCTCAACTCATCGGTTTGTTTTTTTCTATAACCGCAGTTATACTCTTTTTGTTCGGCAAAGTTGAGATTTATACAATTAGTTTGAGTATCCTTGTTTTTTTTGCGTCTCTCGAGTCATTTGTTGGCTGGTGTGCGGGATGTTTTTTCTTTAGCATCTTAATGAAGTTAGGAGTCATTCCTGATGAGATTTGCGAAAAGTGTAATAACTTAAATTTTAATAAATAGCGGATGACGGAGAGTAAAATTGCCATTCTTTCGGGAACGGTATATTTACTCTTCTTATTAATTTTTTCAGGAACCCTCTATTTACAAATCTTTACCGTTCAATCTGGGATCGTACCATTTTTAATCATCATCAGTATCCTTTGTATCTCTTATTCTAGTTTATTGTACTGGAATCCGTCGACATTTTACAAATTTAGGATTCCAATATTTACGATCAGCATTCTCGCTAAAGTTCTTTTAGCGGATTCGAATTCGTTATGGGAGGATGACTGGGCAAGATATCTTTGGGAAGGACACATAACAGATTCGGGAATCTCTCCTTTTGATTTTCCTCCAAGTTATTTTTTTAATCTTACTCATTGTGAAGAGATGGTTCCCCAAGAATTAGAAATTCTTTCAAGAATCAATCACCCAGACTGGACGAGTATTTACTCACCCTTATTACTTTTTTATTTTTCTTTTCTCGGTTGGATAAAGCCATTTTCCTTAGCACTCCTAAAACTCAGCTATCTGATTTTCGATTTATTTGTTTTCTTTATTTTATACCGATTGAAAAATTTGAAAACTGCATTTCTTTACTTTTTATTTCCAATTTTAATCAAGGAAATATACATCAATGCACATTTTGAAATCCTATGTATCTTTCTTCTTGTGTTATCATTTTATTTATACCATCTAAAGAAATTTAGCTTCTCGATATTGATATTTGCATTCGCAGTTCATTTAAAAATTTTCCTAATTATTTTTCTACCCTCATTCTTTTTTTTATTTATACAAAATTCAATTCATAAACAAAAAACTTTTTTTTGGAAGAGTATCATATTTCTTCTTATATTTAGCGCAGGCTTTCTTTCACCCGTTTTAATTTTTCATCTTCTTTTTACAAAAAATGAAAGCTACGGTTTGGCGACACTCCTATCCTTTGCCAAAGAATTCGAATTTAACTCACTTATTTTTTTGATTTTTCGCAAGATGTTCGGGAATCAAATTGCGATCATTTTTTCCAATCTCATCCTAATCTCTTTTTTACTTTTTTCCATGAAGCAATCTCAAATATTTTTTAAAAGTAACCGGAGATCCTATCAGTGGTTTTTTTTAAGCTTCACCTTATTTTTATTAGTGTCACCAATTGCGAATCCTTGGTATTTTCTTATCCAATCTCCTTTTTATTTTTTAGCATTTAGGCGCGGATGTCATATCTGGCTCACAATGGCTCTACCTCAGCTTGCCTATCTCACCTTTACAAACCTCAAAATCCAGGAACTGGGTTCAAAATTTCCAGGTTTTTATAATCTCCCCGAGATTGTCCAATATATCGAAATTTTAGGAATTATTTCTATTTTATTCTTATTTCACAGAAAATTATCTATTTTACTTTACATTATATCCAATATAGCGAACACATGGTCTAAAGTTGATGCTGTATGGAAAAACCAAACAAACAAGATGAAATAATAGATCAAATTAGCTCCGAAGACGTGTTAACTGGCATTTTAGGAAATACCATCAAAAGAAGGAGACAGGATCTCGGTTATTCCTTAGAAAAACTATCGAAAGTGAGTAAAGTCAGCCGAGGAATGTTAGGCCTTATTGAGTCCGGTAAAACCACACCAAGTATTGGAATCTTATGGAAAGTGGCCCTCGCTCTCCGCACTCCTGTCTCAGAACTAATCCCCGACCTATTCCTCAAAACACCAAAGCTTTTTAGCAAAGAAAACTCCAAAACCGTCAAGTTTTGGAAAGGAGCCGTTGAAGTAAGATATCTCTTCCGTGAAAATTTTGGTAAATTAGGCTTGTATGAGGTAAAAATCGCTCCCGGGAGACACATGCTTCCCTCGATTTTCCTCAATCAGTTCGACCAAACTCTAATTGTCATTCAGGGAGAGTTAGAAATCGAGTTTAGAGATAGAACCCTGCACGCATCAAGTGGGGATAGCTTGTTTTTCCTCGGATCCGACTTAATATCGTTCCTCAACCAAAGTGATGAAGATGTCCGCCTTTTCTGGATAGAATCGACAGCGACTTAACTTTTTGCGAAAGCAAAAGTCCCGATATAATCCCAAAGTTTTCTAATTTACAGACAATCTTTAGAAAATTGTACAATTCTCCAATATATTATCCTATATATTAAACTTTATATTCGTTATATTGGATTTTTATTCGAAATAATCTCTAGGATTCCTTGTTATGACAGAAGGTCCTTTCACTTGGGAGATTACCCAAACGGAAAGAAGACCCGAACGGAGAAAATTATGAATTACGCGAACAACAGTTTTTTAATCGCTCTCACTCTTCTTATGGCATTTTCCTCTTGCAAAGCGAACAAGAACGACGAGCAAACTAACCTTTTATTGGCAGGTTTGATTTTAAATGCTACAAAGGTTAGTACGGCGGCAGAACTTACAACAGAATCGGATGCCAATTATGATAACAATAATTTTGGTCTGGTTACTGCGACCAAGTTAAAGTCTTGGATCGACAATTGGGCAGCTAACAAACCAACAGGGATCACGGGAAATCTTGTGATATTACATTCTGGTACTACCGGAAGTTACATCAAACCTGCAGAAGGCGTACTTTCCTTTGACTGGAACACCGACGTTTTCCGATCGGGGGACCGACTTGCCTTTCGTGCTTCGAGAGATAATGGAATCATCAATGATCCGAATGCGTTACCAACAGGTGCAATCACAGACGAGGTATTACAAACCTATGGAATTGATCCAACAAAAGACTTACTTGTGTTTGCTGCACGAAACGATGTAGGAGCGGGTACACTTGGATCTCCAAGAGGAAACATATATCAAACGTTACACAGAGCTCTTTATTGGTTAAGATATTGGGGTGTAGATCGTAAAAATTTGGCAGTTTTAAATGGGGCCATCAACCAAAATGCGGAATACGCTGCCAACTACTTAACAAGCTCAAGCAATCTATCCACTCCTACGAGAGGCACATTCTCCGTGAAAGCTCTAAAAGGTATCGATAATAGTGTCCTAGTGCAACCATTGGAAAATGTGATCAATATTGTGAAAAACGGAAAATCACATGGAATCTTTGGCATTTCAAATGATGTTTTTCTTGCAGATGCAAGGCATAATGGTACCACAACTGATGCTGAATTTACAGGAACGCCTGTAACTCTTACGATAGGACCATCCTCCTCAGCATTATTTGCAGGTCACATCAAAGGATCAAAATTCACACCGTGGCCAGTTGTTATCGATCAAACTACGGGTAAGTTTAAATCTAAGGAAGCCATTGCTGCGCTTTGGAATGATGTGAATGGATTTAACTCTATCAATGCATCAGGAACTGGCTATAAAGACGGACAAACAATCCTACAATATTGCCGAACAAACGCTCGTTCTATGGTAACTGGCCTCAGTACATTCCTAATATTAGGAAAACCAACTATCTTCTACGAAAATTCGATGGTTGAATGGACTTCACTTTCAGCTAACCATACAAATACGGCACTTAGGACGTTACCTGCCGGACATCCGTTTGCGACGGACACAAATGAATTAACTGAGAGTGGTTCAAATACTCCAGGTCCAGTATATAATACGAGTGCTAGTTTAATCCAATATTCGTCTTACAATATTAATACGAGTGCTACGACAACTCGTAAAAATCTAGATGAAGATAAACTCTATAAAATACAGTAAGTTTTCCATTTAGTCTATTTGATCCTTGAAGTTTCTTGCCTCCTTGGTCCACTAAGGGGGCTTTTTTAGAAACTGTAAGGTGATGATAAAGCGAAAATTAGCAAATAAATTATACAACAAATACAAATAAATATACATTCAAGGTCAATATGAATACAATTAAATTTTTACTCCTTCTCATTCTGATTACTTTTAATTCTCCATACTTCGCCTCCGGTGGATTTGGTGGTGGTGGTGTAGGGCAAATCCCACAAGGTCAGGATAGAGAAAAATTTCATCTTGGAAAATCCATTTACAATCAAGAAATCGAACTGGGGGTCTTAGATAAGACAAAAGAAACTGCCCAGGCGGAACGTCTGGATTATTTACAAGGTTCTTTACCGAACACAGAAAAGCGAAGAGTCAACTTATCAGACTTAGCTGGCAAACTATCAGATGAGCAACTTAGTGCTTTGGAATATTTTATTAGCATTCGTTACAACGTAAAATTGGAAAAGAAATAGATGGTTAAAATTAGGAATTTTTTATTCTCAAGCCTTTTTCTTTCCTCTGCCTTATTCGGACAGTCGGCTTGGGCGCCTTACGAGAGACAACTCTGGGTTAGACCTGTTGCGACACATTCGGAATACAATTCTGCTTATCTAGCCAATGCTTTTGCTCGTTATGATGACAATGTGCGCATCTCTGCAGGAGCAGTTGTTTTGGAATACGGTCTCACCGATCGATTGACTGTTGATTTTTCAAGTGGATTTGGGAAATTGGGGAGACACAAAATTTTCGATCGGTTAGGTGGGTTACAACAAACACCTGAAAGTCCTGATAAATATGGGATATTAGATAGTCGTCTCGGAATCCGCTATAAAGTGATTGATGAATTTGATTCTAAGTATTTTTGGATGCCAACGATTTCAATTCGAGCTGGGGGCATCAAGAAAGGGGACTATGATCGTAATCCGCAATCATTAGGAGATGGTGCCAATGGAGGTGAAGCAAATATTTATTTTGCAAAAGACTTTAATATCTGGGGTCTTGGAACACTGGGAGATATCGGTTATAGAAAGCGTGAAAATCCAGTTCCCGATGACATACTTTACTATGGAGCACTTTATAAAAAAATCCTCGAAAGTTTTTTTCTAACAATAGGTGGACGTGGCCAAATCGGTCAAGGTGGGTATGCCTATGCGGATCCAAGGCAAGCACCTCCATATAACTATTTTAATACGAAAACACCTGATATCGCCCCTGGGGTAAATCCATATGATATCTGGGTGAAAGACGAGCGGCCAGCATGGGGAAGAAAAGAGACCTTTCATAACCTAGAAATAGGTTTAGGTTTTTCTGATAGCTACGGTAACTTCTACAACGTATTCTATTCTCAGACTTATTTCGGTTACAATACTGCAAAATTACAAACCGTCGGTTTTGCTGTCAATTTACCATTTAACCTTTAGGAGGATCACATGAATTCAAGAAATAAGATCTTAACTTTATTCAATTTAACTTTGGTTATTTCAGTTTTGAGCGTGAGTTGCAAGAACCCACGAAACTATGACTTTACGCCCGCATTTGCAAAAATTGCACTTCCACTATTCATCAAAGTAAATACTGCAGAAGATTTGGCAAGTGCCTCGAATGAAGATTACAACGATAATCGATTTGGACTAATAACGGCAAAGACCTTAAATAGTCTGACTACAAATTGGGATTCTTCGAAGCCAAATGGAATTACAGGAAAATTAGTAATCTTTCAGATTGAAACTGGAAGTAATCCAAGCGGTAGATTTCTTTCCACCAATGTAAGTAAAGATGTTTATAGCTATTACATAACCTATAACGCAAACACCGAAACGACAACTGTTTTTGGCCAGTCACGTTTAAATGGGGTTGTTGATTCTGAATCGATGGTTCCGGAAGGAAAAACAATAGATACCTTTTTGGGAACTTATGGCATCAATCCGACAAGAGATCTGATTGTAATCGCATCAGATACATCAACTCAGAATAATTTTTTGGCAACACTTCGCCTTTCCTATGCTTTACGCTATTGGGGTTTGGATAAAAGAAATGTCGCACTCTTAAATGGCTCGATCAAACAGGCGTCTGATAATGGAGAAATTTTTAGTACCACAAGCAGAAATTCTGTTGTGAAACAAGAATTCATAAGTGTAAGAAATACATTTACAGACAATACGATTTTACAAGCTACAATTGGTGATGTAATTCACATACTTCAAAATGGAAATACCACTTTTGAAAAAGTAACGCCCATCCCATCAAACGGAGTCCAGCTGATTGATGCGAGAAGCTCGGCAGAGTTTACTCCTGTGAATCAAAATGGTATCACAACTCCGCCAGTCGGAAGAACATGTGCAGCAGGAAGCAATTGCAAAGTTCCAATGGAAGGCCGGATTAAAAATGCTATCAATCTAGAATGGTCAAATTTATTGATTGATTCATCCAATAATGATTATCGATTTAAAACAAAGGCAAATCTTAAATCTATTTTTTCCAACGCTGGAATAACTGGTTCAAAACAAATCATTGCTTATTGCGATCGCGGTAGTCGATCTGCCGCAATACTTTTTGTGGCAGGATCAATTTTGGGTTATGCGACAAGACTTTATGACGCATCTTGGATTGAATGGAGCGCTCTAGTATTCGATGAGAATGCATCAGGCTGGTCAAACTTGATTGCGAGCTCTCCATGGCGAACCGATAGATCAACTCGGACTGATGCTTTAACTCTTACTGCAACTGCGAATTCAATCGTACGCTATACGTTCCAAACCTCCACCTCCTTTTCAACCACATCTAACAAGGCAATAGACGCTGATAAAGAATATATCCGAGGTTTATCAAGTTCTGGAGGCGGTGCATCTGGGGGTGGAAGTGGCGCTACTGGAGGTGGAGGAAATGCTTGCGGTGGTTAAACAATTCATCTATAGCTGACTTTACAAAAATTCTCGTTCTCGTTTTTTAGACATGTGGAACGATCTACTTTTCTTTTTGCTTTTGCTGTTTTAAATTTATTTTATGCTGGCAATTGCAAAAAGGACGATTTCCTTGAAACCCATTGGAAACATCCAATATCAGAACAAGGCCCCGTCCCAAAAAATTTTTCTATCGCAGAAGCTAAGTTAATACCAGAAAATTGCGGGACTTGCCATAGCGAACAATATGAACTATGGAAAAAAAGCTATCATCGTAAGTCCGCAGGGGATGGATTAATTTGGCAGTTGCAAGGATTGGGTGAAAATAAGGCAGGCAAATGCTTTCAGTGCCATAGTCCACTGAAGGAATCAAGTTTGATCCTAAAAAAGAAAGAAGGCTGGCCTGTGAATTATCCAAAAATTATGGAAGACTATTTTCCATCAGATTCAGACGAATTAGGAATCAGTTGTTCGTCTTGTCACGTAAGAAATCATACTCGTTACGGACCTCCATCAGAAAAAGCTCAAATTTCTCAAACCAATTTACCGCATAACGGATACATCGTACAAAAGGATTTTGAGTCCTCAGAATTCTGTAAAAATTGTCACGAGTCTCCCTCCGATTCGAATCAGATCTCTGGAAAGAAAATGATGGAGACCTACACGGAATGGAGCGAATCAGATTTCAAAAAAAATGGAATCCAATGTCAATCATGCCATATGCCAAAGAGGGAACATCGATGGGAGGGAATTCATGATAAAGATATGGTTCTTTCTGGAATTGAAAAGAGTCTCAATTATCATATAGCGGGTGATGAAGTGGAACTCAAAGCAGAAATCAAATCGGTTAAAGTAGGACATAAATTTCCGACTTATGCTGTTCCTAAATTATATTTAACATTATTTCTCCTTGGTAACAAAGAGCAGAGAAAACCACTGGGTGATTTTACTGTTGGAAGACTGATGGACATCGACCTTTCCAAAGAATTCTATGATACAAGAATTGACCCGGGTAAAAGTGTATCGATTGTATCGAGAATTAAAAAAGCAGAAATTTTAAAATACAAACAAGTTATGTTCCAAGCAAAAGTCCATCCAGATGAATTGTATGAGCGCATGTTTGCATACAATATTGAAAACAAAAATAAACTTGGTCATACTGAAAATGTCATTCATCAGATAGATGAATCATTAGAAGCAAAAAGAAAATCCAGTTATATACTCTTCACCTTGAGCTTTTCTGTTTCGGATTTATTTTTGAAAAACTAATTTTGAGTTGGAAACACAAAGTTGATTCCTTGTATTTTATTTTGTCTATTGTAGAATCTTACATAGCTGTAAGGGAAAGATTACAGCTATGTAATGGTTTCAAATCATTTTAAAATAAACTTTTATATGCTTTATCTTCGTTAATAAACTTTCTCGTTGTAGTTGAGGTCGTATCAATTTCCGCTGCTTGGATTCGCGAGCTGTCAGTATTGTACGAAAATACTGATACGGAATCCAGATCCGTTCTAAAAGGTGAGTTCGTAGCAATTTTATTAAATGAGCTCACTGGATGATTGGCAGATAAGGATGTCCATTCAACGAGGGATCCGTCGTAGAAAGTTGTAGGGTATCCAAGTATATTCAAGGCAGCAAATCCATTTACTTGTGCTTCAAAATTTGTCCTACATTGAGACACAACGGTTGTCCCGCTCGTGTATCCAGCATTCGAATAAAGAGTTCGCAATTCTGATTTGGACAAATACCTAAAGCCAGTATCAGCAGAGGATAGAAGATTTACCCAAGGAAATGTAACTGCTCCCTTGATATTTCCTTCAAACAATACATACTTTTTTGCCTGGCCGGTTGCATCATTAGATGGTGCACCAGATGATCCAAATGCTGTAGTCACGTATTCTCCAGCGACTCCCCAAGAACCAATAGCAGTTCTGTTAAACTGTGCAGCTGGTCTTGCATCAACAATCAACTGTTTACCTGTCAATCCAATTACAGTTGCAGCAGAATTTGATTTTGCTATATTGATCACGTCCTCTAAACCAAGAGTCAGAGCCGTGTTATCAACTCTTAATTGTTTTACCGAATAACCTCCGTTATTGTTCGGTATGGTTGACCGTGTAGATGAGGTCAAACTGGCGCTAAAGTTTTTGTAAAGATTTCCGTTTAGGACGGCGAGGTTTCGAATATTTGCACCCCAATATCTAAGCCAGTAAACTCCTCTTGTAATGTCTTGCACACCACTCGCATATGTTGCTTTGTTACCAGCCGTTCCGTAAGCAGTGAGATCACCACCTGTCGAGCTGTTATTGATAAGCGTTGTGGTTGTTCCGACCGCAAATACAACTAAGTCTGTTGCTAAATTGATACCAAAAGCTTTTAGCCATTCATCCACAAAAGCTCCGTTTGCTTGGTAGCGTACAGAGTTTTTTACTAGGCCTGAGTCTCGAGTTTGATTGAATCGAAAATTTGTGGTACCAGCAGTTTGGTAGTCATCTAATAGATAAACATAGACACCTTTTGCTTCATCTGGTCTTACATAAGGACTTTTGGCCCCAGTTTCATACCTATTCGCCGCGTCGGTTTGTAAGATGATCAACTTTCCAGTAATACCAGCGGGTTTGTTAGCTGGCCAATTAGAAACCCATGATTCTAACTTAGACGCTTCAATGAGTCCAAAGTCATTTTTGCTATAATCATCATTCGATTCATTGGCAAGTTCCGTTACCGTGTTTACTTTAAGGGAATTTGCCAAAAATATCAAGCCAAGTAAACCAGGTGTTTGGTCCTCCTTATCTTTTTTACAGTCGAGCGTAAATATAAACGTCAAGATCAATAAAATGATCAAATTTTTTCTTCTCATATTGCTTTTCTCCTTTCAAGAGTCGATATTCTACTAATTTGAAATTTTTCGTGGAAAAAACCAGAAATAGTCTGCTATAGCGAATATAAAATGCATTATATTGAATAATTTTTTGGAATAATTCTAATATTTTAATCATCTGTCTCCCTCCGTAACAAAGGCTACCGATGATTTTCTTAAAGAATTCCCAGCCTCAACCAACTAACAATGACTTGTTTTTTGTTAGTTTCTACTCCAATGGTCAATTTGCATCATAATTTGCGCATGAATTGACGTATAATTTTTATAAGCGATAATTCCAATTGAATGAATTCGACTTCAAGGCTGATTGTATTCTTGGAGAAAATTTATTTCTATGCGACTGGATCAAAAAACAGAAAATTCTTTGGAACAAAATTCAAAAACATTGGAACCCAACCAATTTGAAGAGTTATTAGATTCTATCTATTCAAAGCAGTTTCGCGATCTACATAAATACGGTGGCAAGAAGGTTGCGGAAGAGTTTATAAATGAGCTATTTGATATTTTATTCGCAGGTTATTTCTCCGAAAAAACGTATAAGGATTTAACAGAAGTCGGCGATGCATTCTCACTATTTTTTTTGAAATCCAAAAAGATAATTTCACCTTATTTAATCTTAAACGGAAAAAAAAAGACAGATCAAAACATGGAAGCAGATCAAGTAATTTCCGAATTGAAAGTCGCATTACCAAAAGTATACGCAATGATTTGGCAGGATGCAGAAGCAGCTTACCAAGGAGATCCAGCGGCAGAAAGTATACAGGAAGTCATTCTTGCTTATTCTGGTTTTTATGCAATCGCTGTTCACCGGATTGCACATATTCTCTACCAGTTAGGCATACCGATATTCCCGAGAATGATCAGCGGCTTTGCGCATGAAAAAACTGGCATTGACATTCATCCGGGTGCAAAGATAGGTTCCTCCTTCTTCATGGATCATGGCACGGGTATCGTAATTGGTGGTACAACTGAGATAGCGAATAATGTAAAAATTTATCAAGGCGTCACGTTAGGTGCAATCAGCGTCAGCAAAGAATTAGCAAATGTGAAGCGTCATCCTACGATAGAGGAAAACGTCGTAATCTATTCAGGTGCGACAATATTAGGAGGGAAAACCATAATCGGAAAGAATTCTGTGATTGGAGGAAACGCTTGGGTCACAGGAAGTGTTGCACCCTTTTCCATCGTTTACCAGACGAACGAGATAAGGGTGAGAAATTCGCAAGAGTCTCCGCCTTCGGGCGCTGATTTTGTAATCTAAATATATTTACCTACAGTCCTACCACCCGTTAGGTTGTACAATGCTTCAATCATGAGATCAACGTCTTCGCATGTATTATAAAGGGCTAGAGATGGCCTAACCGTCCCTTCCAGTCCGAACCTTCGTAAAATAGGCTGTGCACAGTGATGTCCTGACCTGACTGCAATGCCATTTTCACTCAGATACTTTCCTACTTCCTCCGTTTTGTGACCTTCTAAGATAAAGGAAAGAACGCTGGCCTTTTCTGTGGCTGTCCCAATCAATTTCAAACCAGGCACAGTGAGCATCTTTGTAGTTGCATATTCTAACAAGGAATGTTCGTAATCTGCAATATTTTTCATACCAAGTTTGCTCAGATAGTCAAGGGCAGCACCAAGTCCCACTGCATCCGCTATATTTCCTGTTCCTGCTTCAAATCTAAAAGGTGGTTTTTGATAGACTGTTCTGTTAAACGTAACATCCTCGATCATATTTCCGCCACCTTGCCAAGGGGGCATTTTATCTAAAATTTCTGACTTACCGAAAAGAACTCCAATTCCAGTAGGTGCAAAAACCTTATGTCCACTAAAGACGAACAAATCGCATCCTAAATCTTGAACATCAATCGGCATATGGGAAACAGACTGAGCACCATCAACAATCACAATGGAACCGTATTTATGCGCCATTTCAATCATCTCTTTGACGGGAGTGACTGTACCCAACGCATTGGAAACATGTGTTAAGGAAACTATTTTCGTACTCTCTGTGAGAAGGCGCTCGTATTCAGATAAAATTACCTGGCCAGAATCATCGACAGGAGCCACCTTTAACTTAGCTCCCTTCTTCGCACATAACATTTGCCAGGGTACAATATTTGCGTGATGTTCAAGCCAAGTAATAAGAATTTCATCATTTTTGCCTATCGACTTCTCCCCCAACGTATTCGCAATTAGATTGATGGCTTCAGTGGCACCTCGAACAAAAACTATTTCATCCACCGAAGGTGCGTTAATGAATGATTTCACTTTATTGCGAGCACCCTCATAAGCATCTGTTGCCCTAGCTGCTAAAGTGTGGGCTGCCCTATGAATATTTGAATTTTCATGTTGATAGAAATAAGAAATTCTATCGATTACAGATTGTGGTTTTTGAGTAGTCGCTGCGTTATCCAACCATGTTATACTTCTTCCGTTTACTTTTTCCGTTAAAATCGGAAAATCACGTCTTACGCTCGTTATATCAAAACCACCGCCAGTGATCTCCCCAGCATCAATAAAACTGGGAGAAAAAATAAACTGATCTAAAGGATTTAAATTGCTCGGATAAAATTGATCCTGACGAATCTCATCCATAAAATGAAAGCCCAGGCTTAAGCTTTCAAGCTTGGATTGAGAGTTCAGACCACCAGGAAAAGAAGGAATACCTGCACCTTGCAAGGAATCTGACTTTGTACGAATCGAGTCGTAGTCCTGTGCAAAAGGCTGCGGTTGCATTTGTTCATTTCTGCCTAGCGGCAAATTGGTCTCGACCGTCGCAGGATTTGCCAAAAGCAAAATTTCATTTTCTTCCACACTGGAATGGGAGTTGAGATTTCCAAACATCTCTCTCGCCATGGATTCTAAAATTTTTGGATCAAGTGTAGTCATAATAATTCTCAACTTCTACATTTTCCAATAAAGCGATGGCATCGTCTGTTAGTACAGCCGCAGAACAATAGAGTGAAATCAAATAAGATCCAATAGCCGATCTGTTGATACCCATAAAGCGGACAGAAAGCCCAGGAGTTTGTTCACCTGGAAGACCAGGTTGATAAAGACCTACGACCCCCTGCTTCTTCTCGCCTACTCTTAAAAGAAGTACGTTTGAAACACCACCGGTGACGAGTAATTTATCACTAGGTACCAGTGGAAGTCCTCGCCAAGTTAAAAACTGTGCGCCAAATAGGGATACGGTTGCTGGTGGAACACCTCTACGTGTACATTCCCGCCCAAAGGCAGCAATTGTAAGCGGATGCGCAAGAAAGAAAGAAGGTTCCTTCCACACTTTCGAGATTAACTCGTCAAAATCGTCTGGCGTAGGCGATTTTTTTCTAGGTTTTATTTTTTGCGAAGATGGAACGTTTTTTAAGAGTCCGTATTCTTCATTGTTTATGAGTTCAAGCTCTTGTTTTTCCTTAACACTTTCGATTGTTAACCGGAGCTGTTCCTTAATTTGATCGTTCGGGGAACTAAATAAATCTGAAACCCTTGTCTGCACATCAAGTACGGTGGAGATAGCACTCAACGTATATTCCCTAGGCTTTGTTTCATAATCCACAAAAGTCTCTGGCAATTCTTGGTCTCCCTTAACACCACATTCGACTTCTACATTTTTATTTTTTGCTACTCTGTTTACGCGTAATATTCCTGATTCCAAAGGTTTCCAATCGAGCAGGCGAACCAGCCATCTAGGTGTAATAGCTTCATATTGAGGTGGTGTTTTTGTTGTGGTGGCAAGCTGTCTTGCAGAAGAGGCACTCAATGAAAATTGGTGAGTTTCAGCCATTAATTTATCTCCAAAATAAAATTTCAAAGTTTACAATATTTTTTCATACCCACTTAGCGAGATAAAAACTAGGGCGGATAAGCACGCTACTTATATATAAAACAATTTCTGCTTATGTGATTGTACAAAAATTCAATATATTAACAAGCTAACATGTATTTGCTTGACTTTGATCTAAAAAATAGTAAAAGAATCTTTTCCTTCGGAAAATGTTTCATTCGGTGATTGAGACATCGATAAAAATGGAAAACTGTCTTTCCAATATTTTTGAAAATACGATTAATTTCTCCCCTAACTCACGGTCCCAATACGGATCACTGATTTGCCAAGCCGTTGGATTACGATAGGCTTGCTTAACATGTTTGTAAAAGAAAGGAAGATAGGACCAATTTTTTTGCAGGTTAATTTGATTCTCTTGAAATCCATTTTCACTATTCCTTTCATAATAAGCAGACACTTGTGTGCCTTCCCAATCTGTCACATAAATACGCATTATGTTAGGTGATATTTTAAAAAGTGAAATAACATCAACGAGCACTTTTTTTTCGGTGTATCTTACATGTATATTCTGTTTAGCCAGAAGCTCACAAATTGATGCTTCAAAATGAATTTCTTTGGAAATTTGTTTTCTTTTTTTTATATGAAATGATTCAATATAAGAGCCTAAAAGCTCTGTCGACTGACTCGCGATAGATATTTTTTCTAACGGCTCACAAAATAGATTTCCCTGTAAAAATTTTGCGCCCGTATCAAGTGCTAAAAAGAGTTCATCTTCATCCTCAATTCCGTTAAATAGTAAATCTGCTCCTAGGCCACCAGAAATATCTTTCAAATATTCAATCATGGATAAAAATTCGCGAGTCTGAATCATTTTACCAAAATTTCGGATATTAATTTTTATTATGTCTGGGCTAACTGCCGCTAATCTATCCAAATGATTTGAAGTAGTGCCAATATGATCTAAAACAATTTTAAATCCAACTTCTTTAAATAATTCAACTGCAGTCGAAAAGGATTCAAATTCTCGTACGCTCACGCTATCAGCTATTTCTAAGTAAACTTGCGATGGTATAACATGATACTTTTGTAATATTTTCAATATAGGGAAATTCAGGCCCTCGGACATTTCTATCTCACCTAACATCCAACTAAGTGATACCTTCAAAAAAAGTTTAAAATTGTTACCCGCTGATAAGAGTTTTTCAAAAGAATTTTGAAAATGTAAGCCTTCACGAGATAATATATAATTTTGGGGTGGCTCACTAAAAATAGATTCGTAAGCTGAAAAAGAAGGGTCTTCAATCGAAAATATCGGTTGGAAAATCGGAGGTTCGGTCATTTTGTCTGATTCCATTCGTAGCATATGCCATCTTGAATCCTGGCAAGCATTTTGTGAACATAATTCTGTTATTACAGAATTTTTTCCGTAATCACGAATATTTGCTTTTCATTTCTTTCTCCATTTTAGAATTTTGATAGTGGGAAGGATTTTCGGAAGAAATGAAAAATACGATTAAAAATGGTTTTATCGAGGCAATCGGAAATACACCGATGATTCGGATTCATTCGCTTAGTGAAGAAACAGGGTGTGAAATTTTAGGTAAGGCTGAATTTATGAATCCTGGCGGATCAGTAAAAGACCGAGCTGCGCTTTTTATCATCCAAGAAGCGGAAGAGTCGGGAAAATTAAAACCTGGCGGTACTGTTGTCGAGGGAACCGCTGGCAATACGGGAATTGGATTAACACATATTTGTAATGCAAAAGGCTATAAGAGCGTTATCATCATTCCTGAAACACAATCTATTGAAAAAATTGAAACATTACGTACGCTAGGTGCAGAGGTAATCCTTGTTCCAGCAGTACCTTATTCTAATCCCGAAAACTATGTAAGAGTATCCGAAAAAATCTCTTCGCAAATTCCGAATGCCATTTGGGCTAACCAATTTGACAATTTAGCTAATCGAAATGCACATTATAGAACGACAGGACCAGAAATCTGGCGGGATACAGAAGGCAAAATCGATGTTTGGGTCTGTGCGCTTGGAACCGGAGGGACTTTCTCAGGAACATCGATGTATTTAAAGGAACAAAATCCAAAAATCAAATCTATCGTGGCCGATCCATTTGGATCTGGCATTTATTCCTTTGTGAAGACAGGAACTATAACTGTTGAAGGCAATTCTATCACAGAAGGCATTGGACAAGGTAGAATCACTAAAAACATGGAAAACATGCCCGTGGATGATGCAATCAGAATCGATGATAAAGAATGTATCCAAATTTTGAAACGACTTCTACACCAAGATGGCCTTTTTATGGGCGGAAGTGTTGGTATAAATGTGGCGGCAGCTTATCAAATTGCAAAAAAATTGGGACCAGGACACACCATCGTTACTGTGCTATGTGATACGGGCGTAAAATACCAATCGAAGATTTACAACGAAGAATTTTTAAAATCAAAAAATTTACTTTAAATTTTTTATTTTGATGCCTCTAACGCTTGTTCGATTTCCGTTATGATATCATCAATGTGTTCTAAACCAACAGAAATTCGAATCAAACCTGGTTTGATTCCTACCGCAAGTCTCTCATCTTCAGTCAACTTCGCATGCGTTGTCGAGGCTGGGTGAGTTGCCGTAGTTCTTGAATCTCCTAAATTTGCTGTTAGCGAAAACCATTTTAGGGCGTCTAAAAATTTCGCTCCTCTCTTCAGCCCACCTTTTACGACGAAGGTGACTATCCCACCACCTAACTTCATTTGCTTTTTTGCTAAAGTATATTGAGGGTGTGAAGGAAGAAATGGATATTTTACAAGCTCAATTTGTGGATGTTTTTCTAAATATTCGGCTAATTTCAATGCATTCTGTGAATGTCTCTCCATACGTATGGACAATGTTTCTAGACTTTTGGAAATGATCCATGCATTCATCGGAGAAAGGGAAGGACCAGTTGCACGCGCGATAAACCGAATTTCTTTAATTAAATCCTTTCTACCAAGAACCGCACCTGCAATCACTCTTCCTTGACCATCTAAAAATTTTGTACCAGAGTGAACGACAAGATCAGCTCCCCACTCAGCAGGTCTTTGGATGTAAGGAGTACAAAAACAATTATCAACGATAAGGATCAATTTTCTCTCTTTACAAAAATTTGAAATCCAATTTAGGTCAATGATATCAAGTGCTGGATTGGAAGGTGTTTCAATAAATACGAGTTTTGTATTCGGATTTACGCCATCTTCCCATTCCTTCTGATTGCCGATATCAGCATACGTATGACCGATGTTAAATCGTGGAAAAATTTGTGTGAATATAGAGTGCGTAGAACCAAAAATGGACCGAGAAGCAAGGATATGATCACCGGATTTAACTAGTGCGAACATCGAATTAAAAACAGCAGCCATACCAGACGCAAATGGAACTCCATCTTCTGTTTTTTCCATCTCAGCTAGTTTTTCGATAAGTTCCGTGGTATTCGGATTCGAAAATCGAGAATACATATTCCCTTGGACTTCTTCTGCAAAAATCGCCCGGGCATGTTCCGCATCGTCGAATAGAAAACTGGAAGTCATAAAAAGAGGTGTGGAATGCTCATTTTGAGCAGTTTTTGGTGTTTGGATGCGCACCGCGTTGGTTTCGAAATTTTCAAACATAGCATTTCCAAGATGGAAAAGATCCATCCAGTGACATCCATTTTTTAGAAAAGATTCCGTTATGGTAGGTGAAATTGGCTAATATAGCAGATAAAGATGAAAAAAAAGTCTGATACTCGGAAAATTCAACCAGAATCAATCGATTTTTAAGATTTTTCCGTCTTGCAAATGGACTCTCTTTTTTGCCGCATTCGCGTAATCCATATCGTGTGTGACAAAAAGTATGGTCGTATTTTCTTCCTTATTTATTTTTTTAAAAATTTCTATCACATTATCACCGTTTGCTGTATCTAAATTTCCAGTCGGCTCATCTGCGAATATAAATTTAGGTTTCTGAACGAGTGCCCTAGCGATAGCTACTCTTTGTTGTTCTCCTCCCGACATTTGGCTTGGTAGTTTATTTGTACAATGTGTGAGTGAAAACTCATTCAATAGATGTTTCGCATAAGGAGTTACCTCCTTTAGGCGGTCTTTTTTACGAGAAGGCATTGTCACATTTTCCAAGGCGGTGAGTTCAGGTAAAAGGTAATGGAATTGAAAAACAAAACCAATATGTTCATTTCTTAAGTTGTGAATCATCTTATCGTCTGTTGTTGCTAAATCATATCCTCCTAAAAAAACCGAACCAGTGGTCGGATTATCCAATCCACTGACGATGTACAATAAAGTTGATTTTCCCGAGCCCGATTTTCCAATCAAAGCGACAAATTCGCCTAATTTAACTTCGAGTGAAATATCTTTGATGATCTCCGTCGGTGGATCTCCAAAGGATTTGATGATATTTTTCGCAATGATTCCGTCATGGATCATGCGGCACCTCGAATGATTTCTACAGGTGACAAATGACTTGCCATTCTTGCAGGAATGTAACTGGCGATAGTGGCGCTTAGTATTGCGATAAGAAATGCTTTTACGTAGATGATAGTATCCCATGAAATTTGCATGGTTCGGATGACAGCTTTGACATTTCCCTTCGAAGATCCGAGGGGTATCCCTTCTATCATATAACAACCGAAAGCTCCCACGAGAAGACCTAAAATTGCCCCGACAAACCCGAGTAAAATTCCTTGGATAAGAAAAAGGATAACTGTATCGCGACCGTCAAAGCCAATGGACCTTAAAATCGCAACTTCCTTCTTCTTCTGATTCACCACCATATTCAGAATATTGTATATACCAAATGCGACGACCAAAATGATTGTAAATGTAGTTGAGTTTCGCACGATATCTTGTGTTTTAAATACAGATAAAATACTTTCATTTGCCTGATCCCAGCTTTCCACCTTATCTCTGCTATAATACGCCCATTCTTCTGCGATTCCAGCCGCATCTCTAACATTTAGAATTTTCACTATGATTTGCGATATTTCACCGCTCGAGTTTGTTATGCTTTGGACGACCGAAAGAGTCCCATAAGAAGATACATCGTCAATGAGTCTATTTCCGGTTCGCATGACTCCTATTATCTTTAAGGGAGATGTATTTCCCTTTGGTGTTAATACTTGGATCGTATCTCCAACTTTTGCCCCTAATTTTGTTAATATTCCGTCTCCTAAAATACCTAGTGAGCCACCTTCACCAAGATCCTTCAGTTTTGTATCAAAAACGTAAGTTTCCAAATTAGTGACCTTCCCTTGGCGTATGGGATCAATGCCGACGAATCGGGCAGGTGCTGTAGTTTTTCCATTTAAAAAAATGACTTCTCTCGTCAATTGTGGGGAATATGCAATCACGCGACTATCTTTACTTAAACGGTCTAACCAACCTTTTACATTCGTTAAACGTGAGTTATCGGTTCTGCCCGATGGAGGAGATAACCATTTTACTTGAGAGTCGCTAAAAAAAATATCTTCAAAGGTTCTTTCTGTGATCACTTCATCTCTAGGTGAAATTTTGATCTGTCCATCAGAGTTTACCAATTGCTCCATGATCACAGTTTGAAAACCTAACATAATTCCGGTAAACATCACGTAACCGGCTGTTCCTAACAAAATTCCGATAACTGTAAGAATTGTTTGTTGGGGTCTTGATATGATCTGCCTGATTGCTAAAAAAAACATATTATTTTTTATTTACGTATACTTCATCGTTTTCAACTAAATCGCCATCAAGCAGCTCACCAAACTCTGAATTAATGGCACCTAATTTAATGTTAATTTTTTCTTTTTTGCCAGTTCGAATCCGGATGACCTTACCTTTGTCGACGGCTGCCAACGGAACTAAAATGACATTTTCTTTTTTACTTACTTCGATGGCGACATCCGTTGTCATTTCTGCCAATATTCCCTCTGGCAATTCCGGCGACTCTATTCGCACAAGGAACTGACCATGCGAAGGGTATACACGTGCCACTTCACCAGAGTAAATATGTCCACGAACCGATTCAAAACTCAATTGGACTTTCTGTTTGGTTTTTACACGCAAAGCTGACTCTTGGTCAAGCGATACCTGAATGAATGGAGATTTCATATCAATCAAAACAAGAATGGGGACACCGGGCATGGCGATTTCATTTTTAGAAAGAGTTAGATTAGTGATGATACCTGAAAACGGAGCCTTAAAAACTACTGATGAATCATTGCTTAAGAGTGCTTCGCCTTTTGTGACAGATTGTCCCTCTTCGATATACAAATCTTTAATCGCTGCCGAAATTCCGAATTTCAATGAATAAATTTGACCAGGTTTCACAGTTCCGAGCGCATAAACAGCCTCTACGATCGATCCTCTTGTGATCGTAAGCGTTTCTTTGTTAGATTGTCTGAAGATTAAAAAGAGAACCAGAAATAGAAGTATACCACCTACTCCATAACCTAAGTATTTATTTTTTAATGTCATAATAGAATCTTTTAACTATCCCATGATCTTGGCGATACTAATTCCGAATTATTCCTTGTCAAAGATTTGATAAATATCATACTCCTTGTTTATGAATCAATTCAGTGGACTCGTTACACGTGGAAATGGAAGGGATATTTTACTCCAGGCATTTCATTGGAATTTAGTAAAAAGTCAGGGGACTGGCACTTTGGACAATCATACAAAGTCTTGGTATGAGCTCCTCCAAGAAAAGGTAGCAGAAATCCAATCACTTGGCGCGACAATCATATATCTTCCACCACCATGGATTGACGATTCCAAATGGGAAAAGGGAGATAAACATGGCGGCGGCGAAGGATATTTTTGGCGTGACTTTGATTTAAATTCAAGATACGGAACCAAACAACAGCTAGTCGATCTTGTAAAAACATTTCATGCGCATGATATAAAGGTAATCATTGACATTGTCCTTAATCATCGTGATCGATTCAGAATGCAGAATGATATCTGGGAATATCCTGGTCCGGCATGGAGGGTAACCGGCTCTGATACAGGAGGAGCTTTTTTCGACGGAAGTTGTGATTTAAAATTGGATCGACCTGAAGTTTATGAACGATTCAAACTAGCGTTAAATGAACTTTTAGATGATTGTCATGTGGATGGATGGCGCTGGGATTTTGTCTGGGGATACCATCCAAGAGATGTCTTCAATTTGATCAAAGATACAAAAAAAGAAGAATATTTTTCTGTAGGTGAATACTGGCAAGCCTCCAATGTAAGTGATGACCCTATGTTTCAGAGATATGGATCAAATGAAGGTTCAAGGATCATTGGTTGGGCGAAAGAATCTGGATGCTGTGTATTCGATATGATATTAAAAAAGGAAATCAATTCTACTCATTCGAATCATCTACGTTATGGACTAAATTTAAATCCCGATCCAGAAATTAGATCTTCGATTGCTACGCTCGTGGAAAATCATGATACAGGTGCATCACCGTATTCCAGTTCCAATGGGTGGGGTCAAAAGGTTTGGGAATGCCCTGCTCATTATAAATCACGAGCCTATGCATTTATCCTTTCCACACCCGGAACTCCATGTATCTATTGGCCTGATTATTTTGATTGGGGATTAACGGAGATTAAAGATTTAGTTGCTATCCGAAAAAAAGCGAATATCACTTCGAGTTCTGAATGGATAGACCTTTCGGATCAATTTGGTGGATTTGCTGCTATCATCAAAAATGGGAAGGGAGAAGAGGCTTTGGCTGTATCTATCGACTCAATGTTTCAGACACCAGGTGCGAATTGGGAATTGGCAGCCGAAAAAAAAGGTGAATGGACTGTTTGGCTTAAAAAGTGAAGACTTCTTAAGAAGATCGGAATGAAAAAATCATTTCTGACTCTTTGCCAGAAATTTTTACCAATTCTTTGATAAAAACATCTAAAAACTGACCTGGTTGGAGATACTGATAATTAGACGGATGTTCTAATTTTCCTTTTAAATAATTGGATGTAACCAGCCTTCCATCCGATTCTAAAATGGCCTCTTGGACTTGCCCTATTTGACGCTTCGCATAACTCTCATTTAAGTCGGAGCTGAGAGCCATTAGTTCTAATACCCTTCTTTTTTTTTCATCCCCAGGAACTGGATCACCAAGCTCTATAGCGTTCGTATTTTTTCGCACCGAATATGGGAATGCATGAATTTTTGCAAACCCAAGTTCAACTAACAATGACTTGGTTTCTTCGAATTCATGAATTGATTCATTGGGGAAACCCACGATTGCATCTGTTCCTAAAAACATTTCTGGGAATTTCTCCTTGGCTTTTTGGATACGCAATCGGAATGAGTCTGGATGATACGTTCTTCTCATCGCCCGAAGAACAGATCGACTGCCACTTTGTAGTGGAACGTGTAAAAATTTACAAAACCTTGGATGAGACATCAAATCCAAAAGTCCTTCTCCAACATCAGGTGGTTCTATGGACGACAGACGTAATCTTGAATATTCAAGAATTTTTAGAATATCTTCAAGTAAATTTAAAAAACCTTTTTCCCCATTTTCAAGGCGATACCAACCTAAATTAACGCCCGTCAGTTGGATTTCTCCTACACCATGATCTTGTAAAAACTTTATCTGATCCAAAACATCCTTGTAATTCCTACTTACGCCGAGTCCTCGTGCAGATGGAATTTTACAGTAAGAACATTTTCGATTGCAACCATCCTGGATTTTTAAATAGGCCCGTGTATGTCCTTCCGGCAATACATCTGAGTAAGAAAATCGATCCAATGGTGTTTTTATAAGTTGTTCACGACCTTCCCAATCTTCCAAAATTCTATAGGGAAGATAACTCTTTTCGTTATTTCCATAAACAGCGGTTACACCTGGAATTGCCGAAATAATTTCTTTATCAGTTTCCGCATAACATCCAGTCACAAAAACTTTAGCCCCAGGATTAGATCGAATGGCATTTCGAATGATATTTCTATTTTTTACATCTGCTTTGTTTGTTACGGTACATGTATTGACGACTATGTACTTTGCTTCTTCATTCGTTTCGGCGAGTGAAAACCCTCGATCCTTGAGTACAGAGTACAGCCCATCCGTCTCAAAAAAGTTAAGACGACATCCGAGAGTATGAAATTTTATTTTCACGTAGATGGGATAGCGCTAATACGACGACGATTTTCCTTAACGGATGTTAAATCAGGCGCTAAATTTTCTGCTCTTTGGATACAAAGTTTAGCTTCTTCGAGATACGTTACAGCGTCTTTCTTTTTTCCCAGCTTAACATTTTGGTAATACATAGCTTCCTGGACAAGAGCCAAATTATTCCAAACACTTGCCGATTTTTCGCTGATAGAAGATGCCCATCTAAGGCTTACATCTGCTTTTTCATAACTCTTCATAGAGTAATAAATTTTGCCTTCTAATTCTAAAAAACGAACATCATTTGGGTGATTGGCTTTTGCCTTTTCAATTTGAGAAAGTGCGACTTTGTCGGCTCCACGATTCGCAAGTGCCAAAGCATAAAAATATCGAATTTCTGCATTGGAGGTATAAATTGGAACAAACTTCTCACAAATTTCGATTACAGCCTTCCACTTTTTAAAATGAGAAAGAATGCCTAACATATCGCTAACCAAATTCTCATCGCCTGGTTTTCGTTTTCTCGCTTCACTGATGGAAGCATATGCGTTCTCAAAGTCATTTAATTTGTCATAGTTATAAGCAAGTAGCGCATAACTTTCATAAGTTGCCTTTCCTTCGGAAAGTAGCCCTTTCAACAATTCAATCGATTTCTGATAATTTCGAAGTTTATACTCTTCTACTGCCTGAAAATAAGAAGATCCAGCCGTAGGAGTTGTATCCTGAGCAAATAAAGGAAAATTGAGGATTAAGATAAAAGAAAAAAAAGCAATTCGTAGTTTCATTTTCAATCCGAGGGAACACTGACCCAGTTTAGATTTACCTGATCAATGCGGGAATGATACGGCTCGATAGGGTCTATGTATACAAAAACGCTAGCCCCCTCAGAAAGCAAGAAATGTTCAATATGTTCTTCGGTGATGTATTCCTGTTCATCTAGATAGAGAATCGGTGTTTGGTTTTCAGCAAGATGCAAATGGAACTCTCGCCCAGGTAAAAAATCAGATATGTTCAGGTATCCTGCGCCAAAATACAAACCAGATTGGAAGTAATATTTATAATGAACTTTGACCTCAGGCAAAACCAGATTGGGTTGGATGATCCCAATCTGGATTTTTTCGATACTGGCAACGGTTCTGATTTTCCGAAGTTGAAACCATATTTTCCTAATAAAAAAATAGGAAAACAGGAACAACAACGGTATCAGAATCGCCATTGCATCAAACGAGCGCTAAGTCTCTCTCTTCTTCGTTCGGTGAGGAGTCATCGTCTTTTTTGATGGGTTCTTTATAATCCGACCAAGGACTTTCCGAGAACGTGAGTTTTCCGTCCACCAAGTCGACTGAAATTTTTGTCGGGTTCTCATAAACTCCCTTTAAAGATTGAATCGCCATATAGTCTTCCAACTCTCTTTGGAACACTCGTCTTAGAGGTCTTGCACCATAGTTCTGGTCATAACCAACTGTCGCAAAATGTTCTTTGGCTGGAGTTGTAAGATCTACATACACTTTTTTCTCTGTAAGTCGTTTGTTGAAGTCTTTCAACATGATATCGACGATGAGTATAATCTCCTCCTTTTTTAAAGGAGCAAAATAAACAACCTCGTCCACACGGTTTAGAAATTCAGGGTTGAAGTGTTTTTTCAACTGCTCACGAGCTTGGTCAGCTTTGTATTGTTCCCGTTCTGCTTCAAAATCTTCAAAACCCAAACGACCACCTTTAGAAATTTCTTTAGCGGCAATATTCGAAGTCATGATGATAATCGTATCTCGGAAATTGACCTTTCGCCCTTTTGTGTCGGTTAGGTTGCCCTCTTCCATGATCTGTAGTAAAATATTAAACAAATCATGATGTGCCTTTTCAATTTCATCGAGTAGGACGAGGCTATAGGGACGGCGACGAACAAATTCTGTCAGTTGACCGCCGTCATCATAACCAACATAACCTGGAGGAGCTCCGATGAGTCGAGACACTGCATGTGGTTCCATATATTCCGACATATCAATACGAAGCATAGAATCCTGTGAGCCAAACAGCTGTTCCGCGAGAGCCTTTGCCAATTCTGTTTTTCCCACTCCAGTTGGTCCAAGGAAAATGAAGGAACCAGTAGGTCTTTTTTCACTCTTAAGACCAGTGCGTGATCTGCGTACTGCACGCGCTACCTTATCTATTGCTTCTGTTTGGCCAACAATTCTATCTTTGATCACGTTTTCAAGATTGAGTAGCTTGTTGTTTTCAGATTGTTCCATTTTTTTCAAAGGAATTCCTGTCCACAAGCTAACTACCGATAGAATGTCCTCTTCTTCGATCGAAACAGCATAACCTTCGATTCGCTCCTGCCACTGTTTAGTTTTTTCTTCGAGGAGCATTTTTTTACGATTCACTTCATCTCGAACGGATGCCGCTTTTTCGTATTCTTGTCCTCTAACCAAATCCTCTTTTTTAACGGAAAGAGATTTTATTTCCTCTTCAATGTCCTTGATTTCTGTCGGCCTTTGGCAATTAGCAAGTCTTGCTTTTGCACCCGCTTCATCGATAATGTCAATCGCCTTGTCTGGTAAAAATCTATCGTTGATATAACGATGAGAGAGTTTAACAGCTTGTTCTAACGCCTTAGCAGAATAACGAACTTTATGATGTGCTTCGTAAGCTTTTTTTAAGCCATCCAAAATCAAAATCGCATCATCTACAGAAGGTTCTGCAACTTTTACCATCTGAAATCTTCTTTCAAGTGCAGAATCTTTTTCGATGTATTTTCGATATTCGTTGCTTGTAGTTGCACCAATACATTGTAGTTCTCCGCGCGCAAGCGCTGGCTTCAGAATATTGGCTGCATCCACAGCACCCTCTGCCGCCCCTGCACCGATTAACGTATGTAACTCGTCGATAAATATAATGATGTTCTGGGAAGAAACAATCTCCTTCATTATTTTTTTCAATCGTTCTTCAAACTCACCTCGGTATTTTGTACCTGCAATGAGACTTGCTAAATCGAGAGATAGAACACGTTTATCAAACAATAAATCTGGAACTAATTTTTCTACAACAGCTTGGGCCAAACCTTCTACGATTGCAGTTTTTCCAACACCCGACTCCCCAACTAATACAGGATTGTTTTTAGTTTTACGGGATAAAATCTGAATGACTCGTTCGATTTCTTTGGCACGACCAATTACTGGATCGAGTTTTTTCTCTTTTGCCAATTGTGTTAGGTCTCTTGCGAACTCGTCAAGAATAGGTGTTTTACTTTTTTCTTGTCGAGGAGGTGATTGAGTCGCCTGCTGCTGTGTTTGTTGGCCACCCGTGTTTGCGCCAACTGCACTCGCTGGTGGAGCCCCTAACAAACGCAAAATTTCTGATTTAATTACATTATAATTAACACTGAAGGAAGAAAGTGATCCGCCCGCTATATTATTGTTATCTCGAAGAAGAGCCAATAATATGTGCTCCGTTCCCACATAATTATGTTTGAGACGTTTGGCCTCTTCTTTGGAGACCTCGATCATTTTTTGGTATTTGTCTTGGCCTTGGGAAACGTCGAGAAGTAAAGCGCCTGAGTTTTCTCTGGTGCGTTTTTCGACCTCTTTTTTTAGTTCGTTCAGATTGATGTTTAGATTCGTGAGAATCTTGATGGCAACTGAATCCTCTTCTCGCAGAAGCCCGAGTAGTATATGCTCAGGTCCAATAAAGTCGGAGCCTAGTCTTTTGGCTTCGTCTTGCGCGATTTCGTTGATGACTCGTTTTGCTCTTTTCGTGAATTCCAACATGCCGCACCCTACCTTTTAAATCTTAGACGAATGTCTAGGATACCATCATGTACCGTACTCACTTATCCTAGCCCGAGTAAACTAAGAATTTTGAAAAACCGTAGTTTTTGGTTCGGATTTGGATTTTTAATCGAAAATTGAACCAAAACGGAGTCTTTTTTTTTCTCGTTACCAAGATTAGCATCGGCGATCTGCGAGAATTCTAAACCAAATCCCCATTGGTTCAGATTCATCGCTAAAAGTGCCATAAAGTCCTTCGTAGGTGTACGAGCCATCACGCTAAGTCTGTCCCCTCGTCCGCAATTGGTAGGACAAGCATTGATAAAACCGATTCTTGGTTTCCAGGCCCAAAGACCAGGCTGGAACAAAAAACGAAACTTGTAGAAAAAAAATTTCCTCAGAGACACAAAGTTTTTAAGATTTGAGGAGATCATCTCGAATCTCAAATGATCTTCGTCTCCCATATAAAAGTTATGGTTCAGATCGGAAGTGATAAGTGTTCGCGGTTTTAATTTCCTGTCTGATAATTTTAGTCCATTTTTTTCTAAGATACTTATGATCTCTTCATCTAACAAATGATAATGAGGGAAAAATCCTTTTTTTAAGCATCTTGCAATTCTCAAACGATAGGAAATACTCTCCCAGTGAATCTTTTTAATATGATCAAATTCTTCAGGCAATTTTTCCGATGAAATTTGAAGAATTCGATGTCGAAAGAGTTTGTCCGGCAAAAATACTTCATGACAATCCATACAACCGAACTTACCTTTTTCATTAAAAGTTGTTTCGGTAAGTCCACAGCGGACACAATGTTTTAACAAAAATCTAACCTGAGATAGGCGTCAATTTTCCTGACAAAATTCGATTTCGTTTGTGTGCCATAGAAGCTAGTTCCATATCATGAGTGACGAGTATGAGAGAAAACTGAAATTCTTTTTGCAGATCTTTGATTAAATCCATTAGATGTCTTGAGTTATCACGATCTAAGTTTCCAGTTGGCTCATCCGCAAGGATCAATTGTTTTCGACCAACGAGAGCACGGGCAACACCGACACGTGCACTTTCACCACCTGATAATTGTGAGGGGAAGCTTTCAGTTCTTTCGCCAAGTCCTACCAACTTAAGGATTTGATTGGCTCTCTCCTTGGCTTCTTTCTGATTTACTTTCGAAATAAGAAGAGGCATCATCACATTTTCAATCGCAGTAAAGTCAGGTAAAAGTAAATGTTGCTGGAAAATAAAAGAAATTTTTTCGGCGCGAAAGATTTCTCTTTGTCTTTCGCTCAGATTTTTCAGAGAGACACCACAAACTTCAACGTCTCCCTCTTCAAAAGAATCCATAGCTCCAAGGATATTCAATAGAGTAGATTTTCCTACACCTGACGCACCTTCAACGGAAACGATCTCACCTGATTTTACTTCAAAATCCATTCCAGAAAGGATATGGTATTTTTGGTCTACCACTTGGTAGTATTTTTGTAAGCCTCGGACAGAAACAGTAGCATTTGTAATCGTATTAGTCATTGCGAATTGTATCCACAGGATTTAAGTTAGCTGCCCATCTAGCAGGAAAATAACCGGCAAGCCCGGAAAGTATGGTCGCGGCAGTTGTTACCATAAAGATAAAGGAAATATCAATATCCACCGGGATATGATCAAAATAATAAATGTCCTTCGGAACAAGTTCCACATTGCTCCAGTCGTTTGGATTCAATGTAGAACCGACAGCGTTGATAATCTCAGACAATCCGCTGATAATCACTTCTAATTTTGTCGCAACAAAAATCCCCCACATTCCACCAACTAACGAAGATAATATTCCTACTATCATGGCATTCAGCGTGAAAATAAGTAATATATCATTGGAAGCAAGTCCCAATGCCTTTAGGGTTCCGATTGATTTTCGTTTCGCTCGGACAAGGGAGTGGACGGTAGCAACCATACCTAACGCTGCAAGTACGATGAATAAAAAAACAATGATGGAAATAATGGTTTTTTCTAATCGAAGTGCCGCCAAAAAGTTTTCTTGTTCCTCGGCGATTGTTCTTACAGAAAAAGCAGATTGAGATTGAACAGAAGGATTCCATCCATCTTCATTCAAACGATTGAGAATTCTAGTTTTTGTAACCTTGAGGTCATCCAGTGAATTGACTTTGATTGCGATCTGATTGACGGCATCTTTCATTTTAAAAAATTCTTGGGCCATAGGAAGCGAAAGAAAAACAAACTTAGAATCGTAGTTATAATATCCAGTTTTAAATAGCCCAGTGAGTCGGAAAGTTTGGACATTGACTTGTACACCACGTTCGACAGTAAATCGACCACCTGGAACCGCCATCGTGATTTCTTTTCCAAGTCCATATCCATAAATGGCACTCATTTCTTTGCCGATCACCACAAGTTTCTTCGAATTGATGTTTTGGATTTCATCTCGATTGTATTGGAGAATACGCGGAAAATTGGGAAGTCCATTTTGAATGAGTCGATCTATACTTTCAATAGGCACTGCACGAATCATGATAGGGTTGAAGTTATTATTGCTTTGGATGAGACCGTGACTTGTGATATTGCCTTCGATAGAAATGATATTATCCTTCAAAGCCGGATCCGTTTTCAAATGATCGATTACTTTTTGGTAACTTCCTATGGCACCTGAGCCAAAAGAGTTTTCTATTGTTATGTGAGGACCACCTTGCCAAAGGGATTCTTTCACCTGTTTTTGAAAACCATTGAAAATGGAGAGAACCACGACAAGTAGAGAAACCCCTACCATCATCACGATAAAGGAAAGCCTGGACTTTATGGATAAAAACCCTAATACTCGGGACCCGCGGATATAGCGAGTCGTAATCAATGCAACAATTCCCATGGTAACCTAATCTTTTTGACAGCTTTCTTCGCTAGACGGATACTGTCAAAAAAGAACCTTATGCCCGACACACCAAATTACTATTCCGTTAAAGTTGTAATTCGCGATGAGGCGAATATGGTCTTCGTCATGTTTGCAGCGATATTAGATCCAGTTGAGGTCAAAACGCTCAAATTTGAAGGGGTTGCCAGTGGCACACCTCAGGTTCTCATCTCGACAAGGTCCACATTCCAAGACTTTTGCAATCGTGTGCAAAGAGTGATCTACAAAGGGGACCAACTAAAAAATATCACCAAGTCCCTCCAAGAGTCATTAAAAACGTCCTTCTCTTCAGAAAGTGTTCTTACGGAAATATTACACTATATCGACCACAACTTGGTGGATAGACTCGAGTTTATCTTTTCACAGATTCACAGTAAAATTGCCGGTAAGTCCAATCCGATCATCGAAATCCACTATGAGGTGATTGAACCATTGGAAATGTCTAAAACGACAATCGATGAAGATGAACTTGCACGAAAAGAAGCAGCCGCCGCACAAACTTTGCCTCCGTCTGCGGCTGGATTTATCATTCCCGTAGACAAACAACTGATACAATTTCGTTTTCAATTATCTCCAGTAAACGGCACTCCCCTAACAGATCTTAAGTCAGGTGACACGGTTTTTATTCGCCTTGTGCCTGGTGATGCAGTTACGGATGGTATCATTAATTCTTTAGGACTGAAAAATGAAGATGGTGTGATCCAACAAGTGCCTGCTAAGATTGTAAATATTTCTAATTCCAGAAATGTTTCCGAAGTGGTTGTAAAAATCAACGAACAAGTTTACGGCAAAATCATGGAGGAAGAAAATTCAGTAAAAATCAAAACCTTTGATTCAAATGCTGGATCTGCACCTCTATTAACTTCTGTTGCATCGGTTACTGCTGCTTCAAAATCAAAAGTAACCAAAAAAGATTCAGCAGATGTATCTCATATATTGCCATTTATGTTCATTTTAGGTTTGGTTGCGATTGGTCTTGTAGCAATATTCTTTTTCATTTAAAACTATGCACAAAAAAATAATTCTATCTCTAGTTCCCTTCCTTCTTTTTTTCGCTGGAGCACAAAGTCTCTTTGTTGACTATGATGTGATTCCACCAGATCCCATCTCACTTGCCGAGGGAGCAGATCTTTCTCGGGTCGAAGATATGAAACCAACGGTAGAAATGAAGCCTGGAATTTGGTTCCGCCTAGACTACATCTCTTTTCTCATCGATGAGTTGGAAAGCGAGGTTTTACCCATTGATACAGAACCGGAAGAATCAGTAGACAAACTCAAACGTATCTTAATCGGTCAGAGGATTTTATTTTTTCTGATCTTATTTTATATGGCTCTCTGTTTTTCTGCCTTCGCAAGTCATCTTTACCGAGCTTGGTTTTATCTGACGCTAAACCGAATTGTATTTTGGCTCGGACTATTCTGGTCCCTCCAATTATTTTTTTTACACACCCAAGTTCTGAAAGATGGAAATCTTTGGGGACTCGCTGGAATCATTTATTTTCTGAGTACCTTTGTTCTGACAATTTTAGCGCTGATTTATTTAGAAAAAGGCAAAAAGGAAACCAAAACTTTTGAAACTTTAAAACATTCTGCTGCTCTTGAAGAAGAAGGAAGAGCACCAGAACCAACATCTAACGGATCTTATTTGAAACTATTTTCGCACTTTTTGATCATCATTGCCGTGGGTGTATTGATCGGAAATTTTGTTTATATTCCATTATTTTTACTGCAAAAACATTACGTTACTGAGTTTACGATGTTTATCTTCTCTTTGATAGTCCTTCTATCTGGATTTTATATTTATAATTATGGGAAAGTCGGAGGGGAAAAATCTCTTTCCAAATGGCAGAATACAATGGTTAGTATCGCTTACTTACAATTTCGATTTTTAAGAAATGGTTTCTTTGGAATTTTTGCTACAATTCTTGTCGTATTCTTTGTAACGTTTTTATTTAGTATTTTGTTGCTCAATATCGATTTGATCCAATCGAATACTGGTCTTTTCCAGAAAGGGACTGAGTTTTAGTTACATATACTCGGTTCATCTTTTTTGGTTTCACACCAAAGAGATCCATTCGGATAATACGTTTGTCGCCAAACAAATTCACCATTATCGCTGTATCTTTCGATTGCTTCTTTTTTACCATCTGGATAATAATAAAACCACTCACCCACTTTTAAATCCTCGGCATAACTTCCCTTAGATTCAATTTTTGTATCTGGATAGTATTTTACCCAATCGCCGGATTTATTTCCACCGTCATAATATCCTTTTTCACTGACTCGTCCATTTTCAAAATAACGAGTATAAGGTCCATTTTCATTACCCCACTCTAAAGTAGGATACCAAAACTTTCGTTTGCGAACACCTTGCGAAAAATTCATTTCATAATATGGTTTTCCATCAAAATATTTCCATTGCCAGTTCCCGTCTTTTTCTGCCATTTTATACTGACCAAAAGAAACAAGAATTCCTGTTTTGTAATTATAGCGTTCCGCGCGGCCATCAAAAATCTGAAGTTCGTTTAACTTCGTTTTGGTGACAAGATTTCCATTTTCATACCAGCCATACTCATAACCGTCAACCTTCAAAGAATAGCCATTCAACTTCCGATGATAGGTAGCATTTTCTGGAACATTTTTTGGCCAAACGTTTTTACCTTTGCAATCCAAAACGAAGAAAATTGACACAAAAAATAAAATTTTAATGATTTTCACAAACAATTACCTCTTAATTTGAATTAGGTGAATGTTGGGTTCACTTTTGAATTTTTTTAAAACTTCTTTAGAAACGAGAACACGATTCAATCGTTTCGATCTGATAGGAGTAAGATAACGAAGAGAAAGCGAAATGTAACCTTCTTGCTCAAGAGATGTATAAACAATTGGGGTAGTTTTTCCCAATCTGACGAGATAATTTTTAGAGAGTTCGCGAATCTTTTCTTCGACGAGCTCGGGGGCAAGTACAAGTTCTTCATGTAATATTTGGTTGCAAATTACTTCGGCTTTTTCCCAATCGGAATCAACTGTTAACGAAATTTTAAATTCATCCCAAACAAAATCCATGGCATCCGATACGATAAAAAATCGATTCATAACGACAGAAAAGTTCGGAAAGTGAACGAGTCGGTTTGTAGACTGCTCGGCTCTCGGATCAATGGAGACTTCCAAAAGAGTATATTTCAAAAACCCAATATTGACGACATCACCTTTGATGTTATCAATTTCTATCCGATCGCCTACTTTAAATCCATTGCCACCCATGATCATAAACCAGCCGACCATATTAAGCCAAACTTCCTTCAAGGAAATGACGATACCTGCACCCGCCAAACCGAGTACTGTCGGCAATAATGCTAAGCTTGAAAAGATGACTGGAAGATAAACGATTGCGTAAAATATAATAAACCCAGCACGAATTACTTTTCTCCTGTTGTATTCCTCTGCAGGATCTTTTGCAGGCTTAATTTTTTCCATAAAAAACATGGTAATTTTATAAGCCGCAATTGCAAATAACAGTAGATATGCGAATAAAATCAGAGTCTGTGAAAAATCTCTATCCGAAGTACGGAGTAAATTTAAGGGATTTAATTCGAAGTAAAATTCTTTTATATTACCGCCCAATTGCGTCCCATCCCTTTTGAATTTTAATAGTCTCTAAAATCATCTGACGATCTACGTTAACACCAAATTTAGGTTTTCCGAAATCTTCTAGTAGAACAAATTTCAGAAGGTTGCCTTCCTTTTTTTTATCATGTTCCATATGATTTACGACTTCTGAAGCTTTTTCTTTGATTGAAAATGGCAGTTCGAGTGACTTCATGATTTTTAAAGCCCGATCTAAATTTTCCTGCGAAAATCCCAAAATTTGTTTTGAAAGCAAAAGTGCAGTGATGAGTCCCATCGCCACTGCTTCCCCATGTGAATATTTTGAATATTTGGTGAGTGACTCGATGGCATGGCCTGTAGTATGACCAAGATTTAAAATCGCCCGCAGTCCCCCTTCCTTTTCGTCAATTGCCACGATTTTAGATTTAAATCTGACCGACTCGTCAATCGCGTAGCGCAAAATTTCAGACGTTGCCGAAATATCTTTTCTCGAACAATTTTCTATTTTACTTAAAAAATCTCCACCATCGAGAAACGCATGTTTTACGATTTCAGCTAACCCACAACTCCATTCTTTTTTGGGAAGTGTTGATAGTGTAAAAAGAGGGGCGAAAACAAATTCAGGTTGGTAAAATGCACCGACCATATTTTTACCAAGATCTAAATTAACCGCAACCTTTCCTCCGACAGAGGAATCCACACAAGCGAGTAAGGTAGTCGGTACTTGGACAAATCGAATGCCTCTTTGGTAAGTCGCAGCAATAAATCCAGCGAAATCACCAATCACTCCACCACCAAATGCGATGATTACGGCTTTTCGATCTGCATCTTGTTTGACGAGTTCATGATATACTTTTTTGACTCGGTCTATGTGTTTATTTTTTTCGCCTTGTTTTAAATAAATAAAATGATATGGAATCTGGAGATTTTTTAGTTCCTCAATTAAATATTTTTGATAGATACCAGCTACTTCTCGATTTGTAAGAATAAAAAGTTTTGAGACATTTTTGAGTGTTTTTATTTTTTCTTGGAATCCTGTTAAATCTTCGTACAATTCTACGGGATATGAAAAACCTTGGCCAGTAACTTCTCTTGTATGTAAAATCATCTTTCTTCTACCCAGTTATTCGAAAGATAAGTGGAAGGGATTCTTTTTTTCTTTTTAAAGTATTCTTTGATATTAGGCCTTAAATCCATTTTTTGAATTTCGGAATTGGTGAAATATCCAAAACCAGATATGGCCTTTTCTTTCGGATTCAGTTTTGGTATCAGCTCTTTCACTTGGACAAAAAATACAAGTTGAATCAAATGCCTCTTCCGATTTGGATCAATCGATTCATTTACCAATAAAAAATGTGATTTGGTTACTTCTAAATTTAATTCTTCTTTTAATTCACGTGCCAAGGCTTCTTCTGCAGATTCCCCAAATTCAATTCCACCACCTGGTAACAACCAATATCCGTTCGCATTTTTTTTCTGTTGGATTAGGAGCACTTTTCCTTTCGGATCTTGGATCAGTGCTGCAACTCGCACTCTCAGTCCCTTTTTTTTTAGAAAAAAATCTATCATAGTTTTTTCAGTACCAATAATGCCTGTTTTGCGGCAACTTGTTCCGCAGACCTTTTGTTTTTTCCGGTTCCGTGAGCAGAAAATTTACCGTCTAACTCGACAATAACTTCAAACGATTTTAAATGATCCGGCCCTTCCTCAGAACCAACCCGATACACAGGTGTTTTTTTCCATTTTTTCTGACAATGTTCCTGCAATATGGATTTATAATCCTTTGTTTCGTCCAACTCTTCAAGAAGCTGGTCCATTTTTTTAAAATTTGATTTCAAAAATTTTCTACAAGCATCCAAACCCTGATCCAGATACAATGCTCCTAAAAAGGCCTCAAAGCTGTCTGCTTGGAGATTGGTATTCATTTCTCCGCTTGCCTTCTCTCCCTTCCCTAGAAGTAGAAAGTTTGGAAACTGGTATTTACGCGCTATCGCGGCAATCGCTGGCATTGAAACGATTTTACTTTTTAATTTTGCCAGTTTTCCTTCTTTGACAGTCGGAAGCGAAAGAAAAAGATATTCGGCGGCTAAAAGTCCAAGTACCGAATCTCCTAAAAATTCGAGACGTTCATTATCAGATGCAAAGGATTTGTTCAATTCGTTCGAGTAGGAACGATGAGTGAAGGCAAGACTCAGCAGACGCAAGTCTTTGAATTTTGTCTCAGTAAGTGATTGGAGTCGTTGTAGGTCTTTTTGGCGAGCATCGGTTGCCCAATGTTCTGGAAGGGAAGAGGAATCTTTAGTCAAAGGAGAAACAATCCGGGCTTCCCGTGAAGGAAACCCGGTTTTTTGATTGGGAATTACCCCTTAAGTTTATCGATGAATTTAATTACATCGCCAACAGTTTGGATTTTTTCTGCGTCTTCATCAGAAATTTCCACACCGAACTCCTCTTCAAGAGCCATTACTAACTCTACAGTATCAAGAGAGTCTGCACCGAGGTCATTGATGAAATGAGCTTCGGGATTTACTTCTGACTCATCAACACCAAGTTGTTCAACGATGATTGACTTAATTTTTTCGAAATCTGCCATTTGTATCCTCCAGGCCACCGTAACGTTTACAGTGGGGCAAAAAATTGTTTAGTTGTTTTCCGTCGGGTGCACCTAAATGCCCAGCGTTTTTTTAAAATGAAATCGTCGAAATTTTTGGCAAGTCTAAATACATTATTTTCTGATAAGGAAAAGATTTAACGTATTGCCACCACCTAGGATACGTTATATGAATGCTACTTGGAAAGATTCTAGGTATCCAAAACCTCACCTCCAAATAAACTCCATTCTCGCATCCGCCACAAACGGACGATCGCCATTTCGTGATCGACCGTTACAATGAGACATAATTCATCCTAATTTCTCATGAAAATCCCATATCACGGATTATTTTCCAATATAAAAGAGATTTTTTGGTCCATTTCTCCATCAACCTGGGTCGGTACGGTATTCTTCAAATTGAATTACTTCTAGCGATAAGACACTTGCAAGGTTCCATGGATTATGCGCCTCCTCCTTGCCCCCATGGAAGGTTTACTCGATCATTTTTTGCGAGAAATCATCACGAGTGTGGGTGGAATCGATCTCTGTGTCAGTGAATTCATTCGGATCAACCAAACCCTTTTGCCTTCCAAACGGTTTTATCGTACGGTTCCCGAACTACTTAACGGTTGTCATACGCTATCTGGGATCCCAGTTCGCGTCCAACTTTTGGGTTCAGATCCCATTTGTATGGGAGAAAACGCTGCTAAAGTAGCCGAACTCGGTGCGATTGCCATCGATTTGAATTTTGGATGCCCTGCCCCTACGGTGAATCGAAATCGAGGCGGAGCCATCCTTTTAAAAGAACCTGCACTGATGTCAAAAATTGTTACCTCCGTAAGAACAGCTGTTCCCAAACAAATTCCAGTAACGGCGAAGATGCGTTTGGGATATGAAACACCGGAATTTGCAGTCCAATGCGCAGAAGCACTCTGCGAGGGAGGGGCTGAAGAAATTGTAGTTCATGCCCGCACCAAACAAGATGGATATAAACCTCCAGCTTATTGGGAATATATCGCCAAAATCAAACAAAAGTTAAAGATTCCGATCATTGCCAATGGAGAAATTTGGACAATTGAGGATGCTAAGCGGTGTCAGTCGATTTCAGGTTGTAACGATTTGATGATCGGACGAGGTATGATTTCAAATCCAGCTCTTGCACTGATGATTCGTAGAAACAGATCTTCTCCCCTTTTATGGTCTGAAATATTAAAACTCATCGAAAAATTTTATCTAAATATGGAAGCCCAAAAGAATGTAAAAAATCCGAGTGGGAGAATCAAGCAATTGTTACATTATTTAAAAAGAGAATATTTGGAAGCTGATCAGAAATTTGAAATGGTAAAAAAAATAAACGACCCGAACATCATTTTAAAAATGCTTAGCTCAGTTTAGGCGATTTATTTCACGCCAGGACCCAAACGGGATCTGGTTTCCAATTTGAAATCCAGTTAGGTAGATCATCAGGTGGCATCGGTCTTGCGATACCGTACCCTTGACCATGAATACAACCTAAGGCAAGAAGCGCTGTTCCGTGATCGACTGATTCAACACCTTCTGCTATAACTTTTCTCTGAAAGGCAGCTACCAGACCCATTACGCCTTTTACGATAGCCATATCGTCAGGATAAACTAACATATCTTTCACAAAACTTTGATCTATTTTTAACGTGTCTGCAGGGAGATGTTTTAAATATGTTAAGGAAGAATAACCTGTTCCAAAATCATCTAGGGCAAAATGAACACCTATTCTTTTACAAGCTTCCATTACATTGGAAACTTTTTTGATATCTTCCAGTGCACTTGTTTCCAATATTTCAAGTTCTAATTTTAAGGGTGAAATGGAGGGATAGGATTGAAGTATTTCTTCTAAACGGATGACAAAATCACTTTGTTGGATTTGTCTTGCGCCAATATTAACACTCACAGATAAATCCATGCCAGAATTTTGCCAAATTTGCATTTGTCTAAGCGCTTCTGAAATCACCCATTCACCTAACTCAACCGCTTCGATGTGCTCTTCGATGATGGGTAAAAAATGAGCAGGGGAAACTAGCCCCCGAGAAGGATGATTCCATCTTATGAGCGCCTCGACACCAAACACTTGTCCTGATTTCATATTTACCTTTGGTTGGTAATGTAATACAAATTGCTGTTCTTTCAGTGCGAGTCTAATCTGTTCCAAACTTTCTCGTCTTGTTTTAATCGCCTTATCTAGAGATATATCAAACAAGTGGTAACAATTTTTTCCTGCCAATTTGGCAAGATACATGGCTTGGTCCGCATGTCTCAGAAGTTGTTCACCCTCCGCAGCATCCTGTGGAAATACTGTAACCCCTATACTGGCTGAGACCTTGATTGTCTTTTCATTAATCGTAACGGATTCTGAGGCTGCATTTAATAGATCGTTTAAGATAGGCTCACAATCGTGGGGATCGTTCAAATCTGAAAGTACGATGATAAACTCATCCCCACCAATCCGTGCAAGTGTATCCCCTTCACGTAAAACGTTTTTAAATCGATTGGATAAAATGATAAGCACCTCATCGCCGAGTCCATGCCCAATCTGGTCATTAATTTCTTTAAAGCCATCTAAGTCTAGATAGGCGATCGCAAGAAGTCTATCTCGCCTTAAGGCTTCCTCCATTGCTTGCCCCAATCGATCAGCAAGCAACACACGATTCGGTAAATTGGTCAAAGCATCAAAATGGGCGATGTGTTTTAGTTTTTTTTCATGTTCCTTAATCCACGTGATATCGCTAAAAATTGCGATAAAATATTCATTTTCGCCATTCCGATTCGTAACGGCACTGATGGTTGCCATCTCAGCGTAAACCTCACCATTTTTTTTACGATTCCAAACTTCGCCATACCAATGGCCTTTCATCGATATGTCTTTCCAGAGATTCGCGTAAAACTCGGGCGACTGCCTTCCTGACTTTAACATTCGAGGATTATTACCGATGGCTTCCTCTTTTGTATAACCAGTAATCTGAGTAAAGGTTTCATTCACGTCTAAAATGTTTCCCTTTGTATCAGTAATAAAAACACCCTCCTTTGCATTTTTAAAAACATCTGCCATGAGTCGTAACTTAGATTCATGCATCATATTTTTATCAATAGGTTCATGTTCTACTAAAAGATATTTTAAATCATTCGGAAACTTCGTGATACGAACACTTAACCAAGTTTCTATATTCATTTGTACAAATGAAAACTCAAATTCGATAGAAGAAATGATTCCAGCTTGTAGAGAGTTGATAGCATCTAACAACTGCAATGTACTTCCGTTCAAGGGAATAGATATTTTTTTATGTCCAAAAAATTGAAGATAATTAATACTGGTTGGCCATTCTCTTTCTGGATGTTCCCCATCTGTGTAAAACTCCTTCCAAGATTTGTTCACGGCCTTGATTTGAAGGAGGTCATCCAAAACAGCAATCTGTCCCGGCAAAGCATCAAGGGTAGCTAATGCGAGCTGATACCTCTCTTTCGTTCTAAAAATTTTTTTTTGATTGGAGAAGATCGAGAATGCCTTCTGAAAAAAATTCATTGGGATAAGTCCGCAAGCGAATGTAAAAACATAAATATGTGAACATTGTGTACCAATCTTTAAAATCCGAGTAACTTTGTAGGGAGAAAAGATAACACACGCTCGCCTAAAGTCAAGAATCTCGTAAAAGATTAATTTGATTTTTCCAATTTAAAATAAGGAAATGTAATAAATTTTGCTAATTTTTTAAATTTACTCCCAATAGGCACCTTCGAAGAAATTTGACATAATATTTTTAATTTGTAGGAGGATGCAGATGAGATTAGGGAGTTTTGATAACATCTCCACCATTCTCGGGAACCAAAAATAAAAAAGGCCAGCAGGAATACCTGCTAGCCACTAGACAATTTAGCCATTCGCCAAATGGAATTTAGGCGAAATTTGGTAATGCGACGCAAAGCATCGACGACATTGTTAGAAGTGAATTTTTAATGTCCGCCGCCTGGCAAAAATCCGCCACCATTGATGTCTAACACGTGACCTGTGATAAAACTGGAGGCATCTGACGCAAGGAAAGCGATTCCATTTGCGATATCTTCTGGAAGTCCTGCTCGTTTCAAAGGGATAGCCGCTACCATACCTGCTTTGATGTTTTCTGGGATTGCTTCTGTCATTTCCGTTGCAATAAAACCTGGAGCGATCGCATTGCATCTAACCTTTCTAGAAGCCATCTCCAATGCCACAGCTTTTGTAAATCCAATCACACCTGCTTTAGATGCAGAATAGTTTGTCTGGCCGATGTTTCCGTTTTCACCTGAGATAGAAGAAAGGTTGATGATCGATCCACCATTTTCTTGTTTCATCATAACCTTGATTGCCGCTTGCGTTACAAGGTAAGTTCCCGTTAAGTTCACAGCGATGACTGCATCCCACTGTTCCTTTTTCATACGCATAAGTAATGTGTCTTTTGTGATTCCTGCATTGTTGACCACGATATCAACAGATCCAAATTCTTTTTTAGTTGTATCAACTAATGTTTGTGCATCTGCTTCAAGAGAAATATTTCCAAGCACACCAATGGCCTTGTAACCTTTAGACTTTAACTCTTCAACTGTCGCATTTGTGGTCTCTGGATTCATATCCGCCACAACAACTGAAGCTCCAAGGGAAGCTAATTTCAAACAAGTGGCTTTCCCGATTCCGCGAGCGCCTCCCGTTACGATTGCTACTTTTCCGTTTAAATTGATCATCTAATTCTCCTCTAATTTAATTATAACTTTTAAAAAATAAATCCAGATTTTATAAATTAACGCCTTCGCCCATAAGTGATCGAAATTCTCCGATTTTCTTAGCTATACTATCGTTGATTCCATGTTTGGCGCATTCCGTTATAACTCTTACGGCATTTTTCACTGCCAAGGCATTAGAAGACCCATGTCCTATCATACAAATGCCTTCTACACCTAAAAGTAAGGCACCACCATATTCCGCGTAGTCGAGTCTCTTTTTAACTGCTGTAAATGTGGATTTTAATAAAAGAGCGCCTGTTTGAGCTAAACTAGATTGGCGAATGGAATTTTTTAGAACATTGAAAATCGACTTTGCAAGACCCTCTGTGGCCTTCAGAACTATATTGCCCGTAAAACCATCGCAGACGACGACGTCCACATCACGGCCGCTACCGTATAGATCTCTACCTTCGACGTTTCCAATAAAATTAAAAGGAATTTTTTTTAAGATTTCAAAGGTCCTTACCGTAACAGCATTTCCTTTTTTATCTTCTTCCCCATTGGAAAGAATTCCAACCTTAGGGTTTTTTACACCTAATACTTCACGGGAATAAATTTCTCCCATAACAGCAAATTGGGCAAGATACTCAGGTTTACAATCTACATTGGCACCGGCATCTAACAAAAGCACTGGTGCTCCCTCCTCTCTTGGTATAGGAGCAGCAATCGGTGGTCGCAATACACCTGGTATGCGGCCTAAGTGTAAAAGTGCGGCCGCCATCGTAGCACCGGTGTTACCTGGTGAAAAAACGCCGATACATTCTTTTTCTGCTACAAGTCTTACGGCTTTAACAACGGAAGAGTCTTCCATAGCGCGAACGGCTATGGAAGGTGAATCATTCATACCGATCACCTCGGTAGAATGGACGACACGGATCTTTTCAGTGTCGTATTCAAATTTCAAAAGTAGGTCTAGAAGTTCTTGTTCGTCTCCGACTAAGGAAACAGAAAGGCCATATTCCCGGACGGCGAGGACAGCTCCTTCAACAATACATTCCGGGCCGTAATCTCCGCTCATCGCGTCTACGGCGACCCACATAAGTGTTAGGTTTCTTCAGTAGTCTTTTTTACTTTCTGAACAACAACGAGTGAACCCTTATAAAAACCGCAATAAGGGCAAACACGGTGGGAAAGAATATAAGAACCACAATTAGAACAAGGGTTCAAGTTAGGTTTTCCGATCGCATGATGCGCTCGTTTTGTTCTAACTTTCGATTTGGATTTACGTCGCTTTGGGACTGCCATGGCTATCCTCTATGGAATTCTCACTGATTTTTACTATCGTTTCGCGGTGCATTCTGAAAACAATCTATTTAATTTTCTAGGCTTCCAATTAAAGTAGCAAGCTCATTTTGCCGGGAATAGTAAGCGGACCGATTGCAAATGAGACGGGCTGTACTCTCTAAAATCACTTCAATTTCTTGCAAACCATTGGCTTTTAAAGTTCCACCCGTAGATACCAAATCCACGATACAATCAGAAAGTCCAACGATAGGCGCCAGTTCAATCGATCCGTAGAGTTTGATCACTTCACAGGAGATCCCTTTCGAAAAAAAATATTCTTTTGTGAGTTCTGGGTATTTTGTCGCGACCTTTACCTTGGAACGTTTTGCATATAGATCAAAGTTTGGAAAACTAGCAAGCGATAGGCGACACCCGCCAATTTTGAGGTCAACCGGGGATACCAAATCAAATTTCCCTTCCTTGATTATGTCCCATCCAACAATTCCAACATCGGCTGCTCCTTCTTCGACATACGTACATACATCTTGTGAACGAACAAAGAGCAAACGCAAACGTTTGTCTGATGAGTGAAAGGTCAATTCTTTAGAATCTTCAGGTGGTAGAGAGGAAAGCCAACCCTTGCGTAGAAGAATTTCTGCACTCTCCATAGCAAGCCTTCCCTTAGGAAGTGCGAGGGTCAGCATCGGTTTACGATTTCCCGAGTTTTAAAAGAAGGTAAGTAGAAAGAAGTTTTACTTCTTCTAGATTTTCTGATTCATCCCCATCTATTTTTAAAACTTTTTCTAACGATAATTTTGCTCCTGGTTTGTCACCATTTGCTAATTGTAATCTTCCTGTTTGGTAAAAAGACCAAGCCTTAAAAGATTTCGCTTCCGTGTTAGTTTCTAAAAGTGTTGAGGAGATTTTATAATTTTCTAAAGCTTTGGCTGGTTCGGGCTGTTTGTCCCTGTAATTTCCCGCCAAATAGAAGTAATACGCTTTCATTTCCTTCGGGGTATCAATTTTTTTACCAGCTTTTTCTAAATACTCAGCAGCCTTTTCCCAATTGGAAGTTTCGGCATATAACCTAGATAGGTCTTTCCAGACTCGAAGGTCCATGTTTCCAGAACTTTGGTCTTTTAAAAAAGTCTCTAAATCGGCAATCTGTGTTTCCGGAGTAGCTTTCGCTTTTTTATGTTTGGTGACTAAATCTTCAAAAAGAACGGTCTCTTTTTGGAATCGATAATCTTGGAATTCAAAAAAACCGATCACAGCTGCCAATGCTACAAAAACAACACCCAATCCGATAAAAACATTTTTTCGATTCCGTGCCAACATATGCGTGAACTTTAAAAAATAAAGTTCAGCTTTACTGCCTTCGAAGTCAGCGAACTCATCTTGATGAGCTCGCAGTTCTTCTTCACGTTTTTTATCGATTATGTTTTTTTTAACAAACTTATCCATAAGGATTAACGATTGTTATTTAGGTTCATAAAAGAGCCAATGGATTCACGAGAAGGTTGATTGTCTTCCTTCATATACTTCGCCATCTCTTCTCTTTCAACTGCCTTATCGAAATCTTTTATCGAGAGGGAGATTTTTTTGTTATTCGGCTCAATTTTTACAACAACCGTTCTAACTTGCTCCCCTACTTTATAGAGTTCGTCTAACTTGATATTTCGACCATCTGGGATTTCAGAAATGTGGACCAAACCTTCAAAACCAGGTTCCACTTCCACAAATACTCCAAAACTCACGATAGATTTCACACGGCCTTCCACGAGAGTACCTGGTGGATATTTTTTACGAAGGGCTTCGTATGGATGTTCTTGGAGTTGTTTTAAACCACAGCTAATGCGCTGTGCATCAAGATTAACGTCTAAAATTTTATACTTTATCGACTGACCCTTTTTTAACAGGGAAAGTGGATTCTTTTCTTTTTCGTCCCAAGTAATGTCTGATATGTGGATCAAACCTTCGATACCACTTTCGACTTCAACGAAAGCACCGTATTTTGTTATACCAGTGATCTTTCCTTCTAATTCATTGCCTGCTCGGACATTCGAAGATAAAGCTTCCCAAGGATTCGGCAATAATTGTTTTAATCCAAGCGAAAGTCTTCGTGCTTCAAAATCAATGTCCAATATTTCAGAATCAACTTCTTGGCCTTTCTTTAAAACATCTTTTGGATGAGGTGGCTTTTTCGCCCAGGAAAGTTCTGTAGTATGGATAAGTCCTTCCAAACCTTCCTTCAATTCGACAAAGGCTCCAAAGTTAGTAAGTGAAGTGACAATCCCGCGGACAACCATTCCCTTTTCTAATTCTTTTTTTGCCCAACCCCATGGATCTTCATACATCTGTTTGATGCCAAGAGAAAGTTTATTATTGTCTTTATCGATTTCTAAAACGTTCACATCTACTTCTGCACCGATCTGAAAGTACTGTTTAAAAGGTGCGAATTTTTTATAGGAGATATCGTTTTGACGGAGGAGTCCTACAACTTCGTGAACAGAAAGAAATACTCCAAAGTTAGCGATTTTTACAACCTTACCTTTGACCTTATCTCCCACTTTTACTTTTTCAAGTAACTCTTCCCACTTTTCTCCGTTGATTTCTTCCAGAAGTGTTTTACGAGAAACAACTCCCGTTTTGGTTTTTTCATTTAGTTCAATGATTTTAAATTGGAATTCTTTTCCAGATTCTGTCGCTTCTTTGAAACGAACTCCCACGTGGGAGGCAGGTAAAAATAGTTGGATGCCTTCGCTTTCTACAAGGTATCCTTTGTTTTTTACTTCGCTAACGATTTTACCAGATAGCGGGTATCCATTGACGGACGCATCTTTTATGGTTTCCCATCCAACTCTTTGGTCTGCTTCCTTTTTCGAGAGAACACAATATCCATCGACCCGTCTTTTAAGGATCGCACTGACTCTTTCGCCGCGTTTAGGTGTTTCAGAAAAATCTTCTCTTGGAACACGTGCTTCCAATTTTTCACCGATATCGAGAAACACTGTGTCTCCGATTACGTCTACGACGGTTCCGTCAATGAGCAGTCCTTTACTGCCTGTATTTTCTTGTTCTTGTGTCTGTGATTCCCACTTCTCTAATAATTCTCCGAAGGAAGAAGTGGTCTCGTTTTTGGGGGAGGAAGGGCTGGTTGAATTCAATGGTTACCGGGATACAAAACTTAGATTTGTCAGAGCTGTGGTAGCCTTGACAGGATAGTATTTAGGACAGTTTCCGTGTCGGACTCTGACGTGTCAATGAGTATTGCATCAGTTGCTTGGCGAAGTGGAGCGACAACCCTGGTTTCGTCGGAAAGATCGCGAGCCAGAATCTCCTCTTTGAGATGAGAAAGTTCCTGGTGGATGCCTTTGGCTTTCAATTCTTCATGTCTCCTATGTGCTCTTACATCGGCAGTTGCTGTCAAAAAGAACTTAGCTTTGGAATCCGGGAATACATCCGTACCAATGTCCCGACCGTCCATCACTAGCTTGTGATCCCTTGCGAAGGCTCTGATTTTATGGTTCACATATTCACGAAAGATTCGCATCGGAGCTATGTGTTTGATGAGTTTGGTAATTTCTGGGGTTCTTATTTCCTCTGTGATATTCCGTTCTCCGAGAAACATCTGATTGGTTCCGTGCTCGGAAAGTTGACATGAGAGAGGAATTTCAGCCAATGAAAAACCAAACTCAGATTTTTCTTTTTCGACAATGGCTGAATCAGCTAACTTTTCAGCGTAAAAGGAAAACTTGTCCAAATCTTGGTGGTCTTTTAGGTATAATTCCAGAAGAGCAAAGGTTAGACCTCTGTAAAATGCCCCCGAATCTAGGTAAAGATAACCGAGCTTACTCGCGAGTTTTCTCGCGATTGTACTCTTCCCAGATCCCGCAGGTCCATCAATGGCAATTACGTTTTCAATTTTTTGCATATACACCTTCTCTTCTTTTGCACGTACATAACAATTTCGCAAATTCAAAAATCTGTCTCGCATTTTTTATTAGGCTAAAATTGTTCCATTAATCTTCTTTGATTAACAATTGACATGCATTCGAAACAAACAAGCTTAGGAATCAAAATGGATTTGCCTTTATTAAATCAAAATTTTCAAGATTTTTTTGAAAAGAATACATCTGTTATGTTGTTAATCGATCCAGACAACGGGAACATTTTAGACGCAAATTCTTCCGCCTCCAAATTCTACGGTTATAAAAAAAATGAACTTCTGGAAATGAAAATCAGCGAAATCAATTTATTGTCCCCAGAAAAAATTAAAGAAGAATTGCAACTGGCAATACTAGAAAAAAGAAATTATTTTAAATTTCAACATCGCTTGGCAAACGATGAAATTAAAAATGTCGAAGTGCATTCCACTCCGATGTCAACAAACAGCGGTAAATTCTTATTTTCGATCATCCACGATGTTACGGATAGAATGAAGGCCGAAGACAAAGTAATTTCTTTGTTAGATGAAAAAGAGATTCTTTTAAGGGAAGTCCATCACCGGATCAAAAACAATATGAGTACGATTCATAGTTTGTTAGACTTACAAATGAATTCATTAGATGATAAAATCGCTATCTCGGCTCTGAAGGATGCGGCCAGCCGAATTCAGAGTATGGCCATGTTATACGACAAATTGTATCTTACAAAAAACTACCAAAAAATATCCTTGTCAGAATACATAACATCTCTTTCGGAACAGATTATCTCCAATTTCCCCAATAATTCATTTATTACATTAAAGGTCGAAGTGGAAGAAATTCATTTTGAAGCAAATTCCCTTCAATACTTGGGGATCATCATAAACGAAATATTTACCAACATCATGAAATATGCATTTTCTCCCAATGAGGCAGGCGAAATTTATGTACACGGCTTTGAAAAGCTTGATCACTACCATCTAATCATCAAAGACAATGGGAAAGGAATGCCCGAGTCGATTGACTTTGAAAAGCCGGTTGGATTCGGCCTTTCGCTCATTCAGTTTTTGAGCAAACGACTTGAAATGTCGATTTCGATAGAAAGAAAAAATGGGACCAGCTTACACTTTATAATTCCCATCAAAAATTCTTAAGAATCTCAAAAAACCCAGGAAAAGAAGTATCAACCCAAGATACTTCATCTAACTCAAGATTTACACCAGTTAACTTCGAAAGAATTGCGAAACTCATTGCGATACGATGATCCATAAACGTATCAATGGATGTAGATGAAATTTCTTTTACTTCTTCAAATTCATAACCATCATCGTATTCTTTTGTTTTCACACCTAACTTTTCTAAGTTGGAGATCATGGCCGAGATTCTATCTGATTCTTTGGCTCGCAGTTCTTTGGCATTGCGAATCGAAAAACCATTTTCGGAAAATAAACCCGCAATGGTGAGGATAGGAATTTCGTCTATGATGCTCGGGATAAGTGCTTCCTCAATTTCGATTTTATGCAATTTCGAAGGGTAAACAACAAGATCTCCAATTTCCTCACCGCATTCACTTCTTGGATTGGAGATTTCAATTTTACCGCCCATTCTTTGTAATACGGTCAAAATTCCAATGCGAGATGGATTGAGCCCAACACCTTGAATAATCGTAGGCTCACCTTTGGCACAAAGGGCTAACACAATGAAAAAGGAGGCACTTGATAAGTCACCAGGGATTACAAAATGTTTTCCTTCAAATAAGTAAGGAGGAGTTAATAAAAAACGGAGGGGTGATATTTGTTTTATGTTTCCGCCCAAAAATCGAATCATATTCTCTGTATGGTCCCTCGACAGTTCACTTTCTTCATAATCAATCGTTACACCAGAAGAGATCGCAGCCAAAACCAAAGCACTTTTGATTTGAGCGGAAGCAATAGGACTTTTGTAAGAATAATCAGACAGTTGTTTGCCTTGGACACGAAGCGGAGCCCTTCCATCTCCCGAAAGTGATACTATGTCTGCACCCATCACGCTGAGGGGATCGATGATCCTGGCCATAGGTCTCTTCCGAAGGGAAGCATCACCAGTAAGTGTGGCCGAAATTTGCGGCAAACCTGCTAGCAAGCCGGCTGAAAGACGGATACCTGTGCCTGCATTTCCAAAATCCAATTCGTGGTTTGGGGATTTTAGTTTTGTTTTGCCTGGACTTTCTACGACATAACGACCTGAACCGAGGGAAGTGAACTTCACTCCAAGTGCAGAAAAACATTTCATGGTGTTTTTCGGGTCTTCCCCCTCTAAAAATCCTGAAATTTCTGACTTCCCTGTGGCGAGGGAACTGAATAAAACACTTCGATGGGAGATGGATTTGTCACCTGGGACTTGGATTTGGTGTTTTCGGGAAAATGATGTATTTGTGTTCAACATTCTTTATTTTTCTAAAAAGTATTTTGCAATTTGGACAAAGATTCGTAGCTTTTGTAGGAACGATACGTTGTAATTAAAATCCAAACATGCCTCTAGATACCAGTAAAAATAATCAAAAGATCCCAGTCAATCCAGGAGAAGTTCTATTCGTTTCGGGTAGACCTTCACAGTCGCTTAATATTCTCCATGAAGGTTCCGTTCGAGTAGAAGTGAGTCTTGCGGACACCGCGTTTACACTTTATACCCTGGAAGGTGCCAATTTAACTCCTGGCATCTTCGCTCTGTTAGAAGGAACCCCCTTCCCTTATACCATTCGTGCGAAATCATCGTGTGTCATATCCACCTACGTCATGAACCAAGCCAATGCAAAAAAAACTCTCACCCAAAAAGTATCGGTGGGTGTGATGGCGGTCAGAACGTTGTTAAAAGAAATTGGAGAACTCTATAAAAGAATTTCTGCAATCCGAAATCTCACATCAAACATTGAACTTACGACAGATAATCTGGGAGCCGCTTATTTTATTTTGAATCCAGCGATCTTTCCAGATTTGCAACCGGGAGGCCCGATCACTCGTTCCGACAGTATCATTGATCCTGTTATGCGGTCCATTCGAAACAATTTGGCTGGATTCTATGAACATGGTGGTTTATTGCCGGATGTTCCCTCCGTTTCCTTTTTAGATGAGGATCACGGTGAGTTTTTTCAAAAAGATTATACAGCAACTGTAGAATGGAGAGAATCCGAATTTCATTTTATTCGTAAAATTTTATCCGTAAATCCGAAAATCTCTCAAGCATTGTTTGAAGCAGATCCAAGTTTATTACAAAGTGCGTCCGAAAGTTATGTGAATACTTACAGAGAATTATTTGACATTCTCGAACGAGAGGTCTCTGAACTAACGGAATCTTTACGCATCCTTCTAAGTGGTGAGCAGTCTCTTATTGAAAAAATGAATCTCACACTAGATTTATTTTCAACTGGATATTCAACCATTCCCTCTACTACTCTGCTTCCAATTACAGAATGGGCTCTCAAAAAAGCGACATCACACTTATCTGATTTCAATCAAATCTTTGGTACACCGTTTGCGGGCGTTACCACAAGCCTTGATACACTTGAGAAAAAACAAAAAGAGTTATCCTCAAAATATTCACACGAACTCGGTTCGAAAAAAGCAGCCGATGAAAAGAAGGCTATGAGCGGCGATGATTCGATAACAGCCGGAATCGATGTAAATAGTTTAAGAACAGAACTTTTAAACTCCGCCTCACAGATATTAAACTATGCTCAAGCCGATCCAGAGGCCGTAAAAGAATTTTCCACTCTGATGGTAAAATTAAAGACATTTAAAAATCCTCTCGATCCAGATCCAGACAATCGTAAAATTAGAAGGACAATCGCAAAAACATACTGGGATGTTTACAAACGCTCTTTTTCAAAATGGCTTAAAGACGGTCGGAAAGCGCCAACGGCCGTCGAGATGATGTTGCGGTATGGTTATTTTGACGAAAGTCTTTTGGAAGAAGGTCATATTGTAGAATTACGTGCACGTATGGAGCAGCCTAGATACAATGGGTCAGTTCCTGTTCATTTAGCAACGGATTGGCTAGAAAAAATATACGGAAGAGAAGTTCCTACTTCTGTAGATGAACTCGGACAAACTTTCTTTGAAAAACTAAAATTAGAACTAAAAGATTCAGGGATAAAATCAGACAAGGACATCCCTCCAGATCATGATACTGGCGAAGCGAGACTTGCCTATGAGTTAAACGCGATGTATGAACCTAACGTACGTTTAACCTCCGGAAACATTTCGAGCCATTTTCCGATTCTTACAAAATATCACATCACTTTGCCAATCGATAAGTGTTACATCACAAAATCACATGTTGAAAAAGCAATACAAGATATTCTTTCGATTGATTATACTGCCTTTAACCGGGAAATTTTATACCGTAATGAAGAAATCGGAATCAAAAATGAATTTGTCCAAAGATCGGTCATACCTGATTTTGTAATAGTTCCATCTATCGGACCTAAGGTGATGATGTGGCAAGACCTTTCCATCTTCCGAGGCAGCGGATCCAAAGAATCGAGAGGACGAATCACCATCCCACACCTTGTCACTGGAGATTTAAAATCTTTTTTAATGGAAGCGATTGCCGCTTTCCGATGGGAACTCTGTAAAAATATTCTTGGTCCAGATTGGAACAATGTTGGCATTCCATCGATAACTGCAGACTACACGGACTATGTACAGTTTTATAAAAAAAGCAAAGATCTATCTCCTGAATTGAAGGAAAAAATCAGTTCTGAATTCAAGAGGTTTAGAACCGATCGGGATAAATTTGCATACGATTATGGATTGTGGTTAAAATACGAAGCGGAAGGTGTACAACGAGTGAACCGAGTTGTGCGCTCCATTTTTTATCGTCACATTCCGTTCCAAAAAAGTATTCGTGAAAAAGTTTCGGGACAGCCCGCTTTCGCAGAACTTCACAATAAGTTTAAAAACGTACGCTCTAGACAACACAAAGAACACGAAAACAAATATAAAAAATATATGGATGCTTCGGGAGCTTTGCCGAAAGAATTGTATGAAAATTTACAGTTCTACGAAGTATAGCTAACAAATATTAAACTTGTTCTACAAAGTAAGGTCGTATGTATTCGCGTACGATCTCTACAACAAACCTTCCCCAGGATTTTGGATCTTCCTGTGAAATGTTTACTTGTTTGATCTTCGGGAAATAAGCAGTAGGTTTGAACGTTGAGTGAGTGAGTTCGATCGCTCTTAGATAGTTGTCCAGGCGTTTTACTTTGACAAAATTGATGATTTCTGTTTGGATTTTTTCCTTCGGGAGATAACCAACTATGATCATACGTGGGAAAAGGTTCTTTTTTAGAAGGACGATAAACTCTTCGAAACTATCCACGCGGTCAATAAAACCTTCATAAGCACCACCTCCCAAGTTCATGATCTGCGTGACAATGTCCATAGAGAAGGAAACCCCTTCCATCGTAGACATATCCGAAATGATTACGATACCTTCGTCTGGTTGGAAGACCTTAAAAAGATCTGAACCCTTGAAGTGTCTTCGCAAAAGTTTGGCCGCAGAGACATCGATTTCTTGGGCCTTGGGGATCAACGGTTTCCCTGTCCCGTCCATAATCGGATCACGGGTAATCAAATATCTCTTTTTCACGGCATTTTGGTTCATGACGCGAAAGGCTTTTACCTTATCTTCTATTTCGTCCAAAGTGGAATATCCAATCTTTAGTACGTTTTCCCGCTTTCTTTTTCCGATGTCTGTTTCTTCCATGAATGGAAAGTGCCTATAATCTCTACAGGATCATCTTAGGTCTTTTCAATCAATGTATAGCATATTTTTGTCTAAAGGATATAAATGATTCTGAAAAAGATACAATTGGGTCTTCTTTTATTTTCAATAGGCTGTTCCTCTGTAGAATTCATTCCGGAGGCAGAATATACTGCCTACAACCAAAATTACCGCAAAAAAAATTGGGAGGAAGTGGAAGTTCTTAGGGAAAGACCTTCTCGACCTTTTTTAATATTAGGGGATGTGATCGTTCGAAACCAATCTGAAGAATCCTTGGAAACAATTCACGCCTTAATCAAAAAGGAAATGTGGTCCAGAAAAATGGACGGAGCATGGCTTGTAGAAAGAAAGGACCAAAAAGTCGATGGTTTTTCTTTGGAAACAGCGGATAGCCGCGGACACACAACTTCCAGCTACAGCGATCAAAACTTTATGAGGGTTTGGAAAGGTTATGCTTTCCGTTATAAATAAAAATGGCACCGAGAAAATTTGATTCAGAAATAATAGTGGATGGCAGCGACAGATGGATCTTTCGAGGCAGTGAAATCACACAACCAGATATTCTAAAATACTTTAGAAATAATTTAAAAGAGAATCAAAAGGGAATCTTCATAGAAAACGTATTTGGGGAGCTAAGCGAACATGGATATATCCACTCGGTAGGCTTCCCCTGTCACGTGTTAGCGGTTCATAAAGACCCAGAAAATTTGATTTTTTATACAGATGATGATAAAAATTTTATTTTCCCTGAATTTGAGATCTACCAAACGAAAGAAAATAGAATCATAGGTATACATTCGTTAAATCCAAAAATCAAATATTCATTTGATTGGAATGCAGCAGGTCAGCTGGCGGAGTTTATGGATGAAGAAAATGGGTCGACATACATTCTCTTTGGCGATGTAAAAATGGAACTCCCAATATTTGAGGAGGAGATTGAAGTTCCCCTCCCTTTAAATTACGACTAATTATTTAATTAGAGTTTGTTGAAGAATTTGAGTCAGATTGAATGTCTTCCCACATTTTCCATGCTTCGGGAAAATCTTTTTTAATCTCCATTGCTTTATGTAAATATTGTAAAGAGCGTTCAGGACGATTCCACAATTTGTAAAGGGTCGCTAAGTTAAAATAAGAGATATGCGGTGCATCGTTTTGCTCACAACGAACTGATTTTTTTAGCCAGTAAACTGCTTCTTTGTCTTTTCCCATTCTGAGCAAAACAACACCAATCTCATTGCATGGATTTCCATACTCGTGATTGATAGAAACGGCTTTATAATAAGAAGTAAGCGCCTCGTCCCACTTTCCGCTGGAATTTTGGATGAGGCCTAGGTAGAAATAACCCTCTTCGTTGTCCTCTCTCTCAAGCAAGGCACGTACATGAAATTCAGCACGATCCATATCGCCTGTTTTGAAAAATTGTTTTGCTAATTCTAACCCAGAGATAAATGCATTTGAAGACAAAGAAAGCCTCGTTGTTTTTCTTTCATTTTCGGAAGGCTATTTCATCTTACTTAAACTAATTTTTAAAAAGAGCTTTTTATCGTTTTGGCGATGGAGTCTGCATCCAAATGGTAATGGTTTAAAATCTGCGATCTTTCGCCGTGATGAATCGGTTCAGGAGGAAGTGCAAAGGTTCGTATCAGTTTTGAGAGGAATTTCGGCGAAATTTCATTCAAAAGATATCCAGAAGCCCCTGCGTGGATATAACTTTCATCGAGGATTGTGAACCTTTTTACGTCAGTTAACAATGATTCAATGGTATTTTTATCAAATGGTCGAAGCCAAAATAGATCCACCAAAGTCACCTTTAGCCCAGCTGCCTCCAAAATCGTTTTTACATTTTTGGCGATGGGCAACATAAATCCGATCGAAAGAATGAGAAGGTCCTCTCCTCTAGACAGGACTCTTGTACTAGCCTTTTGGATTGGATTCGGTGCATCAAATTTTAATTCTCGTAAATCGCCATTGTCTTTTGGAAATCGAATCGCAATTGGCGCATCCGTATAGTTCTCCATAAAATGAAGAGAATCAATGATGTCCTGAGGTGAACTAGGCACAAGGATGTCCATATTCGGAAGTCCAGCCAAAAACCCGAGATCCGAAAGGCCTTGGTGGGTTTCTCCGTCTGGTCCAACGATTCCTGCTCGATCGATAACAAAGCGGACAGGCAAATTCATAAGAGATACATCTTCAACCAATTGGTCCATACCTCTCGTGAGAAAGGTAGAATAGATGCACAAAAACGGAATCGTTCCGCCGTTTGTCATTGCACCCGCAAAAGCAACCGAATGCTGTTCCGCAATTCCCACATCAAATGTATGTTTTGGAAATTTTTCGTGGTAATCTCTAAGTCCACTGCCTTCAATCATCGCAGGAGTAATCACTGCAATCGTTGGATTTTTTTCGGTGAGTTGGATCAAGGTTTTGCCAACAATTTTAGAAAGGCCGATTTTATTGGCGTCCGAAGTAGCCATTTTCCCATCTTCTTTGTTAAACGGTGTTACACCATGATACTTGATAGGATCGGCTTCGGCGGGTTTGTAACCCTTTCCTTTTTGGGTCAACACATGCAATAAAACTGGTCCTTTGATTTTGCTCACGTTTCGGAGCATTTGTACGACTCGGTTTACGTCGTGACCGTCGATCGGTCCAAAATAAGTAAAACCAAGATCTTCAAAGAGTCCACCAGGTCGCAACATAAAATGTTTCATCGATGATTCCATGTTATGCGCTACGCTTTCGAGAGCAGGCCCTACCAACGGAATCCATTTTAAAAAATTATAGAATAATGTTTTCCATTTGTTATAAATCTGAGATGAGATGATATTATTTAGATAATTTGAGATCGAACCTACGTTCTTTGAGATCGACATATAATTATCATTTAAAATGACGAGCATATCTGGTTTCACATGCCCTCCATGGTTCATAGCTTCCAAGGCCATACCCGTTGCGATGGAAGCATCACCGATGACTGCAACTACTTTATAGTCTTTGTTTACGAGATCCCTAGCACAAGCTTCGCCCAAGGCCTGCGAAATCGAAGTTCCCGCATGACCAGTGTTATAGAGATCATAAGGAGATTCTTCTCTTTTTGGGAAACCAGACAACCCGCCCCATTTTCGAACACTCGTTAATTGGTCCTTCCTCCCCGTAAGTATTTTATGCGGGTAAGTTTGATGCCCTACATCCCAGATCAAACGATCTACCGGGGTGTTTAGAATATAATGAAGCGCAACCGTAAGTTCAATGACACCGAGATTACTGGCAAAATGACCCCCCACATCTGCAAGGGTATCGATGATGAACTCCCTGAGGTCTCGGCAAACCTCGGGAAGTTGGGATTCTTCGAATTTACGTAAATCGGCTGGAAAATGAATCCTATCTAGAAAGGGGTATAAAGACATGCTTTTATCATGAATTCAACCTTTGCAAAGGTCTCTTCATTTTTTCCATATCTTCTGGGTTCTTGATTCCCATCAATTCGTAAATCCTGACGGGCAAGGTTTTTCCTTTTACCCGAACCAGATCTAACTCTCTTGCGACAACACGATCTTTGACTTTTTCATACGTGTGTTCAGAAATGATGATATTGGTTCCATACATTTTATTCGAGCCTTCTAATCGCGACCCTAAATTGATCGTATCTCCCATACAGGTATATTCCATCCTGTGAGAAGATCCCATATTTCCTACGACCGCTGGCCCAGAGTTCAATCCAATTCCAATGTCGATTACAGGAACCTTTCTTTCCACCCATCGTTGTTGTAATACCTTCAAAAAATCAAGTTGCGCGAGAGCAGCAACACAGGCATAGTACGCATGGTCCTCGAGCGGCACCGGAGCCCCCCAGAAAGCCATAATCGCATCTCCCATATATTTATCGATTGTTCCTTTGTACTCAATGACTATGTCGGTCATAGCAGAAAGATATTCATTTAGCAATTTTACGAGTTCCTCTGGTCCTAAGGCTTCTGAAATTGTTGTGAAACCGCGGATATCAGAGAAAAAGATAGTAATTTCTTTTTTGGAACCACCTAGCGCCAGATTGTCGGGATGTTTTAACAATTCATCAACGACGTCCGCAGAAACGAATTTGGAGAAAGTCTGACGAATATATTTTACGTTTTCTTCCTCTGTTAAAATTCTAAACCCGATGATAGCAATAAATACTACGACCTGTTCTATCGTTACCGAAGGCAACACGGTTATAAGATTAAACTCTTGAAAAATATAGAGAGTTGCAATGAAGTATACGATTAGCTGTGTTAACATAATCGCAAAACCCCAATGAGTTTTAACTCTTGGTTGCAAGAAGCCAATCATGAGCGCCAAACCAATATAGATGGCAAAGATGGACCAGTTAGGCAAACTCGACATAAAATCTTGATTTAAAATTGTATTGATCGCATGTGCGTGGTGTTCAATTCCAGACATATCACCAAACGGAGACAAGTGGGAGTCCTTCGACGCCCCTCTACCAGTCGCATAATACATAGCCACTAAAAATATCTGATTGTTAATTTGATTGGATTCTAAAAGCTCAGAGTTCCAATCGTTCGTAACCTCGAAGATTTCGTTTTGTTTAAAGGAATACCTTCCACCAACAAAATTTACTTCCATCTGGCCTTCTAAATCAATCGGTATGATCACTTCTCTTTTTTCATTTGGAGAAGCCATGATATCACGTTCTTCGATTTTACGTGTTTTACGATTAAACTCACGAATTTGTGTTTTGGGAATATTGGAAATTTTTACATATTTTCCCATATTCACTTCAACATCTCGTTGTATATCGACACCATAATAGTGGCAAACAATCAATAAGTCAATGGACGGAAAATATTCTGTTTCTCGGTCTTTGCCAGAGTTTAACACTTTTACAACGAGAGGCATCTTTCGATTTAATCCAGACTCATCTTTTTTTACGTTCGCAAAACCAAGACCAGCTGATAGCTCTCCAATTTGTTCAATCGGAGGTTGTGGGAATTTAACCCAGGAGATTCCTAAATCCTCGTCATCAACAACCTTTTTAATTTTAAATTTTCTAAGGATATCGATGCGTTTCTCTAAATTGAGAACTGCTTCCTTTGACTCGGCACTAGTTTCCATAGGGTAGTCAAAGAGAACATTGCGATTGTTTTTTAAAGCCTCTGCCATTTCTTCCGTCTGACCTGGCTTATAGTCGACGAAGAAAATATCGAACATGAGAATGTTATTTGAATTTTTAAAAGTATCAATGATATTCGCATAATATTTCCAAGGCAGTGGCCATGTACCTTGAAGTCTTTCCAATGATTCGGTCGTAATACCGATGATATTGATGTCCTTTCTTGCCTTTGGTGGCGGTTGATAGGATATATATTCAATTCTACCTGTATCCCCTTCTTTTTCAGATTTTGTCGTCGTTCCCCGTAAAAATTGGAAACGAGTGGCAATCGAGTTTTCTTCTAAATCTTTTAAGGGTTGAAATGTATTTACCAAAGTATACATAAACATCGCAATCACAAACGAAAGCCATAGGGCACCTACCCTCTGTTTATCGCCGGCTGTTTTTTCTATGATCTTATATACGAAATAAGAACTCGCAAGCAAAACGATCATGCCACCAATTAAGAATATGAATTCATACTCCCAACCTGTGGAGAAAACTGAAATTGTGATCGCGGCTGTTCCACACAGGGCGAAAAATAATGTAATATAATCTAATATCGAAACGGATTTAGACTCTTTGTTGGCCATAGTGTAACCACAGTCTGGGATTTTTTAATGAGACTCAAACGTTATTTTTGAATTGGGGGTATGAGCTGCGGGAAAAAATCGAGAAAGTTTTCAATATCGTTACGATAAAGACGACTTCTAAAGGAATCCGGAAGTTCTTTATAAAAAATTCCTTCTTCCTTTCTGCCCCACCAGGCACTGAAGACGGTGTATTTGTTTTTAAATTCTTTTTTACCAAGTAAGTTTAGTTTTTTGTCATAGACATAAAAAATACTTTCCACGTCTCGTGTACCCCAAACTGGAATCGTTCCGAAAGTTAGAACTGAAAATGGGACACTGAGGAGCAAACGAAACGAATTCGGATAATTTTGTTCATCGTTTTCTGGGCCATGCACGGCTAAAATGTAATAATCCACGTCCCGCTTTTTAAAAGCATAGGACTCCGATCCGGGATCACCAACCCATTGGATCATTTTCCTAAGTTCGGAGTCTCCATAGGTTCCTACATAATTCCGATACTCATTTATAAAATTTTTCAAATGGTCAGAAGTAACCGAAGGGTCAATGCCTTTTACGGGAAACTCCTCCAATCGTTTAGGATTCTGGATAAAAAGACTCGTTGGATTTTTTGTGTCTAAATCCGTTACCAATGCAAAGGAATGATTTCCCGCAAATATAGTTTGGTATTTAAAAGGATAAAACCCAACAAGCGCTATACGATCTCCATTAGGAATGGATTTTTGGTCAGTTTTAATTTCTTTCACGACATGATACCTGTAACAAAATTGAAAGAAAAATAAAAAAACTAAAAGCAAACTCTTACGAGGAAAAATTTCTCTACAATCAAATCGATTCATTTATGATTTAGAAACCCTAACAAACGTCCCTATGGAAAACTATCTCGAATCGATTTTGAATAGGATCCGAGTGCGGTTACACAAGTTTGGACGTTATCTCCGTTTTCTTCGATGATCCTTTGGATGGCGGAGCCAATAATGATGCCGTCAGAAAAGTGGGCTATCTGAGATGCTTGGTCAGGTGTAGAAATACCAAATCCAGCACAAATCGGAAGTTGAAAAGCTTCCTGCAACGACTTAATACGCTCTTCTAAATCCAGCGAGAATTCTCGTCTTTCACCCGTTACGCCAAAAGATGTAACGTAATAAATAAAACCTGATGCGGTTTTTTTAATCGCCGAGATCCTTTTTTTTGTCGTGGCTGGTGTGATCAAATGGATCAAGTCCATATCTCGTTTAGAAAGTTCTTTAAAAAGAGTCTCACTTTCTTCAGTATCAAATGGCAAATCTGGAATTACAAGCCCCACAATTCCTGCATCTTTTGCTCTATCGAGAAACGACTTAATCCCACAATGATATACAGGATTGAAGTAAGTTAAAAAAACAAGAGGTTTGTCTGGTTTATGTTCGTGGATTTTTTTCGCTGTCTCAAAGATTTTGTCAAAAGAAAAATCATTTTTTAACGCTCGTGCTACGGCCCGTTGAATCACTGGACCATCAGCAACCGGATCAGAAAAAGGAATGCCTAACTCTAAAATATCAGCGCCGTTGTCTAATATAGCTTTGCCATATTCAACTGATGCAGAATAATTTGGATCACCTAATGTAAAAAAGGGGACAAAAACTGTTTTAGAATTTCGATTCTGAAAATACTCTTTGATTCTACTCATTGGATTCTCCCGATAAAATTCGAAGTACTTCTACGACGTCTTTATCGCCTCTTCCGGAAAGACAAATGATGATATCTTTCTTTTTCCCTAATTGTTTAGCCACATCTTTTGCTACATGGAATGCATGGGCAGTTTCTAGGGCAGGTATAATACCTTCTATTCGACTGATTTCCAAAAACGAAGCAATCGCTTGTTCGTCGGTCACCATCCGATAATTTACGCGATTTGACTTGGCAAGGAAGGCATGTTCAGGCCCAACTCCAGGATAGTCTAGTCCGGCAGATACCGAATGTGCGGGTACAATCTGTCCGAAATCATCTTGGATGATGAGAGTTTTTGTTCCGTGTAAAAAACCTGTTTTGCCATATGTAATGGTCGCAGAATGTTCACCAGGTTTCGGACCTAATCCACCAGCTTCTGCCCCGTATAACAGAACTTTCTTATCTTTGATAAATTCATGGAACATTCCGATCGCATTGGAACCACCACCAACGCAGGCAATCACCGCGTCAGGTAATCTTTTGGCAACTTTACGAAATTGTTTTTTCGCTTCTGCTCCAATAACGGATTGTAGATCTCTAACAATTGTCGGAAAAGGATGCGGACCGATTGCCGAGCCAACAATATAATGAGTAGTCGAGACATTTAATGCCCAATCCCTCATTGCCTCGCTTGTGGCTTCTTTTAAAGTCGCCTCACCAGAAGTAACTGGCAATATTTTGGCACCTAACATCTGAATCTTTTTGGCATTTAGATTCTGCCTTTTAACATCAACAGCTCCCATATAGATGATGGTTTCTAAACCAAACATAGCTCCAACGGTGGCTGTCGCCAAACCATGCTGACCTGCACCTGTTTCAGCGATGATTCTTTTTTTTCCCATATGGCGAGCAAGGATTGCTTGACCTATCGCATTATTGATCTTATGTGCACCAGTGTGATTTAGATCTTCTCTTTTTAACCATACTTTGGCACCACCCCATTCTTTGGTAAGGCGTTCCGCGAAGGTAAGCGGAGAGGGTCTACCTACATAATTTTTTAGATAGTAGGCTAATTCTTTTTTAAATTTTTTATTGTCTTTCAGTTTGTTGTAAGTAAGTTCCAGCTCTTCCAAAGCTTCCGTCAGAATCTCGGGAGCATACCTTCCGCCAAATTCGCCAAAGTAACCAGGTGCATTTTTACCCATATTTCCTATTAAATGAAGGGCATTTTCTAAGGAAACTGCTTCTTTTGGCAGAATTCTATAATTATGACTATAAATTGCCGATAATGAAGTGTACTCGCATGGAATTAAAGAGTGAAAATATTATTTGGCAATATGGCCGAAGAGAAGGGGATTTACTTCCAGGTGTCCTTCTCAAAGAGGATGGGCGATACTATATCAAATCCGCCTACTATGCCCAAGTAAATGAACAATTAGCCAGACTTTCTATGCTTATGGATGTTTCCAGGTCCATCATGGCGGAAATGGATCTAGACTCCCTTTTGCAACTGATCATGCAGAAAGTCACCATTGTCATGAACGCGGACAGATCTTCTCTCTTTCTTGTTGACCATCAAAAACAACAGCTTTGGACTCGGGTTGCACAAGGCGCGTCTGAAATCCGACTGCCGCTAGGTGAAGGGATTGCCGGAGATGTTGCGTTAACTGGAAAAACTGCCAATATTCCAGATGCCTACGAAGACAAACGTTTCAATCGCGACTTTGATATTAAAACAGGATATAGAACCAAGTCCATTTTATGTATGGGAATCCGAAATCAAAATGGAAAAATCATCGGCACAATACAGGTATTAAACAAAAAAGATGACACAGCCTTTTCTGATACCGACGAATCTATGTTATCCGCATTTTGTGCTTTGGCAGGAATTTCGTTAGAAAATGCCAGAGCCTATGAAGAATTACAAATAGAAAGAAACTCACTTGAAGTAAGAGTCCAAGAAAGAACAAAAGAACTCGCAACAGAAAAGAAAAAAGCAGACGAACTTCTGTTAAACATTTTACCCGTCGAAATTGCGGAAGAACTCAAGGTAAAGGGAGAAGCGGAGCCAAGAGCTTACGAACAAGTGACCGTAATGTTTACTGACTTTAAGGGTTTCACACTAGTAGCAGAAAAAATGTCTGCGGAGAACTTGGTATCTGATCTGGATAAATGTTTTTATTATTTTGATGAAGTTATGGACCGATTTAAGGTCGAAAAAATCAAAACCATCGGTGATTCCTATATGTGTGCTGGTGGACTTCCAAAAGCTAACAAAACGAATCCGATCGAAGTTGTTTTAGCTGCGATGGAAATTCGAAACTTCATGGAACAACTAAAAATGATCAAAATCAATATGGAACAACCGTATTGGGAGCTCCGGATTGGAATTCATACTGGACCCATTATCGCAGGTGTCGTTGGAAAACGAAAATTTGCTTATGATATCTGGGGAGATACAGTGAACACAGCGAGCAGAATGGAATCCTCCGGAAGCCCAGGTGCGATCAATATTTCAGAAGCGACATATCAATCAGTAAAAGATTTTTTTATTTGCCAACACCGTGGAAAGGTGGCAGCAAAAAATAAAGGTGAGATGAATATGTATTTTGTCGAGAGAATCATTCCGGAACTTTCCCACGACAAAGACGGCCAAGTTCCGAATCAGGAATTTTTACGACGTCTGCATAAAATGGATTAGTATTTAGCTGAAGCTAGAAACTGAATCTGAAATCACACGAAACAACGAATCACGAATCAAATCCAGTTCCTTTTTCAAATCATCTAATGATTGATACAGAATCGTTTTTTCTTCCATTGTCTTTCGGTTGAGAATTGTGATTTCATTTTTTTCCAAAAATCCTTTTCCCATTGTAATACGAATTGGAAATCCGATAAGTTCTGAGTCTTTGAATTTAAAACCAGGACCAAGATCCCTATCATCCCAGATAATATCATAGTTCGCTTTTTTTAGTCCATTATAAACGTCACCAATCTTTGCATTGTCCTCAGGAGTTTTCGCAATACTCACCAAACAAATCTCAAACGGCGCAATGGAGATAGGCCAAAATATTCCTTTTTCATCGTTACATTGTTCAATCACAGTCGCCATACAACGATTTACACCGATACCATAACAACCCATAGTAGTGAGAGTGCTTTTCCCTTTGTCGTTTAAGACAGAAATTTCAAACGCCTTACTATATTTTTGTCCAAGCTTAAAAATATGACCTACTTCGATTCCTTTTTGCGCTTTTAATCCAGAATTACAATTCGGACAAAGATCTCCTTCCCTGGCTTGCGATAAATCTAAAGCTTGTATAACATCTTTCTTAAAATAATTCTTTAATTTAACACCTTTTTTGTGTTTGTCGAAAGTATTTGCGCCCGCAACATAACCCGATTCCCAATCGACGAGTGAATCCACTAAAATCAATAGATCCGGATGTTCTTTGAGACCAGGTCCGATAAAACCTGCAACAAGTTCAAACTTTGAAAGTTCTGTTTGTCCCATAGGTCTCAGCTCATTAGCTCCTAAAAAATTCTTTAATTTGTTTTCGTTTAATTCCCGGTCTCCTGACAAAAAAACGAGTACGTATTTACCATCATATGCGAGTGCGATTGCTTTCAAAGTTTCGAACTCTTTAATCGATAAAAATTCGGCCACTTCCGAAATAGATTTTTTATTTGGAGTCTCAACGACCTCTTCCGCTAGATCCATAGAAAAGGAGTTTATCTTGGCACTTATCACGGGAGTTTTTTCGATATTCCCCGCAAATCCACAAGATTCACAAATCGTAAGCGTTTCCTCTCCAATCGGAGAAACGACCATAAATTCTTCAGACGCAGATCCGCCCATATTGCCAGAATCAGCTTGGACTGGAATTGTCGACAGACCAAGACGTCCAAAAATTCTTCGGTACGTTAGACGCATTTTCTGATACGTTTCATCTAACGACCCCTCATCGAGATGAAATGAATAGGCATCTTTCATCGTAAATTCTCTAGATCGTATAACACCAAAACGAGGGCGAATTTCATCACGAAATTTTGTATGGATTTGATAGACATTGATGGGAAGGTCTTTGTAGGACCTAACCATCGGTTTTACTAGAACACAAAAAGACTCTTCATGGGTGGGTCCTAAACAGTTTTCAACATCATGTCGATCTTTGATTCTAAACATCTCCTTACCCATTTTATCCCATCGTCCAGATTCTTTCCAAATTTCGGAAGGTGTTAAAATCGGTAATTGGAACTCGAGAGCACCTGCCAAGTCCATTTCTTCACGGACAATCGCCTCAATTTTTTTTAGAATCCGTAGTCCTAAAGGTAGATAACTGTAAAGACCTGATGAGGATTTTCTGACCAAACCTGCACGTAACATCAATTTGTGGGATGCAACGACGGCATCCTGAGGATCATCTTTTGTAGTGGGAATCAAATAAGAACTTGCTTTCATAATAAAACCTAAATTTTTTAGAAAATTCGCATAACATCATTAAAAGAAACATAAAGTCCTAGACCAATCAAAAAGAAGAATCCTAGACGAAATATAAACTCGATCGCTTTTTTTGGTAACGGGCGCCCTGTTACGGCTTCGTATGCGTAGAGTACGATATGTCCTCCATCGGCCATAGGGATCGGCAGTAAATTCATTACCATAAGCGCGAGCGAAATTTTAGCAACAAAATCCAAATATGTCGACCAGCCGTATTCTAAACTCAGTCCAGCAATTTGAACAATTCCGACTGGTCCCGAAAGATTTTCCTTCGGACTCATAAAACCTGTGAAAAGTAATTTTAGTCCCGTGAGGGTTGTGGTAACATTATCATAAACTTTTTTAGAAGCAGAAACAAATGCTCCGCCAAAACTTGTTTCCCTTTCTTGTTTATCGGCAGTAAAGTTCATCGATGGACGAAAGCCGAGCAATCCAATCGGCTTTAGTTTAAGGTTTGCCGAATACTTCATATTACCGATCCAGATGGTTTTATTTTCACCACTCACTTTGGTAAGATAAGAAACAAAATCATCCTTATGTTGGAAAGATTTGTCTTCAATTTTCAGATTGCTCAGTCTAGATTCAATTTGTGGGTCATAACTCTCCAACCTAAAATAAGGTACATTCAATTCCTTGAACTTAGGGTGTTCTAAATTATAAAATTCAAATACATGAGCACCGAGAACTGGAATCTGAACAGTTGTTAGCTCCGTTGCCCATGGAGTAAAAAGTGGATAGGACTTTCTTTCCACAATCACCGGAATCGTTTCATTTTGATGTTTTCCAAGTTCGGATTGTAGTTCAGGAATTGTATGGACATCAACTCCAGCTACCTTAAGGATCATATCTCCGTCTTTGAGATACTTCAGTGCACGTTTGCGCAGAGCCTTCTCCCTTTCAGCTTGTTCTCTGGCCTTCAATACTTCTTCAGGAATTTCATTTTTTGATTCTTCGATTTTCTCTTGGAAAAACTGAGTCGATTTATCCTCCTTGTCTAACACCTGTCCTAAGGTGTATCCGAGTTGTTCTGCATAAGTAAAGGTAGCCACGACTCTTCTCTCACCAAACGGCTCAACTCCGATACTTGGACGACCGCCTGCAGAATAGACATTCGGTATGACATTTACTACCTTTTCTACGCCATCTCTTAGGAATCCGAGAGAAATCGGATCCCCAGTCGTTAAACTTACGTTTGTAAAAATGTCTTCAAAGTTTTGTGTTGGTTTTCCATTTACAGAGATGATACGATCACCAGATCTAATCCCAGCTTTGTAAGCTTGCGAATTTACTTGATTGGATTCATCGATAAAAATTTTATTAGAAGCCGGGCTATCTCCAGCGAGATCTAAAATAAAAAGCAAAAAAAATCCTAGAACCAAATTGGCAAACGGACCACCGAGTACCGGTATCATCCGTTTCAATGGCGGTGTTCCGAGCAATTCTCCTGGTCTACCACGAAGTTTTTTTCCATAATCATCACCCTTAAACAAAACGTATCCGCCGATTGGGATAGCGGTGATTTGATAGATGGTTTTTCCGATTCTTTTTTTCCAGACACCTTTTCCATAGCCTAAAGAAAAGATGCGAGCTTCCACTCCCACAAGTTTGCCACAAAGCAAATGGCCGAGCTCGTGTACGAAAATCGAAAGGGCTAACATAAATACGGCGCCTAATATCAAAATGATCATACGATTGTTTCCTTAGTATATTTTTCTCGGACGAAGTTACGCGTTTCTTGGTCCGCTTCCAAAAACCCAGTCCAATCCTCTGGACTTGTGATATCTATTTGATTCAAACTCTCTTCTATGATTTTAGGAATCTGAATAAAAGGAATTCGTTCACCTAAAAAAAGTTCAACGGCGATCTCATTGGCCGCATTAAAAATAGCAGGTGCGGTTCCTCCTGTCCTTCCAGCCTGGTAAGCCAAAGCAAGTGCCGGATAACGAATAGGATCTGGATTTCTAAAATGAAGATCCTTCCAGCTAAAAGGTTTTCTTTCTGCGAGTAGACGTGGAATTCGATTAGGATAAAAAAGTGCATGGGCAACTGGAAAAATCATATCGGGTTGGCTTGTATATTGGATACAAGCTCCATCGAGAGTTTCAATGATCCCGTGGGTTAAAGATTCTGGGTGGATCACAACTTCAATCTCATCGTAAGAATACCCAAACAAAAAATGTGCTTCAATAACTTCTAAGCCCTTATTCACCAGTCCCGCAGAATCGACAGTGATTTTTGGACCCATTGTCCAGGTTGGGTGGTTTAAGGCTTGTTTAATGGAGACATGAGGCATCTGTTCAAGGGGAAGATCACGAAAACTACCACCTGAGGCGGTTAGAGTGATGGCTCTTACATTCTGGCGATTTTCTTTTTCCAATAATTGATAGAGTGCGTTGTGTTCGGAATCAACAGGAACCATCGTAACACCGTGTTCCGTTACCAACCGATTGATATACGGACCAAAAGTAACGAGCGTTTCTTTATTGGCGATGGCGATTTTTTTGTGGGCTTTTATGGCAGAGATTGTGGGTTTTGCACCCGCAGCTCCAACGATCGCAGTGACAACAGTATCCACATTCGTAAGGGTTACAATTTCGTCTAAGCCTTGTTCTCCGTAAACGATACGAGTTGAACCAAGTTTGTCCCCGAGAACTCCGAAAAAATTTTCTCCAGTCACGCAGATTACATCAGGTGAAAATTCGGAAATCAGCGATTTAGCGAGTTCTAGATTGGAATGAACACTAAAGGAAATTAGGCGAAAATCCTCTCGGAAGATTCGCAGGACTTTTAAGGTCGATAGTCCTACGGAGCCAGATATACCAAGAACACAAACCCCATTCATTATAAGTTAGACTGATCTTAAACTGGGAATCCCAGCATTCCCTTAAATTGAAAATAATAATACATTGCAGGAACAGTAAACAAAAGAGCATCCGCAAGATCCAATAGACCACCGTGGCCTGGGATCAGAGCCGAAGAATCTTTTATTTTTGCATCTCGTTTCATAGCAGATTCCGCGAGATCGCCCATCACAGAAAGAATCGAAAAGAAAAATCCGAGTAATATCGACTCAAACATGGAAACGGGAACCTTGATTCCAGAGAATTTTTCCCATAAATAGTTTAACAAAAGTACCGCGAGGACAGCGGAAATATTTCCGACAATATAACCTTCCCAGGTTTTTTTCGGGGAAATTTTTAGACCAGCAGAATGTTTTCCGAACCAACGCCCGCCGAAGTAAGCACCAGCATCACTGATAAAGGTGATAGTCGAGACAAGAAAAATATAATATGCTCCGAAGGGAAATGCCAGGAGAAGAAGGAAATGTCCAATGGGGATCGCAATGTACACGGCACCTAAGATGGTCGCCGCGACGGAAAACAAGGCACCATCTAAAGGGCGTTTGAAAATTTGGAGGATCCAAAGTGTCACGGACATTGCAAAGATAAGAAAGGCAACTGGATGAAATCCTTCTCGCAACTGCTTTGAAGCTTCATAAACCCACTGAGGGGGTGTCACATTGTACTGAATACCTAAGAACTGTAAGTAATAAACTGTAAAAATGAGCGTAGAAAAAATAAAACCGGTCAAAAAGAAGGGTTTGGAATCTTCTCGGCGGCAAAATGCATATAACTCGCGTAAGCCGAAAAATATCACAAAGACACCGAAGAAATAAAATTCAAGATAATAAAATCCTGAGTGGAAAATCATAAATACATAGGCAATCACTAATGCTATGGCCGAAAGAAGTCTCAACGCTGTTTCACTCATGTTAGTCCACCAAATTTCCGTTTCCTAGATTCAAAAAACACCAATGCTTCCTCCAATGCTTCTCGCCCAAAATCAGGCCAAAGAGTATTTGTGAAAAAAAACTCTGCGTAAGCTATCTGCCAGAGAAGGAAGTTTGAGACCCTTTGTTCTCCTGCTGTTCTGATCAATAAGTCTACTGGAGGAAGGGGGTGTGTATACAAATATTTTTCGAATTCCTTGTTTGTAATCGGTTTGTCCAAAGCAGATTTAATTGTTTTTCGTGCCGATTGAATCCGAGCGAAGGTGCTAAGAATTTCTTCCTGGCCTCCGTAATTCAAACAAAAGTTGGCGATGATGTTTTTGTTTTTTTTGGTAACTTCCATAGCAGTATCTATTTTTTGTAATACTGTTTTGGAGAGTTTCGACCTGTTCCCTGAGTGATGGATCCGAATGCCCTTTTCATGAATTTTATCAAGCCGTGTATCGATAAATTCGATCAATAAATTGAAGATAGCATTGATTTCCGTAATAGGCCTTTTCCAGTTTTCTGTGGAAAAGGCATATAGAGAGATATTTTTAATTTTATACTCGAGAGCGACATCTAACAAACGATCGATGGCATCAGCACCAGCCCGATGACCTTCGGTTCTCTTTTGGCCGCGTGCTTCAGCCCATCTGCCATTGCCGTCCATGATGACCGCAATGTGAGATGGGATTGTCGTAAATTTCATAATGGTTTAAGGATTAGAGGGTTGTGATCTCTTTCTCTTTTTCTTTTTCTAGATCTGTGATTTTGTTGATATAAGAATCAGTGATTTTTTGAATTTTGTCTTGTTGTGTTTTTAAGTCATCTTGGGACAATTCAGCTTGGTGTTTTTTTAATTCATCATTTGCATCTCGACGGATGTTTCTGATCGCCACCTTTTTTTCTTCCCCTTTCTGCTTCACAACTTTTGCAAGTTCCTTTCTTCTTTCACCAGTTAGTTCAGGGATGTTGATTCTAATGTTCGAACCATCGTTATTCGGTGTAAGACCTAATCCAGCACCAAAAATTGCCTTTTCAATGTCTTTCAACATACCTTTTTCAAAGGGAGTGATAAGGATCATCCGTGGTTCAGGAATTGCAATTTTCCCCATTTGATTCAAAGGGGTCATGGTGCCATAATAATCGACTTTTACGTCTTCGACCATCATTGGATTTGCTTTCCCAGTACGTATGATGGAAAAATCCTTTTTTAAAGCATCTACGGTTTTATCCATTTTGCCTTGCATTACTTTTATAATTTCATCTACCATCTTCGATTACTTCCTCAGAATTTGATATAAGCGTACCGATGTTTTCTCCAGCAATCAGTCCTTTTAAGTTTCCTGCTTTAAAAATATCAAAAACGATGATGGGCATGTTATTGTCCATACACAAACTTAAGGCTGTCGAATCCATAACCTTTAACCGGCGTTTAATGGACTCCATAAAAGAAACTTGTTTATATCGTTTTGCAGCGGAATCTTTTTTAGGATCGGCAGTATAAACTCCGTCAACTTTTGTCGCTTTAAGGATCACTTCACAACCAACTTCAACTGCACGAAGGGAAGCTGTAGTGTCCGTGGTAAAGTAAGGATTACCAGTACCACCAGCAAAAATGATGACCCGTTTTTTTTCCAAATGTCTTACTGCTCGTCTACGGATATATGGTTCAGCAACAGATTTCATCTCGATTGCAGATAAAACCCGGGTATACATCCCTTGTTTTTCGCATGCGTCTTGTAAGGCGAGAGCATTCATAATGGTTCCAAGCATACCCATATAATCAGCGGTCGCTCTGTCCATGCCCGACTTCGCCAGTGTTTCGCCGCGGATCATATTTCCACCGCCAACCACAAGCGCTATCTGAAGACCCATATCGTAGACCTCTTTGATCTGCCCTGCTAGAGAAAATGTTTTGTTGGTATCAATACCAAGTTCACCCTCTCCAGCGAGCGCCTCACCGGAGAGTTTGATCAGAATCCGTTTGTATTTCGGATTACTGTCCACCTACTTGGTACCTCGCAAAACGGCGAACGGTAATGTTTTCGCCAAATTTCGCAATTCCTTCTTTCAGGATGTCATCGATTGTTTTTGTGTTATCACGAATGGACTTTTGGTGTAACAAACAAATCTCTTCGTAATATTTTTTCATTTTTCCTGGTAGGATCTTCTCGATTTGATCAGGTTTTTTCCCCTCTTTTTCGAGAAGTGCCTTTTGGATGTTCATTTCATTCTCAATTTCAGCTGGCGGGATACTCTCTTCACTTACGTAAAGTGGGTTCATAGCTGTGATCTGTAAGGCGATCTCTTTGCCAATCGCTTCAAAATCAGAGTTGTTCGCAACGAAATCTGTTTCGCAGTTTAGTTCGAGAATCACACCTGTTTTCCCATTTCCGTGGATATAAGAAATGATTTTACCTTCGCCTGTTTCGCGACCTGCACGTTTTGCTGCTTTCGCTAAACCTTTTTCTCGAAGATATGTAACCGATTTTTCAATGTCTCCGCCATTTTCTTCGAGAGCTTTTTTACAATCCATCATCCCCGCGCCAGTTCTTTCGCGGAGGTCTTTTATTAGTTCGGAACTAACAGCCATTACTCAGCACCTTCTACTTTCTTTTCTGGTTCCACGACCACAGTTTTCGCTGCATCTGGATCAACAGGAATATCTTTCGCTACTGGAGGAAGTTCATCATCCATGATAAATTTTCCTGACTCATCATACTCACCTTGGTATTCCAATGCAAGTTGTTCTGCGTCCATATCTTCGCTGAAATTTGTTTGGATCACTTCGCCACCCGTTCCTTCGAGAACTGCATTGGCCATAGTGTCTAGGAAAAGAGAAATCGCGCGGATCGCATCGTCATTGCCTGGAATCGGGTAATCGATCGGTTCTGGATCGCAGTTCGTATCGATCACGGCGAAAACTTTTAAACCAAGTTTTTTTGCTTCTTTGACAGCGATTTCTTCTTTTTTAGGATCAATTACAAAAAGAATTTCTGGAACAACTGCCATATCTTTGATTCCACCAAGTGTTTGGCGGAGTTTTTCTAATTCGCGTTTTAGCGATAAGGCTTCTTTTTTAGTACGTGCTTCTTGTTCGAAAGAGTTGTTCTCTTCCATTTGCTCTAGTCTTTTTAAACGAGCAATTGACTTCTTTACTGTGTTCCAGTTAGTGAGAAGTCCACCTAACCAACGATTGGACACATAATACATGCTGCATGCTTGTGCTGCTCTTTCAATCGCACCGCGAGCTTGTTTTTTGGTCCCGACAAACAGAACTTTTTTACCTTGGCCTGTGAGCTTTTTTAAAGCATCATATGCTTCTTTGGTTTTTTGGACGGTCTTTTGGAGATCGATGATGTGGATCCCGTTACGAGCAGTATAAACATACGGGCTCATTTTTGGATTCCAACGACGTGTTTGGTGACCGAAGTGTACGCCTGCTTCGAGCAAGCTCTTCATGGAAATTACGGACATATGTTACCCCTTTTTTAGTGCGAGATACCCAGACGCTACAAGACCAATTAGACTTGCAGGGGTTAGCTGGATCTCGACCTTAACTATGTAAAGCTCCAAAGAAACTGGTGTGGTGAACAAGAACTTAGAGAGGTAAGTCATACCAAGAAGTCGATCTAAAACGACCCCTGCCACAGCTCCCGCCATCAGTCCCAAAAAAAGCACCAAAAGAAGGTTCCCAATCTGGGTTTTGTTCATCCGACAAGCACCTTTGTAAAGCTTCCTGACCAGAATTTTGGTTTTGGGCGTTTTGTCAAGGGCATCTCCTGTTCACGCGACATCGATGTCCCGATTCACGAGCTTGGCAATCCTGCTTCGCCACCGATAGAAAGACATTTCGCCGTTGGACCTTATCCAATAAATCGGATGGTCCATTCACCTTTCGAGAATACTAAATTCTGCCCCCCCCCCACTATCGTATCGTTTTCACACTGCCTGGGAGACTCAATCAGCTTGGGCGGAAGCCATCAAATCGTCGTTTGAAGTGAAAGATCCACTCGCCTGCCCCGTTTGTCATAACGGAATGGAATCGAAAGTTATCTATTCTTTTCAGGCGTCAAACAAAGAGTAGGTTCTAAAGAAGAAATACACTTTGCTAGATGTATATTTTTACCAAAAGCGATCACGAGATCCTCCAGAAGCCTCCTAGGTAAACTTAGTTTTCCAACCATACCGACTGCCCTTTTCCTTCCTTAAAAAAATGCCAAACTAATGGCGATGCCCGGTTATATCTCATTCAAAATAATGTCTCTTTTTTTGCGATTTTTCGCGTAAATGCATTCGCCTTTAAGTCGACCGGCTTCCCATAACGGACAATCTGTACTAAATATGGAGTACCTATCGTGGATTTGGAAGTTTTTTCCATCAAAAAAAGAGTATTCAATTTGAAAAGCAGTCTTAAGCTGGTGCGACCACCAAACACCAGGGAGATTTTAAAGATGACGAAAAAATCAATTTCTATTCTATTTTTAACAACACTTATATTGAGCAGTGTCCTTTTCTGCGGGAAAACTAAAGCTGACAAAGATGCCGAAGCAGAAGAGCAAACAAATCTCCTCTTATTGTTAGCTGCTACAAGGGGTCCGGCCAACTCCATTTCTTATGCTGGACAACAATCAGGAAACCAAGGATCTAGTTTAGGACTTGTTACTAATGTTGCTATTGCCTCCATCACTCCTTTAGTAACTGGAGCAACTCCCAGTAGTTATTCGATATCTAGAACATTACCAGCTGGTTTGAGTTTTAACACTACAACGGGTGCGATTACGGGTACTCCGACAATTCTTTCTAACAGATTTCTGTTTACCGTAAGAGCGGCATATTCAGGCAGTTCAGAAACTCGCGATGCTTTTCTTTCTGTAATTGTGGCCGGGTCTGTGGCGAGTATTACTTGCAATCAATCTGGTGTATCCGCTGGATGCAATGCAACCGCACCTTTTTCGTGTACGAATGACACTTCCGGTTGTTATTCATCTTTAAGCAGGTGTAGAGATTCCGATAGCTGTGCTTCCTTTTAACTTTCGTTCATTGAATTCTATTTCGAGTTATTCATTCTTTGCCGTTCCTAAATCTCGAGGGACGGCTATCTACATTTTTTTCTAAGCCTATCTCGTCTGGGTTATTGAGTTATTTTTTTGATCACAATTTTTTTAACCAATAACGAATATGCTAAAGGCCAAAAAATTGGTCCAGAATCAGTTTTTTGAGCGTATCTTTGAGTTTGTCTCGGATGTTGACGAATTTAACTGTCATCTTTTTTTTGATCGATTTTTTTTGAAAGACAACGGGCGGGAAATCTGGAGTAATAAATTGCCACTCGCGCTGACTTGATTCCCATATTGGACAATCTGTACTAAATATGGAGCACCTATTGTCGATTTGGGGGCTCGGTCTTGGAAAAACTCTTAGCATTTTCCTATGTGGTTGAATTCAAACTACAAAGATTCCATAAAAGCGAAACAACAAGATTAACTTCGCGGATGGATTTCATTTCAAATTATTATTCAATAGGTTCAAAACATAATTATCATTTAGCAGTGTTTAAGCAAAAGTGTGTAGGAATCTATCGCGAAAGTATTCGGTTAAGTTCTTCTCCAAATTGCATTTTGTCTTTAAGATGCTTGAAAAAACCCTCATCAATTTCTTCCACGATTGTGATTGCTATATTAACCGTAAGAGCGCCAAGAGAAGTAGCACTTATTAAAAAAGATCTTGAGTCTTCTTCATTTCTTTCCTTATCAACAAGTTTTTTGACTACCAGAGATTTAATCACATCGGAGATGAGCATTTTATCCATTTCCGTATGCATACTTAAAAGTGATTGGGTTAGCCTATCATGTAGTGAACCAAGGTAGACAATGCTTGCTAATACTGAAAACTGAGTTGGTGTTAAGTCTAAATCTTTAAGACCCGCTCTATGCAAACGTTGAAGTTTGTTTGATGATTTCCAGACTAAAAAACCTAAACTATACTTGGCTTCATTGAATTTAGAATTTAGCTTATGTTTTTTCAAGAAGACCTCTCCGTAAGATATTAAAATCTTTTTCAGTGAGCTCTATCAATCCAGATCCTGGCATATAACCCCAAGCCAATACTTCATCTAGTTAGCTCGGCTTGTTGAATTAGTTTTTCCATAGCCGTTGGCATGTCTTTTTTTATTCCAGTTCCAATTATTTTAGAAAAGATAAAAGTTAAGAGTCCTGTCATCTCTACTTGATGAGTGACAACCGAATATTCTCCTTCCTGCTCAATAGTGTGAATAAAATCAAGTTTGGTTAGCGGCAAAAAAGAGCGGTCATGAAATTTTTTAAACGGAACAGCTTCGATGATTACAAAACTAACTTTCGGGCCCCCCTTAGGTTTAAGCCACCGACTTTTTCCCACAACCTCCAAATAGCTTCAGGTTTTACTTTTGTTTTTATTGAATGTTTTGTGATGAGCATTTTATACCTCTTGCATATTACGATGGTAAGCGTGCTTACTAATATGTCAAGCAAAATCAGAATAGATCCCTGATGGGTAGGATTGTCATTTACCGTATCGGACTTACGTAGGATGTTTTGCCAAGATCGAGCTCCCGAATAAAATGGTTGTTCCGACTGCCCGACACGATGCCCATTTTGGAAAGCGAGTCAGCTTAAAAGCGAATATATTGAAACTTGAATTCAAATTGAAGGCTTTTGAACTTGCATAAACCCTGACCAATGTCTTATTAGGTGTATCTTTAAGAGTATGGTTAGGTTTTTTCTTATGTCCTTCATTCTCTTTGGGTTAAACGGTTGCCTGTACAATCCGATTGTTCGGCAGCTTCTTTGGCCGGAGGAGAAAACGAAAAATTTGAGTTTTCTCTCTGTTTTAGGGTTATCAGCTCCGAATATTACAACGGCTCCCACCCCCACAAAAGAAATCAGTCTCAGCCGTGATTCAATCGCCTTACAAAAGACAGAAAATTCACAAATTGTTGCCACACTTAAAGTGGATGGCACATCTACTCCCACTAACTTTACGTATACTTCTTCTGATTCATCTGTCGCCACTGTTTCCGCTTCTGGGCTTGTTACTGCGGTGTCGATAGGACCGGCAACCATAGCTATCAAAGAATCAGAAGGAGATACTTCTACGACTTGCAGTGTGAATGTATACGCGGGATATGTTTACGCTTCTTTGGATTTAGCGAATGAAGTGGTGAAATTGACAATGAATACGGCCAATGGCACTTTAACGAATAATGGAACAGTATCGACTGTGGATTTGACTCCAACCGGAATTGCCGTTGATCCATACGGGAAATATCTCTATACAGGAAATTTTAATTCTGATACGATTTCAAGATTCAATGTTAGTGCAGTCGACGGATCCTTGACGTTCGTTGGTGCAACGAGCGCTCCCACACAACCAAGAAATATATCAATTACACCGAATGGGAAATTTTTGTATCTTGCTTCTGAATCTAGTAATACCATTCGAGGGTATTCGATCAATCCCTCCAATGGGAATCTTAGCTTCATTGCAGCAACCAGTGTTTCCGTGGCGATCATCCAAGTGGCTATCCATCCCACTGGGAAATATTTAGTGACCATCTCTCCAACTTCGACTCAGTTGTCATCCTACTCTATTGACCAGACAACTGGCAATCTAACCTTGGAAGCAACCAGCGGAAGTTTTGATTCACAAGGCCTTATGGCTTTCCACCCTTCTGGCAAATTCGTTTATGTCGGATCAAATCCAAATTTAACTGTTTTGAGTTTCAATGCTACGAATGGAGCACTTGCGATTTTAAGCAGCGTCAATCAAGCGGCGACTGCGAATGGTATCGCCGTCCATCCGAACGGAAAGTTTCTCTACTCAGCAAATATTGGTAATGCGAGCGTTTCAATATATTCGATCAATTCCGCAAATGGCGCACTTTCTTTAAATTCCACATTCGCCACCGGAGGTACTGATATTCGTTATATTGCCATAGATCCTACGGGAAAGTTTGCTTACGTTGCCCAAAATGGTGCGACGACCTTAATGCAGTTTCTCATTGACGAGACAAACGGTTCTCTTTCCTCAAATGGTAACACCAGTGCCTCGGGGAACCAGTGGAATCTTTTCATCAAATAATTGGCTTTTGAGACAAAAATATTTCACCAGTGCACAATTAGTACCGGAGTGCGAGAAAAAAGAATATTCAAAATTTCAAATGGAATACCATTCGTAAAGCTAAACGAAAGGCAAATATAGTCGCCTTTAATTCAGCTAGGTTTGGGGTTGGAAAAGCATCTACCAAAGTTCTAAAGGGAAAAATGATATGAGCACAATTTCAACTGTTTCTAAAATAATCATTCCGGCAAAGGACTTAAACCGAGCCCAATTATTCTATAAAGATTGTTTAGGATTAGAGTATCTATACAATGTTAAGGAAATTGCTTATTTCAAATTGGGTACTATTGAAATTCAGTTAGATTCCAAACTGGATATCGTTTCATCCGAAATATTTTATATGTTATCTGATGTTGAAATCAAAACATTTTATCAAAAACTAATTTCAGGTGGAGCAAAAGGTATAGAGCCTCCTAGTATAACGAACCAGATGAAGGATAGAGATATCTGGCAAGCAGTCTTAATAGATACAGAAGGAAACCGATTTGGCATAATAGAAGAAAAAGATAATGGATATTAGTATTTAACCACTCAAGATATTAGTAAGAATTATACCAAGTTCTATTCGCCAATCGAGCCAACTGGATTCACATAACGGACATTGTGTCACGAATAGGAAGCAACCCTCCTGGATTTGGGGACTGCGTCTTCAACAACTACCACTCATATGGAAAACGAATTGACCTAAGAACATAGGAATGTATAGATTTGGTGCATGGAACTCATTCTGACCGGTTTAGCATTTATTTTTTTAATTGGTGGGGGTTTTCTTTTCATTTACTTGCTACTTTGGCTTTCCTTTTCGTATAGAAAAGTATCGGTTTTCGTCACTTTTTGGGTCATAGGTTCTTTCTTTGGAGTAATCATCGGAGTACTTCTTTTCGCAGGTATAATTGATTCGATTCATGAATTGCTTCACTGGCATCGCGATTATGTTTTAGTGCTTTTAGCTCTGACTTTTGGTTTTGCCCTAGCCTGTGTCTACGCAACTCTTTCAGGATGGAAGGCATTATTCGAAAGAACAAAGGATCCCTTCGTGGGAGCTCGAGCTTCGAGTCTCGACATCGGATGGATATTCGCAAAAAAGAACGATTCTGAAAAACAAATAGAAAGGAATTATTCAACTTCGCAAAAGACCACAGAGAAAATTGTAGACTCAAAAATGGAAGGAAAAGGTGGCCAAAGTGGCGGTGGCGGAGCCTCATCAGATTGGTAATAGATTCTCTGAATGCCTTGCTAATGAACTCCTTGACTAAATTGATTCTCATTGAGAATCACGATTCTATAATTCAGACGTGGAAATTTTTAAAAAATTCTTTTGGCGAGTAGCCTTAGGTTTTTTATCAAATCATGAAAAGAAAATCCAGTGGTTTCGATTCGTTTTCTTTGAAGTTGTCTTGCAGATAAAGTATAGTCGCCACTCGAGCCGACCTGCTTCCCTTAAAGGACAATCTGTCCAGCAGATCGGGCAATATTTTTGATGATGCGGACTGGTTCTTGGAAAAACTCTTACCAAGTTCCTATGTCGTTAAAGTTAAATACTAGGCAATGGGTCACCTAATAAAATTCCATCTGACTTCAGTTTATCGCAAGAGATTAAATTCGTCAGAGTTGCACCGATGAGTAACCCTGTTAGACCACGAATATCATTCACACAATTATCAACATCCGATTTGATGTAATACTTGGCGGGGTCAATATTGGCAAGATCGTCGGCGACTAAGCTAAATATGGTCACAGTAATGCCCCTTCCCCCAGTGATGACTAAGGAATTCGCGATGTCAGTTGTAATCGCTGCATCTTTAATCCTTGAAGCGACATCACTTCCTTTCTCTCTATCTAATGATAGGCCAACGGGATTTAGAATAGCGCATCCAGAAAGGGAAATCCCTAACAAAAGGATGGTTAGAATTATACGCATGTTATACTCCTCATTTCACATTAATTTCCGTTATACCTTCCGTCAACCACGTTCGGCGACCTTACACGTCTTTTTCCAAAAAATTCAATTCACGTTAAAACCAAATATTAGTCACAAGTGCTAAATGCCGATCGAACACTACACTCAGTATAGCAACTGCCAACTTTACGATAGTTGACTATCTTTTTTCCTTTTTCAAGAAATTGAATATTGCAGGTCTCATTAACGTTCTGCTCCCCATAGCAATTTGTCTGATCGTAAGCGTTTGTCTGGCAATTCACAGGAGTTCAGTAACTACCGCTGTTTGCATAAGTATAAAATATGGAACCATCACTCAATTCAGTTTTTTGAAGTGGAATTGTTGAAAATATTTTCGCCACTCGAGCCGACCTGCTTCCCTTAAAGGACAATCTGTCCAACAGACCTGGCAGTATTTTTTTTAGAGTTTCAAACAATGGAAGGGGAAAGGAAACTTAATCTTGACTTTCTTTACTTCAGATTCCTAATTTTTAAAATGAATTCCATGACTTTGAAAGAGAGGATTTTTCTCGCCCAAAAATACTTTGAAGATCATATGGAAAAAAAGATTTCACTCCAACGGGTATCAAAAGCCTCTTTTTTATCCCCATTCCATTTTCATAGAACGTTTCAAGGTTTCACTGGCCTTTCGCCTAGGGCGTATTTTGAGAAGATCAAGTTGGAACGCGGAGCATATCTTTTACGCTTCACAAAACAATCAATAGGTGATATTGCTTTTATGCTTGGATTTGAAAATCCGGAAAGTTTTGCTCGCTCCTTCAAAGTTTTTTTTAATCAAAGTCCCACACAATTCAGAAAAGAGAAATCTCCCTTTGGATCTGATCATGGATATAATACGGATGATCTCATCGAAAAGATAAAAATAGTGAAAGTAAATAAACCCAAGCTGGTATCATTTCAAAATCTCGAATACTTTTATTATCGTTATACGGGTCCTTGGGCTGGATCGGGGCGTATTTGGCGAAAAATAATGGATTGGGGTTTGCAATACAGAGTGTTCCATAAGGAATCGAAACTTGTAGGCATTTGGTACGATGATCCTTTGATCTCGTCGATACGTCATCAGAGATTTGATTTGGGTATTTTGGTGTCTCAGCTAGAGAAATCTTTGTTGTCTTTCCCACCTACTTTGCATAAGGCGAAAATTGATGGAGATTATTTACAATTTTCTTTTCGTGGTCCTTTCTCACAGTTGGAATCCTTTTATCCGGCGATTTACAAATCTTTATTCGAAAACACTAAAATTGCAATCTCCAACAAACCTGTAATTGAATTGTATAGGAAATTTCCTCCATTTTACCAACCCTCTGATTTTGAAACCGAAGTTTGTATCCCGATTCTGTAGGAAAAAAGCAAGATTTGTCAGATCGTATTCAATTTCCGTTGCTAAAATATATTAAGAGCAATGGAGAAAAACAAATGAAGATTTTAATTCTAGGTACGATCGCTGTTTTGGGAATGACCGTTATCCTTGGGATAATCGGCTTACTTTTACCCAAATACAAAGAGGCGAGTGGAGAAATTGTGTTTGACCATAACAAAGTCAAGGTATGGAAAAAAATGAGAAACTTGCAAGGACAGAAGGAATGGAGAAAAGAGATTTCATCTATAGAAATTTTAGACAATTCATGGGGAAAGGAAAAATGGATCGAGAAGACAAAAACGGGAGCACAGATCAAGCTTATGACCATTCGTTGCATTGAAGGTGAGTTATGGTCTCTGGAAACTTTTGACAGTCCCATGTTGGTATCTTGGATCGGAACTTTGAAAAGTTTGAATGAGACACAAACATTGGTTATGTTTAGGTACAAAAGTAAAATCTCTAATCCCTACTTAAGAATCTTAAGTTTACCAATTCTAAATCTAAACGAGATGATCGAAACATATTCTTTACAACTTAAATCCGCCTTAGAAAAAAAATAGCATTAGGAGAAAATCATGGTATCAAAAAAAAAGATTCCCTCAAAAAAACAAACTACCAAAAGAAAACAAACTTGGATTGATAAATTGGAGAAAGAGCATTCGCCAAAAGTCAAACATATTGAAAAACGATTTGTTGACATACCAGATAACAGTGATATGCTGGTGGCAACTCCAAAAATTTTCGAAGATTACTTAAAAAAAATCCAACCTGGCTCAGAAGTTTCCATAAAAAAAGTAAGACAGGACTTGGCGAAAAAATTTAAAGCAGACCATACCTGTCCTGTCACAACAGGACTATTCTTACGAATTGTTGCAGAAGCCAACTATGAAAAATTTATACAAGGAGCTCCTATCTCCGATCTAGCGCCGTTCTGGAGAGTGATCAACCCAGACACGTCCATTGCAAAAAAGCTATCATTCCCGTTGGATTTTTTAATTCAGCAAAGAAAGAAAGAAGGATTGGGATAATCTTAAAGCTAGTGTGGAGATTTCATTCGTTCAGCAGGTAATATATTTTTTACAAATCCATTTGACATTTTTAATCTTAGAGTGGAATGTTACCGAATCTTTTCGAGGACAGATTTAATGTACAAAACTATCTTACTTTTTCTTTTCCTAACGATTTCTCTTGGTTCTGCACCGAAGGTGGGAGAGACAGTCTCCGTAGATAATTATGATGACTGGTTCTTGGAAAAAAATTTATTTTTGGAAGCAAAGGTTAAGAGCCTTACATCAGATAACGTTTTCCTAGACTATCTCTAAGGCTGAGATCGGCACCATTAGATACAAGGAGATCCGAAATACCACCAAGACTATCATAGCTATAACTAATGTGCAATGGCGTGACTCCATTCCTATCAATTATGTTTGGATTTGCGCCAAATCGAAGTAATATTTTTACGAATTCTTCATTTCCATTTTCAACCGCTACATGAAGTGGGAATCGGTCGATTTGATTCGGTGTATCTGGATGTATCCCCAATTCTAAAAGAGTAACCAAAATCTCAGATTCCTTTGAGTGTTCACATGTAAAGCAAAGTAACATGGGTAGGAAATCTGATATGTTTTGGTTTTCTTTTAACCTTTCAAGTAGGAAGTGAAAATTATTTATATCTGCGTTTTCTATGCTAGCGGATAAAGAACGCACGGTTGCATTGAACCTATACTCGAGAATTAATTTCCTTAATTTTGAAATCATTTGGATTCCTATAAGAATATTCTAGCTCACCTTCAAAGATTAGAATTGTAAAAATGCGACATTTTTTCAAAATCTTTAAACCAATCTTTAGGCAGATAACCCGTGATTCTCTTAAAATCATTAATAAAATGGGATTGGTCCACGTATCCACACTCATGCGAAATATCCGTTAAACGACCATTTAAATTCTCACTCTTATAGTTTGAAGGATTTCGAATCAAAGAAAGGATTCTATGGATTTTGCCCAACTCACCTGGATTGAGTCCATAAATTTTCTTCATTCCACGTTCGATTTGTTTTCTCGATAATCCAGTCTTCTTCTCAATGTCCGTGACCTTTGCATTAGCGTTAGTTAGTTCAGAAAATGCAAATTTGATACTGGCTTCGATGGGAGCAGTAGTAATTTGATGACTTTCGATCACCTCACCAATGTGATCTGCAAAATAATGGATGTCACTCTCTTCTAGGAAATCTGAGCCAATTAAAATCGGTTTTAATTTCAGGAAAAGTGCGTGGGAGTCCATATCGATCTCCGGAAAACGGTTTACCATCAGCGGAGTTTTGACTCGCATTAACTCCCAAGGAGCACCCGCATGAAACCTAAGGGAGATTAAATTTAATTTTGATTTTGATTCTATCTTCCATCGTTTGGTTTGAGGACCGACCCAATGAAAGGAAGATAAAGAAATTGGCTCATCCAGATAACGATGTACTTGCGGAGGGTTACTCAGATGGAAAACTGCCTCAATTTCATAAGAAGGTAGAATCCAGGGTAATGAATTTGAATCTACATTCTTCCAATACCAAATTTCTTTTATATAGGGCGACAGTTGAAATGGAGCTTTAATAAACATTTGGAAATACAATCCTACCATATACGAGAGGCAATGATACCAAAAACAAACCATTTAGACCATCTGGAGGAGACGTGGACTAGGATCCCACACTCTAACGCTGGCGAGGTCTTTATACAAAGTTCAAGGCAGGAAACGAAACTTTGCTTATTGCGTTCGGTGATTCCGGCCAAAACGAAGTCTCTGGTATTACGATAACACAACTTCGTAATGATGTAGCAGCGATAAGAACAGCAACCCCAAGTCTTTCCACCAAACAGGCGATCAACACATTCGGACAATTTCCTCGAGCGGAAATTGTTTGTCCCATTCAGGGAAGGATATCGAAATGAAATGGTTCTTCTTTTTTACCGTAAGATTCGTACAAACGAATGGCTGGAGTATCTTCCTGATCCGCTTGAACAAAGATAACCCAAACACCGATTTCCTTTGCAAGTTTTTTTAAGTATTGGATCAATGACTTTGCAATTCCCCGCCTCCGAAAGGGTTCTGCAACGGCTAAGTCATAAATATAAATTTCACTCCTTGCTTGTTCATATTTCTCCAAGACATAGGCAACGAGTCCCCCAAGTACCTCTCCATCTTCTATTGCAGCTAGGGCAATGAAATCTTGTTTCAAAAGCAGATTCTTTAAATAAAGATCGTTTGGCTTTTTGGTAAGATGTGTCTCTGGGTCTTCAAAAGCATCAGAAAACACTTCGTTCAGTTGGCGTAAATGGTGCAAGTCAGTGCTTTGTAGTCTAAGCAATTTCATAGATTCTATCCTAAAGAATTCAGAGAACGATAATCCAGACTATGGCGCTTGGAGTCGAAATCAATTTGGAGAAACGGTTAAATTTTTTTTTGAAATTTGATAGGATTTCTTCCTCTAAAAAAGCAAAAAATACAAAATCAAACAAGTATTCGCCATTTGCGCTGACCGGCTTCCTAAAATGGGCAATTTACCAAGTTCCTATGTGGTTAAATTCAATCTCTGTTTCTAAAAAATTTGAAATCCAATAAAATTTTGAAATAGCAATTGTTAGTCTTCTGTTGTCACAAATTTAATCTTATTGTTTCCAATATAGTAGATTGCGAGGTGAATTATGAAAAATATTTTTTTAAAAAAAAGTTTTAAGACTCTTAGAATTCTTACAATGGGAATGGGTTTGGTGGGACTTTTTTCCTGCCATCAAGAAATGCCAACTAGCTATATCATAGAGATTGCCGTTTTCGAATTGCGAATGGACAAATTGGGTCGTGCAGAAGAGTTCAGAGAAGCCGTGGATCAATTTTTAAGATCTCAGGCTGGGATCATTTCGATCGAGCATAACAAGGATGTTGAAAATCCGCAGATTTTCGTAGATAGAATTGTCTGGGCCTCAAAAGAAGCGGCCAAAGAGGCCGGAAAAAAAGCAGAAACTGAGCCAAGTCTAATTCCATTTTTCAATGCGATGGAAAAGTCTCATTACTTTGGACATACAAAAGCTATTGCCAAACCGATCGGATCAAATTAGAATTTGGAAACGATGAACACATACATTCCGTTATCATCCTCAATAGAAGAGGATGATATAGTTTTGATTCGAAATTCTCTTTCTGGATCTCAATCCGACTTAGACAAACTCATTCGTAGACATTATAATTTTATCTACAATGTTGCGATACGTTTTGTATTGAGTCCTGATGATGCGGAAGATCTCACACAAGAAGTATTACTTATTGTTATATCAAAGCTTTCTCAGTTTCAGTTTGAGTCCGAGTTTCGAACGTGGCTTTACAAAATAGTTTTCCACCACTTTCTAAATTCAAAACGTCGCAAAATGGAGCTTATCGTAACTGATTTTCAAGTTTATGGACAAGGACTTGATTCGATACCAAACCAAGAATTGTCATTGGAAGAGTCTCTCCATTTAAAAGAAGAAATCGAGGATGCGAAACTTTCTTGTATGACCGGTATGTTGATCTGTCTTACCCGAGATCAAAGATTGATTTTTATCTTAGGAGAAATCTTTCAAATCGATAGTGAAATCGGCGGTTCCGTACTGAACATAAGCCCAGAAAATTACAGGAAAAAACTTTCTCGTGCGAGAAAGGAATTATACAATTTTATGAATCAAAAATGTGGTTTGATTTTGGAGTCGAACCCTTGCCGTTGTCCCAAAAAAACTAAAGGATTTATAGATGCGGGCTGGGTGAATGCAGAAGATCTAAAATTTAACAATCATTTCACGGAAAAAATTGTTAAATTCGTTGAGGGAAATAAAAATCAATGTGATTCGTTATTGGAAGAAAAGTACGGTAGCCTCTTCAAGGACCATCCCTTCTATGATAAATCAACGGTTAAAGGTAAGTTAATAGAATTTGAAAATGATCCTGAAGTTCGAAAGAGCTTTTCTGTTTAATTGAAACTAAGGTTTGCCTTGGTCGGAGAGCCATAAAATGTGTTCGCAAAATTGATAGTGATAGCTCGTGTTGTAACTGAAATCGTCGTGGTAAAAAGCATTCCCTCAAGCGACGGTTTGAGATTTAAAATTAGGAGTATTTGGAAAGAAAGCAGATGGAATGGAAGGAGAGAAAAGAGAAAAAATATACAGCAGTCCTTTGAAATTTTCTTTTTTGCTATTTTGCTCGTCGTAAAATTATTGATCCATTCACAAAATTAATTTAAATTAAAATGAACGAATATGAAAAATTATAGCATAAATAATGATATAGCAGTAGTTTGTTTGCCTTCACCTGACTTTCCGAAAAATGTTCCTGCAACTTACAACCAATTATATTCTTTACTTCCTGAATATCCGGAACGAAGATTCTTCGGAATTTCCCATCCAAATAGCTCTGGAGTGATCCAATATAAGGCATGTGCAGAAATATTAGATTCTGATAATATTGAAAATGCTGAATTACAAAAATTTACAATTACAAAAGGAAATTTTGCAGCTATTTATATCGTAAATCATTTTCAGAATCGTAATTCTATCCTTGATGCCTTTCAAAAATTACTAAAACATCCTAAGCTTGATCCTATGGGCTACTGCTTAGAGATTTATAAAAATTTCAAAGACCTTGATGTTCATTGTATGGTAAGATTAAAGTAATTTCGAATTTACGAATTTAAAAAAGAAACTCTTCATCTGAAAAAAGAATTTCAGTATTTTTTTTAAGTATACTTTTTCAAAAAAGAATCCATATAATCTAAAAATTTATTTTCTTCAGAAATGGAACTTTGGGTAAAGAAAACATGAGTGGGTTGCATTTTTCTATCTAAATAAAATCCGCCTGTTTTATTTTCTAATTCTGCTGATGCGGATAACCAGTATATTGTGTCTGCTCCTTCTTCTGGACTTCGTAAAATGGGTTTAGTTAGTGAATAAAATCTAGGAAGAGAAGTTTGCACTGCTTCTGTATCTGCCCAACCCGGATGCATACAAAAAGAAGAAATATTCTTCTCCTTTAAATTCTTAGCCCAAAATTCACTTAGTATCACCAATCCTCTTTTTGCCTTTGCATAGGCTCTTTCTCCGCTATAATTTTCCTTTGATTCTAGGTCATCTAAATCCAACTTTTGGGCATACATTCCACCAGATGAAACATTTACAATACGACTTCCACTTTTTGATTTTTGTAAGAGGGGAAGAAGTAAGTTAGTGAGTAAATAAGGACTATATAATAAAAGGGCAATGGATTTTTCAAAACCTTCTTGTGTTACTACTCTTTCATTAAACATGGCACCTGCGTTATTGATGAGTATATCAACTGAATCAAACTTTTTTAAAATTCGTTCTGCAAGTGACTTGGTTTCTTGCATCAAAGACAAATCGGCTATTTCTATAAATATACTTTGATTTCCTGTTTCAGAGATGATTTGACTCTTAGCTGAATCTAATTTTTTTTCATTTCTTCCGCAGAGAATAACGGTCGCTTGCCTTCTGGCTAATTTAAGTGAAGTCTCGAAGCCAATTCCTGAAGAGGCTCCTGTCACTACAGCTACTTTTGTTTTTAAATCCGTTGCTACGGCTTTAAAATTTTTCTTAGAAGAGTTATATCCGAATTTACTAAAGTCATAAATGATAGGCAAAAAGAATTTATAAGACATTTCATTGCGAGTTTCGTTTTTTATACTTTCAACTGGTGAAAACGCTTTTCGCATTCCCGCAAAAGCATTATTAGCCGTATTTCGTAAAATTATTTTTAATAAAGATTCTTGTGTTGATAAAAATCCTTTGAATTCAAAATCAGCTTTGTATTTTAACAAACAACCAGATTTGCTTTCAAAAAATTCAATCATATCGACCGCTTTTACATTTTCTGCTTCGCCGATATATATAACTTTTTTATTTACTTCATATTCGATTAATGTATATTTCATTGGAACTTTTTGGAAAAAAAAATTTGCATAAATTTCAAATTCAGTACCTACTCTTATTTCGCCTTTGGTTATTTTTCGGACGCTAGCTATTCCAGGATCCCATTCTGTTATGTTCGAAAAATCTCCAATGATAGAGAACGCAGATTGTAAATTTGTTGGTAATTCAATATTTTCTTCAAAAGTTATCATAAAGCTTATAGACTGATTATTTTAACTCCATTTAGAATTTAAAGATAGATATTTTTATTAAAATAAATTTCGAAAAAGTTTTCATATGAATATAGAAAATTAGAATTTAAAAATTGTTTAATTATATTTACTAATTTTTATTCGTATTACACTCTGCTCTTCTTCAGCAAAAACATTAACAGAAAAAATTAGTGTCTATAAAAACAAAGCAACAAGAAGTGATTGACTTAGCCTTTTCGAATCGTTTTCTTTGGCTAATGAAATCATCGGCACTTTTCGCAAAACTGGTTTTTGCAAATGTTATCATCTCGCTCTACTCGAATTTATATGCAGAAACAGGCAAATTATTAATGATTACAATTGGTGAAAACCAAACCAAGAATCTTATCCTCGCCAATCAAGAATTAGATACTATCTTTAACTTTCCTTCAGAATTTACAATCAAGGATAGAGTCCAAATTTCAAAAGAAAGAATACTTTCATTGAAAGAATTGTCTGGTCCAGATCGACAGATTACATCTTACGAATGGAAAACAGGCAAAGTATCAAAATTGAAATATCCATCGGATACAGGCATTAAAATCTTAAGAGGGTTTATCAATTACATTGAGGAATTAAATAAAACAATTTTCCAGGAAATCCATATTAGTGGTGAACAAAGGCTCTATGAATTAGCGGGAGATAAGCAATTATTTTTTTCACATACGGACAAGTATCGAAAATCCTTATTATTAGATGATTTTTTGCCGAGTGGTGCGCATCTATACAGAATTTTGCAGAAGGATAAATCGGTTCAAAAATTGGAAAATCAATTTGTTGGGGCAACTGATGGTCATTCTCAAAAACTATTCTATTGTAGCTCTTTAAATTGTATTCCTGAAGAAATAGTTTCTGACAGAGCTATACTAAGTGCCCGACTCATTCATAATGGTAGTTTGATTGCATTTTTAACTCCCATTACATCAGATTCTGATTATAAATCTTACGATTTAGAAATCTATGATCTCAAAGAGAAAAAGAGAAATAAACTTATCACTGTTAAAGTGAGTATGAAAGGTCCATCCGGATATTACAACCGGAGTAATCCAATATTTAGAGTATTGAATCAATCTAGTTTGTTTTTAATCACCGAAGAAGTTTCCGATATTGAAGAGAAAATTAAAAACTGGAAGGTAGTAGACGGAGTTAGTGGAAAAGTGGAAGATTTTAAAGTTCCTGATGGTTTTGAATGGGCTCCCATGATGCCCGTTAGTTTTCATAAAAATACAAATGAAACAGATGTTACTACCTTGGAGCCTTTTATTGTTTTTATCAAAAGAACTTTCAATCCGAAACTCGGACTTCAAAATCAAATAAAAGTCATCCAATTCCCGGAAGGAAAAACTGTTTTGGAGAAAGAGATAATTGGAAAAACCGTTACCAATGCTTTGTATGTCTCAGATAGTGAGTTTATAAGTGGTAAATAAAATTAAAAAGAACGATTTGGACCAACATCTAATGGAGAGTAATATTGAAAAATGATCACTATATTAAGCTTGATCATGCGGCGGTAGCCATACATGGGGCTTCGTATTTTCTCGCTCTTGACAATGCTACTTTTTTCATCACTGAACAGCTTTTTCCTTCACGATACTTTCTTTAAATCCCAGGACTGCTTCTTTTAGTTGAGAGACTCCAGGTTCTTCATAAGGGAAGTGACCTGCTCCAGTAAGTTCGATATATTGTTTCGGCATTTTGATTCGTTCGAAAAAGGATAGACTTAGATGTGTAGGGGTCCAAGGGTCAATACTCGGATGAACGAGTAACACCGGACAGACTTTAAAATCTTCAGGCTCTAATTTTGGTTTGTAGTTTAAAAATGAATTTAAAAATCCTAAACTTACTTTGGAGCCGCCAGCGTTAGGATCCTCACTGAAGACCCTAGAGAAAGACGGATCGTTCGTAATAAATTCCATTTTACTAAACCATCTGATGGGGAAATACATCCCGTTTGTCATAAAAGAAAAGATTGAATTGATAGGAAGACCTACCCTACTATAAAATAAATTTGATGCTACGGCATCTCTGACGTCCTGCTCCCTCGGGTCAACCATTGTCGATGCGACCAAACCATCCACCTGACCATTATAAGCTGCCGTATGATAAGCTAACATTCCTCCAATACTCAATCCAAATAAGATCATTTTTTGTGAACCCTGTTTTTCTTTTTGAATCAGGTCATTTAAAACGAAAACCCAATCCTCGTAAGGAATATATCTCTTGTCCGAAGGAATTTTCGTAAGACCAAATCCTGGTAGATCGGGAGCAATGAACTCACATCCCAAGGACTCGAGTCCCACAGCGAGTGTCCCTAAAATTCTTCCGTTTCCTCCTCCTCCATGGATCAATAGAATTTTACAATTTGCTCCCTTTTTCGGATAGCGATCCAAGTGAATTTTGTAGCCTCGTAGATCGACAAACTCTTCTAAGGGCAAGTTTGTCTTTCGAAATCGGAGGTCCTCGGGAAGGAAATGTTGGTATCTGTGCCAATGAGAAATTTTTGAGTAACTGTCTGGCAAATCACCGGTTGACGCACAAGAGGTCAAAAAAGAGAAAAGGATAATGAGAGTGGTTTTTAATTGGCAATTCATGAAATAAAAATCAATCTTGAATCTGCGTAGTCAAAACTTTAAGCCCTTTCACACTCTTTTTTTAAAATATCCTTATGAAAGAATTAGTATAGAACAGATTTCAAAAGAAGCTGGCATGACACGAGTTAATTTTTACAACTATTTTGTAGATAAAGAAGATATTCTATACCGAACATATATTTTTTTTTACCGGCAAATGGAATCAAAAACTCCAAAAGTTGATCCCTCCACATTGCTCGCGAATGGAAAACCTTTGACCTATTATGCACTAGAGAACGTGAAAGAAAATTTAACATTTTATAAAATGCTCTATCAAACATCCATTCCCTCGTCCGTAACATATCAAATATTAGATTTTATTACAGAAGAGTCTTATCGAACACATGAGTCCCTAAGGAGTTTATATCGAGAGGAGTATCCACCCTATCTATTTGTAAACCAGTATTTAGCAGGAGCATTTTGGAATTTACTTCGGAATTTAGTCCAAGGTGATGAGTCTTGGTATTCAGACCAGGTATCCGAATTTTTTCGTAAAATGGCGACCGAGGGCTTACAAAAATTTCTAGTTTCTGCTTAGGATTCGCTTAACAGTTGAACTTTATTTTTCTTTTTTTTGCTTTTGAAGGTCTTCTATTTTTGGTTTTTGAAAAGTTTTTCCTGGGCCCCTCGTCTTTACTTCCGCAAGTGATCGATCGACTGTGGTTCGAAGAAAATTTTCCGATCTAAATTCTTTTAAAAACCCTTCAACCTTGGTTTGATTTCGCCAATAGAAACCATTGGCATATGACCTAACAGCAAAATTTCGAAGAGATTTCGGTGCGAATTCATCTCCAATCTTTTCTTGGAGAAAGGTTTCCGTATCATCCGACGGATAAAATTGTAACATTAATATAGCTCTCTCTTTTGCATAAATTCGGATCCCAGATTCGTTGGAAATAGATTTCAAATAAGGTACCGGATCAGAGGTAACTTGATCGACTTGTAATCTCAAATCCTCAACTCTTTGATGACCTGTTTGTAAGATCACTGTTTTTAAACGACCATAAGTAGTCGAATCCAATGACTGTGAAAATAATAAATCTCCAACTAGTACTAAAAATGTGATACTTACAATGATTGATTTCATAAAAACTCCTATTAATAAACGATTGGATAATTTCTTAAAATCCAACCTTGTTCTCCGGTCAATTGTGTTTGAGCGGTGACACCATCTCCCGACCAAAACATTAGATTTAACGCACCAGAATTCGTAAATCCAGTTAAATTACATTCACTTATATCAACGACACCGTTCGAATTTGTATCTCGAGTGTACAAACAGTACGGTGTGTCTGAGATTGCATCTTTTTGATAGGTGCTTGATGTCGAGGAGGCATTAAAGCCCCCCCTTTCGTTTGTATGAAACAATCCAAGAAAATGCCCTGCTTCATGTGCCATTGTGTCACCCAAGAAAGTTTGGTCAGCTGCAGAGAGAACAGTTCCTGCTGCTCCAGTACTTCTATGTGCTTCAATAAACACAATCATACCTGATTTTTTTGTCCCGGTAAGCCCTGGAACACCTGGAATACCTGCCGATATTCCGAGCACTCCTCCAACTTCGGATTCACTCGCCGTTAAAAATAAATTCAAACTGTCGGAACTTTGAATGGCTGATGAAGAAACGTAAAGTTTTGTAAGTGAACCTGTCACCAAACCAGTATCACTGGAAAGATCCGTGATCGTTTGAAATTCGGAAGCTGTTAGCGTCGCAGCGGAGAATTCTAAATCAATTTTTACAGAGTCTTGAGCATATATAGTCTTCATTCTATCAACGGCTGTTTGGATTCCAGCTTCGGTTGGTGTCGCGTATGTCCCAGAAATAAAGATCAACTTTACTTTTAATTTTTTTCGATAGGTCCAAACCTTACTCAGTCCACTTGAACTATTTGAACCTTCAGATGATGTAAACGATTGTTCTTCGTTGAGACTAGGATTACAGTTTTGAATCACTCTATAATTTGCAGTCGTATTCGAAAAATTAACACCAGTATTAATTTCAAATTTTAAGGTGTTCGTAGAGAATGCGCTTGGCGAATAAGTTGGAATTGTTCCAGTCGAATCAAGTTTCAAATACTGGGCATTGTTACGTCCATACGGATATAGTCCGGAGTATGTTGTATTTCCGACTCCATCCCTTCCGACCAGATATTGATTTGATGTATTCAATAAATAATTGAATACATATCCATTGTCTCCTGTAACAGAATGAGGTTGGTCAATGTAATAGATAACAGAAGGATTACTGGTTGTCGTAGAAATGGTTACTGGCGATGCCCAAAACAATGACAATCCAGTACCAAAAAAATTAGCCTGTGAACCAACAGAACTTGATCGTGTGCCTGAAGTAACGACAGGCGTACAACTGGAGGTCGGTTGAGATCCAGTGGCACTTAGATTGATCGTATAACTACCCTCATCTGAATCACTATTGGCAATAGTGAGAACAGCCGATTTTGCGCCAGTCGAAGTGGGAGAGAAATTGACAGTGAAGTTGGAGCTTGCTGATGCACTGATTGAACTAACTGGCGGCTGAGCAACGATTGTAAACATTGATGCATCCGTTCCTGAAAGCACAACGCGAGGTGAGCCACTCAAGTTCAAGGTAGCATTTCCCACATTTTGAATCGTAAATGTGGTAGTTGCACTTGTCGTTCCAATACGAACACTCCCGAATCCCGAATATGTTCCTGCCGATGCGATATCAACTGAGTTTTGTTGGACGTTGATTTCCGGTGCTGGAGCTGCCGTCGCAAGACCTGTGATCGTGAAGTTGTACGGGTTTTCATCTGAATCATTATTAGCAAAACTAATCGTCGCAGATTTTGTACCGGAAGAGGTAGGCGCAAAAACAACCGAGAATGTAATGCTGTTTCCTGCAGTTATCGTTGAAGATGCAGGTTGCACAGATACGTTGAATTGATCGGCATTAGTGCCTCCGAGATTTACAATAGGAGATCCAGACAAAGTTAAATTCGCATCACCTAAATTTTGAATGCGAAATTGCACGGCAGAGCCACTGCTGCCAGATTGTACGTTCGAAAAAGTATGACTTCCTGTGCCATCGGAAATATTTCCAGAAGTGGATACTAATTGAACATTGATTTCAGGTGCGGGTGCTGAAGTGGCAAATCCTGTTACTTGAAATGTGAAAGGAGCCTCATCTGAATCGTTATTGGCAATGGAGACATTTGCGTTTTTAGTTCCTTCTGAAGTCGGAGTGAAGGTGACTGTAAATGTTGTCGTATCGTTTACTGCCAATGAGGAGGACATACCAGCGGCATTAATACTGAATTGACTAGCATCTGTTCCGCCTAATGTTGGAGGTACGGTAAGTGTTAAATTCGTAGTTCCTAAATTTCGAATTGTGAATGTAACAGCAGTTCCACTGAGCGTGGAACGAACATTCCCAAAATTGTGAGTATTCGCACCTGAAGTGTAAACAGTCGAACTTTGCCTGACGTCAATTTCTGGTTCTGCCGTTAATGTTGCCCTGGCTGTTAAATTTAGAATAAAAGTTGGAGTGTTCGGATCATTGGATGCAATTCTTAGTTGAGCTGTCTTAGTTCCACTTTGGCCTGCGGCAGGTGTAAACTGAATCGAAAAATTGGTCGTCGCATCTGGAGAGAGGCTCGTAATATTCGGTTGAACAACTGTAAATTGAGCGGAATCAGTTCCTGATTTTTGAACAGCAGGAGATGAACTCAAGGTAAGAGTAGACTGACCATTGTTTTTGATTGTCAGAGTGAACTGCGTTCCGAGTGTATTTTGGACTGCATTTCCCAAATCCAGTGTCGCAGTATCAGCTACGGAACTCGAACCCTCGAATAGTCGGATTGTGGGTGTTAATTGAGCAGGATCGCTGGTGTCAGTGGTCGGACTTTGAGTTGTTGATCCGCTAGGCGAGGCACCACCAAGCGCCAGTACCAAACCTGCCGAAGAATCCTTCCCTCCACCTCCTCCACCTGGACAATGAACAAAAAAGGAACATAATAAAATTATCAGAAGAACGGAGAATATCTTTTTCATATAGTTAAGCCACCAAACTTTTTCACATCATGTGCAGATAACACATGTAACAATTGATACCAAATTATTATATTTAAAGACAAAAGGCGAATAAAATAATAAAAAAGTTCATTATTTTTCAAATTTTTTTTGAAAATTCTTGCAATAATTCTGATTATGTGTTATCCGAAAATCGCTGATTTCGAACGTACTAAAACTTATGACAAATTGTGTTAGCCAAATTGATTTGTTAGCTGAGTGTACGAGAGACGCTTTTCTTCCCTGATTTTCGTCTCCGTGCTTTTTAACATATCAATCGTATATATGTTAAGTGCAATCAAGACTGGGTTTGACCGTACAGGACGATCCCTGTTTTTCGCGAATCGGTCAAAGTGTATTCTGATATCTCTGAGTCTAACTTTTTAGTTTGTTCTTCTAGAAATTTGATTTTTTCTAATCTTCGATCTGAGCTACATCCAACATTGATTACTAAGGTCAAGATAGCTAGAATCAAGTGGCTTTTCATTTTTAAAATCCTTCCTCTTGTATCTATAGTGGAAAGAAAAAAGTTTCCCAAAGTTCCATCCCCATTTCTTCGTGATAAAATTAAAGAGCGCAATGTATTATTTAATATGGAATAGCTAACTCAACCTAACCTAAGATATGTTGATCAAAGGAATAAATTTTCAAATATCTTTTCCAGAGGAGTTTTTTTGTGATTAGAATTCTTGTCTTATGAAAGGTTTGTGTTGGTGACAATTTAGCCTGCTAGTTTAAAGAGAATCTATTTTGTTTTGACATTTAAAGATAATCTATCACCTTTAGGTTCTTTTATTACTTTAAAACCTTTATGTTTCTCTCCGAAAAATTGCTAAAAATATCGCTTAAAAAGCGATTATTAACATTACTTTTTGTCAATCTTCTGTCATTCGCCGCTTTAGGTGCCGTTGGATTTTTTTTCACCATACAATTAAAAGAGAAGATTTTAATTTTAAGCGAAATAACGGACAATTCTAGGGAAATTCAGGTAGGTTTCAAAAAACAAGTTCAGGAATGGAAGAATATTCTATTGAGAGGGGAAAGTGAGTTCAATAAGTATAGAGACAATTTTTTAAATGAATCAGATAAAGTTGATAAACTATTGAGAGACTTAGAAACCAAACTTAAGGACGAAACTTTAAAGTTAAAAGTCCAATCCTTGATTCAAGAAAAAGACAGGATAATGATAAAATATTCTGAAGGAATTAGTGCCTATAAACAATCTGATCCTATCAATAGCGCAAAAAACTCAGACAAAATCGTAAAAGGAATAGATCGAAAATTTACAAATGATATTGATCTGCTGGTTACAGAAGCAAAAAAAATGGAGAGTACCGAATCTAAAAAAATCATTCTCAGGAGTCAGTTAACCATTTTAGGAATTTTGATTTTTGGATTTATTTCCAATTTTGTTATCAATTTTTATTTAATGAGGAGTATTCATGAACCAATTGAATACTCAAAATCTATCGTAACAGAAATAGCACTTGGAGACTTAACAAAGAGAGCCAAAATCCGAGGAAATGATGAGATTGGAAGTTTACAAATTTGTATTAATCAAATGGCAGACAATATTTCAAACCTACTTGAACTCATTAAACATAATGTTGAGACAAGCCATAACTCTGCTGATGAGCTCAATCAACTAGCAGACACTTACCAAAAGATTTCCGATTCATTAAGCGAGTCTGTTACCGAAGAGATAGAATTTCTAAAAAAGTTAATGAATAATGCAGATAATACAGACAAATCAACAATCTCCATTCAAAAAAGCCTCGTATCCATGAGTGAAAAAATTGAGTTATTGTTTTTAACTCAAGATAGTTTTGCGAAATCTCTAGAATTACTTTCAGACAGTAATCATAAATCAAATGAATCAATAAATCAAGGTGAAGTAATTGTTCAAAAGCTTGATTTTAATATTTCAGCTACAGATGATGCTTTTAAAAGAATTGCAAACATAACGACATTGATCCAGAATATTTCGAAGGAAACAAATCTTTTGGCCTTAAATGCCGCCATTGAAGCCGCAAGAGCTGGTAACGCTGGACTAGGTTTTTCTGTCGTTGCAGAAAATATTTCTAGATTAGCAAGTGAGTCGATGAATCAGGTGAATGAAATAAAATCTTCAGTTTCTATAACGAGTGATGCTATCAAAAATTCCGTAAGAGCCTCGGAAGAAGTAGGAATCCTCTTTCAGTCTTTACTCCAGAATTCTACAAAAAACGAAACCTGTGTTAAACAGTTTCGAGGAGCTATGCAACAACAAGCTGAAGCTCTGCAAGTAATCGGATCAGAAATTCAAGAATTCCAAAAAATTACTGATTCGCTTCAAAATGATTTAACGGTCGAGAGAAAGATTATTAAATCGATCGGAATCGGTACCGATAAAAACTCTGACTCGTCTAAGCTCACGAGAGAAAATTCAATTGAGGTTAGAAAACTAGTTAGTAATTTACTGAATGACATTAAAAAAACGAGCGAAACTCTTTTTAAATATAAAACTTGATCTTTGCTAGTTGGCTTCCTCGATTCGTTGACAAAAGAAAAAAAATCTTTCGATTTGTTCGCGAAGGCTCAACTGATCGAATCAAGAGAAAAACAATTTTTCCGTTTAATTGAAAAATTGCAAGAACAGTCAAGAATTTTAAACTAAAAAAGTTAACATATTTATTTAAGAGATGAAAATGAAATTTAACCCAGGACTTAATACTGATGAACTAGAAAGTTTAAGAGAATTTTATGTAAAGTATTTTGGATTTATAGTGAAGTTTGAAAACGATTTTTATATTTTATTGGAAAACGAAATATCGAAATTTGAATTAAGTTTTTTAAAACCCAACCATCCAACTCAAAATCCAAATTTCCAACTTAGATATGCAAATGGCGTCTACTTGACGATAGAAGTTACTGATGTGGACGAAGATTATAAAAGACTAAAATCATTAGGCTGCCGTATTCATATGGAAACTAAGGACGAACCCTGAGGAGATAGACATTTTATCGTAATCGATCCGAATGGAATCGGACTAGATATCGTAACTTATAAAGGGCAATGAAAGTACGCTTGGAAAACGCTGCATTCGATTTAAAGACAACTGACAAATCAGTTTTAGATATTGCTTTAAGTTCTGGTTACAATGCATATGAAAGTTTAACCAGAACTTTCAAAAAATATTTTAAAGTAAGTCCAAAAGAATATCGGGATCAGCATCATTACAAATATTCAAAAGACATCATCGAGCCAAAATTCATATTAACAGATCAAATCAAGATAGTCACAGTAAATAGTTTCACAATTCAGTTTCAAAGATTTACAAGTAAATATAATGAATGTCCTGGTCCATACAAAGATTCGGTGTTCTGGAATCAATTTCTTTCGGAGCATAATCTAAAACCAAATCAAATTCTCTGTGGTATTTGTCATGATGACCCAGAAATTACAGGAGGTTCAAAAACAAGATTTGATTTAGGGGCAATCACAAGACATGATAGTAAACAACATAACATTAAAACCATTGAAGGTGGGAAGTTTGCACTTGCTACTGATATAGGCGACTATGCAAAACTTCGCGAAAGTTACGAATATATGCTATATTCGTATCCAAGAATCTCTAAAATAAGTATTAGAAATACAGCCTTAATCGAAATTTATCAAAACCCATTTCCAGAATGTATAGAGGAATCAAGTAAAGATATTCTAATTCCAATTGAAGAACGAAACTCAGAATTATCACAATCATACTTTAGCAAGAGGTGACTCAGATCGACGTTCGTTCCAATGCACCGATTTATTGTTATTGACATTTAATTTATTTCATAGTTTATATCGCATGCCGCTCTATGAACGTTCGAACCCACTCAGCACACCTCGCCCTTGTTACATACCGACATCCAGAAACAGGTTCACGGAGTTGGCACGACTATGGCGAAGATGAAACCATCGTTGCGAGTGGACTAAGAGACCGTGGGTTTGAAGTGACCGTTACGAGTCTCGAGGAGTTACGTTCTGTACGCAAATCAGATTACGACCTTATCTACATCAGTAACATTTCCCCAGATTCAGAAGAGTATGATGATCATTTTTTTAAAGAGCGAATCCGTTTTTATGAACGCGCTGAAATGGAAAACTTGCCGATTTATAATGGTCTCGAAGCGGACAAAGACAGATTGGGCAAAACTTATCTAATAAACTATTTTGATAACCAAATGGAAGTAATTCCTACGATCGGGAAAATCGAAGATTTTTTTCGACTACCCGTTAGCTCAAAATATATTTCAAAACCCATACTCGGTTTTAGTTCCAGAAAATGTATCGTCTTTTATAAAGCAGATTTAAAAGAAGAATTTTTCAAAAATCGAATCGTCCAACCTTATTTTGATGACTTTTTAGCCGAGATAAGTATCTATGTCATTGATGGGTCTGCCTGTTATGCGACCATATGTCCGAGCAAATTTTCCAATTCAGGCTGGGACAAACTAACAGAGCATAATCCTACTACAGAAGACGTGCGTCTTGCTTTACAATTTTCATCACACATTAAAAATGGACTCGCCCGCATTGATCTAATTAAACTCAATTCGAATCAAAAAGTTCTTCTTGAGATTGAAGACAATTCACCATACTGCGCCTTACCGGAAAAGTCCCTTAGCGAAAAAACAAAATCCGATGCCGTAGATGCCTTGGCGGCTAGTTTACGGAAAAAAGTCGAATTTTATAAATAAAATCGGTAAGGTAAAGAGTTTCCAGAATGCCATATGAAAGAGTGCAAAAGCCAAACTATAAAGACCGCATATAAAAATAGCTGTATCCATTTTAAATCACAAGGAACATAAATGTCACCTATAGAGAAGGAACAGACATTCGAAATTGATTAGAGGGAGCTTCACCTGCGATCGTTGTATTTGCGTTTGATATGCTCATCGCTTTGATGCCATCAGTGCCTAAGCTATGAAAAATATGAGTTTGTCCTTGACTTGTCGTAAAAAGATCAGCCCCAACAATCAAATCAGCAAATCTATCCACACTTATATCTCCCTTTGAAACTGCGGTTCTAAAAAAAAATCTAGAACCAGCTCCCGTAATTGTTGTGTTAGCTGAGAAAAGTATAGTATTGGCCGATGCTGCGTTAATTGTTGTACGTATTCCAGCAGTTCCATTACTCCGAAATATATAGACGCCACTCGAGCCGACTGGCCTGCGATTGTGGACAATCTGTCGCGAAGATCAGGCAATCTTTTTGAATATGCGGACTGGTTCTTGGAAAAACTCTTACCAAGTTTCGATGTAGTAAATAAACCGCCCTTGGATAGGGTCCGCTGAGCTTTCTGGTATTTCCGTTAAAATCTGAAAGGGTATCGAATCCTTATGTCACATTCAATCTTAACATCAATTGTAAGTTAAATGTTTGCGAGAGCGACTGATGACATCATGAAAAGAACATTTATTTTGAATCAGATGTATAAGGAAATTTGTTCACAGTATCACCTAGCGTGTATCCTGCGGACAATTTTAATGGATTTACATAGATTGTAACTTTTCTACACTCAGTCGTTACCTTTATTTAGGCAGGCTCCAATCATGAAAAAACTTCCAATAGTCTATCTCATTTTATTGATGCTATTTCTGCAGATTCATTGTAAAGACAATCGAGCCGCTATAGGCGTAGGATTTGTCTTTGGAGATATTTGTATACACGAGAAACCCAGTTTAGCTAGCGAATGCATTCAGAAAATCACTGCAGGCACTGAAGTAGATTTACTTACAAAAGAGGTGAAAGACAGCTCTGGGAAGAGCATGCAATGGCAAGAGATACGTTATGAAAAAAAGGTTGGATACATTTCACAAGACGAAGAAAGAACCTATAATAAATTTGCCGCTATTCTCGCAGATGTCGAAAGAGAAATGGTTGTCTCTGCCTCCTCGCTAAGACTACGAAAATTCCCTTCCTTAACTGCTGAAGTGATTCAGTCCTTGCCACGACAAACGCTAGTAACAACTTTTGGCAAGTCACCTTATAGCTTTCGTGTAGAAAATAAATATGATTCCTGGTATCGGGTGAAAACGAAAGATGGAATCATCGGTTTTTGTTATGGTGGATTTCTCGAGTATCCGAGTTCCAAAGATCCTGATACAGATGCCGAAGATTACGTTCCGAATGAAATTCAGATTTCTGGATTTGTAGAGCTTACAAAAGATAACCCTACATTTTGGTTGAAACCAGAAGAAACGAAGGTTACCAATGAGTTCCTTAAGTCCTATTTGTCTGGTAATTACATCGAAGTAGAATCATTTGATAAATTTTTAAAATCAGGTGTAAGAATTCCTACACAAAGAAAGGTCACAATCAATAACAAGAATTACTACTTCGTTGAGCGTGAGTTCAAATTTTACGGCGGTAACTCAATGGATAGCGCGGGAAGTCTCCTCGGATGGGTGTCTGAAGAGGATGCGCGTCAATATGATGATTCGTTATTTGAAAAAACCTTAAAAGAATATTCCGATTCAGCTAACAAGGACCTGATACAGTTTCTTCATAAGCTTTCCGATCAAAACTTGGATGATGTGAGTTCATTGAAGGTGTCTAAAGTGTTTTCTAAGGAAAGTACAAAAGAAGCTCTTTGGGATGTTAGTTATTATATTTTGGATAGTCATTTTAATCACGAATATAATAAACACTTACTCGTTTTACAGAATAAATCAGGCTTTTTTGTCCAATTGGATGGCTACAATCAGAGCGAGTCTCTCGATCTTGATAATGATGGGATACCTGAGTGGAAATCATATTCCTCTGGGAGAGCAGACTCATCCGTCAGTTACTACTCGCTATCTTCAGCAAAATTCGAACCATTTTTGAGAATTGAACAAAATGATTACGACCAATCCTGCAATATAACAATCAATAATAAAACGACGTTAAGCAGAGCAGAGACTACGAACGTGAGTGAGAACGCAGTTTGTGATTTCAAATTGGATGGAAATAAGATTAAATTGCAAATCGATAAAAAATCTTATAATTATTTATATGAGTCCGGTAAGTTGACAAAACAGAAATAATGCGAGGATTTCTTTGTGACTACCTTTTTAAGGTAGTCCTCATCTCTTTTGTCCTGACTTTTAATGTATGCCAAAAAAATCAGGATATGTCGAACTTTCGGTTTTCGAACGGAATTTCGCCTGTGTTATATAACGTAGGAAGAGACTCGATTACAAATCCAGACAATGAACATCAATTATTAACTGATAGCAAGTCTTGTGCTTCTTGTCATGAGAGAGTTTATCAAAATTGGTTAAGCTCTAGGCATAGGGTCTCATACACCAACGAAATTTACCAACAAAGCCACAAACAAGAACCAATGAGCTGGTGTTTGAATTGCCATGCTCCTCTTGTAACTGTAAATTCGGATCATGATAATCCCTTAGATAGATTTCAAAAAGAAGATGGAATCTCATGTATCACATGCCATGTGAGAAATGGTAAGATACTAACATCGAAAGTTCCAAAAAAGGAACTACTCTCACACCGCTATCAAGAAATCCCTCAGATGGAAACTTCAGAATTCTGTGCCAACTGCCACCAGTTTTCATTTCCAGCTGTAAAATCCATGGTTAAAAGGAATGCCGAATTTCACTATTCCAAACTTCCTATGCAAGATACCTATGAGGAATGGAAAAGAAGCCCTTATTACAACAAAAAACAATGCCAATCTTGTCATTTGTTTCCTCGGAGTAAGTTTACTCATTCTTTCCCTGGTGGACACTCGTTAGACGATCTATCCTCTGCGTTTGTGATTTCAATAAAGAAGAAGTCAGAACATGCATATTTGATTGAGATAGAAACTAAAAATATCGGTCATTCATTTCCTACTGGTGATTTGTTTAGAACAGTTCGATTGAGAGTTTATTCTCCTGAAAAAAAATTCCAGAAGGAATGGGTTTTTCGAAAGGTTTTTTCACTGCGACAAAATCCTAAATCAGATGAGGCATCAAAAGTTCTTTCTGAGGACACGGTCATCGAATCTAGTTCGTTAAATGGAAATAAAAAATCTTTGATTTGGATAAGCGACAAGCGAGTTGAATCAATTTATTATGAGTTATTCATAGAATACCAAAATGGAATCAACCAACTCGTTAGCAAAATTGTTTCTGAAGATACGATCAAAAAATTTCAATCGGGAACAATCAAAGTATCAAAATAAATCCCTAGCTACGACTGCTAAATACTATACTTTCTAAAAAAATCCGTTATATATAGGAAGTCAGACAACGCGAAGATTTGAAATGTGCAAGGATCCGTCTCAAAAAAGGAGAGATTCGAAGTTGTTTTAAAAAATCTTTTAACCAGGGATTTGTTTTTGGAAAGATCGGCACGATCTCACCGTATAAAATTTTCAGCTGTTCCATAGCGAAAAAGGTATTTACATTCCTTAGCATTCGGTTTCGTCATTTGAAGGAGGATCTTTTGCAGGAACATAGAACTTCCCTTCACGTTTAAAGATTTTTTTTTGATGAAAAGAGATGGGTGAATTTCTAATTTAAGTTCGCTCTCGAAAAAAACTTCGATAAATAGTTTTAAACCATTCGATTCATAGCCCATCTTCGATTTTCGATTCATAGCCCAAATTTTCAAATTCAATAGAATCTTTTTTTTATGGACTAACGTCCATCCATCGCAGATTGATTTTTTCCAACCAAACTAGCGTTCGCATCTTCCCATCAGCCGTCATCGTCTCATTTCAAACGATCCATCTTTTATTCGGAGTATTGATCGTCGAACATCTTGGACAATTGTTTAACATCAATTGGATGACTATCAATTCGGCCCTCGTATTGAAAGAGAGTCATTTTCCGAAATGGTTAGGATATTTCGGATTATTTTCCTCAATCATCTATCGGCTTGCCCAGACAGAATTGTTTGAGTTTGTTAGGTGGGAGGTTTCTGAGATACCTTTGGCTAGTCTGATAGGAAGCTTCTATTGGTTGATGTGGATCGTCGCCTTCGGATATTCTATGCGATTGGTTCCGAAACTTTAAAGGTATACTCTTTGATAAATCGGAAAAAAAATAGATAAAGACTTACCTTCTAAAATTGGAAGCTCTGCTATTCATTGATATTTTACGGAAAACAACTTGACCTGGACTAAAAAGTGTTAAGTGGATGAAGTAGATACTTTAACAAATATTTTAGAAATTTTGAATATTTCTTAGGGGAGACCCGGATCCAAGGAGAAAAGTCATGTTACCTTCTTTATTTATATCTTAAACCGGATTGCTTTTATTGGCAACTACCAACCCAGAAAGTGTGGAATTGCCACGTTTACCACAGATTTATGTGAATCCATATCTTCCGTTTATCCAAATACAAGCATCATTGCCATACCAGTAAATGATTCAGAAGAAGGTTACGAATACCCATCTAAAGTGCGATTCGAAATTAAAGAAGATGATATTGATTCTTATTATCGTGCTGCAGATTTCCTAAATAACAACAATGTAGAGATTGTCTGCCTCCAATTTGAATATGGCATATTTGGAGGTGCCTCTGGGAGTTACATTTTACCCTTGTTACGTGACTTGCGAATGCCAGTCGTGACGACTTTACATACGATACTAAAAAACCCATCGGAAGACCAGCGAAAGGTCATTGAACAAGTCATATCTCTTTCTGACCGCATCATAGTTATGAGTCAGAATGGTATCGAATTGCTAAAAACAGTTTATGGCATCCAATCGATCAAAATTGATTATATTGGCCATGGCATTCCTGATCTTCCCTTTGCGGACTCTAGTTTTCATAAAAGCCAATTTGGTGTAGAAGGAAAAACTGTAATTCTAAGTTTTGGACTTATTTCACCTAACAAAGGATTGGAGTTTGTGATATCTGCATTACCTGAAATCATCAATAAACACCCGAACACTGTCTATATAATCCTTGGAGCCACACACCCGCATGTTGTAAGAAATGAAGGAGAAACATACAGAACGAGATTAGAAGAATTAGCAAAAAAATTAAAAATAGAAAACAATTTAATATTCTTTAATAAATTTGTAAATATTGAAGAACTTCTCGAATTTATAGGAATTACTGATATTTACATTACTCCTTATCTCGAATCAACCCAAATTGTTTCTGGTACACTAGCTTATATGTTAGGTGCTGGTAAAGCAATTATTTCTACTCCCTATTATTATGCTGAGGAAATGTTAGCAGAAGAACGCGGTATACTCGTGCCCTTTCAAAATTCTGATCAAATAGCCATTGAAGTAAATACTCTACTCGATCATGAAGCAAAACGACATGAAATCCGAAAGAATGCTTATCTGTTTGGAAGATCCATGATTTGGTCAAAGACAGCAGTTCAGTATATGGATTCCTTCGAAAAAGCGAAAGAAGAAAGACGATATTTTTCTGAATTAGGTTTTGATAGACCATTGCCTATTGGCATTCGGTTCGGATATCCCAAGCTCAAATTAGATCATCTTAGACATCTAACGGATCAAACTGGAATGATTCAGCACGCATATTTTACCCTTCCCAACTACAATGAAGGATATTCAACTGATGATAATGCAAGAGCTGTAATCGTTTGTACACTCCTCATGGAACAAGGTAATGATGAAGTTATTGATTTAGCCTATCGCTATCTTGCTTACCTATGGTATTCTTATAATCCCAGCACCAAAAGATTTCGTAACTTCATGGATTATCAAAGAAACTGGTTAGAAGAAAGTGGGTCTGAAGATTGCCATGGAAGATCCTTACTGGCCTTAGGGATCGTCTTAAGTAAAACCAATGAACCAAAACTACCTTCTATTGCAGGAAGGCTCTTTGAAGAGGCCCTACCTACTATACTAAATACATCAAGCCCTAGATCTTGGGCTTTTGCAATATTAGCAATCAATGAATATCTAAAGCGATTTGACGGGGATCGAAGAGCAGAACAAGTTCGAGATAAGTTATCACATCAACTGATGAACTTATATAAAGAAAATCATTCAGATGATTGGTTATGGTATGAAAAAAGTTTAAGTTACTGCAATGGAGTATTGCCTCATGCCTTACTTGTAACAGCCGTAGCGACTCAAAATGATGATATGAAAGCGATTGCACTTACTTCCTTGAATTGGCTGGGAGATTTGCAAACTTCAGGTTTGGAAGGTGGACATTTTGTACCAATCGGATCAAATGGATTTTTTTCTAAAGGTTGTTCTCAGGCAAGATTTGACCAACAACCAGTAGAGGCACAAGTTATGATTTCTGTTTATTTAGAAGCCTATAGAGTGACGAATGATAGCTCCTGGAAAACAAAGGCAATCCAAGCCTTCGAGTGGTTTTTGGGAAGGAATGATTTAAATACATCACTCTACGATCCAACAACGGGAGGGTGCCGAGATGGACTTCATTCCGATCGAATCAATGAAAACCAAGGTGCAGAGTCAACCTTGGCATTTTTGCAAAGTCTTTTAGAAATTCGAACGATCGATCAAACTAAGAATGAAAGAATAAAATTATGAAAAGGAAATATTCAGAAATTTTTAAAAGGCATACTTCAAATCCCATATTAACAGAGAATATGTGGCCATATCCAATCCATTCCGTATTTAACGCGGGAGCTACTCTACTTCCGAATGGAAACACTCTTTTATTATGTAGAGTGGAAGAAAGAACTGGCAAATCTCATTTTTGCAAAGCGATTTCAGAAAATGGAATTGACTCTTGGGTTATTGATTCAAAACCCACTCTACTTCCCGATCCCAAAAATTTTCCAGAAGAAATCTGGGGAATCGAAGATCCAAGGATTACTTTTGTTCCAGAGTTAAAACAATACATCATCGCCTACACCGCATATAGTCGAGAAGGACCAGGCGTTGCGCTAATGAAGACAGATGATTTCGTTGTTTTTGATCGACTCGGGCTCGTCAAACAACCAGATGATAAGGATTCAGCTTTATTTCCAAGAAAAATCAATGGGAAATGGGCTCTCATTCACCGCCCAATTGGTAGTGACGGCTCTCATATTTGGCTGTCATATGCCCATGACTTGAGGCATTGGGGTGAAGAAAAATTGATGCTACAGGCAAGGCTCGGTGGATGGTGGGATGCAAATAAAATTGGATTGTCGCCTCCTCCCATAGAAACACCCGAAGGATGGCTAGTCATTTATCATGGTGTGAGACAAAATGCATCCGGTTCTTTGTATAGACTAGGCCTTGCACTATTTGATTTAGAGAATCCAGAAATTTGCCTAAAACGAGGCGATGAATGGATCTTCGGCGCCGAAGAAATTTACGAAAAGTTAGGTGATGTCGATAAAGTAGTCTTTCCTTGTGGATATACAATTTTACCGGATGGAGATACGATTCATTTATACTACGGGGCGGCAGATACGTGCATCGCTTTAGCTATTGGTAGCATAAAAGAATTGTTGAATTGGCTCGATATCCATAAGTAATTGGGATAGTTTTTTTAAAAAAAATAATTCACTGAAATTCTAATTCTTTTCCAATTAAAAAAAATACGTTTTTGAAGGATCACTTGTATGCCAAAACAAACGGATTCACAATCGGATCAAAAAAAATTTCTTGATAAAATATTAAAAAAACTATCAGTCTTTGGAAATGTAACATCACGATTTATGTTTGGTGGTTATGGAATCTATTTTGAGAGTTCCATGATAGCTCTCATCGCATACGAGGAGATTTATTTCAAAACCGACAAAGAGACCGTCGAACTATTTGTAAAAGCGAAACAAAAACCATTTATCTATGCCGGGAAGTCTGGAAAACCAGCAGTAATGAGCTACTACACAATACCAAAAGTTTCATGGAAATCAGCTGACTCCTTGAAACAATGGTTTGATTTGTGCCTTGGGGCGGCCAAAAGGGCAAGTCAGAAAAAGAAATCCAAAAAGCATAAAACAAACCTTTCTACCTCAGGGAAAAATACGAATCTCTAGACGAAGGGGGAATGATCAGGAGGAAGTTTCGCAAAACGACGTTCATCTTACACCTGTATTTCGCCGTGTCAAATCTTACAAAGATAGAAAAACTTCTCCGCTGAATAAAACCCACCTTCTCAATGAAAATTAGTTTGTAACAACAAGCCCAATTCCGAAAAAAAATAAAGTAAGAAGACTCTATCAAAGTATGGGATTTTGCACTAATTTATGCTAAATGAAAAAACGATATGGGTTTCTCCAACCAAAAAGATACTCGTCATGAAGATCGGGCAATCTTTTTGAATATGCGGACTGGTTCTTGGAAAAATTCTTACTAAGTTCCTATGTGGTAAACGTTAACTCTTCAACATTTCCGTGTTTGAATATTTGTATAGCTTTCTTGCGACTTATCAAGTTTGACTTATAGTAAACAATTCTATGGAATTCTTTTTACCTCGGATTTCAACTTTGCCCACTGAGATGATCGAATGTGATGGAGCAATTTCTTTTGCGAAGCTTTCTGTGAAGAGAATATCCTTTTCTAAATCTTTACATTGAGATTCGATACGACTTGCTAGATTGACAGTATCACCGATGACAGTATACTCCAATCGATTTTCAGAACCAATGTTTCCGGAGACTGCTTCTCCATAATGAATTCCAATGCCTTGTTTGATTTCTGCTAAATTCTGAGCTTTCCGTTGCGTATTGAAATGATTAAGCGCGGAATGCATAGAAATTGCACATAACATCGCTCTTTCGCAATCATCCTTGCTTTCCTTAGGTGTTCCAAATGTGACCATGATTCCGTCTCCAATGAATTTATCTATGGTGCCACCATGCTGATAGATAATTTCTACCATCATCGAATGGTACTCTCTTAAAAAACTTACCACCTCTTCAGCATTAAGTGCCTCGCTAATAGCCGTAAACCCACGGATATCTGAAAACAATACCACAATCTTGGATTTTTTTGCCTGAAAAATTGATTCGATTCCAATGATTTGTCTGAGAACATTGGGAGAAAAATACCGTTCTAACTGGTTATTCTGAACCTCTAAATTTACTGCTTCGTGAATCGAATTTCTATAGGATCTCGTGAGATAAGCCAAAATAGATCCAAGCCCTGTTACAGTTACCATAAAAGTAATGTAGTAACCAGGTAAGATAGAAGGAGTAAAAAAGTTATCAATAAAGCTCTCCGTGAAAACGGTTCGCGGATCATTGAAAACCAAATAAAAGAAGAATAACCAAATCACATTGAAGATCGTCGCTATGATCAAAGGATAAAGGGGCCTCAATGCCAAGGCATTTAATCCGATGAATATAAATGTGATATTCGGAAGCGAAGTCTTTAGTAAATATGTCGCGGGTACATTTTCATAAAATCCAACCGATAAATACCAGTTATATGGAAGAAAACACATGATAAATGCATCGACACTAAGACCTAAGTAGCCTACTAAACGCAGATGATTGCCTTTGCGGATCAAATAAAGGAAAAAGATAGATAATAGAAGGAAAAAACCAGAAATAATGGCAACTCTGACTAATTCTAAATCGCTATGTCTAGAAAATACATGTACGATTGTCATAATTATGAGCATCACAATGCGAAAAATCAAAGTGATGCGTAGACCATTTGATTCCTTTTGATTGAGTATGAAATCTACTTTATTCATATGAAAATAATGTTTCTAAAAATTATAAAATTACCATTAGTTATTGATTGGATTCGCACTTTTTTGCAAATTTTTCCTTTCAGAATCATTGTTTTATTGTTTGGTGACTTCAGTCTCGCCTTTAAAAAAATTCTAAAAAAGTAGGTTTGAAACGGTCCCTTTTTCCCTTTTACGAGAATCGGGACAGATGTTTGCTGCCATTCAAATTCTTGAGAGGAAAGATTACGACTGATTTTGTTGCTAGAAGTGACTTTCCGATGAAATAGATGTATGTGAGGACAATCAAAGACAAGGAATTGGCACTGCGCTTATGCGTTATATTCCTCACTTAATCCAAGTGAGATACAGAACTGTATCGGCTATACTTTTATTCTTAAAGAGTAAGTCGCCACTCGCGCCGACTGGATTCCCCTAACGAGAATTTTGTTGCGCAGACGAAACAACCATTCCGAGATTTGAGGCTGGATCTTATCAAAAAGCGAAGGACATTCTTAAGTGGTTAAACGATGGAATCTATACCAAGGCTCTACGACAGCTGGTCTAGAGCTTTTTGAAGAGCACGATCTAGAGTTATGAGGCGCAAAGAATTGACAAAGGCATCGTGAAGAATATTGCAATCAACCCAACCAATTCCTTTTCCTATCAAAGAACGGTTTAAAATAAATTGACTGATTTCAGAAGGTTTCACCTCTCTCGTAAAGGGCAAATACAAGATACTCTGATTGACTTTCTGATCCTTTAAAAATCCGCCCAGTAGCAGTTCTCCATAAATCATGGAGTGGCAATATACAATTGAATTTGCTAAAGCATCTTGTAGAATCGTATTGCCATTTTTCGATTTAAAGTGATCCACCCAAAGGGAGGTATCCGGTAGAATCACGCAAATCTCTTTCGGATTGGCATTTTTGCATCTTTCGGCGCAGAGCCTTTCGCCTGGATTAAGGTGACTCTTGCCTGCTTTTCTAGCAGCGCACGTAGACCCTCATGAAGAAGTGCTGTCTTTTCTTGGATTCCCGTTGCTAGTCTTGCTTTCTCAATCAGTTCAGAATCTAAATTCAAAGTTGTTTTCATACAGACAAGTATAGATTAAAGATACAGATTTGTCAATATGCGGAATGGGGAATATAAATAGATTCGCCACTCGCGCTGGCTGGCTTCCTAGTATAGGCATTGTGTAACAAAAACGGAAAAACCCCTACTTACTTCCTATGTAGTTAAATCAAAAGAAAATTTCATGGAATGCGGCACTCGGTAATGACGGACAGCTGATTTTTGTTATACCAACGTATAACTTAGTCGTCGTCACGACAGCAGGAGGTTCCGGAGATCCCGAATCCATTCTACGAACAACATGCGATTCTATATGTATTGTTGTAATAATTCCAAGATCAATATAAACTAGATGGATTATTGAATGATCCATCTATAGAAGAGGTTTTGGATCTCCAACCTTCACAATCCGTGACAAAAATAACTAGGTCCGCTCCCACCTAATACGCATGAGAGGAAAATCAAGTATTTCCAGTTATGCTGATACCAAGTCGACGAGAAATCGCCAGCTCATGAACGGTGCACAGATGCGCATTTGCATTGTTACTGGCAGTAGAAACTGAATTAGCTATTGTGGATGTATCAATCAAGAGGGCACCGGAGGATAAAACAGCACCAGTTCCACTCTTTGTCCAGTCGGTGAGGATGCTATAGCCGCCGCGGCCCCCGAAAGCGCTAAAAGCTGCAATATTTTTTGTTCCTCTTTATCCGCCTGTTGGTTATTGCAATTCATCGGCAAAATCAAAGCCAAAGCGACAAAATAGCTTATTATTCTACAAAATGAATTCATCTGACACATCTACTTCTTCCCTAGCCATAACCTAACGCTTTTTATCGAATAATAACTTAATACGAGTTTTTTGCAAGCCAAAGCTCCCAAATGTAAAAAAGATTCCACGATCAGGAGAGCAAATCAAGATTGCAAAGTGTCAGGTGATACTCAAAAATCAACTCGTTTTGAGCTTAGAACGGCGAATATTGTATGTCTTTCCGAAGTGGTTGTTGGCAATGGGGAAATGGTAAAATATATTAGCTTTAAAGCCGACTGGAATTCCTTTAACGGGCATTGTGACACGAATATGGGGCTTCCCTTCTTGATATCGAGACAGGATCTTATAAATGGGGGAAGGACTTTCTTAAGTGGTTAAAGAATTAAAAATGAACAAGTGTAATGTGTAGTTCAATTTTGAATCGTGACGGCTAACGTAAGTTGCGCGCTGTGAACCCAGCCACGGATGCCGGGTGAAGACTGGGGAATTTGTTCTATTCAGTTCTTTTTTGAAAAATTGGCAGAAAATCAGGAGTAAGCAAAGCTGATTTCAAGGGATGAGGTATTTGCTGATCGTTGTAGGCAGCCACAATTTTAGAAATGGTCACCTGATATCCTTTTAACCATTTCGCTTCCTGCTTCTTTGCCTTCAAATGTACTTCATGCTGCATAAGATCTTTGAGACCATCTAAGCCCTTCCAGTAGTAGAGATTAATTACCTGAGAATTCTCATTGTTTTCGTAGCTTTCTTCACCCAAGTAGCCTTTTGTCTGTTTGGCGTAATCTGCAATCACCTTGTCGAAACGATGAAATTCATCAGTAAATTCGCCCTTCTGAAAAATAAAGGTGGCACAAAAAAGATCTTCCATTGCATTTTTCTCCCGTCTGCATAAATTCATATTTTATCTTGATGTAAAATCTTAAATGAAAATCTGGGTTTGTCAATGTATACTTCTTGAGTTGTCAGCGCCGCCACTTAAGGCGGCAAAGCGTTAAACAAATGTTGTATAAGTTCAGGTGCATTTTTTGGATTATCGCCGATTAGCTCGAGATGATTTATCGTGGGGCCTGCCATTATAGCACCGGCGCAACAGCTTGAAAAAACTCTTCCATTTTCAACTTGTTTGAGTATTGTTTGGCCGGCTTCAGATTTTTTTAGTATCCATCTTAGGTAGAATGTGTACCAGCCACATAATCAGATAAGGTCTGACTTTGAAAAGATATCGGAGAGCTTTCAGGTTCATTTGCGAATTTATTGAGATAAAATAAAGTCGCACTCGCACCAACTTGATTCACCTAACGAGTATTTTGTTGTGCAGACGAAACAACCATTCCGAGATTTGGGGCTGGATCTTGGAAAAACCCTTCTCTACTTCCTATGTTGTTAAACCAAGCTCACAATCGTTGGTTATTTTAGAAACCTTGGGAACGGTTTCGGTGCAAGGATCCGATAATCAACAAGCGTTTGTTTGCCGCTAAAAAATAGTAAATTAGCTGTTGAGTAATGTGTCTAATAGTAATTAATTTGCAGAAAAAAGACTTTTCTTAATTCTTTGATTTAGATAGGTTTGTAGAGTGAATCGGCATATTAAATGGATTACCTTTTACCTATCCATCTTCATCATTTCTTGTAACAAACCTGAATTTTCGAACAGTTGCGATATCTACTCGAAATCATTTTTAGATGCGTTAGTTTTGAAAAGTCTATTCAATTTGCGTTCTCCCCATTGTGGATTCGATTTTACGGCTAGTCTCAGCCCTCCGAAACCTTTTTTTGAAGGACGAGAAAGAATCCTTGATTACATAAAAAATGATAGTAACTCAATATTCACTGCGACTAACACAGCATGTGAAGGTACAGAAACTGGCGGTTATAGTTCCTGTCTTCATGCTGGTCTTATGGTGTCGGTCGATCTGCAAGGTGGGATCTATAGTTTGAATTCTTGTGATGGATATTCAGCCAAAGATAACTTTGATGCACTCCAATTTTCATGTTTTGAACGACCAGGTGGAGGACTTGTTTTTGTAGCTACTTCTCTCAACCGAGGTAAATTTTTAGGAGATTTAGTTCTCGGTTCTTCACCAAATTTCAGTTTCAAACCGATGAAGATTTCAGTCTTTTTCAATGGGGAGCTCCTCCGTGAATCTTCAGAGTCCGTCTTTTGGAAGAATAAAATTTTGCCTTATCCAGATGCAGGAGGGAGTTTATCAGAATCCGGTACTCTTTACCTGATGCATCGCTCCACAGGTAGTCTGCAACCAGCACAAATTTCCTCTGACAAAATCGGCATTTTATTTCAATCCAATATAAAAGTAAGTGCAATCAATTCAGCTCCCTTTTTCCAATTCACAGGTAAGTTTCAATACATCGAAGGCGACTACCATTCAATCTTTACTTTATATCCTTTCGCTTTAATTGGTAGTAATAATCGTTTTCAATGGGTTTCCAATTTTACAACCGTTATGGGTGGTGTTTCATTACAAGTTCAAGGATCGCAAGGCTTCTACCAATATCTTAAATCCTCCTTGTTCAATAATGGTAATTCTATTTCCGTATCTACTCTGGGATTGGGCTCTTTAACCATTCGAGATAATTCGTTTTCCTCTGCTATGTTTGGCGATGCCGATGCATCAGCAATATTGATTCGAGCACTCGACAGTGGATCGAGTGTACTCAACCAATCTTTTATAGATATGGTTTTGTATTCGGCCACGGATGAGTCATTTTTCTCTGACTCTGATACAAACACAATTTTATCAGGTTTAGTATTGAAAGATTTCGTTGCTGCCCAAACAGGGAATTCGACCTATCGAATCAGTATACCTTTCTCTTCGAATAGACCAAGTGTATTACTCTCCAATTTCGTTTCTGCAAATTATCTTACGGGAAATGCTGGTATCGTGCTAAATTCTAGTACGACTGACACTCCCATAAACTTTATATTTGAAAACGGAGCCTTTCTTAAAGAGAACAATTTGCTTTTTTTCATAAACAATGTCACGGGAAGCTTTTTCACCGGACAATTAAAGGTGGGTACCGGATCTACCTGTTCTACAATTGCTTCTGCGCCAGGAGTGAGTACAGATTGTTCGCCTAGCAATGGTTCTGATTTCACATTGACACGGAATATCGCAACAGGAGAAAGTTTCGTGGGATCCATTTTCGTTGACGACAAGATCAACGAATACGACACTAACGGAGTATCAACCTCAGTTTATCCAAGCGATGCACGATACTTAAAATTCGAATCTCCCTTTCGATCTTACAATCTCTTTGATGCCGCAGGACAATTCACTGAATCAACGAGAGGATTATGTTCGGGAAATTGCCGTATCTTTGATTGGTCGGTTCGTAAAACAGACTCAATACTTCGTAATGCAAATCTTTGCCCAGATGCAACAAAACCACTCATACATATTGTAGGTGGAACTGCCTCTTCATTGGAAGGTTGCCAACTCCTACTAAAAGGCTCCCAATATCTAGGATCAAATACTTGTCGCACCTTTCACCTACGAAATGCACGTGAAATTTTGGGAGATGGTAAAGGCAACGAAAATGGACTCTGCGAATCCAATGAAGAATGTTTGTATACTCCGAATCTTGGTTCCTATCAAGGACATGGAATCTTACGACGTGCATATTCGGTTGCTCCAAATCGATGTTCCGATGTATCAACAAATACATCAGGAGAACTTAAGAATATAAAACTATATCAATATTCTGAAAATGGATATTAATTTCAGCAAATGTTTTACATACAGATTCGACATGCGATGCGGCATTGACAGATTCTCATTTGCCATCTATGCCAATAGAACAATCTTAGATTTCAGTATTCGCAAGTCTCATGTTAGAAGAGAAATGCTATCAAGCTAAAACTCGCAAACTCAAAAATACTTGCGATTTTATTCTAGCCTGAAAGGATGCAGCCATGGTATCAGTTCTTATCTTTTTGACCGCTTTTAGTCTCGTTCTCACAATTGTAGGACCAGTTTGGGCCTTAGTAGTTCGTGGAAAAACAACGAAATCCTATTCCGTTTACGAAGGCGATGTAAAGAAGGTAACTAAGCACAAAGATGGATTGATTGAAAAATCAGAGGTTCCTTTAGATCAAACTTTGTTTTATGGTCATGGAATCGAAGTAGAAAGAAAAGCCGCCTATTCTTATGAAGAAATAAAACAATTATTGAAAACTGGCAATTGGATATTGGCAATGCCTCCACTTCTCTCAGCCGTCGGATTTTTAAGCTTCCTTTTCTTTTTATCCTTAACTTTATTCGTCACTTTCGATGAAATATTTTTCGGAGCAGTTATTCTAGGATTTTTCTTCTATTTAGCTTACATAATTCTAACTGGTTTTAGTCGAAAGAGTAAATCGTGATGTTTTAAATTCATAAAGTTCTATAGACTCATTGAAAATAATGAGTACTCTGTATAGAATCTTTGAAATCTTCGCTCTTACTAGTTCCCATGGTTTGACAGTCGTTACATTGAGCCTGTCGAAATGCTCACTACAAGTAATGGGCATTGTCTCGCAAGCAAACGCGATTCAATGTATGAATTACAAATTTTCATTCCTAATATTGTCTCTTGAATTAGCAAAACAAAAGCAATCAGATGTCCAAATGATTGCTTTGCAAAAACCCCCTGTTTAGGGGGTTCTCACTGGCATTTTTAAGTTTCTTTCTTTTTTGCTCATGGTTTTTGGAATCATTGAAAACTAATATGGGTTGCTGTTCAGAAGATTTGGCCGACAAATCTTATAACTAAGCAAAGAAGTAACTGATGTGGCTAAACGTACGGATTATATGGGGATTTCACTTTTGACAAAATGCTCGTTAACCAAAAAGTTTACGATATTTTTGTTCTTCGCCTTCTTAGTAATTCCTTGGAATCTTTATTCTATACAATCTATCCTATTAAAAACTGGTAAAACGGTCAAAGGAACTATTGTGGAACAAACCGATACGATATTGACCTTAGATTTAGGAAACGGCAAGAAAGAACTTATCGAGAAAACTAAAATACTTAAGGTTGTGTATAAAGAATTAACACTGGAAGAAGAAAAAAAAATTCGAATCATAGAAGAGAATAAACTTCTGGCAACCAAGTCGAACCAAACAATTGATCAATTGCAGTTAAAAGAGAACCCACTAGTTAAGTCGGACAAAAAATCCTTGGTTAAGGATGCCACAAAGAATGATACCTTCGTCATTGTGTTTACTGTGGAAGGAAAAAATTGTAATCCTTACAAATCGCAGACGGAATGGTTTTGGCTATACGGAAATCTTCACCTTTCGGAAGTTAATTGGTATGAGATTTTACCTCAGGATATTAAGCCCATTCACATTCGATGGGAGTCGACTACGGAAGATACAATCATTTCATTTGTTTTAGGTACATTAACTTCTATCACTCGAAGAAGTGTATCCGTGGACATCTGTGAATTGGATAAGAAATAAATTAGAGACAGACACGATCCATGAGAAAACATCTAATGTATTTTTTAATTTTAAATTTTTTACTCTCCTGCTCACCTTTCTATTATGCACTCTTTCAAAACGCACAAACTGAGAAAAAGAATTTTCAACGAGAGCTGGTTTCTATTTTAGGAATTGAACTTATCCTATCTTTGGCTTATTCTGGGAGCTCCTTTACCCTTATCCGAGGAAGAGCTGCAGAACCGATAAAACCTCAATTATTCGGGAGTCCAACGAGTTGCAGCTCTAGCCCCACTTTACCTGAAGGTTTATCACTCGATCAAAGAAATTGTGAAATTTCAGGAACACCTCTGAACGTTCAACCGACTACAAAGTACACGATCACCGCCTCCAATGCTAGAGTGAAGGCATCTACCGATATCAATTTGAAAGTAGATTTTATATTAGGTTCTTGGACTTCCGCGAACTCCTCTGATGACACCAAACAATGGAGAGGAGTTGTCTATGGAAATGGAATATGGGTGGCGGTAGGGGACAATGGATCGAATCGAGTCATGACTTCACCTACTGCGTTCAGCTGGACAGCTAGAACATCCTCCAATGAAACTAATTTCTGGAATTCGGTTTCTTTTATCAATGGAACGTTTCTTGCGACTTCCAACTCTGGAACGAACAACATTATGACTTCCACCGACGGTATCAATTGGACTGGAAGAACAGGAAATCCAGACGGAAATAGTTGGCGTCAAATCGCGTTCGGAAACGGAATTTATGTTGCCGTTGCAGATGGAGGCGTCAATCGCGTGATGACTTCGCCTGACGGAATCACGTGGACAGCACAGGTATCCTCGGGAGAGAGCAATAGCTGGCGGGGAATTACCTTTGGCAACGGGCTCTTTGTTGCTGTGGCTACAGCAGGAACTAGTCGTGTGATGACATCAACGGACGGAATCAACTGGACGGCACGCTCTTCGGCTGTGGAAGCTAATCCTTGGTTCTCAATTGCTTATGGGAATGGCTTATTTGTGGCCGTTTCGTCAGCTGGCACTTCGAATTCTGTGATGACTTCGCCTGACGGAATCAATTGGACAGCAAGATCCGGTTCTTACGACTCGAACCAATGGACTTCAGTGATTTTTGCAAATGGATTGTTTATGGCTGTCGGACCCGCGGGAACCAATCGGGCGATGCATTCCACTGATGGGCTGACATGGACCCAAATAACGACCGCAGATGAAGGCCAGCAATGGAGAGCTGTCGGATACGGAAATGGACTCTTCGTAGCCGTTGCTCAAAATGGAAGTGCAAATGCTCGAGTCATGACCGCCAGTTTTTAGTTGGATCAAATGGGATCGCCAAGAACAAGAGAATCGGTTGAGTCAGAGAGTGAAAAACCCCTACTATTGTCCTAAGTGGTAAAATGTAAAATCTAAGGCGGTGTCTGACTTTCCTTAAGCTCGTATAGGCATTGCTTGTATGCTTCAAAGAATTTGTCATTGAAGGTCTCACCGAAACATTTCTGATTAGATGCTAATTTGCTTTTTATGAAGCCACAAATTCCCTGTTGGTTCAATAGATATTCATCGATGAATCGATTACTCAATACTCCGACTAATACGGGTTTTTGACAAAAGGCTACTTCTGAAAATTTCCCATAAATGTTTTTCTTTTGAATCGAAATTCTTAAAGTAGAAAATAGACTCGCTCCACTCGGAGCAACGTAAACTCTCCCTGCTCTATGATTTGCAAAGCCAATGTAGATTATTTTCAATGCTAAATTTTCTTCTGATACGTACGAAGAATTGGCAGCTAATGGAATGCTAGCAAAGTAATCGTCTATTTTTAAAACATTAAAGTCCGATTCAACTTCGTTGATATTTGAAGATTCGATAATGAAAGGAAGAGTAAAGTCATATTCGAATTTACTCATGTTTGAGAATCTTGCAAATCTTGGAATTCCATTCAAAATCTGATATTTTTCAGGTAATGTATCTAGAGCTAATGTTCGAAATACTCCAGGATAAATTACTAGAGTTGAATCACTATAGTCTTTTTGCTTTGTTGAGTTTCTTAACAATTGACTGTTGCAGAAAGAAACATTTAGGCAAAGTATGATAAGGATAAATAAAATTGAAAATTGTTTAAGAATTAACATTCGATGGTTGTTCCTAAAGCCTTTCATTCTCTTGAACGATTCACTATATTGGTTGCAAGATCTAAAATCATTTTCTTACGACAAAAATCGCCGTAGTCTGGTGCTGATTGAAACCGTGATAGATTGTCAGAAAACCGAATTGGTCTTTTACATTGAAAATAGAAGTTATACTCTTTTTTTTCCGACTCCGCGTCTTCAATTACGTAGTATTTGAACTCAGAAGTTAATCCTTCATGCATCACCACTCCTCCCGAGAATGTATAGATAGTAAATGTGAAGAAGTGAAGGAGTAGACCTATGAAATCTGAGGTAAAATTATGATCAAATGATATTAAGCTGAGCTCGATGGTTCTTTGATCGTCAAAAGCCACAGAACGTGCGCTAATTCTATCAATTTGATTTTGTAGCTGGTTTCGAAATTCAACTTCCGTAATGTTTTTATCGTGAATTGGTAGGGATATTAGTGTAGATTTTACCCGGATGTTTGATGCTTTTACCCAAACAAATTCTTCCTCTTCCGTAAAAGTTTGGTTCAGGCGAAAAGGGTGAGACATGCAGTGGCTCAAAAGCAAAGCAAAAATGGGGAAAAAAAGCTGAAATTTCATCTATCTCCGGATGATAAGCGAGTTTCCCGATTGGCGCAATGGGTAGTAAGCACAAATTGTGGTTAACACCTATGTATTGCGGATCTCTGTCTCGCACGCATGCGCAGTAGACTATTTCAGTTTGAAATCTACATTCTCCCAATAGTCCTTTCTGGAATTGATTTTAACACTTCAAACCTCGCTGTTTTCCAGCGAACGGATGCGACAAGTTCCGCGTTCGGTTTGTCCGAATGATTGATGAAACGAGTGTAGTTCGACTCTTTACCTTCCCCGTATATCTAGCAATCTTTACATATCCAAAGCAGGTATTTTGAATCGATGTATTTGGGAGATTCGGGATCATCATCCGTGATGCTTTTACCCAAATAGTAGCTAACAGTATCTCTTTTGTATAATCTCTGTTTTGTGAATAATATAATCCCCTTTAAGCCGACTGGCTTCCCATGGTTCGACAGTCGCTACATTGAGCCTGTCGAAATGCTCACCACAAGTAATTGGCATTGTGTCGCGCAAACGGATCAACCATTCTGATTGTCGGGGTTGGATCATGGAAAATCCCCTAACAATGTTCTAGGTGGTAAACACTAATATCCGAATAAATTACAAACCAATTCGAAATGAGTGACTAAATATGTTAGCGGAATGATATTTCCAAAAATCAATGAGGGAACCAGCCAAAGGAGTAAAATGCCAACCGATTTTTCGATCATAAATACAAAAAATGAAAATAACAACAGCCCTATATAGAGATCAATTCCTACCTGACGACCCCACAGCAACTTGAATATTTTTTTCATCGATATGTAAAAGTTTTCTTTAATGGTGCAATGAATTGTATATCCCACGAATAAAATCAATATTATTAGCAAGATATATTTAATTATAACAATTTGTAAGTCTATCAACTTTGTTTTCGGTATCTCTTGGAATCCAAATGCAAATACAAAAAACGAAATAAGCACCAGATACAATAACTTCGATTGAATATTCATAAAATAAATTTCATCATGAAGGGAACATTTCGTCAATCCTAACTAGCAAAGTAATCTATTTTATTTGAGCAAATTATTTGACACTATGACAAATAATTTGCTATCCTAATTTTTAGTGATAAGGGATATTTTAGTGCACCAAAAACTGATCTTAAAACCAAATACTCTCAAAACAAAAACAAGTATTAAAAGCTGGATGAGTGTTTCTATCTTAATTGATGAAGTGAATCGATTGTTTTACAGAATGCAATCTGTTGAAGAATCGGTCCAGAAGTATGAAAACCTAGATTCCGGTGAAAGAAGTACAATATTTTTGCTGGCTACATCGGAAGCTTCCATTCCTGAATTGGCATTTATGAGAAATGTAACAAGACAAAGAATGCACCAAATTGTGAAAAAACTCCAGAAAAAGAAGATAGTTGAAACAAGCAAGAACATACGTCATCTCCATTCCCATAAAATTAAACTTTCGTTACACGGCAAAAAAATATTTTTACGAATGATGCATCGAGAGAAAAAAATTTACAAAAATATTTTGCAATTGTCTGAGGGAAAATATCATTCTGCTGCAAAAACATTAAAAGATATACGTGTCGAATTCGAAAATCTTGTTTATTAATACTTCAGAAACAATTAATGAAATAAATCCAGCTCTAATTTTCAACTTAGGAAAAAGAAAGAATTTTCTAAGACTTAGCTCCCGCATAACAGAATATTAAACGAGAATTCGATACACAGTACTAGTTCCTGAGCTTGAGGTGATGGACTGATTGGCAATAATAGTACCGACCGCTTTCTCTGATCAGGTTTTAAATCAAAAATATATTGGTAACTTAAAACGCTTGCAAGAAAAAAATTCAGTGATCATATGCATTTACTATAACTATTGTGAATCATACGGAAGCTAGTTTAAATAAAATTTGTTTCGTATAGGAGAATCTAGTATGAGAAAATATTTATCGAGTCTGTTCATCGCTGCAACCTTCATATTCCTTGTTTGCACCGTATATGCGAAGGCAACTGCGGATATGGCCAGTGAAATCATGATCCCCCATGATCCGAATAAAAAGAAAGCAGGAGAGGAATGCAAGACCTCTGACGAATGCCAAAAGCACCATGAGTGTGTAAAGACAGAGGAGAAAGGTATTTGCACAGCACCTCCTCGGCCAAAACTTCCACCAAATGCTGTGACCTAATTTCGAAAGCTGGTAACAGGGGACATTCAATATGGATAGAGTAGTAACCAAGGTTTCGCGCTTTGACCTAATCTTTATTTTTGGAACCTTACTTCTAGCCAGCACAATGGCGGGGGTCACTGTGTTTTGGCCTCTACTTTTTTTACCCATGCTAACAGTGCATAGTTGGCTATTCGGATATGAGCACTTATGGGCCACCTACACGAAACTCCTTCTCCACCCCGATGATCGCACGCGCCATCAAACTTTGATTCTTATGGTTCCCATCTTAATCCTATTTGGTCTACTGCTCCTAGGAAATACATTTGGACTCATGGGAGTCTATCTCCTTTATTTTTTCGGTCAATTTTTCCACACGGTGCGCCAAAGCTGGGGACTAACACAGGTTTACCGTCGCCAGGCAGGTGGAATCAGTTGGGACAATGAACACCTATCGGAGGTTACGATTTGGTCTGTTCCGATTTGGGGATTGCTTCATCGATGTTCGCAGCGACCAGATGAATTTCTTTTTCAGGATTTCTGGCTTCCTCCTGTCCCACAAAGCTTTGTTCAAATGGCAGGTTCGGTAAGTTTCTTACTCTGGTCGTATTGGTTTTACCTGCGACTTATTGACCTTAAACAGGGTAGGCTAGTCTTCGGGCATACCCTTTATATGATCTCACACCTGCTAGTATTTTTTGGCGCCTACATTTGGATAGATGAACTTTGCTCAGGCTGGCTACTTGTCAATGTTTGGCACAATGTACAATATATAGCGTTTGTTTGGATCTACAATCGAAACCGTTTCGTAAATGGAGTTGATCCAAGCTCACGTGTTCTTTCTTGGTTGTCACAGCGAGGTGCAAAACAAGCCGCACTTTACTTTCTAGTCACGGTCCTGGTAGCTCTTCCTATCTACTACCTTCTTCCCAAACTTGGATTCATACTCGATGATTTAGTCAAAAACACAGCCGTTCCGATTGCGGTGATACTGGCTATGACTTTGACCTTCCATCATTACATTGTAGATGGGATCATTTGGAAACGCCAAAACAACACCGATCTCGAAGCTAAATGTATTCGCCTTTAAGCTGAATGGCTTCCTGCGCTTCGGCGATGCTCTGCGTAAACAGATTCACCACAGTTAATGGGTAGTCTGTCATTAGGATCGGGCAATCGTTTTGAATACGCGGACTGGTTTTTGGAAAAACTCTTACCAAGTTCCTTTATGGTCAAGGTTTAAGAGAAATTGTTTCTTGCTGTTAGAGTGCACTTGATTTTACCTACTTAAGTCGCGGGAGTAATATTGTGCCTAAATTCCAGTTTGATCAATCCTATGGAAGAGTTTTAGGTCAGGCTTATACTGCTATCTACAAAAGACTTTCAAAATTGATGAATGATGAAAATCTTCCGATCACACCAGATCAGTTTCGGGTTCTAACGCATCTTTGGCAAAACGATGGATGTTCCCAGCAAGAATTAGCAAATAATTCCAACCGAGATCGTGCCAACGTCACCCGAATTTTAGATATTCTTGAAAGGGAAGGTATCGTGAAACGTAAAAATCACGAAACTGATCGAAGGGTTTTTCGGATCTACCTGACGGATTTGGGAAAAAGTCTCGAGGGAAAAGCTGCTAAATGTGCTCAGGAATCCATTCGAGACGCCCTGAGAGGTGTAAACAAATCAGATGCAGAAATTTGCATGTCTGTCTTAAGAAAGACAATTCAAAATTTAAAGTAGGAGTTGGATTATTTGTTGCGTATTTAACGATTGACTATTTATCATATACAACATCCATTGGAGACTATCGAATTTAGATGTTGCAGTGAGACAAATCAATGAGTATCAGAACAATCAATAGAATTGAAGAAAAAAAGATAAGACCAGGATTTTCGATGTTCGGTTCACCCAGTAACTCTCAAATGAATTTAGATCCATTTTTAGATGTCACTCTATTCCGAATGTCCCAACCTACATTCCGTCCTCATCCTCATGCGGGATTTTCTGCAGTAACTTATATGCTCCCCGAATCAGCAGGTATGTTCCAAAATCGTGATAGTTTGGGGGACAAAAGTTTGATACATCCTGGATCGATCCATTGGACTCAGGCTGGATTCGGAATGATGCATGAAGAGATTCCTACGGAACCTGGTGTTGAATGTTTTGGGTTTCAAATCTTTATCAATCTCAGTCAAAAGAATAAACATATTGCACCAAAATCTTTTCATGCCGATGCGGATGAGATTCCTTGTATCGATTCACCTGAATTCCAATTACGCGTTGTATCAGGGCAGTATAAAATGTATGAATCGCCTTTACGTGATTTAGCTACACCCGTCGACATATTTGATATTACAGTTCAGAAAGAATCAAAAGCAGAGATTCATCTTCAAAACTCCTATAATTATTTTATTTTTTGTATCAGTGGCGAAGCTGAATTGTTTAACCATAAATTGACAAAAGGTCATATAGCAATTCTAGATCCAGAGAGTAAAGAATCAATCTTATCAAATAATGAATCTTCAGCATTTAGAGCCATCATTGCAGGAGGGACGAAGATAAATGAACCTATCATGTGGTCTGGTCCATTTGCAATGTGCACAAAAGAAGAATTAGTAGATGCAGAACAAAGATTTTTAAGTGGCAAAATGGGCTATCTGGAATCATCTTTTTGAACTTTAAGATGGGCAATAAAATTGATTAAAAAACACTAGACTCGTTTTTTTATGTTAAATGTTGCATATTCAATAGTTAAATATACATCATTTGTTTGATAGAAATTTTAAAAAAAAATTTAAAGAAAATTTTATGAAAAAAATTTTAGTAGTTTTTTTGTTATAACTCACTGTCGGTCGAGTATCGGCTCAAAATTCTTATGAGGATTTTGAACACGGCAATATGAAAATTAATGATCTAAAAATCAATTATCCTATTGGTGGAAAGGGTAAACCCTTACTGTTAATGCATGGATGGCTAGGAACTTCTTATACATCGAGAAAAATTGCTCCAAAGTTCGTTAAGGAAGGAAATCTAGTTATCATTCCAGATATGAAAGGTATGGGGATTCAGAAAAACCCGAAAAAGGTTATGATTATCTAACTCTTACTAAAGAAAAGAGATCCTTTTTAATCGACTTAAATCTAAAAGTACAGGGAGGAGTCATTTGCTAGAACTAAAATTGTTCTTTGGCAGAAACAAATTCTTCGATAAGCTCTATTAAACGAAATGCTCGAAACTGGAGATCCAATTAACTAAAGGCAGACAAATCTAGTCTGCCTTTAAGCTGACTGCCTTCCTTTCGCTTCGGCGATGCTCTGCGTAAACAGATTCACCACAGTTAATGGGCAATCTGTCGCAAATATTAAGCAGCTAACTTATATTAACTGTATTTGTCTTTTATAAGCCAATAGGAGTTTTCTATGTGCTAAAGACCTATCATTGTATTTAGCCAAACGCGGCAGAGTGAAGTTTACCTATATTTCACAGTTGAATCAATTGCCAAAGAACTTTTATTCATTTTAAGGTTGAAAAGTATGCGAGGAATCAGTTTCTTTTGAAATTAAAAACGGAAGCGGGGGCACAAATTTGATCACAATTGAAATAAACAAAGATATGGATAAAGTCTCAATTCACGGAAGACCAGACCAACTGAAAGGACTTGCGGATAGACTCTATCAGTTAGCATTGAGAGTCGAGAGAAACGGAAGTGACCATGACCATCTAATGACACCTAGCTGGGGTGGAGAAGAATTAGAAGAAGAATTGCAATCGTCAGATGGTTCCATCATCAACCATCTAGTCATTTACTGTTGGGGGAAATAGAGTTTTTGGGAAAAAGAGCTTATCAATGTCCTCAGTGCTCCAAGAAAATAAGTCGATATTGTCCCCTCCCATCAATGGCAGGAAATTCGCTATCAGAAAAAAGTAGGATTCATCTAACAAGACGAAGAAAGACCAAAAAATACTTCTGCACCGATAATTATGAATGAAGAACGAGAGATGGTTGTCACGGCCTCCTCGTTACGGCTACGAAAAGTCCCTTCATTGACTGCAGAAGTGATACAATCTTTGGCAAATCACCCTATAATTTTCGCGTAGAAAATAGATATGATTCTTGGTATCGAGTTAAAACAGAAGAACGGATCTTCAGTTTTTGTTATGGCGGATTCCTCGAATATCCGAGTTCAAAATATGCAGACACTACTGATGAGGATTACCTAACGAACGATTTTCTGATCAATGGTTGTATAGAACATAGCAATGAAAACCCCAAACTCTGGATAAAACCAAGTGAAAAAAGGATATCAAATGAGTATGTTAAGACATATTTATCCGAAAAATTCAACGACGTAGAATCATTTTCTAACTTTCTGAAATTTAGAGTGCGAATTCTGGTATTTCGCAAAGCCACTGTTAATAACAAGAATTATTTTTTTTCCAACGCGAGTTTAAATTTTATGAATTTAATTCGATGGATAGTGCAGGAAGTTTGCTTGGTTGGGTCTCTGAAGAGGATGCTCGGCAATATGATGATTCATAATTAGATAAAAAACTAAAAGATTACAACGACTCAGCTAACAAATAGTTGATCCAGAATTTTCATAAACTTTCTGATTAAAACCTAGAGGATGTAAGCACTTTAAATGTATCGAATGCATTTTCCGAGAAAGTTTCAAACTAGTCTCTTTGGGATGTGAGTTACGAAATTTTTGAGGAACAATTTAATCATGAGGACACCAAACATGTTCTCGTATTACAAAACAAATCTGGCTTTTTGTGCAATTGGATTGCTATCATAAATATAGTCGCCACTCGCGCCGACCGGCTTCTCATAATGGACAATCTGTCGTGAAGATTGGGCAATCTTTTTGAATATGTGGACTGGTTCTTGGAAAAACTCTTACGAAGTTCCTATGTGGAAAATCAGAAGTAAACTGTATGATTGTATGAGATTTACTTGAATTCAACAAGTCCTGGTCGTTCAGATTTCACCGAACGGGAACTCAATCTATCAATTTGGTTTTATACAGATGCGAAGGGAATGATTAAAAAAAAAAGCAAAAACGGTCAAGAATCACAAACTCATCTAGGCTAGTATATTCACAATGGAGAGTACGATGAAAATTAATCCCGGATTTGTTACAGATAAATTAGCTCAGACCAAAGAATTTTATCTAAAATACTTTGGATTTAAAGTAAAATTTGAAAATGACTTTTATATACTTTTGATCCATGAGCAGAGTGATTTTGAAATCAGTTTTTTGGAAACGAACCACCCTTCTCAGAATCAAGTGTTTCAGCCAAAGTATGAAAAGGGAAGCTATCTAACAATTGAAGTGCCAGATGTTGATTCGGAATATAAAAAATTGAAATCACTAGGTTGTGAAATCTTGATGGAAACAAAAGATGAGCCATGGGGGGATCGACACTTTATCGTTTTGGATCCAAATGGTTTAGGTTTGGATATCGTTACTTATAAAGGAGACTGAGATGGAATTTCTTACAGCAAAAAACATTGGGAAAAAAATTGGCGAAAGACTTGTGGCCGTCGGGATTCCTTCTCTGTCTGAACTAAAAAGAATCGGTGCAGTTGAGGCACATAGAAGGATTTCAATCCAATACCAAGGAGAAATTTTGCCTGTTTGTTATTATTTATACTCTTTTGAAGGAGCGATCCAGAACAAGGATTGGCGAAAACTTAATGAAATAGAAAAGAACAAACTCAGAGAATTAATCAGAAACCATTAGAATTCGCTTGATCACAGGATAACAATGCTTATCCTGTGGCTGTGAAAGAGGATAGACTCAAAGAAAAAATCTATTCAGTTCAAAACTATCTAGAAAGAAAGCTTTCTGATTCCATTGATTTGAATCGTCTTGCATTCCAAGCAAATTATTCACAGTTTCACTTCACCAGATTTTTTTTAGAAGAAACGGGTGAAGCTCCTATAAATTATCTGAGGAGACTCCGATTAGAAAAAGCGGCATTTGATTTAAAGACAACCGAAAAAACAATCATCCAAATTGCGCTTGATTCTGGATATGAAGCCCATGAAAGTTTTAGTCGAGCATTCAAAAAATTTTTTAATCTCAGTCCCAAAGACTATCGAAATAATTATCATTATGCAAAATCAAGGGAAATCATTGAGCCTAAACATATTCTAACTGACCAAATTAAAAACGTAAATGTTGAATCATTTAAAATCAAGTTCGAAAGATTTACTGGCTCTTATAGCGAATGCGCTGGACCCTACAAAGATTCATATCATTGGAATGAATTTATAAAAAATAAAAATGTTAGCCCGGATAGTATTTTTTGTGGAATCTGTCATGACGATCCAGAGATTACCGATGTGACAAATGTTAGGTTTGATTTGGGGACAATCACAAATGCCGAAAGTATAGGTTTCGATATAAAAGAAATCGAGGGCGGTAAATTTTTATTAGCAACACATTTAGGAGACTATAAAAATTTACAGGAAAGTTATGAGTATATGCTATATTCATTTCCTCAAATTTCAGGGGTAAAACTGAGAAATTCTCCTCTAATCGAAATTTATCTGAATCCTTTTCCTGCAAAATTAGAAGAAGCAAGGACTGATATATTGATTCCAATCGAATAGATATTTTTATCTTTGCGTCCCGCATTTTACAATTTCGCTATGAGGGAGAAATCCCTCCACAAAATTAAAATAAACGAATGGATCAGAAAGCAGTTTCGAATTTACGCTTTAAATTCAAACTGCTTTGAAATTTGATCTCGCCTACCGCTTCTAAAACTTCAAATCCTCTCCGACATCGAAAGGTTCTACGATGGGAGAGGAAAACCTAACTGCTTTCTCGAGGAGAGTCTCGATATCTTTTCGCAACCTTACGGTTACTGCTTCGACAGTGTTTTTTTTATTTTCTTTATACGATTCGTAATAATCGGATAGGCCAAAGGGTCGAGAAAAGATTACCCGTGCCCTCCTTGGACGAGGATTTGTTTTTCCGAAAATTAAATTCTCGAAACGGTAAATCCATTCCATAAACCTTTCAGCACTCGGGTAAGACAAAAGATATTCTGGTTTGATCACTAAAAAAAGATACGCACGGTCCACATCTTTTTGCACATAAACAAGCTCTGCTTTCGAGATCGATACTTTTTCTTTCCCGAGACCTGACACGATTCCATCTAACACAGTAAAGACTTCTCTAATCTTTTGAATGGCATCTTCATCTTCTTTGAATTGGATGCCGAGTTTTTCTGCCGCTCGGTTGATGGCGGCATGTCGAATGGCACCTACACGAAAGTTATAATCCTTTTCCGAATCATAATGGATTCCGTATTCTTTTTCCGCATCTTCCATTAAAACTCGGCCAACGGTGAGAAAACGACGAAGTAAATTTTTATTCCCAGGAACAATTTTTAAATACCCTTCGATCCGTTCTAAGGAAGATTGGATTTCTTTTGTTTGTGATTCTTTTGTTCCCGTTAACAGGTACTTGACGAAGGCAGGCAGTACTTTTACATCTGCCTTCGGATCTGACTTCCGTGCATCTTCTAAACCCCAAAAGCCGATCTGCGCAATGCCAGGCATAAAAGGGACTAAATTGTCGTTTTCTCCTGAACACATACCTTCAGGATAAATCACCAACTTCCCGGCTTTTCCAGCCAATATGGACTTTGCCATTTTAACAGCTTCTCTGTCTGCGCCACCAGATAACACCGAAAATGCGCCCACTTTTTTAATGAGCGAACCAACAATCCCAAATCCCCAATTGAAAACATTTCGAGAAGCCATATAATAAAATCTTGATCCTATCACATTGGCCACATAATACGCAACAGGTGGTTCAATTGTCGAGGGATGATTGCTAAAATATAGAAGGCGTTCTGAGTTCAAACTTCGAAGTAAGGTCCTTTCGCTGTCCGAAATGTCCACACCCTCAATATTCAAGGCGAACTTAAGTATATATGGTAGGGACAAATCCATCCCCCACAAAAAGGGATAATCTATTTCATGGGAAATGAAGAAGTTTTTGTTTTCCATATAGCCTCGATTTTCTCAAAGAATAGGCAACGGGAATCTTTTCGTCAATTTACAATATCAGAATGGAAATGAATTCTTTTAATGCCCGCCACCGCCGTGGCCCCCACCGCTCGATCCACCTCCGGAACTACCTCCTCCCGATCCTCCACCGGAAGAGGAGGATCCCCTTCCACCAGAACCACTCGACCTCGACGAAGACCGGGTGCGTGAAACGGTTCCTCGTCCAGAATCACAATCAGCAAGACAACTCACAAACAAAAACTGACATCCCACATTTGGCTGAAAGGATCTAACGCTGTTATTTGGATTTGTCACCAAATAACACAGTGATTGTTGCACTAGGCATTGGTTTCGGCACGCTGCTCCCACCTTTTTATTTCCCGAATTGGAACATTGGGTAAATAGAAATAGTGCTAAAACAAAAATTAATCTACGAAGGACAATTTGAATTTTCATTCTTTGGCACCTTTTTCAGTTAATAATTTTATGATTTCGTCCTTTTCGGAAAGTGTGACTTCCGAAAGTGCAGTATGTCCGGCATGCGAAGTAGCGTTGGGATTTGCTCCAGCATCTAACAAAAGCTTAACCACCTCAGGATAACGATTGTATGCTGCCATCATCAAGGCTGTGTGCCCGTTTCTCGTTTTTGCTTCTAAATCAGCACGTTTCGATATGAGAAGTGCTGCCACTTCCAGGTGACCTTCTTTTGCGGCAATCATAAGAGGTGTTAGCCTTTCAAAGGTATCCTCTGGTGCATTTACATCGTACCCTTGGTTTAGGAGCTGACGAACTCTTTCAGTATTCCCAATTGCTACCTGGTAGTAGAGATTGAACGAACGATTGTCCCTTCGTTCCTGGACCAGGCCAGAACATTGGGAAAAAAAGAGCAAAACAGAGACTAGGAGTAAAATCTTCGGTTTCATGGATCAATCATCTCACCAAAAGACAAGATTCAAAATGGAGGTTGTCCGCAATTGTGGAAAACTCCTATATTCTCCTTGAAAAGGAATTTAACAAAATCAGACTCGGATGTGATTTATGGAAAAAATGAGTTATCGCATCCTCTTTTTGTGGTTTTACGTGGTTTCTCTTATCCTTTGGATCATCGAGGAAATATACACTCTTACCAATCCTCCTGAAATCTTTGATCGATTCCGGCTGCTCATTGCTACATTCGAATCTTTTATTGCTATCTCCTCTTTTCTTGCGATTTCAATCTTGTACCGCGAATTGAAAGTAGAAGAAGGTGAAAATTCCCAAGCCCAGTCGCTCATACAAGATCTCAAAAGAACCAATCGTATTCTCAAAAACCCAGAATCCAGTTTTTGGATCGAGGTAAAATCGCAAATGGAAGCTTGGAAACTGACGGATGCCGAAAAAGAAATCGCGATTTTACTTCTTAGGGGTTTTTCCCACCAACAGATCGCTGGTGTGCGCCAAAAAAGTCTCCGAACGATCGAAAACCAGACCGCTTCCATCTATGAAAAATCCTCCATGCGGGGCAAATTGGAATTTATTTCTTATTTTCTAACTCCCTTACTTCCCGAAGAAGATTGAACCAACCCATCCAAAAAACCTTGACCGAAGAGAAAAGTCACAAATTCTACAAGGATGGCTGGAAGGATTTCATGAAAAAACTGATACTTCCCTTAGTTTTCCTCGTTATTTTGGCGATGGTTCCCTCAGTTTCGGCAGATCCAATTCTGGACAAACAAAATGCCCTACTTGAAAAAGATAAAAAAAATCGGGAAAAAATTTTGGCAAAATACGATCTGTTTTATGCTCGTATCCAAAAACGTTTTCCCGAATTAAATTTTAAAAATATGCCGATGGATCCAAGTTTTGCGAAAGATGTCGTCGAACACAACGATCCACCAGGTGGAGTTTCGAAAAAATTTAAATCGGTTTTTAGTTATGCGGCCGAAAATTTCATTTTAAAATCAGAACCCAATCTACTTCCAAAATTCAATTTGCCTTTTAAAGTTCGTAAGGGCGAAAAAGTAGAAGTTGTATTTGTTTTAAAAAATGATGGCGAAATTAAAAAAGATCAGCCTCATTGGTGTTTGGTGAGAACATCAAATAAAAAAGAAGGTTATATTTTAAGTGAATACTTACTAAATTCTTTTCCTTCATCAAAAGAAACAATGAATTCGAAAAAACCAAAGTCCGCCGAACGGCGCTTTTTCGATCCTAATACTGGAGAAATCTCCGACTTAACTAGCAAAACAGACGCTAGGTTTAAAGATAAAACTTTTTGGGTCAATGCCAGTAGCCTCAATGTCCGTGAAAATCCAGATGTCAATTCAGTAATTTTGGATCGGATCATTAGAGGGGAAAAGCTAAAGGTCATACTCTCGACAAACTATGAAGACAATATTGATGGTATTTCTGATTATTGGCACCAAATCGAAGGGAATTCGGGAAGGGGTTGGGTTTTTGGTGGTTATTTAAGTGCATCCGAAATTGAAGTTCCCCTTGAGAATTATGCTTCCAATGAAACATCTTTTCCCATAGAAAATCCCGAGGATTTAAAACCAGGCACAAAAAGATATGTGCGTTCTGTTAGTTTACGGATGCGCGATGAGCCCAATGACTTCGGCACAGTCATCACATCCATTCCTGGTGATGAAAGAGTCAAAATCATAGATGTAAAACCAGAAATCGAAACTTTGGCAGGAGTTCGTAGCAAATGGATTTATATCTCTTGGGAAGATACTTGGGAGGGTTGGATCTTTGGAGGATTTGTTTCGAAAGACAAAGGTCCGTTAGTTGAAAATGATGATATTTCGAAATATTTCCAGATGCCTGTTGACAATGACAGGTATGTATCCTCCGCCTTTGGAACCAGGGTTGACCCAGTAACAGGAAAGGTGGGTGCCTTTCACTCGGGCATCGATTTACCAGCAAACATCGGTACACCTATTCGAGCCGTAAATGATGGCAAGGTTTGGAAAACCATAACCACCTCTGGCGGCTATGGTGTTCTCACTATACTGAGTCATAAAAATAATATCTATACTTACTATGCACATCAAAACCAAAGAAAGGTATCCGAAGGAGAGGTCGTCAAATCCGGAGATGTAATCGGCGAAGTTGGGAATACTGGCAAATCAACAGGACCACATCTACACTTCGAAGTGAGAAAAGGTCCCTCCCAACAGGCGTTAGATCCTAGTGCTTTTCTTCCAAGATAAAATCCAATGAAGCTAAAAACAAATCCAATCTTCCTTTCGTTTCTACTGATTCTCCTAACAAACATGAGTCCCCTTGTAAATCTGTCCGCACAGGTCGAAAACACACCGACAGTCGCGCCAGATATGGTAAAAATTTTACTGAAAGGATCTCCCAAAGACTTGGATTCTGCAGTTTTAGCAGGTGGAGATATCAATTCTACCGATTCGTCTGGGAAAACCTTGCTAATGCTCGCCGTCGAAAAAAACAAACCGAAACAGTTTGATAGTCTCGTGACTTTAGGTGCAGATTTAAATCGTCGTGACCTAACGGGGAAAACACTGCTCCATTACATTGTTACTTCTAAGTTTATGAATCAATTTAAAAGTTTGGTGGAAAAAGGAGCTGACCCAAATGCATATGATGGAGAGGGAAATACACCACTTCATATTGCTGTGCTAAGATCCACACTTCCTGTCCAAAAAACAATCGTGGAGAGTAAGGTAGACATCAACCTTCGAAACAATCCGCGAAAATCACCGTTGTTTTTGGCAGTGGAAAAAGGGAAACTCGATTCCATTTCTTATTTAATCCAAAATGGAGCGAATGTAAATCTCCCTGAACTTACCGGAAGAACTCCACTTTTTGTAAGCATCGATTTAAAGAATATCAAACTCATGAATCTTTTGTTAGATGCCAATGCAGATCCTAATGCACAGGATACAAAGGCAATCTCTCCACTCCTTCTAACGATTGATAAATCATTCTTAGCGGGTGCTGAATTATTGATCGCTCGAGGTGCAGAATGGAGCATTGTCGATCAGGACGGTTTACCGCTCACCTTTACTGCTTATAACAAAAAGAATTTTCCTATCCTGAAACTTTTACTTCAAAAAGGTGTAAATCCAGATATTGCCGGCAAACAAGGTAAAACCCTTTTAGAACTCGCGATCGAAAGAAATGATCTCCAATTATTAAAACTCCTATTAGATTTTAAAGCCAATATCAACGCCAAGCTGACCACCAAACGGTATCCACTTGAGGAATCGATCGAAAAAGGGAAAACACAAATCGCCACTTCTTTGATTCAAAATGATGCGAATCTACAAATTTTGACAGAGGGTGGGTATCATATGATCCACCTTGCAGCAAAAAAAGGACAAGTAAAAGTTGTAGAAGAACTTTTGAATAAAAATGTTCCAATTGATACATTGACCATCCAATCGGATGAAACTGCACTCGGTCTTGCCTTAGAGAACAAACAACTAACAGTCGCAAAACTTTTATTAACTAAAAAATCAAATCCGAATCACATCTCCAAATCTGGAAAAACACTTTTATCCGAATCAATAGAAAGAAAAGACCTTGAAAACATCAAATTGCTTCTGAATTCAGGTGCTGACGTAAATGAAAAAAACGCAGAGGATGAGAATCTTTTGATGGTCGTATCAAAACTAGAAGTCGATAAAAAAGATCAAAAATTCATCCAAGAGACCATAAAACTTCTGCTAACGAAAGGTCTGAACATCAATGCTAAAAACAAAAGAGGACTGTCCGCCTTACACTTGGCATTCAATAGAAACAATATAGATTTAATTACGACACTCGTGAATGCCGGCGCTGATGTAAATTCATCGGATAATAATGGATTTGGCATCCTTCGTAAGGCAGGAATTCGTTTCCTTCAGGCCAAAGAAAACCAAATAGCAGATCCTTATAAAAAATTAGTACTTTTCCTCATAGAACGAAGGGCAAATATAAACCTAGCAGACAAATCGGGGAAAACTCTACTTTCCGAACTTGCTTTGCAGTTTGATTCTGGTAAAAAAGATTCTGTATTAGAAGTGGCAAGAATATTGGTATTAAATGGCGGTGATCCTAAACTAAAGGATGTTAGCGGGAAGTCTCCATTAGAATATGCTGAAGACAAAATGTTGACTGAGTTGATTGAAATTTACCGCGGTAACTAATGGCAAAAGAAAACACGATTAACATATTCGATTTTGTAAATACCGTCCCGACAAAGTTATTCAAACGCGGTGAAATTATCGTTCGAGAAGGAGACGTCTCAAACGAAAAAATGTATTTTATATTAAATGGAGTTTTGTCAGTTGGGATGGGTTCCCCCGATCAAAACAACTTTCATGAAGTTCGAAAATTGTCTACAGGCGAATTTTTTGGCGAAATCGCACTTATTTCGGCGCATCCTCGTACGATGACAGTTTATATTCATTCTGACCGGGCACAACTTGGAATCCTTGACAAACAAAATCTCATAAAAATTGCAAACAACAATCCCATGTTTGTTTATGCACTCTTACAAACGTATGTTGAAAGATTGATCGAAGCCGAACAGAAGTTAAAAGAGTTAACTGATGAGCCTTAAAGAATCTTTAGCAAAATTATCTATGATCACCATCAAACGTGGTGAAGTTTTATTTAAGGAAGGGGTTCCATCCAATGGAGCCATGTTTTTTTTATTCGAAGGTCAATTGGATATTTACAAACATATCGAAGGCAAACATTCGAAACTGCGTAGTATTCTCCCAGGGGAATTTTTCGGAGAGATGGCGATTATTAACAATAGCCCTCGTGCAGCTTCTATCGTAACAGTCTCGGAAACTGCAAAACTTGGTATCATCAACCGAAATACTTTTGTAAAGATGAGCAAGGAAAGCCCCGAATTTTTATTTTTACTTTTGAAGAGAGTGATAGAAAGACTATACGAAACGGATTCAAAAATACGGGCGATCAAACGAGCTAATGATGATCAGTCTGCTGGCATTTCTCCGAGCGACTCATCGAAAAAAGAAACAGCAGTAGATCCAGATTCCATCCCGATGATTCCGGTCGAAGATATCATCCCCGACGTATAATTTCTGTTATTTTTTATTCTTCTTTTTGATTTTAAATTTTTCTGGTTGGAGGATGATTTCAGATATCACCGTCCCATCACGTTGTTCCAGAATATTTTCTATTGCAGAGGAAATACAAGAACCCAACAGATGTGATTTGGGATCTTCATCAAGGCCAAAGTTTAGATCATCATAAAAGCTGGTATCCGTTAGGTCAGGTATAAGATTTGTTACCTTAACTCCGGACTTTCTCAATTCTTGAAAGATTTCTCTTCCAAAGTGTATGAGTCCTGCTTTGCTTGCTCCATAAACAGAACCCCATGGGGAAACCTGAATTCCTGCAATCGAACCAATCAACAAAATTCGACCTTCGTTTTTTTTCAAAATCCGAAGAAGCGAGTTCGTTAATAACATAGGAACTGTTAAATGGAGAAGGTTCATTGTCTGGATTTGAGACCAACTTAACTCCTCGAGAGGGGCAAAATACCCTTTACCTGCATTATGGATCAGGAGCGAAAGATTTTCTATTGAATTGATATTTGTGACCCATGATTGCAATTGTTTGAGATCTGTAAGGTCGATTTTGTCCAATCGAAAATGTGGATGAGTAAATTCACTTTTTTCAGGGAATCGGGAACATCCAATCACATCATATCCGCGTTCGATCAGCATTTTTGAAATCGAAGAACCAATCCCACGAGAGGCTCCCGTGACAATAGCAGTCTGATTTAATTTGTTCATCTACGTATTTTACCCCGAGAAAAATAGATAGAAACAATTACAATTTGTTTGGTCAAACTTTAACCCACATAATATTAATTAGTATAAAGATCTGGCGAACGCTGAATTTGTGATCCATGCTTCTCGCTTGACAGTATGTCTGTTTTATCTTAAAACCATACAAAGTATGCGGAATTTAGCAATGAATTTTAAATCGAATCTCGTTCTGATTCAATATTTTTCGAAACGCAAGATGTACATTCCTACTAATAGAATAAGTACCAAAAGAGAGAATTAGAACAAGTGAATCTCCATAATTGGAAATCTATTTTATTTATTTTTCTTCTATTACCGAACTTTACGCGATTAAAATCTGAAGCGAAAGAAGAAACTGAGCCATGGATCAAAAAGGGACGAATCTTTTATGAGCTTGGACTCGCTTACCAAACAATCACTGACCCTCGTAATACCACGAATTTCTATGCTAAAAATTATTATCGCTATTTCGATTCCATCGACGCAAGAGATCGATTGATTGGTATCGCGGGATTTGTCGATTCACAAAAAGAAATCCAAATTGATGGAAACAATCAAAAACTCAACTTAGAATACATGGTAAATTCCTGGATAGGTGTCGGAGGATCGCTCCAGAACTCCTTTATCCATGTCTCTGGATTGTCAAAAAATGATACCGAGTTAAACGATAAAAACTATGCTAATCTCCAAAGTATAACATACTTCTTTCCAGAGATTGCTCAAATCTCAAACTTCTTTAACATTTACGGAATTTTACCTGACAAAAAAGAAATTTTAAATATAAGAACTTATGATTACGATGTCACCTTTCATCTTCCAACCGATGGAAATTTAGATACATACTTCCGAATCTCTGCGGGTAGAGGATTTTTAACGGAAGGTTTGATTTTGCGTACAGGTTGGTCTACCGGGCTCAAATGGAAGTTAGATCCGAGTTTATTTTTATCAAGCGAAGTGTATCAATCAAGAATCCTTTCCAAACAAAATAACAACGAAGCAGATCAATTTTTAGAATTAGGCATCCGATTCGGCTTCGGATTTTATTCCACTTGGCCAAAATGAATTGACTAGAAATCGATTCCACTTTAACTTCAGCGCCTATGAACGCTTATCGAAATGCATCTTATGTGGGATTTGTTCTCTATCTTTTTGGAATTGTGCTTTTTGTTTATGGATTTTATAATCTATCAATCGAAAAGGATTTAGACAACAAAGGTCTAAAAACGACGGGCGAAGTTTATGACCTAGAGGTCACAGAGCCATATCGACAAGCTTGGGTTTTATTTACAACAGCGGAAGGAAAAGAAGTAAGATTTTTAGATAAACTTTTTTGGAATCATAGTTTTGAAAAATACAAAAAAGGAGACCAAGTAGAAGTTATCTATGACCCGGAAAATCCTCACCAAACGGCCGTCATAAACCATTTTTTCCAAAGAACGACGGCACCATGGTGGCCGGTGATCGTTGGAGGCATTGTATTTTTTGTGGGATTTATTTTGCGAAAAATTATGTTAAAAAAAGCAATAGAGCTAGATGCGAAAATGAAATGACTTAACATATTAGGATATTCAGTGCCAAAGATTATGATTTTCCTAGCTTGGATAACAGATGTATGGTTTCCATAAAAGATTCACTTAAATGTGTTCGAATCAAATCCACCATCACAAACAGTGCTTTTTCATCACCCAGTGTTTCCCGAAGTGCACCATATAGAGAGATAAGATTTACTTGAAGTTTGAACCTCTCCCGATTTTCAATGGCAAAGTCAGATCCACTGAATATCTCGGAATGTTGTACATTGTATTTTTGTTTCTGAAATCGAAATAAAAAAGGGATCCATTGTTTCCAATTAAGAGCCTTGTAGATTTTTAGAAAAATTTGGAATTTGAGCCTAATATTAAAATTTACATTCGATTCCTTACTCGTCATGCGATGCCTCGTGTCTAAATATCATAATTCCAAATGAGGATTTTACTTAAAAGGAATACGACTTGCAATTACTGGTTTTATGCATTTTACTTTTTTTTGCTTTTCTCGTAATCGTTTATTTTTTTTTGAGTTTTGAAAAACGCATTTTTCCTCAAACCAAATTTATAAAAAGTTCCATCGAAGAAATGGATCGCTCAAAACAGATTTCCAAAAGATCGATGATTCAGAATTTCCCAAATAACTATCGCATTCATTTCCAAGCGGGAGAAAGCAAATTGACCAAAGGCGATACTTTCATTTTAGATGAAATGATACATCTAACAAAAGATAATCTGCATGAATATATTTTTTGTATACAAGGTATGGCAGATTCTTCAGGTGTGAGGGACAGAAATAAAGAATTAGCAAAAAGTAGAGCTAGGGAAGTTTTATTTTACCTAATCCAAAACGGCGTAAACCAAAAAAATGTAAAAACTTTAAAACCAAAAGTTGTTTTTGGGCGAGATAAAATCGAAAAAAACAACTTTCGTTCTGTTCAAATTCAATTGGAAGTTAGAGATTACATTTCTTAATTTAATTTAGTTGGCAGTGGATTTTTTCCCAAAATTTTCAATGCCAAAAACGACATGGGAAGATAAGCAACGACTATATCTAAAACCGAAAACCAAAGTGGTGATGGCAACATAAATACATTCATCACTCCACCAATCAAAAAAAGTCCACCGATGACATAAGCAAACGTTTGTTTATATGTCGATGCAATGAAAATTGTTAGCACAGAGCCAACAAGTGTTCCGAGTGCATGAGCCAAAAAGGGCATTAAAAAATGTTTTGGCTGGAAAAGATGCATGGATACCTTTAAACCTTCCATTGTGGTCACATCTGCACCTTCTGGCGGCGGTACCAAAAGCCCTCCGAACGTAATGATCGCCATATTGATCACACTGCCTACGACAAGACCTACAACAACTGCTAGAATATTCTTTAAAATAGAACTCAAAAAATTACCCCTCTCCCTGAATGTCACTCAAATCAAATGAATGAAATGGACGAAATCCAGATAAATTTTATCAAAGTTTGCGTTTGAATCTCCTTCAGTCCATTGCAAATTGTAAGGAATTGATTGAGAAATAATGAAAATGAAATCCTATACCGCTTGCAAAGATCGACTTTCCCCAAAATTTGTGAAAAGGTGAACGATCGTATTTTTATCCTCCTTGTTTTTCTGGTCTCACTGAACCTTTTTGCCCAAACAAAAAACCAATCTCCCAATACCAAAAAACAAATCTCTACAGCCGAAATTGAAGAAATAGAACCCGATAAAAAAGAACCAGAGTCTCAACACCAACTCCGACTCATTCTGGAAAATGATGCCTATGGTGGATTTTCAGATCGATACTACACAAATGGAACCAGGCTTGAGTATAATACGACAGCCTCCGAAAATAACCTGACTCGTAGAATGTTCGGATTTTGGAATGAACTTTTTTTAGACAAATCTGAAAGCACAAAATACTTGATGGGGATTTCCACTGGCCAAGAATTTTATACACCAACAAACATACGTAAAGCGGATGTTTCCTTTGGGGACCGTCCCTATTCAAGCCGAGGATATGTTGGAAATTCGCTTACGACATATACTGAATCGGCGAGTGTCACCACCGAACTTGAATTAGGAATGATTGGTCCATCTGTTGGCGGAAAATCGGCACAGATAAATTTTCATAATTTAATTGGTTCGCCTACTCCTCAAGGATGGGACACACAAATACCGAATTCGTATTCTGTGGGGGTCAACACGGATGTTCGAAAATTTTGGCATCGATTTTTTGGAACACATTATAACGTAAATTTGGGAAATATTTATACGAATACAAGTGTTGGTATGATCTTCCGCTTGGGCAATGTAGATAAAAATCCAGGACCAGGTTTTTCAGCAATGATGCCTGGTGCACCAATTTTACATACACCTGGAAAAGGTTACTGGTATTTTTATATCAACCCTGGAGCCACCTTACAGATATACAATGCTACGATCCAAGGACATATCGGTTCAGATGATACTTACAAAAATCAGAACCGAGGAACTTCTCTTAGCAATTGGGACCAATTTTTAAAAAGTCCTACTTATGAAGTCGGCGAACGCGAATTACTATATCGAACCTTATCGGAAGACAATGGCCGAAATTCTCTGACCAGATTTATCATCTTCAATGAATATCTAGTCAAAGGATCTTCGAATCCTTACGATTTTGGAACCAATTATCTAATTTTCAATACGATCTTCAATGGTGCCGAGGACATAGAACGAGTGTTTAAGCTAGTTGTATTAAAAAGTGTTGCGGATAATTGGCAGGCACTTCCAGAAAATGCGCGTTTGATGGCGATCTACTCTTTGTTTAGACCAAAGGGCGGAGAACAACCAACGATCGTAAGATATTATGCTTACGAAATATTATCACAATTTATTTTGGATCCGAACCAAAGAAATGCATTGCTAGAATTACTACGGCAGGAGATTGAATTTAGACAAGATAAAACCTATACAGGTGATCTCAAACGAGCAGTAGGATTTATCCGTGCCGGTTTTGTATCTGTATCAGAGTCAGGGTTTTTATTTTCGATCAATTATAATTTTCAAACCATAGATTTCGAATCAGCCAAAGGACTCCCACAACAACACCAGTGGCTAGGATTCCAATTGGGAAAGGTATTTTAAATTTCTTCAAGGATTAGAGATTTATAATATCCTAAAAAATAGTAGATGATTCTCACTAAAAATTTTTCTGAACACAATTTCGAAGTTGGATTTTAGAGTATTGATTCGTCAAATTCCGAGATAATGGTGTGTTGAGTTTTGAAACGAAGTATATTAAGAAACTATTTTATTTATTCTATACTCTTCGGAGTTCTAATGGGAGTCATTTTTAGACTCGTTACTCCTTTTTTTGTAACCTTTCGTTCCGAATTTTTGCAATATAGCTTTACAGCTCTTTGTCTTTCAGCTGGGATCGGAGTTGGATATTTTTCTTTTTTAATTGGAAAAAAATCTCTACTCCAAACCATTCTCGAAATCGGAGAGTTTTCCAACGAGCTAATCAAAGGCAACTTTCACGAAACATTAAAAATCAAATCCGCCGACGAAATCGGTGAATTTGTTTCGCATTATAATGATTTGATGGGAATTCTAAAAAAATCGATTCAATCGATTCAATTTTTAGCAAATGATATTCATCTCACGATGAAAGAACAGAAGGGTGCCCAATCCGATTTATCTTCGAATACTCAATCGCTAGCAGAAAAGTATGAAGCATTGTCAAGTGAATCATTAGCCAATTCAGATAACTTACGTTATTCTATTTCCCAATTCAATATATTATGCCATTCAATCGAAAGTCTGATGATTCAGATCAATGAACTTTCCGCTGCAAGTTTTGAACAGAAAAAGAGCAGTGATTTTGCAACGTTACGAACAAAACAGTTTGAAAATAAATTTCTGATCTTCGAAACAGGACTCGCATCCGTAAAACAAAAGATGGATGAAATCAATCAAAGTTCTGAAGAGATTTCAAAAACAGTTCAAGTAGTTCAATCGATTTCAGAAAAAATTAATCTTCTTTCACTCAATGCTGCTATTGAATCCGCCAGAGCAGGCGAGAATGGCAAAGGATTTGCTGTTGTTTCAGATGAGATTTCAAAATTGGCAACACAAACCGCCACAAGTCTAAAACAGATTCAATTTCAGATTCGTAGAAACCACAACGAAGTAAAAACAGGAATCGAGGCGTTTCACCAAACTTTTGGAAGGATTGAAGAATTGATAGCCGACAGCCAAGCAATGGCGGGTAATTTTCAAGACCTTGGCGAAAAAATGAAGCTTCAAATAGTAAACCAAACAGAAGTGACTAGGGAAGCCCAGGAATCCATAGAAATCTCGAAAGTGATACAAACGCATCTCGAAGCGTATGAAAAATCTGTGGAGCGAACTAAAGACATTATCGTCGAAATGAATTCTCTCGGATTAGAAAATGCAGCGTCAGCCGAGGAATTATCTGCAGTTTCCGAAGAAATTGTTGGAATTACGGAAAGATTGGAAAATCAGCTAAAGTTCTACCAATTCTGATCCTTAAAAGTTTCAGAAAATCCGTCTAATTTTTCTGATTGCGAACTTAAAAAAATAGAATACAAAGAAAGCGTTAATACTCTCCAGAAAACATGAAATTTCAGCCCTTGTCCCATCTCAAAAAAGTATTTTTCCCAGGATCTAAAATTACCTACGGGGCAAGTGAAATAGAAATACAAATCCGCAGACTTTTGCAGTTGTTTTGGATCGCCGAAACAATGTTAGTGGTATCGATTCTATTGACATCACATCAAGTGAGACTCATTGAGAGTGTCGCAAAGTCGACTGCCGCAGTCTCACTCCTTTTAGTATATTACTTCATAAACAAAGGAAAAGTTTATCTTGCGAGAACACTACTTTTGTGGATTCTCACGATTTGTTTTTCTTTTTTTATCTGGATTGATGCGGGAATTCGCGATCCTGGACTTCTTGCTTTTGCTGGGATTCTCATTTATGCGGCGATCCTCGGAGCCAATCGTCTTTTTGTTTTTATATTGGCCTATACCATCGCGTTTATTTCGATCATGGGATACACGAATATCTCTGGTCTTTACATTCATGAACTCAGGGTTCTCGACTATACTATCGTCTTGGATACCATACTACTTTATTCAGCGATCGGACTTAGCATCTGGTTTTTGATACATGATCTAAAAGTATCAATCGAAAAGGCAATCGAAGAGAAAAACAAAGCAAATAGGTCTACCCTACTCGTTGAACATATGGTCAACCATGATCTATTGACTAGTTTCCCTAATCGATTTTTGGCACGGGATAGATTTGAACAAGCATTTTCGAAATCAAAAGCAACGAATGGAAAAATTGCGCTGATCAGTTTAGACTTAGATAATTTTCAAACCATCAATGATTCCCTAGGACATAGCATTGGAGACGAGTTAATTGTCAGAGTTGCTCATCGTCTTACAGGAATTGTGCGAGAGTCGGACACCGTTGCCCGACTCGGGGCAGACGAGTTTCTCATCCTCATTGATTCTCATGACGATTTGGACATTGTTTTTGAAGTGGCGATCGAGATTATGAACCAGATGACAATCCCATTTAGGTTAAAATCCATTGATTATGTAACAACATGTTCTTTAGGAATTGCCATTGCACCAGATGATGATTCAGATTTTGATGCATTGCTAAAGAAAGCAAATCTAGCCCTAGAACGAGCTAAATCTACAACCAAAAACAGATTCGTATTTTATGATACAAAGATGAATGTCGACACCCAAGAACAGTTAAATTTACTTTTAAATTTGCGAACTGCTTTAGTCGAAAATCAATTTTATCTGTGTTACCAACCAAAGGTTTCCTTGGCAGACAATCGTCTCATCGGTGCAGAGGCACTTCTCCGATGGAAACACCCTCACAACGGAATCATTTCGCCACTATCTTTTATTCCCATTACGGAAACTTTTGGTCTTATCATCGAAATTGGCGAATGGGTGTTACGCGAAGCCTGTAAACAATGTAAAAAATGGCACGAACTTGGTTATACGGACTTAACTGTGGCAGTGAATGTCTCCGCGATTCAGTTCAAACGAGGAAATATTGAAGAAATCGTATTAAAAGCGTTAAACGATTCCGGATTGCCACCTCAATTTCTAGAAATCGAAATGACCGAATCTATTTTGATTGATGATTCTCACGTACTTATGGATGCTCTCCTTCGATTGCGAAACATGGGGATTAAATTTTCTATCGACGATTTCGGCACCGGGTATTCTAACCTCGGTTATTTAAAAAAGTTCCAAGTGGAGATCCTAAAAATTGACCAGTCCTTTATCAAAAAAATGAGCGAAAGCAACCAAGACGAAGCCATTGTGAAAGCCATCATCCAAATGGCATCCGGGATGGGTTTAAAAACCGTTGCCGAAGGAGTCGAAGACCAACATACTAAGGCCAGACTCACCGAGATGAATTGTGACCTTGCACAAGGATTTTTATGGTCCAAACCGATTTTGGCTGATGAGATGATTTCCTTTATCAACGACTACCTCCCACATGCGGGTTAGAAGGGATTGAAAAGAGATATGGAAGTTTTTTATTGACCTACCACCCGAAAGATATTTAACTAGGAACCAAAAATGAGCCCGCCAATTTCACCTAAATCTCGTTCTTCCGAAGTCATAAAGTACGGATTTTTGAAAGGTTTTGGAATTGGCCTCGGTCTCTTTGCATCTAGTCTTTTTGCGGCGGCAACTGCAATGAATGTTTTCTCGGCTGGTGAGTCCCTTAGTTCCTCAAAAATCAATCTGAACTTTTCCATTTCTGCACCCGAAGGGTTGATTTCTGCTTTTTATCTCGATAGTTGTCCGCCCGGCTGGGCACCTGCTGATGGAACGAACGGGACACCGGATCTCCGCGGTCTATTTGTTCGTGGACGTGACAATGTGGGTACAGGCGCGGCTGGGAATGATCCGAGTGGAAGTCGGGCAATAGGAAGCCTTCAAGCGGATGCATTTCAAGGACACCGCCACAGCCAAAATTTGGGTTCGGTCATCAACACAGCTACTGGAGGTGGTGAAGCAGTTGGAGGAGGGACGTTTCAACAATTTGCTCTCGTGATTGGAGATCCCATTACCGATGGAACAAACGGAACCCCAAGAACTTCGAGTGAATCCCGCCCTAAAAACGTGGCCCTTACCTATTGCATGCGAAAGAATTGAGCTGTGAACGAAGATTCAAAAGTTAACTTCAAAAGCTAGATAACTTCGATTCATTTTCTTTTCTATTTACTCAATTACCTCCTTGCAATCGCCGTGTTCAGTGTCTTTCGCCTTAACGAAAAGAGTGTATTCCGCAATATTTAATTCCCGTTCACGAATTCTGTCTTTTACTTTAGAATTTAGATCTTGGGATATTAATATTTTTGTGGCTTCGGCAGTAAACCTTCGATTGTCAATCGGTGACTTTCCGCTTCTGTCCACGAGGCAGAATCTCAGCAATATAAAGAGCGGTGAGGAATAATTCTCTCCACCACAATTGGGATCTGCTCCTGCCTTTAATACATCTTTTACTCTTTCCAGGTCATTGCTTAAAATGGCCAAGGACACGAATGGAATATTGTCCAATTTAAAGTTAGGCTTCTTGGCTATCAAATATTTATAAAATTCATTGCCTTCGCCCAAACGATAACTTAACACATACGAAATCGGTGTTTCAGAATATTTTCCTAATTTCGCTTCGCGAGTTACTTTGTTGTTGATATCCGCACCGTTCTCAATTAGAAATTCCGCCACCACATAATGCTTGTTTCATTATATTTTGCACCTTTAGTTCCTAAGGTTTTTACTAGATCGAGTTCGCCATAAAAACTTGCATACATGAGTGATGTAAACCCATCACTAATTTTTACCTGAATATTTTCACCGTCCTGAATCATTTTTAACGCGGATGGGAAATTTTTATCTTCCAATTCTCGAATCAACAGAGGAGTGCAAGAGAAAATGAGGAGTAAAAGTAGAGTTACATATTGGATGGATGAATTTTTGAGTTTTATGAATGGCATTTTAGTTTCACTCACTGTAAAAATCTGGTTCCTTAAAGTCGTAGAGAACTTTGTTTTTAAATGCCTTTTGTATATCCCACCAATCTCCTGAATTGATTTCTTTGTGAATAGGCGTGGAATATACAATCTGACCAAGTGTTGTATAAATGGGAAGATACAAAAGAGCTTCGAAATCTTCAGACTCTCCTTGCGTGAGGACTCGGCTTTTATCTTTCCATTTCTTTTCATATTCTGTTGGATTCGAATTGTCCTTTAAGAAATTCGTGTCGTTTGTGTAATCATAGGTCTTGTGTTGAAACCTAGCACAATCGATATTTTTAAAAAATTTTACTGTTAGGTTGAGGGTGGGAGTAAGTTTTGTCGTTTTTCCATCCCAAAGGGAGGCTATAAAGTCATACTGTCTTGGTTTCGCACTTAGGTTCTTTACTGAATAGGAAAACCAATACCATTGATCTGCTGTAGTAGCATAAAAAGTGAAACCAAATAAGATTAAGACCCGGCACTGAGGACCTTTGGTTATCTTTGCATCTTTTTGAAAAATTGGGCAACTTGTGGAAGAAATGAAAACAATTTTTATTATACTTGCTTTTACGCTCGTTAGCTGTTATAGCTTAAAAACGAGAAGTCCATTCTATAAAAGCGATACACAAAAGAACTTGAATCCGAATTTAAGAGTCGAATTATTGGAGTTGGGTTATTATCGTGATGTAGCAGGCGATTGGTGGGGTGAAAAATTTTACATTACTACTTTGAGAGTAACGAACACGAGTAATAAGTATAGATGGTATGGGCTATGTGCTTATGATAAAAAATTTACAAAATACAATTTAGATTACACGATTCGAAATAATTTTAAAGCGAAAATCGCCTTTGATAAATCTCCTGAGTCTTTTGATGTAGAAGGATTTTATAATGGATATGAACGCTTCCATTTATTTCTGAGTCCCGAGGACGCAAATGCGATTCCGTTGAACACCTACCAAGACAAGCCAGTTTTTCCAGTTATTAATTTTGAAGGCAAAAACTATGTCTCGGCGGCAATGGTTGCATGTAATTTCGGCATTCCTATGTCTCGCGACACTGATCGTTCTAGCGCTTCCAGTGGATGGCTAGCCCCTGATGAATCGGCCACTATTAAGACTGTTTTTTCAGTACCTGCACGTATGAAGTTAGAAAAGATAGTTCAACCAAAAGTCTTTCTCGCAGATAATTTACAAGAACTGATCCAGAAACCAAACTAGTCTCCAAATAACTACTGTTTCCCTACTATTACAACAGGTCAGTTTTCTTTTCTGACCTGTTCAAAAGCGATTGTAAAAAAAATTAGTTTTCGATTACATCTAAACTATCATCTTCGAGAAAATTTTCTGTGTTCAGAAATTTTTGTTTGTAAAGCTGAAGGTTCTTTTCGCCAATCTCACTTCTAATTTTTGCTTCCGTTTCTTCGGAGGAACGGATTATGTTTGGAGAACAGACCCTGTTGTCTTTGAAATATTTATTGAGAGTTCGGATAACAAGTATTTCTTGGTAGTCATTCAAAGCCTGATCATATTTCTTTTTGTCTCCGTAAAATAAATCATTTTCTGAAAAGGCAGAAAAAACAGTATTGTTTTTGTAGTTAAATTGCCAAATCAATCCATGCAAAAATTCATGTAACATTGTACAGACGATTCCATCATTCATATAGGCATGAAAATTTTCTTCATCCGTGTTGAATCCATAGTAGGGATATGAACCTATAAATTCATTCTTTGTATGGATCGCTTTTTGATTAAAATATATAATCAAATAATTTTTATAAATATTGATAGTTTTAGTATTCAAAACTCGGCGAACAGGATTCTCGTCCAACTCCGTAATCATGGACGAAATACTATCCATTTCGTCGGTGAAACATATGATAATTTTTTCGTATTGATTTACCCAGGGTTTGTATTCCTCTTTATAAGTTTCTAAAAATGGAAGTTCAAAAAAATCCAGAACCAATGTTTGATAAAGATTCGGGTATTTCAGAATGATTTTTTCGATTGTCATCAGAGTGTAATACAAATCCCAATTTTGAGATGGATTCGAAGCAAGAGTCAAAACATCTGCAGGAAAGTTGGACTGAATGATATAGCGATCGCGATATAAAAACGTATAATAGGACTTAGTTTGTCTAGGATGATTTTCTGAAAAATGGGTCTTTTGGAGCTTTAAGTTCAGTTCGTCTAACTTCTTTAAGCCGAGAAAGTGTAATTTGCCTTCGTAGATCGCGGGTGTTTTGTTCGAATGAAAAGAGAATAAAAAATAAAGGAAAACTCCGAGCAAAAACAAGCTGATTGAATAAATAATTAATTTTTTCATTGTAGGCATCTTCTCAGAAATTAATTTTCGGAAATTAACTGGATAGCATTATTAGGTTCTCTCACTGCGACCTTTTATGGACTTCAACAATTATTTCTATGTATTAAAATATTGACCTCGAAATGAAAAATGCAAAGTGTCAGAGAAAGACTTAAATGTGCTCCTGTTGTAATCGGTGCAAGACCGAAATGATTTCTTCCACAACCACTGACTAAAGTTCAAACACAGGTCGACGATGTAAAACGGTTGTGTAAATTTGGAACGTTATAGTATCCGTTTTCTCCTGTAAGGTTATTCAGATCGTTTGAAGATGTTTTGAATATTGCTCGTGAAACTACAATCGGGTTCTCGGAACAATTGGATTGTGCATCCGAAGTATATACTTTCATGTAGAACTCCTCTCTTGAAGTGGAATTGATTTTGATCGCTGAATATAGCTGCTCCGCTAAACGATTTAGAAAATAATTGCCTTTTATGATTTATTTGGCGATTCTTTTGATTTTGGTTAGATTGATAGTGAGCGAGAATCTCACTTGAATTCAATCGAATCTAAAGGACTATGTGCGGGGTTTACCACGTTCACTCTCCACGTTACTTCTGTAACCGATCGTAAACGTTTGCAAAATATCTTACCGAACGGAGGCGGAGCAGGATTGCGATCCCCCTAGCGTCACGGATGCGAAGGGCTAGGTCTGCCAAAGGCAGACGGGAGCAAGCGCACCCCGGGAGGCAGCCGAGGTGATCGGTAAAAGCGCTTTGGGTTAGGCGATTTTTTCAAAAATTGTCTAAAAAGATTGCACAAAGTTCACCTTTTATCCAAAAATGGCAAAACAATTGAAAATTTGATGCTAACAAGGAACTGCGATGAAGCGAATATTATTTCTACCCCTAATTCTTTTCTGTACAAACTGTATTCTCTCGAATTTTTTCGATAAAACCAAAACAGAATCTTCATCCAGCGGCTCGGGCCTTATGCTATTGGCATTAGGTGGCGCCTCTCCAAACTGAAGCCAAACTTCGGAGCCAGTTGGAGGTGGAGAAGTTACTAGCTCTGGAACGACTCTACGGTCGACTGATGGTGTTCTGACCATTGATTTCCCAGAGGGCGCAGTAGACGAAAACATTGAATTTACGATTACGAAAATTTCACAAGAGACGGCTGTTTTTCCAGGAAGTTACATTCCGACGAGCTCAGCTTATGAACTGTTGCCTTCGTATCGATTTAAAAAACCTGTCAGTGTAAGTTTAGCTTTAAATACGACAGAAATCCAAGGACTGAACCTGAATAAGTCGAAGAGTTTGGGTTTTTCTTTCAGTTCCACGAGTGCAGTTGACAATGCTGGTCGTTTCCCTGGCTGGGCAGCCCACGATACGAAAGTTGTTGGTGATAAAGTTGTTTTTTCCACGGAAACTTTTTCTATCTTCGGGACAGCAACACCACCTGTTGGGAACCAACCTCCAATCAATTCGGGAGCCTTTTATTATTTTAAACCCGGATGTGCCTATCTGCCTTATATGGTCCGCACGCAAGTGATAGACCCCGATGGAGATCCCGTACAAGTCTATCTGATCACAGGTCCGAATAACGGAGGTGCGATCGCAATACACATGACTCGCGAAGGAGCCACAAACTGGTACAATGCGAACATTCCTTACGAGGCAATGGCGGCTTCTGGCATACAAATGCAAGTTACAGCCACAGATTCAAATGGACAAACGAGCTTTGTCCCTTCCAGCACAATCTTCCGTTATCCAGCAAGTTCCAATGATCCAGTCTTTATTGCAAATTATGACCGTGACAGAGACAATGACGGTCTCTTATGCGCCTGGGAAAGAGACAATGGAAGAAGTGATACGAACGCGGGTGACGTAGGAACGGCTACAGATTCGGACGGAGATGGAATTCCGAATACTTCTGATCATACACCTAACGGTGAAGCCAATCCCAACATTGACAGTCTACAGATATTTCCAACGATTGTAACGATGGATTTAACTGAAAAAGTGATTTTTGGCGCAATGGCTTCCTTAGGCGGCCAAATTCGTTATGTGAATGCGACCTACGACGCCACGGGGATTGCTTTAAATGGAAATGCAGTTGGTGCCATGGTCACACCAAGTGCTCCTAGTACATTTCAACCAAATCATCCAGGTACAGCAGGAGTTGTTGCTACTGTAGGTGCTCGCAATGCTACTGCCACTGTAATTGTGAAAGACACACTTGGTCCTAATAATATTACCAACCTAACAGCGATTTCTATTTCACAGAATAAGATCCGTTTGGAATGGACAGCACCGGGTGACGATGGTACGTTTGGACGTGCATCGATTTACCAAATTTATCGATCTACCTCTTTAATTAGCAATAATGTGAACTGTAATGGTGTGCTCATCAATCATGGTCTTACACCGAAAAATTCAGGAATTTCAGAAAGATTTGATGTTCCAGGACTATCACCTAATACAACGTACTATTTCTGTATTCGAGCCTTTGATGATTCAGGTAACCTAAACACCTGGAATGGAACGGTCAGTGCTACGACACAAAGTGTTCCTGATATCATTCCGCCGTCAGATATCGCAAGTGTCACTGCTACTTCTCTAGGGATCGACAGAGTGAAACTGGATTGGGTCTCTGTCGGCGATGATGCCAATGTTGGAACACCTGCCGCTTATGAAATCTACCGTTCGACCTCACCTATCACGAATGATAACGAGTGTCGGAGCGCCGTGGAAATCTTAAACAATGTAACACCCGCTACTTCAGGAACACCCGCCACTTTTACAGTGTCTAACTTAGCTGACAATACTGTTTATTATTTCTGTGTGGTTGCCGTGGATGAGTCTGGAAACTACAGCAAATGGAATGGATTGACTACTGCGACCACATCTCGTGCCAACCAGGCTCCAGTGATTTCGCTATTAAGTAGCGTAGTCACAAACGACAGAAATCCAGTCGTGTTCTCCGCTGCATCTTCAAGCGATCCCGACGCCATCGCATGTGCCGCTAATTCGAATAACTATGTATATGCGTGGACACTTCTCAACAAACCACCTACTTCTGCAAGGACTTCGGCAAACATCACGAATAGCTCCTCACTCATCGCAAGTTTTGCGCCTGATGTGGCAGGAACTTATGTCCTTCAGTTGACCTTTACTGATGATAAGGGAGTTTGTGGTGGAAACAATATCCTCGCGGCAAGAACGGTCACACTAGTTGCAAATTACATTGGTTATGTGAATGTAAGTTATGACGTGGGCACGCCTGCCGGTTATGTATATTCAATACCTGTCGAAGGTGTGGATTATCAAGCCAACCATGACTCATGCACTAATCCTACTTCTTTTTTTGGAGTCTGCATTGATTTCTATTTCCCTTTACCTCTTAACCAACAAAACTATAATTTTGATTTTTTTAGCCCTCAATATAGTCTTAATGGAGGATGGATCAACGGTCCTTTTGGACTGGATCATGGCACTCCTTGGCCAAATGGACAGCTTTACAAGCGAGTTTGGAACCCAACGGTCACCTGGACACCTTCAGGAAACGTAGGCTTCAAAACGGATGCGGAATGGGCGGCTCTCCAAGCTGATGTAACTTCAGGGACGAAACGAAACTTAGTTGGTACTCGCTTTTAGTGTTGCGATAAGTTTTTGAAACAATACCAACCCCGCATAGGACTTTGTGCGGGGTTTTCCACGTTCCCCCCCAAATGCGTCACGGATGCGAAGGGCTAGGTCTGCCAAAGGCAGACGGGAGCGAACGCGCACCCCGTAGGCAGCCGGCCCGGACGCCTTGTCACTTTGTAATAAAAATGACAAAAAAAATCATTTTCCTCGCTTCTTCCTTTTCTAGAACGGTAAGTAAAATTAGATTCGGAAACCAATTTACATGAGAGAAATCAAAACAGTAACGATTTTAGGTGCCAATGGAGCCATGGGCTCAGGAAGTGCGGGTGTGATTGCCTCCTTCGGCGGTGCCAAAGTCCACATGCTCGCCCGTGACGTAGAAAAAGCAAAACAAGGGATCGAAGCCGCGGTAGGTTCGGTAAAAACAGACACAATTCGTGGTCGAATGGTCCCTGGATCCTATGATGCCGACTTAGAAAAGGCGGTCGCCGAATCAGATTGGGTTTTTGAACTTGTGGCAGAAAGTTATGAAGTCAAAGAACCGATCAATGCCCGCATTGCAAAAGCAAGACGACCTGGTACCATTGTCTCTACCGTTTCCTCTGGACTTTCGATCGGCAGACTTGCCAAAGCCTTCGATGAAGATGGCCAAAAACATTATTATGGAACTCATTTTTTTAATCCTCCTTACAAAATGATCCTCTGCGAACTCGTAACCCATGCTGGTAACGACAAAAAAGTTACCAAAGCTCTTGGGGAATACCTAGACAAGGTTCTCGGCCGAGCTGTTGTTTATACGAACGACACACCAGCGTTCGCTGGAAACCGCATTGGATTTCAGCTGATGAACGAATGTGGCCAATATGCAGAGAAATATGCAGACAAAGGTGGGATTGCACTTTTGGATGAAATCATGTCTGGTTATACAGGACGCGCCATGTCTCCACTTGCTACTGCTGACTTTGTGGGACTTGATGTTCATAAAGCGATCGTAGATAATATTTATGACAATACGAAAGATGCGGCCCACGAAACCTTCAAACTACCATCTTACATGCAAAAGCTGATCGACGAAGGCAAACTCGGTATGAAATCTGGCGGTGGTCTCACTAAAGTCACAAAAACAGCCGATGGCAAACGAGAAAAATTTGTTTATAACATCACAACAGGGAATTACGATCCATATCCAAAGTTTGATATTTCTTTTATCAAACAAGCTCGTTCTTGCATCAAAGAATCTGATTACAAAGGTGCCATGGCCATCGTAAAGTCAGCAACAGGATTTGAAGCAGATTTAGCACGATACTTTATCGGTCGTTATATCAGTTACTCACTCTCACTTGTAGGTGAAGTGGTAGAAACCAAAGAAAATACAGATGGAGCAATGGGGTTTGGATTCAATTGGGTTCCAGCTTCTGCATTTGTGGATTTTCTAGGTGGACCGAAGGAAACCATTAAGTTGATTGAAACAGCTAAACTTCCTGTTCCCAAAATTTTGGCAGATGCCAAACCAAATAAGAAATTCTATGAGTTAGGCGACAAATTAGACGCACGATCTCTTTTCAAAGGTTAATCTAGGAGACCCAATATGAGTGAAAAAGTATTCGTACTCGGCGGCGAACAAACAGACTTCCAAAGAAACTGGTCAAAAGAAGGGAAATCCTTCATGTCCATGATGCGAGAAGTGATCCAAGATGCTTTGGAAAAAACAGGCATCGATTATGAGGAAATCAAAAAACTAAACAAAGATAACCGCGTTGCAGTTTTCGTTGGTAATTTTGATGCAGAACAATACACAAACCAAGGACATTTAGGTGCTTTTTTAACCGAAGTGGATCCGGCGTTTTTTGGCGTTCCAGGGGCTCGATATGAGGCCGCTTGTGCATCAGGTTCTGTGGCACTCGATGCAGCCATCACTCACATCCGTGCAGAAGATTATGACTTAGCAATCGTTCTTGGGATCGAAGTGATGAAAACAGTTTCTTCGACTGTTGGTGGAGACTTTCTTGGAACTGCGGCATATTATGAAAAAGAAGCCAAAGGTGTCCAGTTTCCATTCCCAAAACTTTTCGGAAAACTTGCAGATGTTATCCTGGAAAGATATAAATTGAAAGAAGAAACTTTTATGGATGCACTTGCAGAAATTTCGAGAATCAATTATGCCAATGCGAAACTTAACCCAAAATCCCAAACACGTTCTTGGTTTATGAACAAAGAACATGCAATGGCACGTGGTGGTGATAACAATATGGCAGTAGGTGGAAGACTTTGTATCACTGACTGTTCCCAAGTCACCGATGGTGCGGCTGTTACTGTTCTTGCATCGAAAGATTATGCTAAAGATTATGCAAAACGTCACGGAAAAGATCTAGGAGACATCCCGAGAGTAAAAGGTTGGGGTCACCGTGTAGCGCCGATTACATTCGAAGCAAAAAAGAATGAATCAGTCGGAGATAAATACATTCTACCTTGGACTCGCCAAACAGTTAAAGATGCTTACAAACGTGCAGACATGGATGTCAAAGACATTGATGTTTTTGAAACACACGATTGTTTTACTTCTTCAGAATATGCTGCAATTTCTGCCTTTGGAATATCTGATCCAGGAAAAGAGCATATTGCCATTGAAGAAGGTAAAATTGCCATCGATGGAAAAAAACCAATCAACCCATCGGGGGGACTCATTGGAGTTGGTCATCCTGTGGGTGCATCTGGTGTTCGAATGATGCTTGATCTTTACAAACAAGTAACGGGAACAGCTGGTGATTACCAAGTGAAAGGTGCGAAAAACGGACTGATGCTCAACATTGGTGGTTCTGCTACTACCAATATGGTATTTATCGTTGGCCGCTAACATGCATTCTCCAAAAACGGAAACCTGGAATCGGATTCTCGTCCGGTTCCTTCTTGCATTTGGATTTTGGGAAGCGATTGCCATCCCATTGCGCATGTTATTCTTTTCGAAGTTTTATTTTGATCCTTCTCTGCGGTCAGTTTTTGTTCCAATGGCAGATGTTTATTGGATCGGTCCGATTGCAGGTGACCTGATCCAAACTTTATTTCTTTCAGTGATCTATGTGTATGCTAGGGAGAGCCTTCCGCACGGACTTGTGGGTGGGATTCTCTTCGGACTTTTGTATGCGGTCACAAGTGCAGTAGGAACGACCCTCGTCCTCTCCAACCTAACACAAGTGGCGCCTACTTTGCTTTGGTGGGTTTGGGTCTTTTTCCAAACGATCTACGCCATGACGGTCGGTGCCATCTTTTCGATCGGTTGGGAAGAAGAGTAAACACAAACACCCACCTTTAAGAAACGGCGAATGCCTGAAAAACCCAAGGGAAATGCTTTTATTTTCCCTTTCGCGGTTTCAATTTGTCGGAGGTGACAGCTCCCCTCTTCTCTAAATATTTTTCAATTCGGTATTTGCCAACTATATGTGCGGCATAGACAGCCTTGTTATACGGTGTATAAGAATCAAAAAGTTTTGGGTGGTTGATATCCGATCCGAATTTTAACAGAAGATCGATGATTTTTTCGCCCGTTTCATCATCTGCAACATTTCTAGCAATGTGTTCCAAGATATGCGAGCCATTCTCGATGGAGTTTGGATTTGTTTTGTATTTTAGAAGTAACTCTAACATCTCAAAGTCGACACCCGCAAGAAAAATAGGCAAATAGTCCATCAAGGTATCAGAGGCGCCTTTATTTGGATTCGCACCCGCAGCCAAAAGCAGCTGCACCAGCTCTAGATCTTTGTTATTTACGGCGATAAAAAGTAAGGTTGTTTTTCTCTGATTCCGTTCCGCATATTCTTTGTTTGGATCACATAATTTATTTTTCAAAAACAATCGAAACGCATTTCTTTTGGAGCCACTCGTATCCTCAGCCGCCACTAAACAATTTGATTTTGGGATATCCTTGCTAAAATTTCCATTCGGATCTACCTTTAGGTTTATTAGCTTTTCCAGAATGCGATCGCTTCTGGATGCATAGGCAGAATCAAGTGCATATGTTAATACAGATTTTCCATCACTATCGATATCACTGGCCTTTGCACCTGCTTGCAATAACAAATTATAGATGGAAAGCATAGCTTCATCATCACTGTAAATAGTAATATCATTCCCTGTCTCTGCATTCATGATATATTTTTCCATAAAAAACATCAGGGCTGTTTTTTTCGTCGAAGGAATTTTTAAATTTACATTGGCTTTCGCATCTAACAAGGCTTTAACCAAATTTGGTTTCATCGTTTCAATCGCTTTCATCAAAATAGAAATTTCTAAAGACGGATCGACCTGGTTTACATTTCCGCCAGCACGTATCGCGGTCCTCAGCTGCTCTTCGTCTTCCCAACCGATAGCCTCAAATAGATCGGGAGAGGAAAATATTGGTTCTGCCACAAAGACGACGGATAAAAAAGAAAAAATCAGAAGGAAATTCCGATACATAATATTTGCCCTCCAAGAGACTACCCCAAGAATCCAAAACATCGAATTATTTTTATTGGATACAAGCAAAAAATTACGCTACTTTGGGTCCGTTTGTCTTAAATGAGTGGAAATAACTTTCAGAGTAAGGCAATGATGTAGCTACGAGAAAAACTTTCTCGAAGGGATAGATTGATTTCCTCGGTGCCTAAGTTTATGAGAGCTTATCACCGATAATCAAGGTGGTGGTACTGTGAACAGAAAAAGCCTATTCTGGGAACTCACGCTGAAACTAGAGGCGTTTACACATACAGTCCCCGTTCCCTTCGCTGTTTACTATGCTGTCATCACACAAAAAATGGAACCCGAGAAATGGGTAATTTTTCTATCCCTCTGTCTGGGCTTTGCAGGCGGAATTGGGGTTCTCGGTACAATCCTTCGATACTTTTTAATCAACAATCTCTTTTCACGTATTGAAAAAATCAAAATCCAAAATCCTGACTCGAATATCGAATATACTTATGAAGATAGAGACTATGCAAAGGCCGTAAAACTTTATATCTTTAAGTATCCCTTGATCGAGGCGATCATCATCGTGATACGCTGGTTTGCGGGAGTCATACCCATCATTTCTCTGTATACGATCATAGTGGAGTACACTCCTTCGGTGATTCGATCTGGTGTGTTTACGATTGCGATGATTCCGCCCATCTCGTTCGTAACATATTATTTCATTACTGAAAACGCATTAAGACCGTTATTCGATCTTCCACAAATACGCAACGTAGAAATCAAACCAGACGAAATACCTAAGTTTGATTATTTCAAAAGAATTGTTCTCGCTTTTTTTAGTTTGGCGGCACTACCAGTATCAGTTCTTTCCTATATACTTTATTCTGTTGCTACTGGCGAAACGATGGTCGCACAACCACTAATTCCCATCTTTTTAGTATCATCGATCTTTATTGTTCCACTCATCGTATGTTCTTATATAGTCGCAAAAACCGTAAGACAGGGATTAAATGAAACGAGCAAATCCTTAGACGAACTTTCTAGGGGAAATTTTGATGTTGTTGTTACACCTACCTCCGGTGATGACTTTGGCCAACAGGCTTTCTTTTTAAATGGAATCATCCAAAAACTCCGAGGAATGTATGCAGAGATCATTGGACTAAATGAAGGATTAGAAGAAAAAGTAATTCAGAGAACGGAGCAACTGAACCAAACTTTAAATGAAGTAAAACTCTTAAAATTTCAACAGGATGGAGACTACTATCTCACTTACCAACTTTTAGCGCCTTTAGGATTCAAAGAAGCTAAAAGTGATAAAATCCAAATAGATTTCTTTTTGGAACAAAAGAAACAATTTGAATTCAAAGGGGAAAATTATCATATTGGCGGTGATTTAAATATATCGCATAACATTTATTTACAAAATAAAAAATATATTTTGTTTGTAAACGCAGATGCCATGGGCAAATCAATGCAGGGCGCTGGTGGTGCCCTTGTTTTCGGTGCCGTATTTCAATCGATTGTACAACGTACACGTAGCAACCTCTCGTTCCAGTCCCTGGGTCCAGACCAATGGTTGATCGCCGCCTTTATCGAATTGCAGAGAATCTTTGAGGCATTTGACGGAACAATGCTCGTCTCTATGGTTATGGGTCTACTTTCAGAAGAAAGCGGCGTTCTATATTTTATCAATGCAGAACACCCTTGGCCTGTCCTTTACCGAGATGAGAAAGCCATGTATATCCTTTCTGATTTTTCCTATCACAAGCTGGGAACCTTAGGTAGTGAACCAAATATCCTAGTAAAGTCCTTTGAACTGAAAGCCGGGGACATTCTCATCATCGGCTCTGATGGAAAAGATGATATCATTCTGGAGAGACAAGGCCTAGAATCTGAAGTTAATTCTGATGAAACATTTTTTCTAAAATTGGTAGAAGAAAACTCAGCAGATCCCAAAAAACTTTACCAAGCGATTCAAAAAAAAGGCACGGTCATCGATGATATCTCCATGATCCGACTTGAATATATGGGTGCTAACCAAAATAAAAGTTTGTTATCTTCAGAAGGAATTACAAAATTTAAAAAAGCGAAAAGAATCTATGCGAAGGGAAATTACCGAGAATCTATTCAACTCATTCATGAATTGATTGAAAGTGAACCTAACGCAAGTTTACGACTACAGAAGAACTTATCTAAACTTTATTACCAAATAACCGATCTTAACAAATCCATCGAACATATGAATCTCTACTTAAATTCAAATCCAGACGATGAGGACTTTTTATTTTTTAGCACCAAGATGCTAAAAAAAGCAGGTAAAATCAGAGAAGCCCTTGCCTATGCGGAGCAGTTGAGGTTTAGATCCCCTAGAAAAATCAAGTATCTGCTCCACCTTTACCAACTTTATCTCAAAGTAGATAAAAGAGATCGAGCCAAAGAAATTTTAAACGATCTCAAAATCCTGCGACATCCGGAGGAGGAGATCAAATTATTAGGAAAACTGATGAATTAATTTGATCTGATAACTTGATTCACTCTGTCCAATAAGTAACATTTCCCATGAATCAAAAACCCCTTACCTTGCCAGTCAAACTGGGATACGGATTGGCAGAAACTGGCATAACTGCCGTTCAGCTATTCACACAAATTTATCTCTTAAAGTTCTATACAGATATCGTAGGCCTTACGCCAAGTTTGGCAGGCATTGCTTTAGCTATTTCCGTTATCTGGGATGCTGTCAGTGATCCATTGATGGGAAATATTTCAGATCGAACGAAATCTAGATGGGGTAGACGTAGACCTTACATTTTAATTGGAGGGATCTGTCTATCTCTTTCAATATTACTTCTGTTTTCGCCGCCTAATTTGAGTACACAGTTTGGAAAATTCATTTATCTTCTGTTTTCTTATATCATTGTCAATACGGCGATGACCATCATCTCGGTTCCACATATTGCTTTGGGAGGAGAACTCACATTTGAAAGGAATGCCCGTACATCTATATTTGGATGGAGACTCTTTTTCAGCAATGTGGGTATGTTGATTGGAATGATTGTTCCGGCTGCCATATTGCAATCTTTAGGTGACGAGAATTCTAAAGCGAATATCCAGACCTCTCGTTTAGAAGCGAGTGAAATTGTCGCAGCAGTAATTCTACTCTCATCCATGATTACGTTTTTAGCCACAAAAGGACGCGATGAAGGAAGTACCTCGAATCTAAGGAAATCGAATTTTTTTAGATCATTAAAATCTGTTTTAAGCAACAAAGTATTTTTACCATTACTTTTTGCATTTGTTATCGCAACGGTGGGTCGCACGTTTAATTCTGCGATCGCATTGTATTATTACCAATATAGGCTGGGGCTAAAAGAATCTGATGTGGTGATCAATATACTTCTTCCTTTTTTCCTAGTCCTCATGTTATCGATTGGGTTTTGGGTGTGGATCTCAAAAGAACTTGGCAAAAAGAAACCTGCGTTTATTGGCGTATTTTTACTAGGACTTTTGACAGTCATCGCATATCCCTTGTTTCCCTATGGTGAACTAAGACCACCACTTCTAGTAGCAATTTTAGGAGGTATTTTTGCAGGATCCATTTTGATTATGGACTCCCTACTAACGGATGTTATTGATTATGATGAGTTAAAAACCGGTCAAAAACGAGAAGGTCTTTATTTTGGTGTTTGGAAAATGGGAGTAAAATTTTCACAAGCCCTAGGGATTGGACTCACAGGCTTTGTTTTGGATTTTATTGGATTTGATCAGTCTTCGTCGGAACAAATTCCGGAATTAGGATTTCGTTTGGCAATAATCTTCGGCCCAGGTGTGGGATCTTTTTTTATTTTAGGTTCTGTCATCTTTCTATTTTTTCCCCTCAACGACTCAAAACATATGAGGGTCCAAAAATTACTTTTAAAAAGAAACAGAAAGCTTAAACTTTTTGGAAAAACAAAGTTAAATTGAGGCTTAAAATTTTATCAATATGATTGCTGCAAAAGATCGATCGTCCACCCTATTTGGATTTGTTTTAATTTACTTCTTCGTACCTGTTTTTGCCAATTTATTTGCACTTATTTTTGCCAATTACTCAGCTACGCAATTTTTACCTCCGAAGTATCTGGAAATCTTCGATCTAATTCGCTTCAATTCCGATTTTTGGTTGGCTGTGATCAGCATCAGCCCATTTTTCATAATCAGCGTTCTCATGACACGTTACAGTTTGCCGATTGTGAAATCGCTTAAAAAAGAAGAAACAAAGGATCATGATTTTGAGCTCATAAAAATGAGAATCATCAACTCCCCATTTTATATAAGTTTATTGGGATTTATTGGTTGGGAGTTGTCCACTGCGCTATCTGTTATACGAATAACCTATATTTTTGATGAGGTGAGCCCAGAGGGACTACTACTTCTTTTTATAGTTTTTGCCTTCTGGGGGTTTTTTGTTTTTGCTTTTTCATTTTTTACTGTGGAATACCTAAATCGAATTTTTATGATTCCGTGTTATTTTCCAGAAGGTGGGCTTGGAAAATTTGCAAATACAGGGAAATTTTCAATTATCGCCAAACATATGCTTGTTTGGAGTACAACCTCTTTGTTTCCAGTTTTGCTTTTGCTTTTTGGTATCATGAATCGCTCTAACTTCGCTATTTTTGACTTAGGCAAGATATTCCTATCCGATATACTCTTTCAATTCGCGTTTGTATTGTTGATTCTCTCGTTTATCATTTCCTATGTTTTAGCACGGAGCATTCACAACCCACTTCGTTTGATGGAAGCGGCCACCTATAAAATAAAAGAACAGAAATTCGATACTCGCGTCATCATTCACAGTTCGGATGAGCTAGGTGTACTCGGAGATGCTATTAACGAAATGACAAAGGGTTTAGAAGAAAAGGAAAGAATTAAAGATACTTTTGGAAGAATCGTAGATCCAAGAATTCGCGATTATCTTCTTACTAACGATCAGTTATTAGGTGGTAAAACTGTTGAAGCCACAATTCTTTTTTCAGACCTTCGCGATTTTACGAAACTTTCCGAAAGCAGGTCTCCTAAGGAAGTACTTCATATCCTAAATCGTTATTTCCAAGCAATGAACGATGCAGTTGATTCTCATGGTGGTTTTATCAATAAGTTTATCGGTGACGCAATTTTGGCTATTTTTGGCACTCCCTTACCTCTAGAAAATCCAGTAAAAACGGCATTAGAAACCGCGCGCAGTATGACAGAAAATCTAAAAATTCTAAATCGGGAATTTGCTTCAGAGGGACTTCCCATCTTAAAAATGGGAATCGGTATCCATGTCGGCCAAGTTCTAGCAGGCAATATTGGTTCCCTCAATCGCATGGAATACACCGTGATAGGTGATACGGTAAACATTGCCTCCAGGGTCGAAGGCTTGTGTAAGGGAACGGGCAAGGACCTCCTGCTCACCCAAGCCTGTATCGATGCACTAAGCTCAAACGATCGGAATACCCTTCAGTATTTAGGTGAATTTGAGTTAAAAGGCAGATCTGGCAAAGAAAAAATATACTATTAAATCCCACTTGCAAGAATCAACCAATTGTGACAGTATTAGCCTTATGAAGTTTCTTTGGATCAAATTGTTTTTGCTAAGTTTTTTTTTGATATCGTGCGGCGAAAAATTGATCAGCAAGCAGGACATCCTGGACTTGTTAGAAGAAGACGGCGGCCCACCGGCTAGCAGTCCTGCGAGTAACACAAACAACCAAATCAATTCTTCGACTACACAATCTTCAGGATCAACTAACTTAGACTATTATGGATTAACAAATTCTAGTACTGGCACCACGACAAACGGAGCAACAGGTTTTCCTGCGGGCGCCAATCCTACTGGCAGATGATCAAAAGATCATTTATCATTTTACATATTCAAAAAAATCATCCATCAGAGGCTTAAAACAAGAACGCAACGTAATTTTTGCGACCTTTTCATCCTTCGGACCATAATTTAAAATAATATCATTCGGATCCCGGATGAAAGAAAAGATTTTTTCCACTAAGAAAGTAACATTTCCATCTCGAATGGTGATTTTATATTGGAATTCATGTTCGTTTGCATCTACTTCCCCAACACCATACGGCACATAACAACGAATTAATCCCACTCCTTCAATCAATCCCGAATCTGGTTTTTCGTTTTGTATCCTAGACATTTCAGGTGATAGTTTGTATTCCAACCATTGTTTGGCTTTTAAATAGGAGCGTGTTCTTTGGTAACTTTTGTTATCTCTGGATTCTTCTACGGTGCGGTGTTTACCAGAAACAATCCAGAGACGAAGGCACATGGAATCTGAAAAAAGAAAAAAGAATAAGGAGAAAATGAACAATTTCTGATACATACCTTAAGAGCCTTCTCGTTCTGGGTCAGTTACGTAAAACAAATCTTCACATAAATCGGAAATTTTCTCTTTATTGGGAACGGACCCCGGGAATGGAATCACGTTGTTCGGCAATTGGTTCTGATTCTGGTTTTTATTTTTGATCTTATGTCTCTTGGACTCGATTCTTTCTCTCACCTTTATATCATCGGGAAAAGGATCCCTCATTCTTCAGTCGAACGACGAAATTTCTGCCATAGAATTGGTTTTCTCAAATTAAAAATTGGATTGAATTCCAAGAAATATCAGTCTGAAATCTAAGGAAATAAGGGAAGGATTCCGAAACAAATGCCCGATTTTGATCGAATCGATCTAATGAATTTTGCTATCTATGGAAATGATTACGACGCACAGTGGGATGAGATCCGTGCTTATCTAAAATCAAGTGCTTCAGCACAAAGAGAATTAGAAGAAATCAAACGATCTCTCCCTTCTCCAAGTTCAGTTGGGAAAAAGAGACGTGATTCTATGACTATGAATGAGACCGGGGATCCGAATGATCCAGAGTCTCATGGACGTGGATCGTCATCGTCAAATCCTGACCACCAAACAAAGTCTTGGTGGAAAAAAATCATCGGAGAATAATAATGGACAACCCTATCGTAGATCAGGCCAAAAAAAATGTAGAGACGATGAAAAAATTCATCACTCCCTTTTTTAATTTGGCTGTAACGACTAACGTATACGGCTACCATAATATCGTACCGACTGGAAAATTGATTCTTACCTGTAACCACCGCAGTGATATGGATCCTTTTGTAATCGGTTCAGCTTTTCCAAGGTATATTTCTTGGATCGCTGCAGAATATACGACACGTATTCCGCTTTTTAAAGACTTAGTTGAAAAAACGGGAACGATACCAATGGCCATTGACGGAAATATTTCTATGTCCAGTATCAAAAAGGTCCAACAGGTTTTTAAAAATGGAGATGTTCTTGGTATTTTCCCAGAAGGTCATGACTATATGGTAAAAAATGACTTTAACGGACCTTTGGCGAGTTTTCATCATGGTTTTGCCGCCTTCAGTTTGCGAAACAAAGTTGATATTTTGCCTTCAGTAATCATTCCGGAAGAAGAAACGATTTCTGATTATCCCATTCCTCCGCTTGTTCGGTCCTTTATGGGTATGCCCAAAGAAGTTTGTGATATTAAAAAGCGTGTTGTTTATAAAAAGGTAAATCTTGTGTTTGGTGAAGTGATTGACCATAAAGAATATGCGCATCTACCTCTGGACCAAGGGATGGTAGCGATATCAAATGAAGCCAAACGAAGAATGGCTGAGCTTCAAAAAGCCGATTTTCTAAAAAAATAAGCCTAAATTTCGACAGTTCCGCTAAACACTTCTTTGGCGGGACCAGTCATGATGACATTCCCTTTTTCCGTCCATTCTATTTTCAATCGACCGCCACGAAGGTCAATGTTTACTTTTTTCCCAGCCTTCCCATTCAAAACAGAGGCCACAAGCACAGCACATGCTCCTGTTCCGCATGCTAAAGTTTCTCCCGCTCCGCGTTCCCAAGTTCTTTGGTAGAGGTGGTCAGTTCCGCGTACAGAGACAAATTCAACATTGACTCGTCTCGGAAAAAGTGGGTGGTTCTCGATAAGAGGACCAATTTCGTGAACAGGAAAATGATCGGCATCTTCGACGAAAATCACGCAATGCGGATTTCCCATACTGACAGCCGTAAAGTGATATGTTTTACCCTGAATCTCGATTGTCTGATTGATTACAGGTGCATCCCCTGCCCAATTGATGGGAACCAAACTCGGTTTTAAAATCGGTTCTCCCATATCAACAGAAACCATTGTAACTTTTTGATTTGAATCTGTGGTAAGATCGAGTGTCAGAACCCCTTTTCCGGTTTCGATTTTAGGACGTTTATCCTTTGTTAAGCCATGATCATAAACAAATTTCCCAACGCAACGTATCCCATTCCCACACATTTCGGAGGAACTTCCATCGGAATTGAACATATCCATTTGGAAATCACCCGTGTTGGAGTTACGTATAAAAATGACGCCATCTCCCCCAATACCAAAATTTCGGTCAGAAAGTTTTTGGATTTGTTCCGGAGTGAGACGTATATCCTCTTTTGTCGCATCAATATAGACATAGTCATTGCCAATGCCTTCCATTTTTGTGAATTGAATTTTCATACTATACGCCTCTAGAACTAATCTTTTTTTGCTGATACGAATGGCAAGCAGGATAGAGCCCTTTTTTGGTTTGACCAAGACTCACCGAAAAAACAGGATATAAGCACCCATAAATGAAAAGTTGTATCCTCTGCCAATCAACCGAATCAAAATCCGTTTTTAATGAAAATGGAATCCATATATTAGAATGTAAAAACTGCCATCATATCTACTCCTCTTACGAGCAAGAAGAACATTACGATGGTTATTGGGAAGGTGAAAACCAAACCTATGATTTAGACTGGTGGGACACGGCACACAGGTCCGTTTACAAAGATTTTATTAATACTTATCTCAATTACGAATCAGGCAAATTACTCGATGTCGGTTGTGGGCTCGGCTTTTTCGTGAAAGCAGTGTTAACCTCCAAACCAGACTGGGAAGCAATCGGATATGAAATCTCTACGCAGGCTGTCGCTTTTGCGAACAAAGAGAACCAATTAAAAACTGTCTATTCAGGCCTTGTACAAAATTCAAAATTGCCAGAAAATTCCTTTGATATCATCACATTATGGGATGTTATTGAACACATACCAAAACCTCACTCGTTGTTGACGTATCTTTTTTCGCTTCTAAAACCAGGTGGAATTCTATTTTTACAAACTCCTAATTTTCCTATCCAATTAGCCAAAGCAAAATTAAAAGTAATGCTAAAGGGAATGCAAACCGACGGACATTACCTAGAAGCAAAGGACCATGTAAACAACTACAAAATGATGACCTTGGCAGAGTTAGGAAAACAATGTGGTTTTATAGAACCAAAATATAAGGTACTTATGCCAATTTTATCAGTAGCTGGTTCTAAAAGTAAATTCGCCATTTACTTGAAATTAGGTTATTATTTTGTAACTAAAATGATTTTTTTGTTAACGTTCGGAAAAGTAAATTGGAATAATACTCTGTTTTTGACCCTTAAAAAACCTGGGTGATGGTGGGGTAATATGTTTGTGAACCAAAACCAAACTACATAATTTTTATTTTACATTTTAGTTTCAATCCGTCATTAGATTGTAACTCCTCTGGAATAAAACTTTCCCGTTTGTGATTGAATTCTTTTTCGCAGAAATCAGTCTTCGTAATGAACGTGTTATGAAAAAAATTTCCTCCTTATTCATGTCCCTTGAGTTTTTGTTGGGCTTACAAAGCAAAGATGAGTCACTTTCCGACGTCATCGAAATCATCATTCCTATTAAAAATGGGGAATTGCGTGCGGACTATTATCGTCCGGAAAGAAGATCGAAGGGAACGATTCTTACGATCAACGGACTTGCTCCCCTGGGAAACCGCGATCCAAGGTTTATTTTAGTGAACAAAAGTTTAGTTAAGTTAGGTTATACAGTCATCAGTCCTTATTATGATGAGATTTGTAATTTTAAGATCTCTCTAAGAAATATCGAAGATATAAAAGAATCTATTTTGTATATAAGCGAAAAGCCGATCTTCGCTCCCACGGGAAAAATTTCTTTATTTGCTCCATCGTTTTCTGGTTCCTTGAGTTTAATTGCAGCTTCAGATCCAATTATCTCCGAAAAAATTAACTCCATTTGCACCATAGGTGCTTTTGGAAACGTTGAAACTGTAATCAACAATCTGTTCTCCAAGCAAGAGTTAGATGAATATGGGAGAATGATATTACTGTTAAACTTCCTACCTATTTCTATTGGAAAAAATGAACCTTTGTTTAAGGCACTTTCTTTGGCGATCTTGGATAATTATTATAAAAATAAGGATAATTTATTGGCACCACATTATGCAAAAATGAAAAAATCAGACCAGCTGTTATTTGATAATTTAAAGAATGATGCTTCATTTCGGATGGATCATTGGAAGCAGGTAGTCAAAAAGGGAGGGAAAAATCGTATTCTCTTAACCGCACTTTCCGTAATCAAACATATCGACAGCTTAAAGTTACCAATTTTGCTCGTGCATGGGGCGGGCGATGATGTGGTACCGCCAGGTGAATCCTCTCTGCTTTTTGAAGAATTACTAAAACGGGGAGTAAAAAGTGAACTCTGCATAACTAATTTGATCTCACATGGAGATACAGGATTTTCTTTTAAAACGCTTCTTGAAGTTCCGAAGATCCTATCCGCATTTTCCTTTTTCTTTTCCCATGCCTTAGATAAAAAAATGAAAACGAGTGTAGGTTGAAGACATTAATTAACGTAGATTTGGTTTTGAATTGATAGCAAAGTCGATGGCAGCAATTATATTTTCTGCTGAATAATTTTGAAGGCCTTCCGGTGAATTGATGGGCTCGGGCACTTTTTCCAACCCAAAGATTGACTTCAAATGAATTCCCGATATCCCTGATTGATTTGCACCTTGGATATCGTCTATAAAATTATCACCAATCATAATACATTCCGCATTCTGTTTGTTAGCCTTTTTTAAAGCATACTGAAAATATTGTTTATCTGGTTTTTCGACACCGACTTCTTCAGAAGTAATAAATGGAATGGGTATATCACGGGGAAAAAAAGCCTGAAGTTTTAATAGCTGTGTTCTTAGAGTTTCGTTTGTAAGGATAAGAACCTGATGATCATCTAAAATTGGCTTAAGTATAGAAAAAAGTTTAGCCCATTGCGTGTTCTCATCTCGATCTTTTTTAAGTGAATTCCCAAAATGATAAAAATATCTTTCTTCAAGCCATAAAATTAAATCAATGTCTTCTCCCGTTAGACCGTATTTTTTCCGATCTATCATATTTTTAAAACATAACAATCGTAATCTGTTCGATGAATGAGAAGCTAATTGTAATTTTACAATTTCTCTAGACTCTTGATAACTTTTTAAAAAATCGGTATGCTCACCTAAACCTCTGTTCTTCCAATCTTTTGCCAATTCAGCAATCGCGAAATCATAAGCTGGTTTCGAGGGTAGAAGTGTATTGTCTAAATCTAAGAGAAGAAACATTCCAATTGTAAAAATACTAAACTGAATGTAGTTTGAATACTAAGAATCGATTAAATTGATTGATTTTTATATCTTGGTCGACTAGAATTTTAACCTAAGTATGAGATTTGCCATCCTATTTTTGTTCCTATCTTTAGTTGTAAATGCGCAATCTGTTCCTGATTTTATATCAGTTGAGAAAGCAGAAACCGACCTTCGAACTCATTGGAAACGTAAGTACCATGGTGAAAAAATTCTTTCAGTTGTTTCAGCGGGTGACACAGTCACTCTCGAAAAAGTGGATGCCAAAGGCAAAGTCGTCGAAAGAAAACTGAAAATTCCTTTTTCTGTGCTTACCGAAAAATCAGGCAATCAAAGGGAGTATGAGGCTGGTGCGAACTATTTACAAAAAGGAAAAAAATGGGTTTTCTCCGAAATAGGTATCGGAGAGGTAAAAACGATTGCCAGCGAAGAGGATAAAGCACCTAATAAATCTGAGGTGAAAGAATTAGTCTTAAAGGCATTTCATCAAAAGTATTCTGATTATACTTGGTCAAAGGTATTAATCGATGATGGTACTTTTGGTAAAGGGAACAAAGGTATTTTTTATAGATATGAAGGTGACATCAACCGAACCGATGTGGACGAGAAATCAATTCAATGTAGAGATATAGAATTTATGTTAATAAAAGAGACAAGTGGATCGTGGAAGGTGGAAATCACCTCTCAGGGGAAATGTTACTGATCACTATATGATAAAATTCTCAAGTATACTTTCTTGGTTGTTTTTGATTCTTGGCACCATATTGATTATTTATGGTTATATTACCGAGGGAGACGCGATGTATTCGGTCTCCCTGGGAAAAAATATAAACCTCATTTGGGGCTTTGTTTTGTTCGGAATAGGAATTGCATTTGGAGCCGGTTCACTTTTGCCACAAAAAGATTAAGCTTCTGCTTGGACGGCAGAGAGAATTTCCTTTAAGAGTGGGATCATATTTTCTAATAATTCTGGAAGTTCATATTCTAAAATATCACCCGCATAAACAATATCATTCTTTTCCATGGCTTCTGCCACGTTACCAAGTGCATCATTGAGTGCGTTTGTCACATCTGACAGAGCCTTTTCGCCTGCTTTAAAATCTGCCCAATTGATTTCTGAATGACGAGATTGGATAGAAACCATTGCTGAAATCAATGCATTCAATCTTCCGACTGCATCTGTCATGATTTCCGTTGCCAAATAATCCTTTCCGGACTGAAAGTTTTCATTGATGAGCATAAAATCCTTTATGATTTTATCCTTTTCATCAACAAACTTTTGTATAATGGCGATCAGTTCCGAATCTTCCATTCGGATTACTGCCAATCTAGCGCTTAAATCCATCAAAAATAACTTTAGATCGCGAAGGTCTTCTAAAAATGCATCAATTGCTGTTGTCCCATCTAGATTCTGAGAAATTTCTTTCAGTGAAGATAATATCTCCTCCACGTTTTTTCCTTTTCCCATTGGACGAATAGATGCTAAGTTTAGATGAAGAAGGTTTTTTGTTGAGATGAGCATATTCTCGATCCAAGGAATTCCTTCCTTTAAATCGTTGGATTCTTTTTCTGTAAGAGAATCACGACCCACTAACGTAGAACCGACTTTATCTACGTACATATCTAGTTCGATAAGGCTATCTTCAATGATATCCAATTCTTCTCCAACGAATAAATCCAAACGATGTACTCCTTCGATTGCCATAGTTTCCATCTCAATTCGAGTCAGCTCTGATCCATTTACATGATAAGATCTTAGATATTTACGATTGGATTCTATCCATTTGATTATCTCATCGAATACTTGGCTGAGATAAGTTTCACCATTTAAGGTAGTTTCTAATTTTTGATCATTGATATAAATTTCCATATTACTCCTGATTGCTCCTCATATTGTTCTGAAGGTAATTACCTACTGATTTGTTTTTACCAACACCTTGTTCCATGTATAAAAATCTCTGTTTAAGTTTTGCTTCATAGCTCACAAGATGAGATTCATGTTCTTTGATTTTTTTATTGTTACCGGCTACATTTTCTTCAATCAGTTTGACCCTGCTTGTAATGATTCCAGAGGCATATTGTGTATACGGTTTTAAGGTATCAAGTAGGCGTATCCCGACTCCATCTTCCATCTTTGCATCGTTGTTTGTATCTGATGCGAAAAGTTCTCTTAGTCCATCTGGATTGTCTCCTAATGCAGCAGCTAACTTTTCTTCTTCGATGAGTAAAACTCCATCTTGGATTTTTTCCCAGCTCGATCCTACTGCTCCCGTAGTGATTCCGATATCTGTTAAAACTCGGTAACCACCTTCTTTGGTGACGGGGTAGTAGGAATTCGCTACGGTTTTCATGCTCGCAATCAATCGTAACATCGAATTTTCACCGGCCAAAATTCCAGATTTTACCTTATTGTCCCAAAATTCTTTTGAGATATCCAACTCTTTCGAATTATCAGCTGGTTTGCTATCAGAAACTTTTCCATTTTTTTCGACCGATGTAACCTCTTTCGAAAATTTCATCAATTCATTGTATGCTTGCACCCATTCCTTCACAAGCATCATACCTTTCTGGTGATCGATATTGATTTTTAAGGTTACGGGTTCAGTAGTAACTTTGTGTATATTGAATGATATCCCTTCTAACACGTCAGAGATTGCATCGTTTGACTCTCTAGTGATCTCCACTCCATCAATTTTGAATTTAGCGTCTTTTGCTTCTGACAAAATTTTTAATGGTTCAGCAGTTCCAGGTTTCGGTGGAGATACCAAACTTATTCCCGTTAGCTGGATATCGGACGCCGATGTATTGGTTATGATGATTTTTTTAAGGTTTTTCCCTTCCGCAAAATCTCCGATGAACAACTGATACTTTCCATCTTTGGGTGACAGAGGAAATAATTTTGTTCTCAGATTCCCTTCTTTCTCAAAAACAAAACCTAATTCCCATACGGCAGGAGACTCTCCCGTCGTACTAAATTCTAAATAAGAACGGGCTGGGATATTTGCGAATTCTGAGGTAAAGGAAAATGCCGTATCACTTTTGAAGGTAATGGCAACTTCCGATTTACTCGGTAAATTTCCAGGAAGAGTTGCATTTTTATATTTAGTTTCTTCATAGGCAATAGCAGTTGTTAAATCTAACGTGATTTTAGAAGATACGATTTCGCCGGCTGGTGCGTTTTCACCCACGAGACCTGCTAATTTAAGAATTCCATCTGGATCCGAAAACTGAAGTGAATTGACCTTTCCAGTTTTTACAGCGGTGACTGTAATGAGAGAAGAATCTTTGTCGATTTTGATGATCGTGGGTTGCGCGATAGAACCTGCAGTATTTCGAATTGCATTTGTTAAATCGAGAAGTGTACCACCCGCAAAAGTTACCTTTTCATTTAACTTACCGGAAAAAATGGTAAACACTCCCGCCGGTAATTTAATGTCCGAATCAACTTCCACGCCAGATATCTGATGTTTTGCGGCCAACTCGACTATTTCAATCGGTCTTTCACCTGATTTTGCGGCACGAGATGCTTCTCCCGTGATCACGCCTTCTGTGGAGGAGGAAACAGATTTTGTCGCAAACGGTGCCGTAAAGGAGGTTAGAGCTCTCGTTTTCGTCTGTAAATTGGCAGTTAGATTTTTCACCTCATTCCAAACGGCCACTTGTGCTTTGGCGTACTCGTTTTCGGTTTCCCATCTTTTGATTGGTCTTCTTTCCAGATCGACCAGTTTTTTGACAATATCGTTGGTGTTTTGACCGGTCATGAGACCCGGCATGGTATATGCTGGCATTGAAATTCCCTATAACCCTCATTCCTAATGTCGTCGGTTTTTACTAAAGGATTAGGAATTTACAGAATTTTTCCTTCCCGAATTCTAGAATTATGACTGCTAGCCCTATCGAAAAAATTGAGTTAGGAAACCCAAATATCTTCTTCAACCGTGAACTTTCCTGGATCGACTTCAATTTTCGTGTCCTTGCAGAGGCGCAGGACAAAAATAACCCCCTCTTGGAAAGATTGAAATTTCTTTGTATTACCGAATCGAATTTAGATGAATTTTTTATGGTTCGGGTAGCAGGTCTCATCAACTTAAAAAAGGCTGGTGTCGAAGAAAAGAGCCTCGATGGCAAAAGAACCTCCGAGGTGCTCACCGAATTGTACCAAAAAGTCGCGACCATGGTGTCCGAGCAGTATATCTGTTTAGATGATATCTTAGAAGAACTCAAACAAAATGATATCCTTATCGTCCAGGATCCAAGCGATCTTGCGGGAGACGATATCCAATTCGTAAAAGATTACTATAAAAGAGAAGTTTCTTCGATTCTTACTCCACTAGCAATTGATCCTTCTCATCCGTTTCCTCATATCTTAAATCGCACGCTAAACCTGGGGATCACTCTGTTTTCAGATGACGATAAAAACAAGGTAAAAGAATTATTTGCAATTGTCCAAGTACCGAGTGTATTGCCTAGATTTTTGCAACTGCCCCATAAATCAGATTCCGAACCAAGAAGATATTTTCCATTAGAAGAAATCATTAAACTTCACTTAGGCGATTTATTTTTCGGTATGAATGTAAAACAAATTCATACTTTTAAGATCGTCAGAGATGCGGATATCTCGATCAACGAAGAACAAAATATCGGCGATTTGCTTACCACTATGAAAAACGAATTAAAGAATCGTATGTGGGGAGACGCCATCCGACTTGATGTTCACAGCGGTGCGGGACACATTCGCGATATTTTACGGGACCTTCTAGAACTTGATGACTATCAAGTTATGGAAATACCCACCTTACTCAGCTTAAACGATATGATGTTTTTTCAATCTCTCAAAAAAACTAGCCATCTTAAATTTTCTTATCCAGTTCCTAAGTCAGGATTTGCAGTAAGGAAAGGGGAATCCATATTTTCCGAGATTCGAAAAAACGACCAACTTCTTCATCATCCTTACGAAAGTTTTAAGTCGATTGAAGATATGTTAAAAATTGCGAGTGCCGATCCCAAGGTATTAGCTATTAAAATGACTCTCTATCGGACATCGGGCGATAGTCCCATTATTCAATACTTAGGTGAAGCAGCAGAAAATGGCAAACAAGTAACAGTTCTTGTCGAACTCAAGGCACGTTTTGATGAAGAAAGGAATATCCGTTGGGCAAAAAAATTGGAAGATTCTGGTGTTCATGTCGTATATGGTGTTGTCGGGTTAAAAATCCATTGCAAAATGTTACTTATTGTTAGACGAGAGGATGATAAACTAAATCGATATGTCCACTTAGGCACAGGAAATTACAATTCAACTACTGCTAGATTCTATACCGATCTTAGTCTTTTCACGGCAAACCCCGAAATCACAGAAGACGTCGCCATTCTCTTTAACACGATTACGAGCTCTGGAAAAATGCCAAGGTTATCGCAGATATATGCGGCTCCTACTTTTTTAAAAGAGGAATTCATTCGATTGATAGAACGAGAATCCAAGAATGCTCTGGAGAAAAAAGAAGCTAGAATCATTTTTAAAATGAATTCCCTGGTTGATCCTGATGTGATAATGAAGTTATATGAAGCTTCACAGGCAGGCGTAAAAGTGGATTTGATCATACGAGGGATTTGTTGTTTGAGACCTGGCATTCCTGGTGTTTCGGATAATATCAACGTAAGATCGATTATTGGTCGGTATTTAGAACATTCGCGCATTTATTACTTTAAAAATGCAGGTAAACCAGAAGTTTTTCTAGCGTCAGCAGATTGTATGCCAAGGAATTTTCTCCGCCGAATTGAAGTTATGTTTCCAATCCTGGCAGAAAAACATAAAAAACGAATCAACAAAATATTTGATTTTTTACTAAAGGACAATACCCAATCAAGAATTTTAAACTCTGATGGTAGTTACAGTCGTTTGGCGCCTGACGATGATGATCCAGCCGTAAATTCACAAATTGACCTGGTAGATGTCTAAGAATAGGAAAAGATAATAATGTCTGACAATACAGTTAATGCTCTTATAAATCTAATTGGAACTGAAAAAGTTTTTTCACGGGAAGATGGGAAAATGGATCATAACACTTTTGATTCATTTGGCACGGACCGCACGAAGGTGTATCCACCGAAGTATCAGATTCTCCTTTTTCCATCTAATACCGATGACGTATCAAAAATTGTCAAATATGCATATGAAAACAATATCTCTATTGTTCCATCGGGAGGTCGTACGGGATACGCTGGCGGAGCAGTCGCAACAAACGGTGAAATTGTAATTTCCCTCAGTAAAATGAACCAAGTAATTGATTTTGATCCATTTTTAGGAACCTTACATGTACAAGCTGGTATGATCACTAAAGACTTACACAGTGAAGCAGAAAATAGAGGCTTTTATTTTCCCGTGGATTTTGCAGCAACAGGATCTAGCCATATTGGCGGAAATATCGCGACTAATGCAGGAGGTGTCCGCGTAGTAAGATATGGTTTAATCAGGGAATGGATTCTTGGCCTTACCGTTGTCACAGGCAAGGGTGAAATCATGAAGTTCAATGGAGAAATTTTAAAAAATAACACTGGTTATGATCTAAAACATTTGTTCATTGGATCAGAAGGAACACTTGGTATCATCACGGAAACTGTTGTTAAGCTGACCAAACCACCAAAAGATATTCGAGTAGTTTTTTTGGCAGTTCCTGAATACAAAAATATCTTAGAGATTTTTAAAGAAACACACAACTTTTCATTGCCTTTACTAGCTTTTGAATTTTTGACCGATTATTGTTTACACAAAGTCAAAGAACATCTTGGTGTGGCAGATCCATTCCCAGAACCTAGCAAATATTATGTTCTAATGGAATATGAAATCAATGACGAATCTGATGAAGAAAAGTTATTCTCCATCTTAGAATCCATTACGGAAAAAGAACTCATTACCGATGGCTCCATTGCACAAAACTCTCACCAAAATCATACCTTCTGGAAATATAGGGAAGGCATCTCCGAGTCGCTTTCTTTAGCTCATACCGTTCATAAAAATGATATATCTCTTCCACTTCGAAATATGGAGGCATTTTTAATAGAGATGCAATCTTTGCTCGATACTAAATATTCAGGTTTTGAAATAGCCTTGTTTGGACACATCGGTGACGGAAATCTACATTTAAATATTGTAAAACCGAAAGACATCACAAATGAAGTTTTTTTCCAGCAGTGTAAAAGCGTTGACCCGGAAATGTTTTTATTGATCCAAAAACACAAAGGTTCTATATCCGCCGAACATGGCATAGGGCTTCTAAAAAAGGATTATCTTAACTTTTCAAGAAGTGAAGAAGAAATAGCAGCTATGAAGTCAATAAAACTCGTATTTGATCCAAAAAATATTATGAATCCTGGAAAAGTTTTACGTTAGGTGAAACGATATGGTCGCTAAAAAAAAATCAAAATCTCGCGGCGCTAGTAAATCAGAAAAACATAAATTAGAACTTCGTTATTTACGACCTTCTGACTACGAAGACGTTCGTCTGATCATGGACACCGTATTTTCCAACCAATTTGATGGTGCATGGACCAAGGAAGAATTCGAAAGACAAATTTCAATGTTCCCGGAAGGACAGATTGCGATCGAAGACAAGGGGAAGGTGATCGCTGGTGCAATTTCGATGATTGTAAATTACAGTGACCATGGAGATAATCATAAATACGATACCATCACGGGCGGCGGCGGACTACCGAATCACAACCCAGAAGGCGATACGTTATACGGAGTCGATGTATTTGTAAACCCGAAATACCAAGGCTTAAGATTAGGCAGAAGACTCTACGACGCACGTAAGGAAGTATGCGAAAAACTGAACTTACGTCGGATCATTGTGGGAGGTTGGTTACCTGGTTATAAAAATTATGAGGGTGAAATGTCACCTCAAGTTTATGTGAACCTCGTAAAACAAAAGGAACTATTTGATCCAGTTTTATCCTTTCAACTTGCTAATGATTTTCACGTCAGGCGAATAGTAACAAATTATTTTCCAGCTAACAAGGGATATAGTTCGTATGCATGCCTTTTGGAATGGCTGAACATCTATTACCAAGAAAAAGAACGTCTTATTGGAGGGAAAAAAACTGTTATCCGAATCGGAGCTGTTCAATGGCAGATGCGATCTGTAAAGTCATTTGAGGAACTTCGTGATCAAGTAGAGTTTTTTGTCGATACAGTCGCCAGTTACAATGCAGACTTTGTTTTATTTCCTGAATTTTTTTATGCACCACTTCTTACTCAATTTAACAAAATGAATGCTTCGAGTGCGGTGCGTGCGTTAGCTGACTATACGGAACAAATGCGAGACGAAATGGTAAAACTGGCTGTTTCGTATAACATCAATATCATCACAGGTTCCATGTTCGAATACCAAGACCAACAATTGAGAAACGTATCCTTCCTGTGCAGGCGAGACGGAACTCACGACGTCCAGTATAAATTGCACGCGACTCCCGACGAACGATCTTATTGGGGAGTCATCGGTGGTGATACTTTACGTGTCTTCGAGACGGATGCGGGTAGAATCGGTATCTTGATTTGTTACGATGTGGAGTTTCCGGAACTTGCGCGGATTTTAGGGGAACGAGGGATCGATATCTTGTTTGTACCGTATTATACGGACACAAAGAACGGATATCTGAGAGTGCGAAAATGTGCGGAAGCTCGTGCCATCGAAAATGAAATCTACGTGGTCATGACGGGATCTGTTGGAAATCTTCCAAATATTGAAAATATGGACATTCAATACTCTCAGTCAGCTGTTTTTACACCTTCTGACTTTTCGTTTCCGCACGACGGAATTGCCGCTGAGGCCACTCCCAACACAGAAATGACCTTGATCGCCGATTTGGACCTAGACCTTTTGAAAGAGGTCCGTAAAAAGGGCTCTGTTCGAAATATGATCGATCGTAGGCTCGATCTCTTCCGAATTGAATGGTTGGGCAAAATTTTATAGAGATTTTACCTAATTTTTAGCAATCCATAAAGAAAATGCTAGTTTTTAATCCAAACAGTGCTATATTTGTACGCATGGCACTGTCTATCATACGAGGATTTGGGATTTCCCTACTTTCACTATGCTTGGGCTTTGCTTTTTTATCCAATGACAATTTGATTGTCCGACTGAAATCCTCTCCGAACAAGCGAGTTGGGTCGAACCGGGCGCAACTCACAGAACTTACTCCTTCACTTTACGGTTCTGTGGACCAAGAAGAGTCGAAAGAAAAAGAACTTTCGGATGATATTGTTTTTCACGCGTCCGTCCTCTATCGACAAGTGAACCTTCGTTCGTATCTTTCTACGTCCATTGAGCTAAAAAACCGCACATTTATCCTCCAAGACCTATATTTAAGTCTTCCACCCCCAGTATAACTCCTCTCTTTCCTTAACCTGTGTTCTATTCCCTTGGTTTAGAACACAGGAAGTTTTTATCCTTACCATTTCCGTACGTTGTTTATTTCTCATTTGCCAATCTCTTTGACCGTCCTTGTTCTAATGACCAAGGGCGGTCCCCTTTTTGGATTTTTTCGTCTACCTGCGATCTAAAATCCCTCCTTCCTTTCTTTTCTGGATTGATTCCAGATAAGTCTATCTGAGGATGGATAGAGATGTTCTCTTCTTGGTTCAAAAATAGCCTCATCGCCTTGGTTCTTCTGGCAATCGCTGTTCCAACTGAAGAAAATAGCTTCTTTTCGGCCGATTTTTTTAAAGTTGCGAATCAAAAATTTCATTTTTCCATTCCCCAAAAACACAACACGACTGACTCACTCAGTGAACCCGAAATCTCTAGTGTCGATGAATCAGCAACTTTTGTAAGAAGCCGTTGTGATTTTTTAGATCTTGTCATTGGCTCTGACTATAGTGAAACATTTGTTAGGTCTTTTTCATTTACGAAAAGCCATTCAGGCAGAGATGACATTCATCATTTCCTCTTATCTGATTTTCTCTTAAGTCTTCCTCCTCCTATCGTTTGATAAGCTTTCGAACAACCTCTTTTCAGATTCGCGTCTGACATTTCCCATTTTAAACAGGGCTTGTTCTATTGTAGTCTGATGGGGAATCATCATGAGGAGGATATGATGTACTGTTATTTAATGATCCGACGAACCAAAGGCCAAACATGAAGTTGATCTCTTTATTCTTACTGTTTTCTTTATTGATGACGATCCATCTTTTTGGACAAAATGATTCGGAAGAACGAGCACAAGAATCCCTGGAGAGGCAACTCACAGATGATGATCCGACTGCCTTGGGTTCGGAATTGTATCCAAGAGATAAAAGAGTGGATGTGAAGTTGGATATCCAAACGGCAGAGGAGTTGCTTTGGAAAAACAATCTACTTTTGATTGCCGCAAAATTTCAAGTGGATGCAAAAAAAGCAGGCATCTTACAAGCAGGACTTTACGCGAATCCAAATATATTTATTGATCAAAGCATTTTTGCAGAACCCACACAGAGATATTTTGACACCACTCGTTCAGGCCAATCTGTCGTACAAATCCAACAAGTTTTTTTACTCGGTGGGAAAATTGACAAAAGAGTGCGAGTCGCAGAATTCAATGCAAAGATCAGTGAACAAGAGTTTTATGATCTAGCGCGTGCTCTTTTAACAAAACTTCGACGAACGTACTACAGCATTTACTTTTATAGGAAAGCATTAAATTTTTATGATAAAAGTATCGCATCCATCGAAAAGACAGTAGAATCCTCCGAGCTAGCTTATAAGAGAAGAGCTATTTTACAAGCAGAGTTATTAAGGTTAAGAGCATTGCTCTTTTTCTTAAAAAAAGAAAGGGAAGATTTGGGTGTCAAAGTCTATGAAAGAGAGTCAGAACTCAAAATTTTGCTCAACGATGATAAGTATCGTGCTGCCAATGTGGCGATATTTCCTCAAGTGGAAGAACCTTCCTTGGATCAAATCAATCCAAATTCTACAAAACTAGAAGACCTCGTAGACAAAGCACGGGAAAATCGACCTGATCTAAAGGTTGCATTACAGAGTTTGAAATATGAAGAAGCAAACCTTGAATTACAACATGCAAATGCAATTCCAGATTTAGCCATCGGACCTACTTACAACAGAGGTGGTACTGCATTTCAGAATTATTGGGGCGTTACTGCCCAATTGAATGTTCCCCTTTTTGATCGTAACCAAGGGAATATCCTTGCCGCAGAAAAAGCGATTTTAGTCAGAAAACAAGAATTAAAAAATCGGATCCTCGAAGTTGAAAATGAGGTTGCGATCTCGTATCAGTCTGCTCGTATCAAGGACGCTCTGTATCGCCGTTTTATCAATACATATCTCAAAGATTATGCGAATCTCTCCTTAGACATGATTATGAGTTATGAACGTAAGTATATTACGATACTTGAATTTGCAGACTTTTTTGAAACGTATCGTTCGAGTGTTGTCGAAATGTTAAAACTACAAACAGATCGTATGGAAGCGATTGAAAACGTAAACTATTCAGTAGGGCTTGGTATTTTTTTACCAAAACCGAGCAGAAATAAAACGGAGACAAATTCTCCATAATTGAGGTAATACTATGAAAAATCCATTCCAATCCCTAGACAGAAAAACCTTGCTAATGCTAGCTGGTGGTGGTTTAACGATCCTTGTTGCGATCTACATTGTTTCCTCGAGATCTCACAAAAAAACCATCAATCATCCAGAAAAAGCCATTGCACACGACAACGGATTACGGATCGAATTTAAGCCTAAAAGTCCCGGACTAGAGATCGTAAAATCAACGGTTATTGGAGGTGGAGGCGAATTTGTGAGTTTAGAAGCACCTGCTCGTATCATTGCTTCTGCTTCGCCTTCGGTCAGCAATGGCAGCCGGATCATTCTGTTTGAATCTTCTGAATTAAATGACCTATATGTAGGTTATGTTCACTCAAAAAATAAAGTTTATAGATCACGAAAGAACCTGAATCGAATTGAGGACATGTACAAACACAGGGTTGCTACAGAAAAAGATTTAGTCGAAGCAGAGACAGAACTCGGAAATGATTCTGCAGAACTTGCAGAGTTCGAAGGTAAACTTCGTGCACAAGGATTGAATCCCAATGAACTGGCATCAGGTGGCAATAATAAATCATGGATCATTTCCGATGTTCCCGAATCTCAAATCAGCAGTTTAAATAAAGGTAAAAAAGTAAAACTAGAATTTGCCTCATTCCCAGAAGAAGAATTTGTAGGCGTGGCAGAAGCGATCGGAGATAACGTGGATCCTCTTACACGAACTGCAAAAATGCGAATAGCAGTCGTTAACGTAGGCTACAAATTAAAACCTGGGATGTTTGGAACGGTTCGATTCCCTGAGGAAACAGAGGGAAACACGGTTGTATTGCCTTACAATGCCATCGTTACTGTTGAAGGCAAAAATTATGTATTTGTGGAAGAGTATCCACTGAATTTTAAAAGAAGAGAAGTCGTACTTGGTGTTTCAACAAAAGAAAGAGTCAACGTCATCGAAGGGCTAAAGTCTGGCGAAAAAGTTGTCATCCAAGGATCAATTCTACTGAAGGGACTCAGCTTTGGGTTTTGATATGAAAGAAATCGTTTTTAGTTTATTACTGATTCTTATTTTTACTTCCAAAATCTCTTCGGAGTCTCCTTATCCGAAAGATAAGGAGGACAAAGAAATCAAACCAGAATGGGACTGGACACCGGGATCAGATAAAAAATCAAAGATCGGCAATGAATCGACAGAAGAAAAAATCTCGGCCGATACTTTGAAAGAAAAAAAGTTACCAAAATCGACTGATTTTTTTGTCTACGGTGCTTCCATCGGCTCACCTGCAAGTATCAATTTTAATGCTGGATATTATTTTAAGGATTTCGTAATACGAGGATCAGGTGGGAGGTGGAACCCTCACTGGTATGGTGGACAATTAGATGTTGGCTATACATTCTGGAAAACTCCAGTGATTACTCATAGCGTGTCTCTTGTTGCGGGAACATTTGGAGTCGACCCTTTTAATGCAGAAGTCGGGAGAGGAGGTCAGACATCTTATCCGACAGGACTAGATGTCCCTGGCTATCAAAATAGACGGCCTACATTTGAAGATCAAATCATCAGATCTTATATTACTTCTGTAGATCCTAATTTAGCACTTCTTCTAGAATATGAAAGCCGAGATCGCCAAAAAGTTTATTTGAAACAACAGTATTTAGGACTCACTTACGATATACTTCTCGGCAATTTTTTCATGCAGTTAGGTGGTGGAATTGGGCAAGGTGATTATAAAAATCCTCAGTTGATTTTGCAAATGGGATATCTATTTGATACGAGGTCTAACCAATGATCAAAGATTTTATTGAAAAAGCACTTCAATTCAAAATTTATACTCTTTCAGCAGCCATCGTTTCTGTACTATTTGGAATCTGGGCTTGGATAGACATTCGAAAAGAAGCATATTCAGATATTGCAGATACTCAAGTTCGACTCATTGCTAAGTTTCCAGGCAAAGCAGCTGTTGAGGTAGAAGAACGTGTCACATTACCAATCGAACGTGTATTAAACGCTATCCCCAAGGTGTCCGTGCGAAGGTCTCGGACCATCAATGGTCTCGTCGTATTCCAGTTTGTATTTGAAGACGGAACAGATGACTATTTTGCGAGAATGAGGCTAATGGAGCGCGTGGCCGACGCAGATTTGCCAGAAGATGTCCATCCTGCTCTTGGTCCCATGAGCTCACCTGTGGGTGAAATCTATCGTTATGTGATCGAGTCAAGCGGCAATCACACTCCTATGGAACTTAGAACTATCCAAGATTGGATTGTTATGCCAAAAATGCTGCAAATACCTGGAATTGCCGACGTAGTAACCTTTGGTGGATTACCAAAACAGTACCATGTTGTGACTTCACCGGATAAGTTGATTCGATATAAATTGACCATCAGAGACGTCATTACGGCGATCCAAGAAAACAATCTAAATACTGGTGGAAACTTACTTCTGCAAGGTGAACAAGGGTTCCCGATTCGTTCCCTCGGAGCCATTCGGGATCCGAAACACATTGAAGATATTGTCGTAAAAACTGTCAACGGTGTGCCTGTTTTTATTAGAGATTTAGGTACAGTAGAAATTTCTCATCCGATTCCAAGTGGTGTTCTCGGTTATACGGTCCAAAATGATATTGACGGGTTGATCGACGTTGACTCCTCCGTTCAAGGTCTAGTAGCAATGCGAAGGTGGGGTGATCCCAATGAAATGGGAGAGCGCATTCGCCAAAAGGTAAAAGAAATCAATGACAATTATTTACCTGACGGAGTGCAATTAAGAAACACATACGATCGAACAGATCTCGTCAATTATACCCTTCGAACAATTGGCAAAACCTTAATTGAAGGCATTGTTGTCGTTAGTTTGGTTTTAATATTTTTTATCGGCAGTGTTCGTGCTTCCTTCGTTGTTGTCGCCACAATTCCTTTTGCGATGTTGTTTGCGTTTTTACTGATGAACTTAACAGGTATACCTGCCAGTTTACTCTCATTAGGTGCTATCGATTTTGGAATTATTGTAGATGGTGCTGTGATCATGGTAGAAAATATCATGAGACGTTATCGTGATGCCACACCGGCCGAAAAACAAAAAGGCATCCTGATCTTTACGAGGGATGCATCGGCGGAAGTCGGAACGGAGATATTATTCTCTATTCTAATCATCATCCTTGCCTATCTTCCAATTTTTTCATTTGAAAGAATTGAAGGCCGTTTGTTTAAGCCGATGGCATTTACGATCTCCTTTGCTATATTAGGTGCGCTTATTTTTGCGATGACGGTAATTCCTGTCATCATGTCGATCATTTATAGAAAGTATTTTGAATCTGCAAATCCCGGCCCTATTGAATGGCACAATCCTTTTTACCATTGGTTAGAACGGAAGTACGAAGTTTTAATAAAGTATATAGTCGAGCGTTCACGTAAGATTGTAAAAACAACTTTTAGTATTGTGGCTGTCCTTCTTGCCATTGGAATGTACTCCCTTGGAACTGAATTTTTACCTGAGATGGATGAAGGTGGATTCAACATACGAATATTCTTCCCAGTAGGGATATCCTTGCCTGAAGCTCGGAAGTTTATGCCAAAGATTAGGCAGACGATTTATAAAAACGAGCAAGTCTCCGTTGTTATCTCTCAGTTGGGGAGAAACGATGATGGAACAGACCCACTTCCACCAAACAGACTTGAGGTGCTGATTGGGTTAAAAGACTATGACCAATGGAAAGAAAAAATATCTAAGACTGAATTATTGATACGCATGCGAAATGATCTAGAAGCCACATTACCTGGCGCAAGGATCAGTTTTTCTCAACCAATTATGGACAATTTATCGGAAGCCATTATGGGTACGATTGCCGATTTGGCAGTGTTTGTATCGGGGAATGATTTAAAGGTAATGAGAGATATTGGTACCCAAATTTTAGATATTGTCAAGGATATGAAAGGTGCAAGCGAATACGGAATCGAACAAGAGAACCAAAGCCCGCAACTAACGATAAAAATCGACCGGGAAGCAGCTGCTAGATTTGGTATCAATGTGATCGATATCCAACAGATGATAGAAGCTGCCATCGGAATGCAGAGAGTGAGTACCTTATATGAGGGACCTTCTGATATTCCCCCTAAAACACCTGCTAGATTTGGAATTGTAGTGAGATTCTCAAAGGATTATAGAGCTTCCAAACAAGCTATCGAGAATATGCCTATCATTTCACCCAAAGGGGAAAGGATTCCGCTTTCTCAATTAGCAGAAATAGCTTTGGTAGATGGACCCACGATGATCTTCAGACAAGAGGGTCGAAGAGTTGTAACTGTAAGAACAAACGTTCGAGGCCGAGACCAAGGGGGATTTGTCGCCGAATTACAAAAGAAGGTCAAACAAAAGATCAAACTTCCAGAAGGTTATGAGATTCGTTTTGGCGGACAGTATGAGAACCTCGCAAGAGTCGGTAAAAAATTAGCGATCGTTATACCGATCACTATTCTGATCATTTTTGGCGTATTGTACATGTTATACCGAAATTTAAAATATGTATATGTTGCATTAGCTTGCATTCCTCTTTCGCTGATCGGTGGAATCTACGCATTATTGTTTCGAGGTTATTATTTTAACGTGTCAGGCGGAGTTGGATTTATTTCGCTTTTCGGGATTGCCACTATGTCAGGAGTTCTTTTTGTCTCAAGGACAAATCATCTATTGATTGATGAGCCAAATATTTCTACTAAAGATGCAGTGAGTAAGGCGGCGGTGATCCAATTGCGACCTATGTTAATGACAATGTTACTCGCACTTCTAGGTTTGATACCAGCTACACTCGGTACAGGTGTCGGATCCGATATCCAAAGACCACTCGCTACCGTGATCGTAGGCGGTCTTTTTTCAGCGATGTTACTTGTACTTACCATCCTCCCTTCTCTCTATTTGATGGTTGTGGGAGAGAGAAAAGATACATCCTTAAATCAATATGCATCCTCTAAAGAGTCTTCTTCTAATTTCTCTTCGAATCGTAGTGATGATTTCGATGAATTGGAAAGTTCTTCTCTTGCAGAGACAGCACGTTCAAAATCAAAGCAGAAGGCAAAACGTAAAAACAAAAAGCAAGATCGTTAGCCTTTTATCTCCTAAAGCTGTCTGAGGTTAAAATTTATTTCTATATTAACATCGAAAATGCGACGATAAAAAAATCTTCCTTTTTCGATGTTAGTGCATTTCTATATTCAAAGACTGCATCTGCCGATCTGCGATACACATACTCAAATCGAAGTAGGCCAGGATCAAACGATAACACATCAAATGTTGTCGTATATCCATTTGTCATAAATCCATTTCGAGTCCCAGTACTTGCCACTACTTGCAGCGGATCATACATTCGTTCGACTCTAAAACTCAAGCGGTAGTCTGGTGAAAGTTTGAAACTAATCCAAAATGTGCCGTGATACCATTGTCTGTAGGCTGATGCCGCTGTATCTCGATACGGGGAGGTGAATACTGAGGAATAGTATTCCTGTAACCAGGGTTGGTAAACAAGACTCTGTTTCGCTTTTTGGGCTCCCACATCAAATTGTCCAGACAATGACAACCAATCTAATGGATTCCAATCTAAGATTGTATTGTTGTAAAGGCGCAATTGTCTGCGTTCATTGTCTGGTGCGTCGTTACCAGCATATTGATTGAGTGTAAGTGTTAAATGTGGTGAAAAAATATATTTGATTTGGCTACCAAATGACTTATCTCTGTTATTGTCAGTAATGATCTGCCAACCATTCAAGATTTGTAATTGTATGCTCAATTTGTCAGAGAACTCATGCGATAGTTTGACACCCGTAGAATAGTACGGCACATAATCTAGTGCAAACGCTCTAGTATAGTTCCAATTCACATGCGAAATCCAAGACTCACGGCCTATATTCCCAAAAAAGATACCTCCGTCTATCCAGGTAGATTTTAAGATGCGAAAGCCTACATGTGCCTCCTGCAGATTGCGAACGGAATTTTGGTTGGAACCCACATCCTTGCTAACCTCACCCGCATAATTTGTATTTACCGATGTGCCCCATTGCAAAGCTAGGCGGCCTCGGTATTTTTCCTCGTCTACTTTCGCATCAATATGTGCCAAGTTGATGTTGAACTCATTGTTTCGAACACCTTGGGTCGTGAATTTTCTCTCCGTAGATTTAGGTAAGTTGTTATTATTTAGGTAATAAGCATCAACGAACGCACCTAGTTTGAATGACTTTGGAAGAATCGGATCTGGCGGACTATCTTTGGGTTTTAAGTCTTTTGATTCAGCGGGAGTCACTTTCTGATCGGACTGTGCCGTTACTGGCATGCCGACTAGGATGGTGATAAACAACGAAAAAACTACTAATTCTCTGAACATTACGCATATAATTTAAACATAATGCTCAAAGAAAAGCAAGTTAGCGGAGATTAAGATCCTTTCATTCGCATTAAGAAGAAATTAATTTGATTCCTTCTTTTTTAGAAGAGTTCTAATTTCTTCGGGAAAATTCTTAAATTCTTCGGGCACAGTTATCAACTTTTTACGATATTTTTTTTTGTATTCTTTCTTAAACTTCGTATGACAAGACTTACACGAATCCTCCGGTTTTCCAATCGCTACCTTTGTATCAATGATCTCTTTCCAATCTGCTTGTTGGTCTTCGGGAGCCATTGCCGGAACTTTTTCTAGAATTCTATTCAGGTAATCTGCATTTCCCTTTTTGTCGTATAACTTGGTGGCTGGTTTCGTATAATCTTCCATAAAATCATGTAAAGTCATCTCCGCCTGATACCCTTTTGATTTTTTCTCCGCAAAAAGAAAAAACGAGCAACAGAAAGTTAGAACGAGAATACTAATAAGAAACAATTTGTTCATAAGTTTTGCCTTTATTCAATTTCAGAACATTTAAGGCGAAATCTTTAGATTCTGCAAGTCAGATTTTCGGATCAATTTATCTGATATGGTGAGGTTTCCGAGACCTTTTAAGTTTATTTTGTCTGAATATTCATCAGAAAAATTTCCCAGTTTTTCGGAAAACTCTTCTGAAAATCCGGCCAGTTTTCGCGACTCAGGAAAATAAAAATATCCCTTTGCCCTTCTAGGAGTGAATGGATATTCAAGTAACGAAAGGTAGTTTTCCCAATTCAATTGACTGAAGGATGAATTATTTTTCAAAATTTTCAAACCTCGTTTTACATGTTTGACCTCATCCTCAAAAATTTGATTCATAAGTTCAGCGCTCTTATAATCTCCAAAATGTAAAAATGTTTGGGTGTAAATTTGGGAAAAATCTAAATTGGCTCCTTCGAAGGAAATCGACATAATCGCAGTAAACGTTTCTATGGAATGCATCTTCGGTATTTGTTTCCAAAATAAATAATTTACGGGAATTTCTCCGAATTCAATTCCGAATTCTTGCATCCTATTCAGATACAGTTTTAAGTGCCTCTGTTCTTCTTCGATTGTTTTTAGCAATCCAAGTTTGGTTGGATATGATATCTCCGGAAAAGCTAACAAAGCAAAGGCGAAGAGTTCAATTGCCATCAATTCATGATTAGCAAAATGATGTAATGTCAATCCTTTCGCAGATGTCTGATTTAAATGTTCAAGACGAGGAATTTTTGTTTTTCTTTCAGAGAATTGTAAGGAGGAAGGTCGACATGGTTTTTCAATTCTAATCGGTTTTAAATTATATTCGTCCTCCCAGTTTTTTGAAGGAGTTAATAATTTGTCAGCTAAGTTATCCGAAAGTAACAAATGTTTTGCGTATTGTGAAATTTTCATATTTAATGATAGAAAAAATCTGCTAGGAATAGAATCTTGCTTACAAATTCCGAGGGAAGTCTTTTTTGAAAGTTGAAAAATCTAATTTTTATAACAAAGTTTACGACCTCGTGAAAAAAATTCCCAAGGGTAAAGTGACTAGTTATGGATCGATTGCTCTAATGTTAGATCATCCTCGAGCAGCAAGGGCTGTTGGCTACGCTCTCAATTCATTAAAAAAAGATCCTATTTCACAAAAAATTCCCTGGCAGAGAGTAATCAATGCAAAGGGCCAAATTTCATTTAAGGGAGATACTACCAGAGCCGTTTTACAAAAACAACTTCTCATAAAAGAGGGAATAATTTTTGACGAAAGAGATTCAGTTGACTTTTCTAAATATGGCTGGTTCAAATCGTAATTGATGAAAAACTACCCGATTACTCTAACAATCGCAGGCTCTGATTCTGGAGGTGGCGCAGGAATCCAAGCTGATCTTAAAACGTTCTCTGCTCTTTCTACCTTTGGTACTACCGTCCTCACTTGCCTAACTGCCCAAAATCCTGACGGAGTTTCGGCGATCCATGAACTACCGCCCGATTTCATTAAACAGCAATTAAATGCCGTATTAAACTTTTTTCCAGTTCATGCCTGTAAAACAGGCATGTTATTTTCAGAGAAAATCATCTCGACAGTCAGCGAACTTTTGTTTGACCAGAAACAAATGAAAATTGTCGTTGATCCCGTCATGATTGCAACCAGTGGCGCAAAACTTTTGCAAGACGATGCTATTTTAGCTATGAAAACAAAACTGATCCCTTTGGCCTCAGTTTTGACACCTAATTTGGATGAGGCTTCGTTTCTCCTCGAAAGAAAAATCGCAGACTACGATGACTTAGAAGAGGGAGCAAAAGATTTATTTCAAAGGTTTAGAGTTCCCATTCTTTTAAAAGGTGGCCATTTACCTCATGCGACTGAAGCAATAGACATTTTATTTGATGGAAAATCCAGTTATGTTTATAAGAAGAAATTCATTAAAACTGCCAATACTCATGGTACAGGTTGTACATACTCCTCAGCGATCGCCGCTTTTTTGGCAAAAGGATTAAGTCTTCCCGAAGCGGTTGGTAGCGCCAAAGAATTCATTCAAAATGCAATTGAAGATTCAATACAAACAGGAAAAATTTCGCATTTAAATCATTTCCCCGATCCTACATGAGTTTTTTCTAATATTCGATATTTAGCTCTTTGATTTTTTTATCTAAAGTATTTCGATTGATGCCAAGATATTTAGCGACCCGTGTTTTGGTGTAACGAAATTTTTTCATTGCATACTGAATCAATCGCGATTCTACTTCGTTGACTACAATTTCCATTGCCTTGCCGTCTAAATTATCGAGTTGTCCAGGTGTTAGTTTACCAGAAGTTAAATCCAAGGATTCCGCGTGATTTGGCGTCTCTACCGGAGAGATATTGGCAATTTCAGTCGGATGTTCTTCCACATTTGATACTAGATCAGAAAAATCATCTTCGGATAGGAGTTCTTCTTGTGACAATACAACCGCTCTTTCAATTACGTTTTCCAACTCTCGAACATTTCCTGGCCATCGATATTTCAACAGAAGTCGGCTAGCCTCTCTAGATACACCTTTAATATTTTTATTATTTTCTTTAGAGTATTTCTCTAAAAAGTGACTAATCAAAAGCGGAATATCTTCAGTCCTTTCACGTAACGCAGGTGTGTTGATCTTTACTACATTTAATCTATAAAACAAATCCGCTCTAAACTTTTTCTCAGCAACTAACTGTTCTAATTCGGCATTTGTTGCTGCAATGATTCGTACATCGACTTTTTTTGCTTTCGTAGATCCTACTGCTTCAATTTCTCGCTCTTGCAAAACTCTCAATAGCTTTGATTGTAGATTTAAATCCATCTCTCCGATTTCATCTAAAAAGATCGATCCAGTATCAGCTAACTCAAATTTTCCTTTTTTATCGCTAACTGCCCCTGTAAAGGAGCCCTTCTTATGGCCAAAAAGCTCGCTCTCTAATAAATTTTCAGGAATAGCGGCACAATTGATTTTAATGAATGGATTTTCTGAACGTGTGCTATTATAATGAATCGCATTGGCTATCATTTCTTTACCAGTTCCAGATTCGCCAGTAATCAAAACAGAGGCTCGAGAATCAGCGACTAACTGGATTTTTTCGAACATTTTCTCCATTGCAGTAGCTTTGCCTATCAAGGAACCGAATTTATACTTATTCTTTAATTCTCTTTTTAACTGTATATTTTCTCGCGAAATTTCCTTTTTAGCTTCTTCGACTAAATTTTGTATTTTAATGGACTGAGAAGTGATTGAGGCAACAACCTGTAAAAAATCTAAATATGACTTTAAATCTGTATGTTTTGTCTGAACTATAAACGCATTCACAACTCCTAAGATAGTCTGTTCACTGAGTATAGGAGCACATAACAAGCTTACATTATGAGGATCATGTTTAAAGTGTGATAGATGACCTACTCGATTTAAAAAATCTGGATGATTCGCCACTGATTCTATAATCATGGGTTCACCAGTTTCAAATACTCTACCTGTTATACCCTCGCCTGGCTGGTACGTACCTTTTTCCACTTCTTCTGGAGATAAACCTGAAGCGGCAACAATCTTAAGTAATGCTTCTTCTTTATTATAAAGTACGATACTACCTTTTTCTAATCGTAAAGACTTATCGATAGTAACCATGATGCCTTCGAATATTTCATTTAAGTCCAATGTCGTAGTGACAACCTTTGAAATCTCAATGAGAGTAGCTTGGATTTTAGTTTTTTGCTCTAAATTTCGAATCGTCTGTAAATTTTTAAATACCTGTCCGGCTTGATTGGCAAGAACACTTACGATCTCTAGCATTTCCGCCGTAAACGCATTCAATCGATTTGAATCTAAGGAAATGATACCAATGATTCCATCTTCGACGATCATGGGAGCGACTAACTCTGATTTGATATCCTCCTTAACCTGGATGTAGTCAGGATCCTTTGAAACGTCATTGATAAGCTTCGCTTTCCCAGTTGACGCGGCCATTCCCGTGATCCCTTGGCCTATTTTCAACTTAGTCTCTCGCAGCACTTGTTGGTTCATAGCTCTCGAAGTGACCACGTCCAATACTCCAGATTTTTCATCTATGAGCATAAGGGACCCTGATTCCACACCACAGATATGGATGCAGCGATCTAAAATTAATTCCAGTAAACCATCCGGGTCCTGAGTGGAATTCATGGCCGTAGCAACGTCATGGATCGATTGGATCGGATTTATTTTTTTAGTACTCATATCATTTGCTCTTTTCGTCTACGCTCTGCACAATAGTATAACACAATACCGAGTCCAAATTCAAATCATTTTGTCGTACATTTAAGCAATATTTCTCAAATATATACATTTAGACCGTGTTTTTTCCTTTTGTGAGAAAAAACCGACATTTGCTTATACTTTAAGCACAAATTGTACCAAGTACCAGAACATCCCAGAAAATACTTGTAGAATGGAGAAATTTGAAATCTCATATCCACTAAGTCCCAATGAAGAATACGAACCCTGTGGAAGAGACATTTTGTTTACTCTGTCAAGAGCCACAGTTACCAGAGGGTATCACCAACCAGGGAAGATTCTATTGTCGCACCTGTGATAAAGAGTGGATTCTAGAAAAACGAAAAATTCCACGAGCAGCAAAAACCGTCCTCAGCTCTGAAGAAAAAACTGAGTTCCTTCTGGACTGTCTATCTTTGTTTAACTCTTCGATGGGTTTAGAGGATTTATTATACCGCTTTACAGAATTAATACGGGATAGACTAAAAAGGGAAAAACTTGCAGTGTTTATCGCCAATCTTGAATTAGGTGATATTAGACTTGCGTATTACTCTGCAAAACAAAAAAGTTTGCAAAGAGCCATCAAAAGGATTCATATAGACTATGATTTAAGTTTCGGTGTTCTCGTTGAAAGTATGGCGAAACGTGAGACAAAGTTTTATGCACTTTCCGACCAAACTCATCCTTTTTATAAATTTTATAGTGAATTGACTGGAACCAAAGCACAATTAGTGATCCCAATTTTATATGCAAATACCGCAGTAGGTATGTTAGCCGTTGACTATGAAGATGACGATATTACCCAACACATTGAAGATCAAGACATTCTCCAATTGGTAGTTGGCCAATTTGCCGTTTCACTTAGAAATTCACTTCTCTATTCAAAATCACAAAATCAATCAAAAAATTTTCAAAGCCTACATACTGCTGCTTTAACACTCAGCAAACTATATTTGGACAATCATCACGAAATGATCAGGATGATTTTACTTACACTTTCCGGCATTGTCGAATCAAATGTAGCTTGTTTGATAGAAAAACCTAAGACTACGATGACTGTTAAAGTTTTTAAGCTCCAGCGTGATCTCGATAATTTTCAAATCGATACTGAAACGAGTATGATCAATGTCGCTAGTTTATTTCATCTTTTACACGCCAAAGAAACCATCACCATTGATCCAAAAGAATATCCGTTATTCAATACATTAGGTGTCATTGGCAAGGAAATAGTAATCTTACCAGTAACTTTAGAGAATGGTACAGATTGTATCTTTGTTTTGGCCAAACCAGACTCTCGTTTTCCTCAGGATGAAATTGAGGCCTTAAATGCCTTTGTTTCATTGGCTCGAATTACTATGGAAAATGCTACTTTATATGAAAACCTTTCTAAAAAAGAGAGATTAGAAAAAGAAATAGAAATCGCAAAAGAAATTCAATCTACACTTCTTCCTCGAAAAATTCCGGAAACAGAGTATATTTCCTTTGGTGGATTTATGATGCCAGCGCGCGGGATCGGAGGTGATTACTATGATTATATCATTGCACCTAACAAAAAAGAGTTATTCTTGTGTATAGGAGATGTTAGTGGGAAGGGAGTTGCCGCTGGTCTAGTAATGGCAACTGTAAGAACAATCTTACACTCTCTCGTTCGAGTGAAAGAATCTCCTTGGGAAATCATAAGCGACATCAATAATTATTTACATTCTAGTTACAAAGATGCTCAAACTCCTCGTTTTATGAGTTTAATTTTGATTCGTTGGAATTTGGAATCGAACACCATTGTAGTTTCGGGTGCAGGACATGGAAATTTTTACATTCACAGATTCCAAGAAAACAAAATCGAAGAGATAATCACAGGCGGAGTGATATTAGGCATCGCTGGTGATATCGGAAAATTTAAAAACGAAGAAGCCATCGAGATGAATCCAAACGATACGATCCTAATGTTCACCGATGGAGTTACGGAAGCATATAATGAGCAAGAAGAACAATTCGGGGAAGAAGCGCTAAAATCGGTTTTTATCTCCTCTATCCAAAACGAACCGAAAACAATCTTGGAAAACATTTATTCAAAAATCAAAACCTTTATGCGAGACAAAGAGCAACATGATGACATCACCATGGTTGCAATTCGAAAACTATGACCTTTCCCAAAGAGATTCAGGACATTTTGGAATCATGGATAATGGTTATGGGAAAGGACGAGGTGCTACATAGCGACTTTGGAAAAAAGGGAGTCGTTTCTTATTCTGGCGGAAAAGATTCGAGCATATTGCTTTTGTTATATGAATATCTTCATACAAAATATCTAATTCCGCGACCTTTCGTATTTCATCTAAATCATTTGATCCGTGACAATCAGGAACAAGAAACGGAAATCGAATTATTTTTAAAGGCAAAATACCCCAGGATTTTGCTAAAAAAAAAAATATTCCCCGACTTTCCAATCGCATTCAAAAGGGTTTAGAAGAAACGGGAAGACTCGTCCGATATCATTTTTTAGATAAATTTTCAACGAAGATCGCGGGTTACTATGTAACAGGCCATCACACCCAAGATTACTGTGAATCCATTCTAATGCACATAACCAGAGGAGCTGGCCAAGATTCTTTTAAAACCTTAAAACCAAAAAAAGGAAATAGATTTTTACCACTCGTTTTTTTGAATGATGAAGATTTGGCTAAACTTTATAACTTTGTACCAAATATATTTCCGTTATACGAAGATTATTCTAATGAAGATACGAATTTTAAAAGGAATCGCATTCGAAAAGAAATGATCCCTCTATTAAAAATGGAAAATATGAATTTCCATAAGTTTTACTGGAATTTTCATGATTGGACTGAGGATATTCTTCCTCTCCAAAAGGCCGATTCAGAACAAAAATTCTATTCAATTCCAGACTGGTTTAAAATCTCAAAACAAAATCATTCCCATTTAAACACCCAACAATTAAAATCACTGCTGGACTTTTTTTTAGCTCTCTTAAAATTTCCTCCGCTCTATAAAAAGCCATTCGAAAACTTTTTAGGACAATTCTCTCACAAAAAAGCGCAAATCGAGACGGAAGGATATATCATTCTGATGGAAAGGGATGAAACTATTTATTTGTTCCGCAAAGATTCTTTCCTTTTTAAAGAGCCAGATGTGAAAGAAGAAATCAACCAAATATCCGTTAAATGGAATCAATCAGAAAAGAACTTTCACCTTAAAAAAGATGAATTTAGCATCCGCACACAAATATTAGGTGAAGAAATTCAGCTCTCTTTCGGAAAAAAGGAAATTTCGGAAATTCTTCGCGAATTTCATATTCCGATTTTTTTGCGTGATCGGATTCCCATTCTCTGCAAAAAAAACCTACCAATCCAGATCCTGTTTTCTATGTTTGATCCATCCCTCGTTGATTATCCAAAATTAAAATCCGAATGAACAAAGAAAAACCAAATGGGAATCCTTATTTTGAAGAAATACACTTCCCTCATACCTTTTTTGTATCTTCTTTTGCATCCTTTTCCTCTGAATCAACTCTTCCGGTTGAACCATTGGTCGGATTTGTGGGAAGATCAAATTCTGGGAAATCTTCACTCTTAAACTCCATTACCAACCAAAGGGGACTAGCAAAGGTTTCTAAAACTCCTGGAAAAACTAAATTGATCAATGTATTTGGAACAAAGTCTGGATTTTGTCTTGTCGACTTACCCGGATTTGGTTATTCGAAGGCATCTTATAAAGAGCATAAAGAGATGATGAATCTTTTAGATCAGTTTTTAAATCAGGCGAACAATTTAAAATTTCTATTTATACTCTGTGATTCTGCAAGAACCTTTCCCGAGGAAGAAATGCAGATGGTAGAAACCTGTCATCAGAAAAAAATAACCCCTGTTGTTGTGAGAACAAAAGTCGATAAACTCAATCAAAAGGAAAGGAATGTAGTCCAAAAAGATATGGAGTTGGCGATGAATGAATTGGGATTTCCGTTTCCGCTTTTTTTTACTTCAACTCTCTCGGGAAAAGGCATCAATGAAATTAGAAAATTTATCTTAGAAAAAATGAAAGTATTCGTGTCAGCAAACTAGCGTTAAATTAACTTATCTACCAATTTCCCAGTTTTTGATTCATTGCCAATTTGCATCAGACCAAAAACGTTTGAAAGCATCGAGTTTCTAATATCCGTTAACATCTCGAATGATTCCTTAAGCGCCTCTTTCATTTTCAAGAGGCGAACCTGCTCTTCTAATCTCTGTTTTTCTTGGGCAATTTCTTTGGCACGGCTATCATTCTGGATCAAATCCTTCGGATCTTGACCTTGGGCACTTACCTTTGTTTTTTCGCTTTCTAGTTTAACAGAGAGTTCCTTTATTTTTGTCTCGAGTTCTTCTTTTTTCTCACGTTCACTGATTTTAAAAGGATTTTCTTTTGGATCACGCGCCTCTTTTTTTTCCTCTTCAAGGGAATTTACATAAAGGTCTTTAAAAGATTTTCCATCAGAATACGGCTCTAAACTAGCATCAGTTGCTCTAGCTTCAGGTCTTTTTTGTGTTGTAGCAGATGTTTCACCACTAACAGCTACCATGCGGCCGTCTCTCAATTCATAATTGATTTTTACATGAATGTCTCGAACTTCGCTACCCGTTCTAAAAGCTTCGCTGCGAAATTCTTGGACATGGCCCATTTCGTGTGCGATCACATGCAAGGGTGATAATGTTTCAGGCGCACTTTCCAATCTTCCATGGCCTACATAACTCACTCGTCGGTCTGCTAAGGGATTAGCAAATCCGTGAATCTGGCTGTGTGAATGGATCGGGTTCATACTCTAGGTGCTTCCAAAATTACCTAACTAGTACTTCGGTAATTCTAAAGATTAGATTATCAAAAAAATGGGAAAGAGAAAAGAAAATTCTTAGCCTTGTATTTGGCAAGGCTAAGAAATAGGAGAAAAATTAGTAACTTCTAACGCAGCGGAGGTAGTTTCGATCAGTTTTCACGGTTTTTTTCTCATCTCCGAAAGTTTGTCTATCGAAGGAGATTGTAATCGCAGTCTCCCCTGGGAAATCAGTCACCTCTGATAAGTTAGACCAATAATCTCCCTCAACGGTGCTAGGAAATCTCGCAAGAACACCATTTCTTCCTGTCGCCGTCAACCTTTGCAATTCTGCTGGGTTTGGCACTCGGTAACCATTGCCGAGGGCATTGCAGGCATTGAAGGCTTCGCTCGTCCCTACGATGGCAATTTCCGAGCTTGCAATCAGAGTTTGCGGAGGAGCCACCCGGTTGCAGGCATGGGTTCGCGAATCGCAGAATGCAACGGTTTTCGCTCCATATCTATATGGATCTTGCGGGTTTAACACAGATCCTGTCACGGCACCCTGGCAGTCATTTTGGGTCCGTCTGTAGACTTGGCCAAAAGAACATTTTTGCCACATCAATCTAAAATTCGTGTCTGTGATGGTACCATCCGAGTTGTCGACCATATTGGCATTGGACAAGACACCTAAGAGCGCCACACTGAAATCGTCATTTGTGAACCCGAATGTCTCTTTGTCAGGTTTCGCTTCACAGTTGAGCAAAAATCCTATGACCGATATTAGGAGGATTGTTTTATATTTATATTCTTTCATATAAGATTGTGCCTAAAAAATATGATTAAAATTCACAAACAATTGCGAATCTTCCGCCGAACGCGCGTAATCAAAGTAGATTACAGTTGCCTGGTTCCAAGGAATTCTGAGTCCAATCCCGCGAGAGTGTTTATATCCTTGTAGACCAACATCCATTGTTCTGTCCCATACACGACCTACATCATAAAACGGAACCAATTGGAAGTCAAAGTGTTGGCCCCAAAGGTCCGTGGATGCAAATTTCCATCTGATTTCAAAGTTCGCGTAGGCCATGGTTTGACCAACAAATCTATCTTGTTTGTAACCGCGGATTGTAGTTCTACCACCTAACCCTGATTGGTTGGTTTCAGTTCCCCACATGTTCCTGTATTCATAAAACGGAGCATCACCATTGGTTTGGACAGCACCACCTCGGATCGCAATCACTAGCTTTTCTAAGAGTTCTGGAGGTTTTTTAGTGAAATAAGATACCGGGCTAACAAATAGTCTCCCTGAAACAAAATTTTTGTTAAATTCGTATGTTGAACCTGCGCTTTTTGTAGATCTTTCATGTGTGTATTCGAGAAAGATACCGCGATTCGGATCCGGTTCAAAGTCGCGTGTGTCATAAACTACACCTGCCCGAACTGTATTCACAAAACCGCCGTTAAATCCAAGGATCTTATTGTCCTTGTCATCTCTCGTCAATCGGGTTTCGCCTTGCGGAGTCGTAAGAGTTCTGTCAGTATCAAACAAACCGAGCGGGAAACCAGCGATTTGGTCAAAGGCCCCGAATTTTGAATCATAAGACTTTCCATCGTAAGTTCGTATGATCTGTTTTGACAATCGAATCCCTGTTACAGCTCGGATGGTTCCACCAAGGAAGGAATATTCTCCAGAAGCACCGAAGTTCGGGTTTTCTATATCATAACGATTGTAACGAGAATTCGTTACGAAAGGTGCTTCTCCGACACCCGCATCCCCTGGTCGTCTGTATGCTAGGTTCGCTTCGTAGTCATTAAAATTAGCATTTCGAACGAGATTTCCAGATGGGTCGTTTCTTTCCAAATAAGATAACGGTTGTAATGTTTTTTCACCAATCCCAAAGTATAAAGAGTTAGGGTTCCGATCATAAATCAAATCTCCGCGTAATCTCCACTTCGTATCGAATATGTAAGGTGCATCGATGCTCAACCAGTGGTAGGGTGCGTTTTTTGTCGTATTAAAATACTGCGCAAAAATTCGGTAGCGATAGGGCGTGTATTCAAAAAGAGGACTTTTTCGATCCCCGTTGTTTAGATATATGACCCGAGCACCATAGCCGATCCCGACGTTCGGATCGGAGTTAATGAGCGGAAGGCCTGTAAAATAACCGCCCTCTTTCTTTTTTTCGACGTCTTTTTCCGTCATCCGCTTCTTTTCATCGATTTCAAAAGGTAAGTCGGTTCTCGGAGGTCTTGTCTGGGCTAAAAGAGCCAGGTTTGAAAAAAGAAGGAATAAGATCGCACTTCTCGTGAAAATTAAATTCATCATCCACCTATTTGCCTAAACAGGCTTGGCAATCGTTTCGAATTGATTTTAAAATGTCAAATAAATTCGAATAATTATGTTTTTTACGTTTAAATCTTGTCTAGTATGACAATTGCTTCGTCTTGTTGGACGATCTCCCCAACCTTGTGCAGAATTTCTTTTACCTTACAAGCAAACGGAGCCTTAATCGCATTTTCCATCTTCATGGCCTCTAAAACTAAAATCGTATCACCAATCGCGAACTCTTTCCCCACCTCCGCGTACATCTGGATGATTTTGCCAGGCATCGGGCTCTTGATCTCGGGCGAGGACGAATGGGCAAGCGAAATCTCTCTTTCTTTTCGACGAAGGGTCCAAGTTTCTCCTTTAAAATGTAGGAAAATTTCTGATCTGTTTTGGAGGTAGGTCAATCGACTTCCATCTTCGAACCAAACCTCTCCACCAAAAGGCTCTCGGGACAAGACGGTCTCAACAGGACTGAGTGGAATCAATTTATTTTTTTTTCCATTATTGACCTTTATGTAATTTTCGGAGACGTATACTGAATAATCTCCAGTGGGTGTTTCAAATCTATGAATCATGTATTTATCTCCGATCCGGTAGACACCAAGGATCTGAATCCTTGGTGACGGAACTCGCGATCCCTGCAAGGGCAAGTCTTTCCATTGGGTTCACTTTGTGTGCATTTAGTTCGGTTTCTTTAGATGCAATGAAATGGGTGGAAACCTTGCCTTCGCGAAACTCTGGTCTGTCCACAAGCGATTTCAAAAAACTTACATTCGTTACGGGTCCAAAAACAATGGTTTCTTCTAAAACAGAGACCATCTTATCAATCGCTTCCATTCTTTCTTTTCCCCATACTATGATTTTTGCAATCATGGGATCGTAGTAGATCGAAATTTCTGATCCAGATACTACGCCAGAGTCGACACGAACTCCTTCACCTTCAGGAAAAGCCAATGCATGTATTTTTCCAATAGAGGGTAGAAATTGATTGTTTGGATCTTCAGCATAAACTCTAACTTCAATTGAATGTCCAATTTGTTTCGGAATCGGCGGAAGTTTTTTGCCTTCGGCTACATGAATTTGTAATTCGACAAGATCCAAACCAGTTGTCATCTCTGTTACAGGATGTTCTACCTGAAGCCTTGTATTCATCTCTAAAAAATAAAATTCACCATTTTCACCTAATATGAATTCAACTGTCCCCGCTCCTTCATAATCAACAGATTTTCCTGCAAGGATTGCGGCCTCTGCCATCTCATCTTTTAAAGACTGCGGAAAGTTAGGTGCTGGACTTTCTTCTACGACCTTCTGGTGGCGTCTTTGCAAAGAACAATCTCTCTCGTGCAAGTGAATTACATTTCCATGTTGGTCACCAAATATTTGGAATTCCACGTGCCTGGGGTTGGTTATGTATTTCTCTAATAAAATTCTGTCATCCCCAAAAGAAGAAAGTGCTTCCCTTTTTGCTGATAGTATATTTGATTCGAGATCCTCAAGAGACTCAATTCTTCTCATACCTTTTCCACCACCCCCAGCACTGGCTTTTGCCATAATCGGAAAACCAATCTTTAGAGCCTCCGCCTTAAAACGATCCATGCTCTGGTCTTCCCCTTCGTAGCCTGGGACAACACGGACATTATTCTTAGCAACTAACAAACGTGATCCGATCTTGTCTCCCATTGCCCGAATGGATTTTGGTTTCGGTCCTAAAAATTTAATATTATGTTCGATTAATTTTTCTGCAAAGTCGGCATTTTCCGAAAGAAATCCGTAACCTGGATGAACGGCATCCGCTCCTGTTTCTAAAATGGCTTTTAAAATCGCTTCTTGGTTTAAATAAGAGAGCCGAGGCTCGGAGGGGCCGATAAAAATTGCCTCATCCGCTTGGCGAACATACAAACTGTCTTTGTCTGCTTCCGAATAAACAGCTACTGTTGGGATACCTAAACGTTTTGCGGTGCGGATCACACGAACGGCAATCTCTCCTCGATTCGCGATTAAGATTTTTTTGATATTCGACATGGGTTGGTTCAAAGTATAGAAGTACTTTAAATAAATCAACTACGTTTGGAAGGGAGTTGACCAGATTGAATTTTTCGCTTTTATGGAAGGGGATGAAACGTTTCTCGGCAGTTTTTACTGAGTCAGATAAGTTGTTCCTCTTTTACTTTTCTTCTTTTCTTGGTTTGTTTTCTATTTTCCGAATTTTATTTTTTATCATCTATTCATATCGAATCACTCAGTTTGATGGCTTATCAGTTCTCTTAACGTTTTTAATTGGCATTCGCTATGACATTGCGACAACCGCAATGATTCTCGGATTGCCCTTTTTACTCTCTAAATTATCTTTTTGCAATCGGTTTAAATTATATCGTTTTATGTGGTCTTTTGTTCCAATTATTTTTTTTCTTTGGAGTATAGGTCATTTGATTGGAGACCTTATCTATTACGAAAATGCAAACAAACACATCGGATACGAAGCAATTGTCTTTTTAGCTGATTTACCAATTTTAATTGGATCGACCTTCAAGGAGAATCCTTTTTTGATGACTGTTGTTTTTTTCACCTACTTCTTGTTTGTTTTTTTTCTACTATTAAAATATTTTAAGCTAAAAATTTTTTTAAAAAAGGAAAGCTCTTCGCTAGGACAAAATGTGATCCGTCTCGGATTGGGTTGCGTTTTTCTGATCTTAGCCATACGAGGGGGGATACAACAAACTCCTCTTAGGGCTAGCAATGCAATTGTCGGAGAAGACACTCTTATCAATAACATTGCGCTTAACGGTATTTATACAACCGTTATGGATTTAAAAAGTCAATCAATACCCCCGCTTCATAAAATGGAAACAAACGATGCAAAACAGATTTTCCAAAAAGAGTCTGCTTACGAAAATACTGAATTTATTGGTGGTGATGAATTTCCCTTACTTCGCAAACAAAAAGAGACAAACAAGGGCAAGTTGCCGAATATTGTCCTAATTTTTTTAGAGTCTTGGACAGGCAAGTTTGTTTGGCCGATGAGTGATGGGATCATCTATGGAAAAGAACTAACTCCATATTACAATCATTTGGCGAAAAAAGGCCACACTTTTAAAAACTTTTATGCAAACGGTGGCCGGACATCCAACGGGCTTATGTCTGTACTAACAGGAATTCCCGATCGACCGGGATTAACGGCCGTCAGGTCTCACCAAATTTTAGGAAACTTTTCTGGACTTGGAACTATTTTCCAGAAATGGGGATACGATACTATATTCATAACTGGTGATGATTTACAGTTTGATAATCTTGGGAAAATTATACCTCATTGGGGATTTAAAAAATTAATTGGTAAAAAAGAGATCCACCAAACTGGTAAATACCAAATTGGTGCATGGGGTTATGACGATGAAGACATCTATACCTTACTTCACCAAGAGATGAATGATTCTTTTAAAAGAGATAAACCCTTTTTAGGCACAGCACTTACGATGACTACCCATTATCCTTATAAAGTGCCAGATCAAAAATTTGAGATCTATGACAAATCGATCCAAGACTACGATTATTTAAATACATATCATTATGCCGACTCTGCTCTAAAAGATTTTTTAACAAAAATAGAAAAAGAACCTTACTTTGATCAGACGATTTTTGTTTTCGTAGCCGATCATACCCACCACAGATACCTTTCGTATTATGAAGATCGAAATGTACCTCTGCTTCTTTACGGCCCAAAATGGATAAAACCAAAAATGGATGAATCTATTGCCTCCCAAATCGATGTATTCCCCACGATACTAGGATTAGTTGGTAAAGAGACAATGTTTTCGGCTATGGGAAGAAATCTATTAGCTAAAAACCAAGGCGGCGGCAAAGCATATTTTGCCTATGGTGCCGCCTTCGGCTGGATTGAAGGTGATCAATTCGTTTACCAATGGGTCGATGGAGAAAAAAGCCTGCATTTTAGATCCATTCCGCCTTATTCTGAACATAAAGAGTGTAATCTTTCAAAGTCTGTGTGCGCCACATCGTTGTTAAAAGCTAAATCTTATTTTAATTTATCCATAGATCTAATGAACCAAAATAAAATATTTCCAGGGGAGAACTACAATGTCGATTCGAAATAAAATTCAAAACGTACCTGTTGGCCTCGAACGAAATATGAGTGTTTCTTTCTGGTGGTTTTTTGATGAATCACCACAAAAGGCGGTTATTGAATCAAAGATTTACGATCGGTATCATGATATTAGCCTTCTTCTATCTATTGATCTTACCAAACAAATCATCATTGGATGTGAAATAGAAGAGAGGAGGACACCTTTTTCCACTTGCCCGGGTGCTATTGCCAACTACCACTTCTTAAACGGAAAAAAATTAAATCGCCCAGCAATAGAGATCGCGATTCGAGAACATATGCCTTTCTCAAAATTCGGCTGCATCAGAATCGACCAATTGTTATACTATGCAGTCGATAATTTTGTATCGGCACTAGGCTATGAGCTAAAAAGTCGACAAATTCCGAAGGATTGGAACGAAGAATACCATAGCCAAAATTCAAAACCCTTTGCGGAAAGAAGTGCAGCCGTACACCAATGGTGGATCAAGGATCGCGTAATGAAAAACAGCTGCTATACGATGAGCGAAGATTTCGAGGATAAAAATGTGCAAGAAGGATTGAAAGATGCCTTAAGCATCACGCCTCTGCTTCTTGCTCTCCGAAAAGGGAAATCCTAAATCGTTTTAACTCGAGGAGAAATTTTCCCCGAGTCAAAAGAAGAATCTGGTAAAACTACTTATCGCAACTGCCAGAAGTGAGATTGAATTTTTGTTTCTCCGTGGAGTCGGAAATCGTTTTCTCATAATCACTTTGGAGTTTGAAACATTTAAATCGATCCGGTTTTTCCGTGGTCTCAAAACAATCACAGACGATTTTGATTTTTTCATCCAATGTAGCATCTGATTTAACATCTGGAAGGCCACCCAGCTCTCTTTCACATTTTTGCAAACTGGTAAGATATGTTTCGTGATCTTGTGAATTTTTTTTCAACGCCTTGACATGTTTCTCGCGCATGGAAAGACACTTGCTTTTGTCTTTTTGTTTTTGCGAGGCTTGTGCTTTTTTCATACAACCACAAAGTTCGTCCGCCTTTTTAGTTGGCGAAGCAGCTAACGCAAAAGAAAAAAAGAGAGCAGTGATTAAGATAAACTTAAGTTTCATTTTTATTTCGTCCTATTGGCAATTTCTTCATAAGCAATGTTTACCGTTTTTTCTGGGTCTACATTTCGCCATATTTTAATCAAAATCCCTTTCGGATCAACTAAAAAGGTATCTCTTGCTGGAAGACCAAGAAGGTTTAATGGAAACTTTTGATTTTTATCCGATCCTAAGGCTTTTGCCAATTCATTTTTGGTGTCAGCTAGCAGAGGAAATTTGAGACCATATTTTTCGATGAATTTTTTATGTGATGCGATCGAGTCTCGACTGATACCATACACTTGAGCGTTTAGTTTTTCAAACATAGCGAGATTTGCTGTGAACGAACATGCCTCTTTGGTGCAACCGCTTGTATCGTCTTTGGGATAAAAGTATAAAACCGTCCATTTATTTTGGAGATCGGCTTCGGAAACATGTTTGCCTTCCGTACTTTCTAAACGAAACTTTGGAATAGACATTCCTTCTAAAATTTGATTTGCCATGTATCCAAAAAGGCATTCACTAAATCAAAGTTCAAGCACAAACGGAAATCCTCCATGACAAAAATGTCGATAAGAAACCACTTTCTTCTATTGAGTTTCGTATTTTTAATCCAATTTCCACTTCTTTCCAAGGATAAGAAACTAACTCCTGTTTATACCATTGCTTTTGGGTCTTGTATGGACCAAACTTTGGAGAAACCGATTTGGAAAGAAATCAATGCAGTTAAGCCCCGTTTATGGATTTGGTTAGGTGATAATATATATAAAGATACGGAGGATATGGCTGAAAAAAAGACCGCCTACGACTTACAAAAAAATGACGAAGGATACCAAAGCTTAAAAAAAATGAGCAGAATTCTCGGAGTTTGGGATGACCATGATTACGGATATAACGATGTCGGTGATGAGTTTGTACCCAAAATAGAATCCAAAGAACTCTATTTGGATTTTTTTGAGATTCATAAAAGCTCTCCGATGCGAAAAAGAGCAGGCACGTATTCTTCTGAAACAATCACTGATTTTGGACTCAAAATAAAGATTATATTGCTCGATACCAGAACCTTTCGAACTTCCATGATTTCGAATGTTTCAAGTTCAGGACTCAAGGAATATCTCCCAAATTCAGATCCAAATGCGAGTATTCTCGGAAAAGAACAGTGGTTATGGTTAGAATCAGAGTTCGATCAAAAAGCAGACATTTATTTTATAGTATCCAGCATACAAGTGTTAAATGATACACATCGTTTTGAGAAATGGAGCAATTTTCCTTTAGAAAGGGAAAAATTATTACGCCTAATTGATATTAAGGCACCTGGTAAAACATTTATTTTAAGTGGGGACAGGCATATTGCCGAAGTGTTCGAAGAAAAATTAAAATCTGGAAATACCCTAGTCGATTTTACCTCCAGTTCCCTAAACAAACCGATTCCTAGTCGTGCAGAGGATGAAAAAGATGATAGACGCGTTAGCGAAATTTATCCAAAAGAAAATTTTGGATTCATCCAAATTTCGAAAAAGAAGAAAAAGATAACCTTGGAAATTTCAGTGAAAGGAATCTCCGAAATATTTTTCTCCAAGGCCTATGAGATAAAAGCTAGAACTAAAAAGTAACCGTATCGAACAAAAACGAAAACACTAAGGTACACCGGGGAAACTATTCACGTATTGAATTTTAAAATCTGGAAAACTATTTACGATCTGGATTTTAAAGTCTGGAAACGAATTTACAATTTGCCACTTCCCACAATCATTTGGAAAAGATGAAACCTGCTGGACCTTTAAGTCGGGAAATGAATTCACAACCTGAACTTTAAAATCAGGAAATGAATTTACGATTTGTACTTTCCCCGAGAGTTTTTTTCCTTTAAACTCGCAATTGGATTTCACTTCGCCTGCCGACAATGAACAAAAAGTCAATAGACACAGAAAGATAAAAATTTGTTTCATGCTCTCTCCTCTGGAAGGCTTCTCATTCTTCTCTTGGAAAATAAATTGCAATCTAAATCAGAATTAAAAGTAGATTTTTTCTCATAATATTCTATCTTTTTTTTATGGCAAATGCTCCCGCAATTCTATTTACTCAATGTCTCCAGAACGATTTTACTTCACTTTTAGATAAATATGATCCTCTACCAAATTCACTTCACGTAGGTTATGCGGAATCAAATCGTCTACTCGGTGAAATGACAGAACACGGTCCAGTTTATTCGCTTATCGATTGGGCATATCATACAAACAGAGAAGACTTAGAAATCATCCACATCCGTGATTGGCACGATGATCACTCCCCTGACCAAAAAGATCATCTATCCCAATTCGGACTACACTGTGTCCAAAACACAAAGGGTGCAGAATTTGTTTTTGAAGCTTGGATCAAAAATTCTGGCAATCGACACCATATCGTCAATGCATCTGGGTTAAATGATTTTGTAGATACGAACTTAGAAGAAATTTTGAAACCGTATAAAGGCAAAAAAGTAAAAATAGGTATTACCGGTGTTTGGACAGAAGCTAAAGTTACATTTTTGTGTTATGATCTTAAAACCAGATACCCCGAGTTTGACATTGCAGTATGTTCGGCTCTAACAGCTAGTTCTTCTCTTTCCATGCATTTTATCGCACTTGATCAACTAAAACAGATATTAGGTGTCTCTATCTATCCATCCATTGGATCTTTTACACAATTTTTAACGGGTTCGCAGCCTGATTTGGAAAAGAAAATTTCTACCCACTCTAGAGTTTCCTCTGACCATCTAAAACTAGATCCTAATTATCCCATTTCCGAAACAGATAAAAAAATATTACTCTATCTATTCCGGGACTGCAAAGAAGTCGAATTTAAAACCTTGGATGGAGGTTTTTCTGGCAATGTAGTCTTAAAAACAAAAGCGACTGATTTTTTTGGCCACACCCAAGTGCCATGTGTCGTAAAAATTGGGAACCGAGATTTGATAGCAAAAGAAAGAACTTCCTTCGAAAGAATCCAAGAGGTATTAGGTAACAACGCACCATCTATAGTCGATTTTTGTGAATTAGGTGATCGTGGGGCAATTAAATATCGTTATGCAGCTATGTTAGATGGAAATGTTCGAACGTTTCAGAAAAATTACGGAACGATGGTAGACTATTCTGCTTCCGATGCGATTCTTGAAGTTGTTTTTAAATATCAACTAGGAAGGCTATATGAAGCGGGTAGTGTAGAAAAACTTAATTTATTAGAATACTACGATTTTCAAACGAAATACAGCAAAAGTGTTCGCTCAAAAGTCGAGAGTCTCATCGGCAAACCAGCGACTGGCGATACAATTGAAATTATAAAGGGGATAACTGTCACCAACCCTTGCCACTTTTATGAAAAAGATTTATTAACTCTAAGAGAATACAATGCCGTAAATCACAATCTTGCCTATGTTCATGGCGATTTAAATGGTGCCAATATCATCTTGGATGCACAGGATAATGTTTGGTTGATAGATTTTTTTCATACGCATCGCGGTCATATCTTGCGAGATCTATTGAAACTGGAAAATGATATCCTTTATATTTTTACGAAAATTGAAACAGAATCTGAACTGAAAGAAGCAATCGAGTTGACTAAAATTTTGATATGTCAGGAAGACTTAGGCATCCCTCTTTCTTTTGAGATTCCCTCTAACATCCAGAATGAAAAATTAAAAAAAGCCTACCGAGTCATCGCCAAACTCAGGTCCTTTTTCCCCGAACTTATCAAATTGGATCGAGATCCTTACCAAATTCACGTAGGACTACTTCGCTATGCCATGCATACACTTTCTTTTGACGAAAGCAATGAAATCCAAAGGAAGTGGGCACTTCATACTGGAAGTATGTTGATCGAAAAAATAAAAGCTTATATATTAAAAACTAAATCTTTACGTATCGATTTTTTAAAAAATGATTCTAGCTCGCCTAATTCAAAAGAGGCGAGAATAGGACTTACTATTTTACCAGGCCGAAAAGACCGAGGACGATCTTTGGAAGATGACATTTCGGAAATGAAAAAACAAGGGATTTCCCATGTAATTTCTCTCGTCACAGAACAAGAGTATCATGATTACGGAGTTTCTAATCTAAAAGAGGAATATAAAAAAGCAGGACTCGGTTCTTATTATTTGCCTATTTTTGACCAACGTGTTCCGACAAAAGATGCCCTTATAAAAACCTTGGATTGGATGGATGAAATTCTTAAGAATGATAAAAATCAAATTTTAGTTCATTGTGTCGGAGGCCTTGGAAGGTCGGGAACTCTTGCAGCCGCTTATCTTATCTACAAAAATAAAATCAATTCAGAAAGAGCCATTCAAATGGTAAGGCTTTCTCGAAGTGAACGAGCGATAGAATCTCGGGAACAAGAAAAATTTTTAGAAGATTTTGCAGAATCTCACGATTGAAATGCGGGTCATTAGTTTTTAGAAATAGTATGTCTAAATTTAAAGTCTAATTATGGAGATTAAACGGTATTTTTGGTCAGAACGAAGGGGATCGTCTTTGATGAAATTCATCAATGAAAAAATCCTATCAGAATCGCTCGACTCCTATTAAGCAAGAGAGGTTCAAGAAATTTTCAAAGTCGAAAAAAGACAACCATTCCTTAGAGCTCTAGAATGGCTTCTTTTGAGCAACGGAAATAGTTTGGATGTAACCAAACTTGCTTAGACATCGGGTGTTTCACGGCTAACTATAAAAAAGTATATAGATATTTTGGAAATAGGGACGGATGATGGGTGAGAGACTTGAGTGCCCCTACCCTTTCTCCCTTTCCTTTTCGACAAGTGCATCCAACTCTTTCTTCTTTGTGACCATGAGTTCATGTAAGTGATTTTGTAGGTCTTCATATTTAGCAAAATCAGAAGGGTTTAAAAAACCTACTTCCATATAACCGACTGTATTTCCCTTTCGGTAGGATTGGTAAGAGGTGACGCCTGACTTAAGCGCCAAGTAGATCGGTATTTTTTGATCAAAAGCAATCTTCACCATACCTTTTTTAATCGGCAAAATATCTTCACTATAAGAATTATGGCCTTCTGGGTATACGATATAAGAAGTTGTCGCTAAGCCAGCGATTAGATTTTTAATCGAAACTGCAATGGACATAGCCCTAGAGTTGTCAAAAACCAATGAACCCATCGCAAGCATCCACCAATAGGCAAATAAAGTTTTTTTAATTACTTGGTTCGCGAGGTATGGTCGACCTATCGCATAACAATCATAAGGAAAATCTATTTCATTGACGTGATTTAAAAAAATAAAATGTCCCTTCGTTGGGGGATTCATCGTATTAAAGATAAGGAGATTCGTTTTGGTAATTTTTTTAACGTCTTCTGCCCAGACACGGGAACCAGCTAAAAACGCTTCGATGCGTTCTTCACGTTTGCCACGAATGGAGTAATAGAGCCCTTTTACCAGATAAGGACTCGCCTTACCGAAGATAAGGAGTAGGACACGCAAATAAATTTTAATCACAAAATGTCCATACTCAGCAGTTTGGCCTTTTAAGGCCTTTACGAGAAAATCATCTAAAAACGGAATTTTAGCCACAGTTGACAATTAGATTTGTCTAGTGCCTCAATGGAAATAAAAAAAGCCCGGGGTTGCCGGGCTTTCTTGGCAGAGAAAACGGTGTTAATTAAGGAGTTGTTGCGCCTGAACCGGTAGCCGCTGGTGCTGGTTTGTTTGGAACATTTAACGCTTTTTTACGTTCAGGGTCATATTTAAAATATACAATATTCTCTGAATCGATATCATAGATTCTTCCCCTAACGTCTGCATGATCCACACGATATTCTTCTGGAACTCGAACATCAAACATAGCTTGGAGTCTATGATCGTATTTGATGTAAGGATTTTTCGTGAAATCATATGTAGAACCATCAACCTTAACGGGTTCACCATCTACAAGTTTGCCTGTTTCGTCTTTTTTACCTTCCGCTTTAGCACCGGAGTTGTTTAGATAATAATTGTCATACGGATACTTTAATTTAAAAATATTGATCGCATTTGCTTTTGAATCACGGCAAAGATTGATAGCACCAAAATAGTTTTCGATTCTATACTTTCTGTGGCTCGGCTGAAGTTTTTGGTGTTTCTCTAAATTTTTCTCTACTTTAAGAGCCGTTACACGAGCCTCTTTTGCGAGACCAAGATGACGAAATCCCAATTCCATATTTTTTTCAATCGTATATTTATTATATACATAATGAACTTCCTTGGAATCATACATGCGTCTTGAATATGGAGCTTCTCTTGGCATGTCTACTACATCATGTCGAAAATAAGAACCTTTTCCATACTCAATAGAAATATCTAATAATGCTTTATCAAGTTCGTTATTGGAATTTTTTCTTTCCATTGCCATTTTCATCATTTCTTCAGCGCGTAACACGTATAACTGTGATAATTCTTCTGTTACTTTTTCTACACCTAACTGGCATTCTAAGAAACGTTGGTAAGCTGAAACGTAATTGCCTTCAAAATAGTATTGTAAACCTTCTTGGTAGATTCGTTTCAGTTCTTCATATTTTTTAAGCCTAAATCCTTCTTTGCCTTCTGGGGCTTTGATCGGAGTTGGTTTTCCTTCTGGGTCTTCCCCACGGAAATTTTTAATCATCGGCTCTAACTCACGCAAATAAGTTAGAAGTTCAATGCGCTTATTGTAAGCTTTGTTGGACACTGACTCGGCGAACAACGTTGTGTGTGCTACCAAGGTCAGGATGAATATCAGAATGGAATGTTTCATTGCTCTGCCGCTCATACCTTTCTGTAATTTCCTTCACATGAAGAATCTTACAAGTAATTTCAGGGTGAATCCCTACAAGGATTATCGGAGATTTCCGATATTGGATTGACAGAATGAATTTAAAAATCAGGCTTTTATTTGATTTTTAACGATGTCTACAGCCGCCGCCCAATCTAAAAAAGTATCCTTTCGAGCCAAAGAAGTTACATCTTGCCCGATCTGTGATGAAAATCACCAAAAAGAGCAGATGTTCCAGGGGGGTGGTAGGCTCATCGCTGGGAAACTTGCCCAAGATCTGCGCAGAACTTACGAAAAAAATAAAAAATTTGGCCGTGTGAGTCCTTTAGATTATGTAATAACGGTCTGCCCCAGGTGCTATTTTTCCGCATTTCCTAAAGATTTTAATACCATAACGCCTGCAGAAAACGAAGCCATTCGGATGCAAACGGACCTTCGGAAATCCTACATTGAAAAAATCCTAGGGCCTCTGGATTTTACCCAGGACCGCCACTTGGCAACTGGAGCGGCCTCTTATCTACTGGCTTACGATTGTTACCAACTCCGAGCCCCTTCCGCTGCACCCACTCCGAAACGAGCAGTCAGTGCCATTCGGGCGGCTTGGTATTTTGCGGACTTACATGAGGAATTTCCAAATTTAGGTTACGATAAAATTAGGGATTTGATGTACCAAAAGGCTGCGATCATTTATGGCACCACTTTAGAACTTATGCAAAGCGGTCAGGAACCAGTTGACGGAGCGGCGGGGATGCTTGGCCCAGACACGGACAACAACTGGGGATTTGACGGGGTAATTTATCTAAATGCTTATCTCACAAAAAGATTCAAGGACCAACTAGCACCTAAACCAGAAGACCAAATCCTACTTCTCTCTCGTGCGAAAAGAACTTTGGCACGTCTTTACGGATCAGGTAAATCTTCTAAAGGAAAACCTGGACCAATCCTGGAGATGTCTCGCGATTTATATGATGAATACAATGTTCTCATTGAGGAATTAGGCGGAGAAAAATAAAATTTGCCCAATTATGCATTGTGCGTCGAATATGATGGAACAAAATTCCACGGCTGGCAAAAACAAAAGTCTTCTAATTCCGTACAAGAAAGCCTGGAAAATGCTTTAAAAACAATACTTAGAACCAACCCACATTCCCGCCTAACTGTCGCTGGACGAACTGATACTGGTGTTCATTCTACGGGAATGATATGTAATTTTAAAACACAAAATCCACTTCCCAACTTACATAAGTTAATCGTATCGATAAATGCTTTATCAGATGATGGAGTTACGATTCGTCGAGCACTGGAAGTCCCGGATGAATTTCACTCTCGATTTTCTTGCACCTCAAGGGAATATATTTACCAACTTTACTACTCGAAATACCAAAGTGTTTTGCAAAATAACCGTTCTTTTTGGGTAAAACATAAGGTCAATTGGGACAAAGTGATAGCAGAAATTCCCTATCTTCTCGGTGAAAAAGACTTCCGTTCGTTCACGAAAGCCAGGTCCATGAAGGGCCGAAGGGCAGTCCGGAAAATCCAATCCTTGTCAGTCGAAAGGGATCAATTTATCCCGGAAATCTATCGAATACGGATTCGAGCCAATGGATTTATGCACAATATGGTGCGAATTACGGTTGGAACTTTACTAGACATCGGGAAGGGACGTTGGGAATCTAGATCCATTGAGTCAATTTTAGAGGAAGCCGACCGTACGAGAGCCGGGGTCACACTTCCGCCTTACGGTCTTTATTTTGTACGAGCCCATTACCAAGATTATCCCCAGATCCAATCTCTTTATGAAACTCTTCCCCCTTAAGGGCGTTCTCGTATTCTCGATTCTCTTTTTGCCCTTTTTGATTTCGGCCCAAACTCTGGAAGAATACAACAAAAGAAGGTATGAACTTGGAGGCTGGGTGGGAGCTGGAAATCCGTTCCCAGGCACCAAAACAATTGAACTTTTGGACACAACTCTTGGAGGGGGAGCCTACTTTAGGATGCCATTCCCTTATATTTTTTCTACGGAAATAGGCACTTCGTATGCAGTATTTCTTTCTAAATCGGAACGTGGATTAACAACCATTCCGCTATATGCGGCTTTGGCCTACCGGATTCCCGTCGAACTTCCCATTCAGTTTTTTGTGAAAGCGGGCGGTGGACAGGCCTATGTAGTAGCGCGCCCAGCGGATACGGCCCGTTGGAATCCATTGATTTATGCTGGATTGGAAGCTAGTTTTATCGCAGGCAAACGAATCCGTATCGGGGTCCGCCTAGATTATAACCAAATCCGAGAAACAAATTTAGATCTTCCAGGTAGCTACAATATTCCTTTAGCAAGTCCATATGAAGATCCCCGACTCTTAAATCCTAATTATTATCGTTTAGAAAATGCTGACTTCTTTTATTTTGGTCTAATGGTTGGTGTGATGATATGAAAAGGTTTTTATATTTGCCAATCATATTACTTTTGCTAACCGATTGTAAAACTAAACTCGATTTAGGTGATGAGACTACGCTCCCAGTACTCTCCACTTTATTTAACAATCGAATGCTTCTTCTTGTAAAAGGTACGTATTCGACAGATAGCCCGTTAGACTGGTCTGAGTTGAATAATGGTACCGGTGCACTCTATTTGGATGACCAAACTCCAGGCAATGATCCTGGTATGAGTCTCACAAATTTACCGAACGCGGGTGGTCTTCCCATTTTCATTGACATTGGCGAAATACGAATTTCCAGCAAATACTCGAAGGGGATCAATGACCTAACACAAATTAGAGATAGTTTAGACTCCACAAAATTTTGGGATTATATTGGAAACGAAAGACAAGTGTATTGTACCATCACTTACTCCTTTGATGAAAATACCTGTGTTCAAAACAACGGAATTGCAAAAGCCATAGACTTTTTTAATGGAGTGGGTGCTCAGTATCCTTCGAATGATCCATCCGCCAAAACGGAAACTGGAGGTTTTGGGCTTGGTACATTTGGAAGACAGTATTACTATTCGGGGATATATTTTCGTTCCCTCGTGACAGGATTTGCGAACGATGCCGGTGTCCCAATAACTACCACTCGTTTTGACAACAAACAGGTGTTTGGCCTAAATATTGTTCCCAGAAATAATTACAATCCTGGAACTTCTGCCTTAGCCAAAAGTACGATCGTTCCTAAAATGTTTCCCGTATTATATTCCCAAAAACCTACCCAATCTGATATGGAAATTCGGGAAGGTTTCGATCCCTACATTTTAGAAACTAGAGTGAACATCAAAGAAAATCTGATGCTCCATTCCTACCTTTCGGCAAGGGCTCAAGTGATCACTTATGTCGGAATCAGCGATATTTTTTTTGATCATAAAGGAGAGGGGGATGCTGGAGGGAACATACTCTCAAGATCCAGAATCATATACCCGGAAACAGCTTCCAGTGTCAATATAACAGGCGGTCGAGGTTCCCTACTGCATTATTTTGCCGTTTTTCGCTCAACCGAGACTGAATTTACGAATACCTTACCTCTTGCGGCGACTCCTGCCAAGGCAAATGCCAAAATCAAATACCTAAATCCTGGATTGTACACACTTGCTTGTATGGGGGACATAAGCCGAGTGGACGGTTTCCCTGAGACAGTAGTAAGACAAACTACATTTGCGATCCCCGAATTTCCATTCCGACAAACTTATACCGTAGACCTTTCTTGCCCTTAAGGCTATTCTCGCTTATTTTCTTTCCATAAATTTCGCTTAATTTTATTTTTATCTTTTCTTATGTAGTAAGTATCTACGAAAATAATATTAATAGAACAGATTATGAGCTCAAGATTCAAATTTATAACCAACCTTTTTGCCAGCGACGATTCAAAATCTCTACATTCGGCGTTCCCGATACGATTCAAGATGCTTCTTATCATCTCATTCGTGTTACTCGTTTCGGTCTCGGGTGTAATTTTTCTCGCATCTTATTTTTTTAGAAAGGATAGCGAAGGTGTTGTAAAAGAGAACAATATCAAAATCAACGAAATTCTAGCGCTCAAAGTAAAATCGGATCTTCAGACGATCCGCCAGGATGTTCACATAACGGCCGCAGGAATATTGAGAAGTCCTAATTCTGCAAATGCCATAGCAAAGGAATTATTTTCCTTTGACCAAAGTTTTATTCTCATTGGCGCCTATGGGATTGGTGGACAATCAAAGTTTGAAGTTTTAAATGATGAATTTTTAGAAAATTTTGATTATCAAAAATCGGAAATTCATAATTTGATGGGTACGATTAAAGAAAAAGTAAAAAAATCATATTCAGGTTCCACGGTCATCTGGAATGCCAGTCCTTACTTCCGTCATCCGATGTTGTGTATTGCCTTTCCACTCTCTGAAACAAAAGACACACAAACTATATTGATCACCTTAGTTAAGTTAGATCGTTTGTTAAATGCATTCCAAACTTCAGGCACGACAGAAACATTTTTGATCGGCGAAGACGGAAGTGTTCTAGCACATCCAGACGCAAAGATCGTTTTATCGGGATCAAAGATGAATGATCTCCCAATCGTAGAACGAATGAAAAAATCAACTGTGGACAACGGCCAATTCCGTTATGAAAACAAAGAAGGAAGTTTTTACCTTGGTTCATTTAAAAAACTAGGGATAGGCGGAGTTGGAGTCATTTCACAGGTTGAAGAAGAAAAAGTCTTTAAAGCAGTAAACGACATCCAAAAACGAAACATGTATTTACTCATCATCTTTTTGGCGATAGCCTTTATTGTGGTATACATATTTGCAAAATCGCTATCTACACCTATACTTGCATTAGTCGAGGCAGCTCGTAATATCCAGGCGGGTCAATTTAGGTTGAATCTAAAAGCAACGACTCGAGATGAAATTGGTGTATTGACCCGGTCTTTCGTTTCTATGGGTCAAGGATTAGAGGAACGCGAAAAATTAAAAGATTCCTTCGGTAAATTTGTAAATACGGATATTGCGGAGTTAGCCGCAAAGGGTAAACTTTCGATCGGCGGCGAGAGAAAAAATTGTGCGGTATTTTTCTCGGATATCAGAAGTTTTACGGCGATTTCTGAAAAATTGGAACCAGAAGATGTTGTGGAATTTTTAAATCAATACATGAGTGAGATGGTTACCTGTGTCAAAGAGACAGGCGGTATTGTAGATAAATTTATCGGTGACGCTATCATGGCTACTTGGGGTGCAATCCGATCTTCAGGTAATGATTCCTTGGATGCTGTAGAAGCGGCGGTCAGAATGAGAGAACGATTATTGATTTTTAACAAAGGCCGAGGAAGTGTTAAAAAACCGATCATTCGTATCGGGTGCGGAATTAACACTGGCTATGTGATCGCGGGCCAGATTGGGTCTGCCGATAAAATGGAATATACAGTTATCGGCGATACCGTAAATTTAGCTTCCCGAGTAGAATCACTAAACAAAGAATCTGGCACTGACATTTTGATTTCGGAATACACCTACGACGATGTAAAAAATAAATTTCATACAGTAAGTATGGGTGAGATCAAAGTTAAGGGAAAAGCAAAATCACAAAAGATCTATGCGGTACTCGGACGAAAGTCAGATCCGAAATCTCCCAAAACACTCGCCGAATTGCGAAAGTTAGTTGGAATTCCAGTTCCAGAAAAAAAGTAACCATTAAATATGAAATTAGATAAAGCGGACTACCGAGTTTTAATTCTTTTGATCCTGATAGCGATTGCGTTTGGATCTCTATTTTATATTGATATCAATAAAAAAATTGATATCGGTGATAGAGAGGTCATTGGCACGATCCATTTTAAAAACAATATTGTGCAGAGAAAACTTGAGGATCAAGTTGTTTGGGAAACCTTGGAAAACAACAGTCCTCTTACGAATAAAGACACAATTCGATCAGAAGCTTTTTCTGATGCGATCATTCGTTTGAACGATGGAACAGAAATCAACATTGATGAAAACTCAATGTTTAACTTAGATTTATCTGGCGACAAACCAAGTTTGGAGTTTTCCCAAGGCTCCATGCAGGTAAAAAACGGAAACTCAAAAGAATCAAATCTTGTGATTAAATCGCAAGGGAGTGAAATCGATGTAGGAAGTGGGAATCTGAAACTAGAAAAAGAGGCTAAAAAAGATTTGAGTCTCTTTGTCGAAAACGGATCTTCGAAAATCACACATAACGGAAAACAGATCGATATCGAAAGTGGGAAAAAGGCTGAGTTAATTGAAGGAGCTGAAGCGACTGTTAAAAAAATTCCAGTTCGGATCGTTAGCCCATCCTCACAGCAGCTTTTTTTATCGACAGGAAGCATAGGATCTTCTGTTCCTTTTGAATGGAAATTAGACGCTGGTTATGTGGAATCACAAATAGAGGTATCTCGTTCTCCTCAATTCAAACTCCAGCTCATTAAACAACAGCTAGATGGTAATCGCTATAAAGCTTCCTTAAAAGAAGGTACTTATTATTGGCGTGTTAAAGCGAAAGACCCAAAATCAAACAAATGGGAATCAAGTGACACAGGTAAGTTTTTTGTAGCAATCGACGAACCACTTCGCCTTGATAATCCGCCTAATGATTCAGACTACTCGTATGTTACAGAACCTCCACTTATCAATTTCAGCTGGCACAAAGTTCCGACAGCGAGAGGTTATAAATTTGAGCTTTCGGATGATACAAAGTTTTCGAACCTTTTAAAAAGTTTTGATACGGAAGCGAATACAGTATCGATTGATGATTTACCCGCCGGCACATACCATTGGAAAATTACAGCTTACTCTTCTTTTCCAGGTTCACCTGATAAAAAAGCAGGCCCTAATTCTTTTAAGATCAAAAAAAGTACATCTTATCCAGCGCCGAATCTACTACGCCCAAACAATGGATCCGAGATTACTTTAGAAGAAATCAAAAAAGGACAAGCGATTATGATTTGGGAGGGCAATCCTGAACTCGTAAAATACAAAATTGAGATTTCCAAAGATGCGAAGTTCACGTCCACTGTTTTCACGAAAGAGATCTCAACTAACTTTGTCACACCGAATTGGAAAGACTTTGGCCAAGGGATTTTTTATGCTAGAGTACGCGGGATCGCAAGTGATGGTAAAGATGGTGAAATGTCACCTGTTTCTCGTTTTACGATACTTGATAAAAAGACAGTTGAGGAAGTGACGAAAGAAGAAGATACAAAAAATGAAGACAAACCAAAGCCACCGGTGATGGAGATTCTTTCTCCAGTGAATACAGTTGTGGAGATGAAAGGAAAACAAAGCATTGAATTTAGATGGAAAGCAGGCTCTGGTGCTGATAAATTTGATTTTGTACTCTACCAAATTGCTGGATCAAAACGAATTGCAGTTTTTAAAACTCAGGCAAAATCTTCACCCGTCATCATAAAAGATTTGTCCATATTAGATGAGGGCCCTTTTTCTTGGGAGCTTACTGAATATCGAAATGGAGATGCTACACAATCCAGAAAGGGAAATTTCATCATCAGTCTGGACCAATTAAAAACCCTAAAGGCAGCCGACATTCAGTTTATTTCACCAAAACGACTTTATAAAGAAGGTAAATGATAATGAGAAAATTAATTTTCAACTTAATACTCGTTAGCTATTTTATTCTAATTTTAGTTTCAGCGTTGGAAGCAATAGAAGCATATAAATTTATTGCATGGCGCCCTATTCCTGATGCATCTGGATACCAAATACAGATCAAAGATAAAAATGGAAAGATCATCCTCGATAAAAAGATCGCAAAAAATCATTTTTCTGTCCAAGACTTAAATGCTGGAGATTATACTGTTAGAACTGCACCATTAAATCTCTTCCAGAAACCAGTGATTTGGTCGCCATGGCAAGAAATGGAAGTTTTGTTATCTGAAACTCCTCGTGTTGATTTCTTAAAAGATAGACCCACTGTCAAAATTCGGCCCATTGAAACTCAGGAAGATGGAGAGTATGTCGATATACTCGTAGATGCTTTAACAGGTGGGCCGGTTGAAGTAGGTCCCGATGGAAAACCGTTACATGGACCGCCAGTTAGCAAAGGTAAAAGAAAAGCGAAAGTATCTTTGATCGAAATTGACGGGGACCACTTTCTCGATGTTACAGAAGTGGAAATTTCACAAGACTCTAAAAAATTACCGATTCTAAAAAAAGAGTTCTATAACGAGAAACGAATCGATGTAAAAGTGGATACATCGAATGCATATCCTGGTGAATATGATTTAACAATCACAAATCCTTATCAAAAACCCCAAAAGATTCCTAGGTTTTTAGACATTGAAAAAGAAGAAGATAAATCTAAGACCGTAAGTAAGGAAACCGCGACAAAAGGGTCTGGTGGACTACATAATTATAGTTTTGCGGAACTGATGGCTTATCTTGCAGAAAATAAATCTAAAAATTGCCCATCGTCGTCTTTGCCAGAGCCTGTGCTATCCGAATGTTTTCAAACCTACGTGACACTAAATTCAAAATCCAAAGACAGCAAGGATATCTTCGCTTTTTATAAATTAATCAGTGAAAATCAACAAGATCGTATGAATGGATATCGTTATTTTGAGAATCGCTGCAAACCTGTTTTCCGTGCGGCAAAAGAACGGATGAATGATCTCTACACAAAACAACGTGGATCTTTGGACCCAGAGGAAATAGATTTTTTAGGAAAATCAGTAAAAAAAATCAATTCTTGCGTAGAATAAATTGAAATAAACTGCAAGTTCTGAGAGGATTCTTTAAGTCAAATTTATGATGGCAAGAATCCTCCGATCCATACTTCCCCTCCTCCTCTTAACAACTTTTGTTTTGTACGCAGAGGGAGGATCTCTCTTAAACGCAAATGTGAAAGAGGTCATTGCCAGAATCCAAGACTTGGCTCTATATCCGAACCTTTCTAAAAAAAGACTTTATGGTGCGATCAACAAGGGTGGCGCGATTCGATTTGATCTACGAGCCACTGAATCACAACCTCAATCAGTTGGAATTGGTATCGCCGGAGATGGGACACTAAAGGAATGGCAGCTAACAGTTTATAACGGGGAAGGTCCCGATGATTCCGCCCAGATTTTAAGACGAGAGAAAGTTGTGGGAGAGAACCAATGGGTATTCGAGTTGTTAGCTCCTCCTGAAGATGTCGTGATTGAAATTCGAAACATATCTTCCACCGGAGCCATTGCCGTTGTTGAGGTTGTTTATGGTTTTTATTACGGATACTCTGTAGACAAAGAAAACAACAACAAACCCGTAATAAATAATCCTGCACAAAAAGTTAATCAAACAGATACAGAAAAACTTTCTCCAATCGATACACAAAACAGAGTCGAGTTTTTTCGAACTCCCATTACTAAGGATTAAGTTTTATAACCCGTTTCAGAATGAAATCCGTATAGTCCTTGTAACACGATGGTGACATATGGCCTGCGTCACTGAATTCATTGCAGTTATAGTTCGGATCGTCATTCATATTCCAAAACGGAATTCCCGTTTTTGTCTGGTAATCTAAAATCCTCGGCAACCAAACACCATAGACTGTATCCGTCCCCTTTCCTACGATCAAAATCTTATCATTTTTAATATGATCCAAATAAGGAAGAGATAATCTTACCCAGATCGTGGCCGAGGGGACTTGCAAACGTTTGGCGATCTGTATAGATTGATCTAAAAAAGACAATGTATTCTCGGAAAATTCAAAAGGCACTAAATAAGATAAAAAATCTCCCCTTGAAGATTTTTTTAATAGTTCCTCCGGAAGGATGGCTTGGTGCGTACCAGGAGTCATGGCCGAACCTCGATTTTCATTCAAACGATTTAAAAGATTATTACGAAGTTCGCGATAGGAATATAGAAACTTCTCCTTTTGTTTCGCTCTTGCGATGATTACTTCTAACTTAGGGCGATATTGATAACTACGGAACATCCGTTTGGCGATTAAGGTAGAAATTTCATCGGTTGTAAAAAGTTTAAAATGACGCAATACAAAACTAACATCCAATCCGTTCGTCAAGGTTTCATCAACTTTTAAGGTCGCACTAGCATTATACAGTTCCACAGAATGATCAAATAAAAATGCATCTGGCTTCACTTGATCATTTTCAAATTTTTCCATCCACTGAAGTGTATAATCTGATTTTCCACCAGGCACAGAAAAATTAAACAAAGTCCAGCCAGGATACGTTTTTTCAATATAAGATGTATCAAACAAAAGTGCTCGTGAATTTCCAAAATATACTAAAACCTTTTTCCGGTTTGGTGATTTTAGATATAACAACAAATCGTCGTAGAGCTGATTTTTTTGGATATAATTGATATCCGAGAGTGATTTGGAAAAATAAGTATGTACGTTTTCTAAAAGAATTAATTTATCCAAAAGAAATGTAATCAAAATTACAAAAAGAGGGAGCAATAAAAAACGATGTTTGAATAGATCCATATAATTTTTGTTATCTAAAATTTATAATAGATAAAATCTCCTCCGTCTTGTGAAAGAGTCGCCAGTAAAAATATCGTAAGGATACCACAAAGTGGGGCAAGGAAAACATCATACTTGCGAAAACGAGTCCAATATTCAGGAAAATATTGGAAATGGTGAAAAAGAATTAGGGCTACCGACATATAAGAAACTCGCTCGAGATTTTCGATATTGGAAAAGGAAAAAATGGAACCGTTTCCGAAAAGACTAGTAGCTGAAACTAACCAACTATTATTTTGATTCGATAAATGTTGTTCTAAGGTGTGCGGAAAATGCGTAAATATTCCCGCGAACAGGTCTACCATTGAAGCCGCATTATTCGAGCGAAACATGAGTCCGCTAATTGAAAAAAGAAAAAACACGAAAAATGCTTTCAGAAAAATAAGAGGTATATTTTTTTTCGGAGTTAAGTTCCAACCCAGACCATCCTCTAAAAATCTTTCAGTCGCAAGGATAACTCCCCAATAAAAACCCCAACATATAAAAGTATAATCTGCCCCATGCCAAAAACCACCAAGCGTCATAATGACAATTAGATTAAAGTATGTTCTAACTTCACCCAACCTTGATCCACCTAATGGAAAGTAAATATAGTCACGTAACCAAAAAGATAAGGTTATATGCCACCGTCTCCAAAGTTCCCTACCAGAAGTTGAGAAAAACGGACCCGTAAAATTTTCAGGAATTTCAAAACCTAAATAAAGTGCAATCGATCTCGCCATATCTGTTAACCCAGAAAAATCACAATAGACCTGGATGGAATAACAGATACCTGCCATGATCAGAGAAAAAGAATCATAGTTAGATGGAGAACCAAAAATAGGACTTATGGTGATGGACATGGGATCCGCAACCAATACTTTTTTGATCAGACCAAGCATCAAAAGATACGAAGCTCTGTACATCTTATCCTTGTCTGGATCCAATTTTTCCAAATTCGGTAAAAAATTTTCAAACCGCATGATCGGACCAGCGATGAGTACAGGAAAAAAGGCTACGAATAGAAAATAATCCCTGATACTTACAAGTGGCTTTGAATTATCTCTATATGTGTCGATGGCGGCGGCAATCACTTGAAACGAATAAAAGCTAACAGCTAACGGAAGGACAATATGAATGAAATTCGGAATCGATTGAAAAAATGGATATCCTGTGATATCAGCCAAAACTCGATTGAAAAAATAAAAATATTTAAAGACTCCAAGATTAACTAGATTTAAAGTTACTGTAATCGAAATCAGAAGTTTTTCAGGCTTATTTTTTATCTTTCGGTAAAGAATATAATTGATCGCAATCACTGCTAAAAAATGAAATGTAAGTGCAACCGAAAAATATGCATAAAAAAGAATCCCAGCTAACAATAGAAAGTTTTTTCGGTATTGTTTCGGTATCCCCCAATAGAAAAGATACACAACTGAAAAAAAGATTAAAAATGGTATAGAATTAAATAACATTTTGTATTAGTTTAAAAACTGCTTTGCCCAATAATCTTGTTCAGGCATTTCAGATAAACCCTCCTTAATTAAGTTTAGGACCGCATCTTCTTTCGCATCAAAATACGCTAACCATTCTAAATAGAACTCCTCGGATGTTTTACGTTTTGCTCTGACCTTTCTTGCAAAATTTACAATTTCCTTATCTGTGGAAATCACCAAACACTGAGAGGGTATAGGTGTTCGAGTTAAGTAACCTATGATCAAATCATCTGCCTTTTGGGCATGACTGTAATGAACAGATATTTTTTCGTAATATTCCGAATAACAGTCCATATCCGAAAGTTTTCTTCCATCAAAAAAGACTAGAACTTCAACCAACTTTTTATCTTTGAAATATTGCCAAAGATAACTGAGCAATCCATGCCTAGCTTCTTCCAACCTAGATTCTACCAAGAACGCGGTTAAATCTGGGAATTTGTAGATTAAATTCATCCCATCTATTAAGATTCGCACGGAATTAGGCACTTCCCCTATTGAATGAACTTGCCAGATTCCATAAAACCAAAAAATAGGAATCAACATGAAAAAAATAATCGTTGTAGGCGCCTCGAGTGGCATAGGAAAGGCAATTGCAGAAGCAGAACTTAAAAGAGGTTCTACAGTTCTTCTTATTGCCAGAAGAGAAAAAGAAATGAAAGCCATACTTTCCAGCTGGAACCAAGGAAAGGAACAAAAAGCGTTTTCTCTGGCCTATGATGTCACCGACTACCGATCCGCTGACAAAATGTTCGCAAAAGCTATCAAAATGTTGGGTGGGTTAGATGAAATTTATTATGCGTCGGGAGTGATGCCTTCCGTGGACAGAACCGAATACAACACGTCAAAAGATCATTTGATGATGAATGTCAACATTTTAGGTGCCATGTCAATTTTAAACCTTGCAGCTTCCTTTTTTACGGAACAAAAAAAAGGAAGGATCATTGGAATATCTTCGATTGCAGGTGAGAGAGGTCGAAAGGGAAATCCTGGTTACCATACGTCGAAAGCAGCATTAAATACATATTTAGAATCTCTGAGAAATCGACTTTCAGAAGTAGGCGTCCAGGTAACAACGATTAAACCTGGATATATAAAAACCGATATGGTCAAAGGATTATCATTACCAGAAAAAGGATTATTAAAGGTGATCTCACCTGAGTTAGCTGCAGAAAAAATCCTAAAGATCGTTGACTCAAATCAAGATGAAGCGTTTGTACCGAGTATATGGTCTCTGGTAGGATTTATCATACGAAATATCCCAAATTTTATTTTCAAAAAAATGAGTATATAAGATGGCTTTAAAGAAAAAAACCTCCGTCCCATCCATCCAATTGCCTGCACCAGAAAAAGTAGAAACTTGGGGAATGAATTCTTACTCTATCAGTTCAGTTCTGAAACCCAAAACTGAAAATGAAATCCAAGATATTATTAACTGGGCAAACGCTACAAATACTAAAGTTGCTCTTAGAGGTGGTGGTTGCAGCTATGGCGATGCCGCGACTAACAAAGAAGGAATTGTCTTAGATCTTACTGATTTTAATCAGGTGTTGGATTTTAATTTGAAAACTGGAATTATGACAGTTCAGTCTGGTGCCAGGATTCGAGATCTCTGGCAAACAGGGATAGAAAAAGGATATTGGCCACCCGTTGTATCAGGAACCATGATGCCAACGTTAGGTGGTGCGCTATCTATGAATATTCATGGAAAAAATAATTTTAAAGTGGGCACTATTGGAGAACATGTTATCGAATTTACTTTTCTCACTGCCAAAGGTCAGATTCTCAAATGTTCGCCAAAATCAAATTCTGATCTATTTTATTCAGCAATTTCTGGATTCGGTATGTTAGGTGTATTTCTGACAATCCAGATAAAAATGAAAAAAATCTACTCTGGAAAAATGAAAATTTCACCCGTTGTTGTAAAAAATTTCGATGAATTATTCACATATTTTGAGGAAAATTATAAATCTTCTGATTATCTTGTTGGTTGGATTGATGCGTTTGCTTCTGGTGATTCGATGGGACGAGGTCAAATCCATAAAGCCGTAAACTTAAAAGAAGGAGAAGATAAAGATTTTCCTGAAAATTGTAAACTTGAAAAACAACATTTGCCCTCAATGTTATTCTACATCATTCCTAAAAAATGGATGTGGATACTTATGCGACCGTTTAGCTTTAATTTTGGTATGCGACTCATCAATTTTGCTAAGTATGTTGCTAGTATATTAGTAAATCATAAAGATTACTACCAAGGACATGCAGAATATGCCTTTTTACTCGATTATGTACCGAATTGGAAATATATTTACAAACCAGGAGCAATGATCCAATACCAAGTTTTTTTACCGAAAGAAACGGCCAAAGATGCTCTAAAAGAAATTTTTTCCTTAGGTCAAAAAGCAGGAATCGTGAACTATCTTTCTGTTTTTAAAAAACACAAACCAGATCCTTTTTTACTTACCCATTCTGTAGATGGGTTTTCAATGGCTATGGACTTTCCAGTAACGAACTCAAACAAAGAAAAATTATGGAATCTTTGTTATGCGATGGATGAGGTTGTGATTCGAAATAAAGGAAAATTCTATTTTGCAAAGGATTCAACGCTACGTCACAGAATCATGGAATCATATTTCCCTAAGGAAAATCTAAAGAAATTTTATAGCCTAAAGAAAAAGTATGACCCAAAGAGCATTCTTCAGACCGATCTTTACAAAAGAATTTTTCTTACGAAGACTTAATTTTTAAATATTCATCCGCTTATATAATAAATAGGCGGCTGTGATAAATAATACGGGTGTAAACCAAATCCCAAACCAAATTGGCAATCCGCCATTTTCTGCTAAGGTCTTCATGGTCGAGTATAAAATATAATACAATAAAACAACGGCAATGGTCAATCCGAGGGATGCAACTCCTGCCGATCTTTTCGTGATGGCTCCGGCCAATGCGCCGAGTGCAACGACGACAAACGACATGAGTGGCATAGCGAAGGTTACATGCTTTTGGACAATCACATCCTGATAAGGAATTCCCTTGATGATTCTCGATTCTATTTCATCTGCTAATTCAAAAAAGTTCATCTGTTCAGGATTTCTGGTTGGCTTCGAAAAATAATCAATGTTCTCCGGGAAAGGATATTCTTTTTCTTTAAACTTTTCACGTGAAATGATTTCAAGGTCTTTGCTAAAGCGTATCTCTTCCACATCGTACAATGTCCAGTGATGCGGTTGCGGCGTAAATTTTGCTTTTTGTGAAGCTACTACAAAATTCGGGAGCCCTTCGGGACTGATATCTATATAATTAAAACCACCCTTAACCGTACTTTCCTTTTCATCGATCCAATATACATAATAGAATCCATTTTTTCCTTTGATATGGAGCTGATACACAAAATCCACCAGTTTGTTGGCACCTTTGATCATATAACTATATTCGATCTGTGCTTGTTTGTTAGCTGGAATTACAACAAACTGAGAAAAAATAGACATAAATATCCAAATACAAAATCCGAAAAATAATATCGGAGTGATGATTCTTAAAAACGAAACTCCTGCAACCATTATGGCAACGAGTTCTTTGTTTACGCTATATTGACCGACCACAAAACAAACAGAGAACATAAGAGCCGGCGAAACCACCTGAACAATCATGCCCGGAACCGAATACAAAATGTAAAGATATACGTGAAGCTGATCTACCTTAGATGAAACAAGATATTTCATGTTATTTGTAAATTCGTATATCACAATCATGGAAGTGAGAAGGATGAGAGTTCCTAAAAAATTCTTTAGAAAATCAAAAAATAAATACCGATCTAAAATGCGAAATGGGATAAACTCTCGTTTAAACCAATGGTAAGGAGTAAGAAGCTGGCGCAAGGTCATTCTATTTCTAATAACAACATACTGATATCATCGTTAAAGATTCCATTAGAAAAACTGGAAATGTCGGAGTATATCGCGTTCAGAATGTCTTCGCCTTTTTTTTCTCCGAGAGAGGAGAGAATTTTCAGCAGAGAGTGATCCCCATAAATCTCATCGGACTCATTAAAAATCTCGATCACACCATCCGAATAAAACAATATCTTTTCGCCGGAATCCAATTCTCTATGATAGTTGCGAAGTTTTGGTTCTAAAAGTGATACGATTAACGTACCCTTGCCTTCCAAAAATTGAGCCTCTTCTGATGGCTTGAGCAATAAAATTGGCGGGTGACCAGCGTATGAATATATGATCTTCTTTTCTTCTGGTAAAAAATAAACAACACAGGCGCTGATATGATTGGTATTTACTAAATTTTTTAAACCATTATGCATGGCTTTCAAACAAGAAGCTGGATCGTTTTCTTCTAATGCATGAATTTTAAATGCCAATACTGCCATAGCAGAAACCATCGCGGAAGCGATTCCATGTCCTGAAACATCAGCGAAAAAAAATACAGTTTTGCCATCTGGTCTTTGAATAAAGCTGATTGCATCGCCACCTACTCCTTCGTAAGCCCTAAAAAAACTACTACATTTGTAATTCTTCGATTTTGGCCAAACTCTTGTTACCAGGTTGTTTTGCGTTTCCGATGCCAGCTGTAAATCCGTCCGAATGCGATCATGAAAAAGTTTCAGTTGGACTTGTGATTCTCTTAACTTTTCTATAGAATTTAGCCGTATATTTAGCGTTAGATACGAAACAATTGCTGGAGTAAGAATTGCAGAAAGGTAAAGTGATAAATCAACCTGTGGTTTTTCCGTATAGATTCCTACAAGAATACCTGCGGTAACTACAAATCCTAAATAATGTCTCAGCCATTTTCGTTCAACGAAACTCACACCAATGCAAGTAATGACTAAAATCATCCCCACCAAATAACCGATATAAAGTGAATTCCAATACAAAAGTAGAAGTGAATGTGCACTCATTGTATAAAAAAAGAAAAGCATGATTTTTTGGATTTTTTTTCTAACCATCTCCGAAAAAAAAGTCAGAATCAAAACGATGAAAGTAAGCGAAGAATGTAGAATGCGAGCCCAAGGAGGATCATATAACCCCAGTTCTTCTACAGACGATAATAATCCAAAAGAAATAAAGGTAAAAAAAACTGTCAGACAGATTCGAGAAATCTTAAGAACTTCTTCATCCAGACGAAACGTTTCGGTAGCAGGTTTACTGGTTCCCATGCAATCTTAGACGTTTGTTAAGATTCCGTTTGACGACCAAATTTTTGGCGAAAAATTTCTGGAATTTGGGCGGGTTTTCCCTGTTCAAAATCAAACCAAACCAGACCAGCGGCCCCTGAAGCGACACAGTCATTTTGTTCATTCCACATAGAACAAACAACGGAGAATCCTCGAGAAGAAATGGAATCTACTTCTAAGGTAATTTCTAGAGTCGCTGGAAAAACAACCTGTTTACGATAATCCATATTTAAATGAGTGAGCACCGGACCAAATCTATCTGGCTTTAATGGAGAATCCCATAATGATTCCGCAGAAAAATAATCTGCTCTCGCCGATTCAAAATATCTTACGTATGTTACATTATTAACATGGCCAAACGCGTCCATTTCACCCCAAGCTACTTGTTGTGAATACTTGTGTTTATATTTAATGGGTTTAGGCATAAAAACTATCTAACTTCAAAGTTTATTTTATCGATTACTTTTCCACTTTCATCGACTAATTCTAAAACAAATACTCCTTTTTGTACTTCCCAAAAAAAAGAATCCTTAGCTTCTCTTAAAAACTTCTGATTCAATACCCACTTCCATCCAGGTTGATATACATTCAGTCTAAATAATATCTTTTGATGATCTTTAGGAATGTCTGGATCAAAAGCAAAAATCGTTCCGTCACTCGGAACGATAATTTTTCCTGGAACCTTCCACTTACTCTTTGAAATATTTATATCTTGTATATTGTCCATACCGACTTCATAGAACGATTGTTTGTTGTTATCATATTTTACAGAGCTAGGTATTTCTGGCTTTTCCGAAATTCGATTCTCGTGCAAGTATTCCATAACCTCTCTCCAAATTGGCCCCGCACCAGTCACACCCGAGACATCATACATGGGATTTCCTTTCGTGTTTCCTACCCACACACCGACGGTATATTCACTCGAAAAGCCAACACACCAATTGTCTCTCATATCTTGACTGGTTCCCGTTTTTACAGCTGTATAAAATGGAGTCGAAAGATTACTTTCCCAACCAAAACTCAAACTGCGTGCTTCCCGATTCGATAAAATATCTTGGACCAAAAAAGAAACTGACTCTCTAAAAATGGATATGGATTCGTCATTTGATTTGTTCTCCATATTTTCCTGCTTTGCTTGCAAAAATTTCAAACGACTATATCGACCTTTATTTGCAAAGGTCCGATAAGCATTTGTTAATTCCCATAGGGTAATATCAGCACTGCCGAGCGCTAACGAAGGACCATAAAACTCTGGATAAGCGAGATCCTTAAATCCTAAATTGGATAGAGTAAATATAAATTTTCCCATATCAAGATAGGACAGCGCACGCACGGCCGGTATATTCAAAGATGATCCTAGACTTTGTGTAACAGTGACTTTGCCTTGAAAAGTCTTACTATAATTTAATGGTCGGTAAATACCACGAAATACTGGTAAGTCGATCGGAGAATCGTTTAATATTGATGAAGGGGTTAATTTTGATTCTTCAAAACTTTGGGCATATACGAAGGGTTTTAAAGTGGAACCTGCTTGTCTTTTGGCTTGGATCAAGTCGACAAAGCGAACCGAACTATTCACACCTTGGTTGGAAACATAGGCTAAAACTTCCCCTGTCGCGTTTCGTACCACCAAAATGGCTCCGTCGTCGACGTTTTGTATTCGAAGTGGTTTCAGATTTTCTTGTAAAATGGACAGAGCCTTGTTTTGTAATGAAAGTGAAATCGTAGTAATCTGGTTAGGCGAATTTTCCTTTTGGAGAATTTTGACAATATTAGGCGCAAAGTTTGGATAAGATTTAAAGTTAATATTTTTAAGTAAACTCTGTTTGGCAAATTTTTCAAAATCATCACAGGAGAGATTAACATCTGTTTCAATTTGTTTTTTAAGAAGGCATCCTCTTTCCACGATTTTATGTATCGGTGCACGCGGGGATCTGATAAGTACAGTCAATAAAATCCCTTCATTAGGAGAAAGAAACTTTGGTTCTTTACCAAACAAACCCATGGCACCTGATCCGACTCCACGTAACTCTCCGCGAAAATAAACCAAGTTAAGATATGCGGTTAAAATTTCTTGTTTGGACCAACTCTCTTCCAATTCTGTTGCACGTTGGATTTGTTTGAGTTTTTGGGAAAAAGTTCGCTCTGTTCCAATTATCTTTAGCTCTGGATCCAGAAGTCCAACTAACTGCATTGTAATCGTAGATCCCCCGCGTAAAGCAGAGCCTCTTAAAAAGGAGAATATGGATCCTAAAAAAGCGATACTATCCACACCTGAATGGCGATAATAATTTTTATCCTCGGAGAAGAGAACAGTTTGTACAAACTCAGGTGCGATCTGATCCAAAGAAACCCAATCCGTAGAGCGATACTTAAAATTCGTTCTGACAGACTGGAGTGGTAATCCTTCAGAATCATAATAGGTAATGTCGGAGGGAGAATAGTTATTTTTAATTTCAAAAAAAGAGGGAAGCGAACTTTCAGCGAAAAGGTTATTAGATAACAATATAGAAATTAAAATTATATATTGTTTCATAAAAAAATTTCCTCATTCAATTATGAGTTCGACGATGATATGGCTCCCATACTGTCTTTCTCTAAATGGCAATCCTTCCCAGATTTTATTCGTTTTCTGTTGTTCTGGAATTTGAGATAAAATAACGCTAGGTTTGTTTAAGGTTTTACAATGTGCGTAAAGATCGCCGATCATTCCCTTCATTCGATCCGGAGTTACGGACCAATATGTATAAGGAGGATCCAAATAGAAAATATAAACTTTTTCGTCTAAAGCTTCCCATTTTAAAAAGTGTTTGGTAGCATCTTTTCGAAAGAGAGTTATATTTTTTAGTCCTTTAAATAAACCTAAAAGACTCGAAAATCGTTTTTGATCCAATTCATAGACTAATATTCTAGAATAAGAACGACTGTAGGCTTCGGCCGCAATCTGGCCACTTCCAGAAAAAAAATCACAAAACATCGATTCTTCGGGGCTATATCCCCACAATTCTAATTTTGAATCTATCAAATCAAAGATTGATTTTTTGATAAGGCTATTAGTGAAATTGAGATGACCAGAAATTTCTTCAGGTGCAGGAATTTCTTTCCCTTTCCATTTACCAGCCGCTACGCGAAGACTTTTCATTGGAGATTGTTATTTTTAATTTCCGTTTTTAATTCGACAATTTGATTTTGAAGTTTACCAGATAGATTCTGCTTTTCTAAATCTTCTAAAATTTTTAGTGCTTCAGGATAATTTTTTAGATCTGCAAGAGCATACGCAAGGATAAAGTTAGCATCGTTATACTTCGGATTCGATTTACCTTCTTTCTGAAAAGCTCTGCCATATTTTATGATCAACTCATTTTCCCCAAGGACAAGAGCTCTTTCGAGAAATAGATAGATGGCGTTCCAGTAAAAAATATTCTCTTTCCAATTTGGCAGGGATACTGATTGAACTGTGGATTTTAAGGCAACCCAATCCTTTTCTGTTGAGATATATAAAAATAATAACCGCGGGTCTTTTTGGGATTCTGGTGATTTTAGAGATTTTAAAGACAAACGCGAGACAGTCTCGTAATTGCCTTTTTTATATTCTTCATGAATGTATTTAAAAGATAAATCCTCACTGGAAACAGCACGCGAAAAAAGGAGTACTGCTGCGAATAGAAGAAACCTCTGGAACAATCTAGAGTTCTGTAATATTGGAAGATCCGCACATTGGGCATATCAATTCCCAAGAATCTAAATAATCGTCTTCCGTATCTGCTTCCCATCTGTGATCACAATCCTCACAAGCATACGTCACCCCGTCCTCATTGAGGCTATCCACATCAAACTCGTCGTCGTCAAAAATATCATCTTCCATACCCTTCTCACTAAATCACAAAGAAAAAGCCGTGTCAAGTGGGGAGGCAAAAAAAAAATGGAGACTACAAATGATGAATCATTCCCGTTACGAACCTCACCGAAAAAAGAAATCTAAATCAACTTGGTTTCTTTTCATTTTTATACTAGGAATCGTTACACTAGGCTATTTCTATCGGAGAGATATTTATTTCCTATTTGCCAGGGACCAAAGTGTGAGAGCAGAAAAAGCGAAGGAAAAATCCATCGACCTTTGGAAAACTGGAAATCTCCGCGAACAAGACATCACGGATTTCCAAAACATTTCGCAAACTTTTTCGGAAAAAGATCCGCTTGATCCTGTTTCTTTCCACCTAATCGCACGTAGCCTTTATTGGAATTTGGTAAGACTCGGAATTCATTTTGACACATCAAGTTTGATCATTCATTTAGGATCTAATTTTTCTGATTTCATTGGACATACACAACTTGCAGAGGAAACTCTCGACCAAATCTTTTGGAATTCTAGACAGGCCGAAGCTTTATCGACATCACCTTTTACTGACTGGGAAAATAACAGAGTTTTACTATTTTTAACAGAAACCAACCGACAGGTAAAAAAACCAAATGTGATCACCGCCGAATACGGCAATTTAGATTCAGAAAAACTTTCTGCAGAATTCCAATCTATGTTCATGTGGCTTTTAACTTTTAACACGATGCAGGCTGGTGATGCCAATGGACTTGAAAAAATTATAGAAATGACGAAACAACCAACCTACAAAGGCGAAATAAAGTTCTCTCCGAGAGAAGAAAACTTTTTAAAAGGTATGGGGAAATTTTATAAAAAGGATTATGTGGGCTCTTTGGCATTATTACGTAGCACTAAAACGGAAAATCCAGATAAAATAACAGAAACCTCTATATTCACAGAAGCGAATATATTTCATTTACAAAATTTAACTCAAAAAGGAATCGACTTATTAGAGTTATACTATGAGAAAACAGGGAAAAAAAATCCTGAGATTCCAAATATGATAAAAAAAATGGTCCTAGAAAGACCTACAGCCAAAACGAAAATCGACATCGGACCTTTAAAATGAATTCTAAATTGAGAGGAGTATTATTGATTTGTTTAGGTTTTAGTTTTTTCGGTTGTGGACTTTTCCATAAAGGTGTGCCCAAAAAAGGAGAATTTTGTTATGTGTTGGCTAAACCACCAGCTTGTTTGTTTGTAGATTTTGAACTTAAAAAACTATATTATGAAAATGGAGAATATGAACTTTCCGAAAGGACGAGGATGGAATATACCTTTTTGTTCCAAGGAGTTACTTCAGAACTTCTGATCACTACCGAAAATCGAGTAGATATAAAAATACATGGTGAATCCGTCTCAAAATTCTATATGCGAAAGAAAGAAAAATTCTCCAAGTTTCCCCCGTCTAATCCATAAAATATGTCAATCCAATCCATCGAAGAAACCCAAAAAGAGATTATTTCGGAATTTTCCGATCTAACAGATTGGGAAGAAAAGTTCCAATACTTAATCGAACTCGGGGAAGAGCTTCCACCCTATCCCGAAGAGAAACGAATCGAAGATTATCTTGTGCCAGGTTGCCAATCGAAAGTGTGGGTTTGTCCCATTTTGTCTGACAATACTCTTACATTTGCGGCAGACAGCGATACAGCATTGACAAAGGGTCTTATTGCGATTCTCATCAGAGTTTTCTCCGGACATAGCCCAAAGGAGATTTCAGAGGCATCCCTGGGATTTATCGATGAAGTCGGACTTTCTAAATTTTTATCCATATCAAGACGGAATGGACTTTCCTCTATGGTAAATATACTAAGAGGTTACGCAAAAAATCCCAATTCATAAATTTTGATTTGTCCGAAATCGAGAAGAAAGCTAAACTAATAGGATCATTCAGAATCAGATGGTCCCCAAAATGCCTAAGTTCTTTTTTGTTTTTTCCCTCCTACTTCTTCTCCAATGTGGAAAAGATCTCACTCCATACGGCGGTGCTCCCGAAGTCGCCAAATTACCCGAAAGAGTCAAGCCAGAATGGCCGACGGCTACGTGGAAGGAAACCAAACCAGAAACTGTCGGGATTTCTGGCGAGAAACTTAAGTTAGTCGAAGAATATGCATTTCAAAGAACTGGCGACGATAAAGATCGCAAAGGCCGGCGAACAGATGCTTTAGTAATCATTCGGAATGGGAAAATTATTTTTGAAAAGTATGCTAGAAATTTTTCAAAAGATAGCCTTCACCTAACCTGGTCTGTCACAAAGAGTATCATCCAAACTTTATATGGAATCAGCATTAAAAATGAAATTTTAAAGTTAGATGATCCTGGATATTATCATTATGAACCTTTAGGTAAAGACGAAGCTCATAAAAAAATCACGATTCGACATCTACTGAATATGTCCTCTGGTTTAGAAGCGGAAGAAGGATATGAAAGTGGACCGCTAAAATCGAGTGTCATTGCGATGTTATATACTCGCGGTCGAAAAGATATGGGAGCATTTTGTAGTTCTCTTCCGATTCGTTCAGAACCAGGAACCCAAGTTTATTATTCCAGCTGCGATACCAATATACTTTCAGCTATTCTAAAAAACGTATATGGAAAAGACGTATACAATGATTTACCTTTTAAACAACTTTTTGAGCCACTCGGCATCAAACAGGCGACATTCGAGACAGACGGATCTGGTACTTATGTTGGGTCTTCCTATCTTTATCTTTCGGCGCGAGACTTGGCTAAAATTGGATATCTCTACTTGAATGATGGAGTTTGGGAAAACAATCGGATGTTACCCGAGGGTTGGGTGAATTTTACTATGACTCCTGCACCTGGATATAAAACCACACCATATTCCGAAGATTTACCTAACGACAATTATACGTCGCATTGGTATGCGAACACAGGCGTACCAGAACGAGGTGTCCCTGAGCCTTGGCCAGATGCACCAAAAGATACGTTTGCCGCTTCTGGTCATTGGGGCCAAATGTTATTCGTGATTCCAAGTCTCGATATTGTAATCGTGAGATATGGAGATGATAGAGAAAAAGCCTTTATCAAAAATGAATTTTTAAAACTAGTAAAAGAATCGGTCATCAGGTAAAACAGATGAAAAAAAATATACTCAGCACCATTTTAATCTTAATTTTACTTCTCGCCATCTGGATCCAATGGAACTGGAAACACGTGGAAGCTTTTCCTTCAATTATCTCAAGTTTTTATTCGAAAGAATACTGCTCCTGCTTCTATGTGATGAAACAATCAGAAGAACAATGTCATAATTTTGCAAGACAATGGGTTCCGATTAGTGAATTCAAAAGTGATACCGAGAAAAAAGAAGTGATCGTTACTGGACTTGGCAGGACAAACAAAGCAGTATATTTAAATGAAAAACAAGGCTGCGTTCTTGTGAACGAATAAATGAAATTCTAACGGTAAAGGCCTGGGAATATAAAATTGATTCCAAAGATCAAACCCTTGGCCTTTATTTCTTCTGGGACTGGACCAAAGTTTTGTCCTCTGATTGAATCCATACAAGATTGATCCACGACAACTTGTCCTTGTGAGGAGATTAGTTTAACATCTAACACTTGTCCGCCTTCACTCAGTAAAAATTGTACTTTTGTCTCTCCAGGTTTGATCCCTTCTCTTGCAACTACACCCGCCATATCGCGATAAGCATAATTTCCACCGCCTGGCGGGGCAAATGATTCTTCGATTCTTCTCAACATGTTTTTGAAATAATAATAACCAGCGAATTGTTTGGTGGGAACGGTAAGAGCCTTTGCTCCGTCCCATCTGAACAAAAAATCTTGTTGAAATCTGTAATTAAACGGTATTTTCATCAAACTTCCAGAAGACTGACTTTGGTTTGGTGACTCTTCTTGGTTTTGTTTTGATATAGGATCCGCTTTGAAGATCCCGATTTCGAACAAATCTTCTTCTTTACTTTGCTCTGCTTTTGGTTGTGCCTTAGATGGATTGGAGGCAGTACTTCCAAAAATAAATTCGCGAAACGGTGAAAGTGTATGGAATCCTAAATTTTCCGTGATTCCACCACCACCGGCGGAATCCTGATTGGACAACGCCTTATACTCATCTTTTTTCTCTGGATTGATAAACTGCTGTTCCACGAGAACATCATATATTTTTTCTTTTTCTTCGGCTGGCATCATCATAGGTGCATTTTCTTCACCTAACATTTTCCATAACATATTCCGTGTTACTAGATGGCCTAAAAACAAAGAACAAATCAAAACAACAAAGGAAGCAGAATAAAATAGTCTTCTTTCTCCCTCTTCTTTTTCAGGAAGAATAAAATCAAAATAAAGTTGGCGCATCTTTATCTCCCGATTTTATTTCATTCTGATATGGCAAATTCATATGATGGTAAGCAAGTTTTGTGGCAACACGTCCGGAAGGTGTCCGATCAACCAAACCAACGCGAACAAGAAATGGTTCATAGGTATCTTCGATGGTTCTTTCTTCTTCACCGATCACCACTGCAATCGGTTTGATTCCAACGGGACCACCATTGTATCTCGTGATGAGAGTAGTTAAGATCTGTCTATCGACAGAGTCAAGTCCTAACGGATCAATTCCCATTCTGTCAAATGCAAAAAGACATGTTTCCATACTCACACTCTTTTCATTTCTGACTTCTCCAAAATCACGCACCCGTTTTAGCAAATGATTGGCGATCCTCGGAGTTTTACGACTCCGTTTTCCAATTTCAAGGGCGACTTTTTTTTCCAGAGGAACGGAAAGTAGATCGGCAGAGCGTTCTACGATGATCGACATTTCTTCATCTGAATAGAAATCCAATTTCAAATGAATGCCAAATCTAGATTTTAACGGATCGCTGACCATCCCAGAACGTGTGGTAGCACCAACCAGCGTGAAGGGTTGCAATTGGATCTGCAAAGCACTTGCTGTCACTCCTTCTCCGACCACGAGATCCACAAAATAATTTTCCATGGCTGGGTAGAGAAGCTCTTCCTGTTTTTTGATAAAACCGTGGATTTCATCGACGAAAAAAACTTCGTTCGTTTTCAGGAGGGTAAGAAATCTCACCAGATCTGCCCCTTTCGAGATGGCAGGGGCAGAAGTAGGAGTAAAAGGTACGGACAGCTCGTTGGCTATGATATTTGCCAATGTGGTCTTTCCGAGGCCAGGAGGACCCGAAATCAAGACATGGTCTAGCGGGGTTTTTCTTTTTTTCGCAGCTTCGACGTAAACGGAAAGATTGGCCAGAACTTCCTTCTGACCAATAAACTCGGATAACTTAGTAGGGCGGAGTTTTGGTTCGTCCTCACCAATGGATTCTATTTCTTCGCGAAGACTCACTTCAATTTGGTTTCTGCTCCGGAGTGATGGCAGTCAAGATTTCATTTTTATTTCGAATGATTTTTATTTCGATTCGCTTTCCAATTTTGGAGGATGCGACCGCGGCTTGCACATCGGCTGGTGTTTTGACATCTTTTCCATCGATTTCCACGATTACATCGTAAGGGCGAAGGCCAGCTTTTTGGGCTGGGGAATTTCCTGCTCTTTCCATGATAATTGCACCGTCCGTTGATTTTAGACCTAACTGGTCTGCTGCTTCTTTATTTATCGCAGATAAACTTACACCGATCCAAGGACGTGTAACCTTACCATCAACTTTCAGTTGTTCTGCGACTCTTTTGGCCTCGTTGATCGGAATCGTAAGACCAATCCCTTCAGATCCACCGGACTGAGATAGAATCATTCTGTTGATTCCAATCACTTCCCCTCTGATGTTTAGAAGAGGTCCGCCACTATTACCTTGGTTGATGGCAGTGTCAGTCTGGATATAGGAAAGACCCGATTCATCGATCCCTCCTCTCTGGACCGCGGAAACAACTCCCACTGTAAAAGAATACTCTAAACCTAGGGGAGCACCAATTGCCATAGCCCAATTGCCCACCCGTACCTTATCCGAATTACCTATTCGAATCGGCTGTAAATCAGCCTTAGGAGCCTCTATTTTAAGTAAGGCGACATCGATAGTCGCATCAGATCCGATAAGTTTCGCATCGAACTTTTTTTTATTTTTTAATTTTACAGTGAGTTTGTCCATGCCGTCGATTACATGGTGGTTGGTTAAAATATAACCGTCTTCGTTCAAGATGATACCGGAACCTAATCCGTTTTGAATTTCTTGGATGATTTTACCACCGTTCATTCCTTGGCGACCAAAGAGGTGATCAAAAAATGGATCGCCTGTTAGTGGAGCACCTTGCCTTCGGTTGACACGACGTTCCGTGGCGATCGAAACAACGCTGGGTGAGGCTTTTTCAAATACTTCTTGGAAGGCGTCTTCCAATGCTACGGCTTGCGTTTGGGCAGGTGATAATTTGTCGGATCCATCTGCTTTCAATTGCAGTGGATTGTTCGAATGGGAATCTCCGCATGTCAATATGGGAGATAAAAAAGTGCCTAAGAGTAAAAATGTAGAAGCTATCGCTAAAGATTTTAAATGAAAAGATTTTGGTTGGTTCATAATTCGCTAAATTAGAGTCTCCTCTGAAAAATTAGACAGAAAAAGAATCGGAAAATTCCAAGAAATAATTATGGCTTGAACAGTATGTTCTAAGAAAAAAAATCCAAATTATGCCCTCGAGAGTTCTAATTCCCTTTGCTCCTGGTTTCGAAGAAATGGAAGGTATCATCCTAACCGATGTCCTAAGACGAGGTGGAGTTTTAGTTACGACTGCCTCCTTAGAAAACGGCACGATCCTTGCGTCTAGAAAGACTCTTCATCTAGCAGACGCTATGCTGGATAATATTGCGAGTCAATCATTCGACTTAATTGTATTGCCTGGAGGGATAGAAGGCACCAAAAATTTGATGAAATCAGATATTCTAAAAGACATCCTCCTACGACAACAACAGAGATCGGGCTGGATCGGAGCTATATGCGCTGCCCCAAATGTATTGCGATCCTTTGGAATCATTTCTGGTTCGGATCCTTTTACCGCCTATCCGACGAGTTTAGAGTTAAGCGATGGTGGAAATTATATTTCGGATCGAATCGTCACACATGGTCAGATCATAACGAGTGTTGGTCCTGGATCTGCCTTTGAATTTGCTTTGTATTTATTAGAAAAATTGGAGGGGAAAGAAGTGTCTTCCAAAGTCGAAAAAGGTCTCTATTTGCCGAACGAAAAAATCTAAAAAGTAAGTATCACCATCTAACTTTGTAATGGTGGGGGGTTCGATTCCCTTTCAGCAATCAAACTAGAAATCGCCGTTTTTTCATCATCTAAAACTTGGAGGTGGCTTTCCATACCCGTAAGTTTAAAAACCTTTGCGACAGATCCGTGAACATTGCAAACCTTTAAGTTCCCATGGTATTTTTTCAATTTATACATGGCAGTGACAAGAGTACCAATCCCAGACGAATCCATGAAAGGAACCTTTTCTAAATTGATCACGATTTCATACTGTTGGTTTTTGATCTTTAGATCCAAAATATCCTTAAGTTCCTTTGCGTTATAGAGATCTACCTCTCCTTCGATGGACACAACAGGGATCGTATCAACAATTTTTTCGTGTATCAACATTTGTCTGACTCTTCTCTATAATTAGAAATCGAAAAGTAAAAAATATCACATTCGGAAAACGCCAAATGGTTTTCGCTCTCCTATCCTAGATGACACGATGGACAACGCCCTTCCTAGGATATCTCTTGTTTCGCTTGGATCAATGATGCCGTCATCCCATAGACGCGCAGAACTATAAAGGGAGGAAGACTTTTTTTCATAATCTTCTAAAATTGGTTTTTTGAATACAGATTCATCTTCCGCATTCAACTTTCGACCTTCTTTTTCGGCTTGGTCCAATTTTACAGTCCAAAGAACATTGGCGGCTTGTTCGCCACCCATTACCGAAATCCGAGCATTGGGCCACATCCATAAAAAATCTGGGGAAAATGCACGACCACACATTCCATAATTGCCGGCTCCGTAAGAACCACCCGTTACCACGGTCAATTTTGGTACAGTTGTTGTGGAAACAGCGTTCACCATTTTGGCCCCGTCCCTCGCAATTCCCGAATTTTCAAATTTTTTGCCGACCATAAAGCCCGTTATATTTTGCAGAAACAGAAGTGGAGTCCGTCTCTGGTCGCATAGCTCTATAAAATGCGAAGCTTTCAGAGCGCTTTCCGAAAACAAAACACCATTGTTTGCGACGATTCCTACAGGGTAACCGTGAATTTCCGCAAAACCACAAATCAGTGTGGTCCCGTATAACTTTTTAAACTCATGAAAAAATGAGCCATCCACAAGCCTTGCGATGATTTCCCTTACATCGTAGGATTTTCGTGAATCTTTTTGGATGATCCCATAAATTTCTTCCGTAGGGTAAAGAGGATCGATTGTTTGTCTGACAAAAACTTTCTTTTTAAAGTTTAAATTTCGAACGATGGACCGGGTGATTTCTAAAGCATGAAAATCATCTTCTGCAAAATGATCCGTAACGCCTGATACACGACAATGAACATCTGCTCCACCAAGTTCCTCGGGCGTTACAACTTCACCAGTTGCCGCTTTTACCAAAGGTGGGCCACCCAGAAAAATGGTTCCATTTCCTTTAACAATTACGGATTCATCACTCATGGCCGGTATATAAGCGCCTCCAGCTGTACATGACCCCATAACAACTGCAATTTGAGAGATGCCTTTGGCACTCATATTAGCCTGGTTAAAAAAGATCCGTCCAAAGTGTTCCCGGTCAGGGAACACCTCATCCTGCATGGGAAGAAAGGCTCCACCAGAATCAACTAAGTAAATACACGGAAGATGGTTTAGTTCTGCAATCTCCTGTGCTCGTAGATGTTTTTTTACAGTCAGCGGATAGTAGGTTCCACCTTTTACTGTAGCGTCGTTTGCAACAATCATACATTCGACACCCTCCACTCTTCCGATACCCGTGACAATGCCTGCACTTGGGACTGGATCAGGATAAACTTCTTCTGCTGCAAGTGGAGCAACTTCCAAAAAGTATGTTCCATCGTCGATTAGATTTTCAATTCTTTCGCGAGCTGTGAGTTTTCCGCGTGATTTATGACGCTCAGTTGCTTTCTCACCGCCACCTAACTTTATTTTTTTTATTATGTTTCGAATCGGAACAGCGATTTCTAAAAAAGCAGATCTATTTTCTAAATATTCTTTGGAAGAGGATTTAATATTTGAGAGAATTACTTCCATATCAGTTATCACCACCGTTAGGTTTATTTCGTTTGAAGTGGAAAGTTTTTGTTTTACTACTGTTACGTGAATATGAGTCAACTAAATATTCGATTTTCGCTGCCAATTCGTCGGGACATTCTTCCATAGGCAAATGATTCGAGGGAACTATGGACAAGGCACTAGTTCGCAAAGTTTCCTTGATAAATTCAGTTTGGTAAGGCGAAATTCTGTAATCCACCTCGCCGATGATAATCTGCCTTAGGCCTACAAGAGATTTAACTCCATCTTCTAGATCTCTTAAAGTATGAGAAGAACGATCAACGTTACGAATAAACTCTAGTGTGTTTTTGCGATTTTTTCCCGCAAATAACAAAGAATAAGTATCTTTTTCCCAATACTGATCAAACACAAAACCTTTTTTAGTTAAAAACAATTGGTAGATTAATTTTAAAAAAGGAGGTCGAAACAAAAACGCAAACATATCACCAAACACAGGAATACGAAGTAAACTTAAGGGCAAATAAAATCTAAACTTTGGCAAACTTAAAAAACTATTAACAATGGTTAGGGATTTAATATGTTCTGGGTGTTCCTTGAGTAAAAAAGCAAGAATTGGAAGTGCATAATCGTGTACTACAACATGAACTTTTTTTTCTTCTGTAACTTTTTCTAAGAATTTATAAAGATAATATGCCTGCATACGATGGGAAAGTGGTGTGGAAGGACGTTCGCTTAGACCGATCCCTAAAAAATCAGGTGCAATGATTCGGTATTTTTTTTCCAGAATTGAGATGATGTTTCGGTAATGATAGGACGTTGTCAAAAATCCATGAAGAAGAATCACGATCTCATCTTTTTTTCCGGAATCTCGGTAAAAATATTTTATTCCATCGATTTCGACGTATTTCCCTGAGTTAATATGCTCTTGAAGTAATGGGCTCAAACTTTCGATTCCACTAAATCAGTATATAATGATTTTAGATATTGTTCTTCAAATTCATTTAGGTTAATTCCCCTTCTCGCCATAATTTTTTTAGTATCATTTAGGAAGGCTTCTAGTTGGTAAAAATTTCCTTTGGATATCCACGTAAAAGGATGTTGGTAACCAGAGACTCTTGATTCCACCAGGTTCGAACCAATATCTACTACAGAACCCGTATTCAACATCACACCGATTGCAACTTTAGAAAACGTACCTATGGTGGAACCGAATTTTATTGTGCCAGTGTTGATTTCTTCTTTGCCAACTTTTAATTTTACGATGCCATAATTGTTTTTTAAATCTGATGTTGTCGAAAGTGCTCCCAAATTTACCCAACTAGAAACAAATGAATGACCCAGAAAACCTTCGTGATGTTTGTTGGTATAGTTTAGGAGAATCGAATTTTCAACCTCACCGCCGATACGGCAAGAATCTCCGATGAGTGTCCCGCCAGTAATTCGTGCATTGTCAATGAGAGAACCTTTGCCAATATAAAGTGGTCCTTCTAAAAAACTAAAAGAAGAAATTTTTACATCTTCATCAATGATGATCGGACCAGTGGAAGTATCAAAAACCACTCCTGGGTAAACGACTGCTTTCGGATGAAGATAAAGATGTTTGTCTTTTCCCACTACATAAAATCCGGCAGATTTTACTTTATACTTTTGACGGTATTTTTTCCAATCTTTGTTAAGCGACAATGTATCTTCTAAAATTGTTGGAATTGTTCGCTGCAATTCCCAGGGTAAAAAATTTTCTGGAGAAACAACCAAATCGTATGTTTGGTCGACGAAAGGCAAAATATGTTCATAACGCTCAAAAATTAGTTTTTGGAAAGATTCATCACGGCTAACGTAATGAATGCGAGCGTTTGGATATTTTAATACTAACTTTTGATTTAAATTAAATCCTCCTAGATTCCATTCCATAAAAGAATGGAATCTAGAAATCGGTTCCAATGCAATCGGCCGATTTCTTTCATCGATAAGAATTCTTTTCACTGAAGTCACTATTCTACCGTTACAGATTTCGCTAAATTTCTAGGTTGGTCTACGTTACACCCTCTAAGTATAGCTATGTGATACGACAATAACTGCAACGGCACAACAGCCAAAAGAGGTACAAGTGGGTCAGCGATACTTGGAATTTCAAAAGTAAAATCTGCCATTTGCTTGATTTCCGTATCGCCTTCAGTTACGATTGCGATGACCTTACCCTTTCTCGCTTTTACTTCTTGGATATTCGAAATCACTTTTTCATAAGAACTATCTTTAGTTGCGATAAATACAACAGGCATGTCTTCATCGATAAGAGCAATTGGTCCATGTTTCATTTCAGCTGCTGGATATCCTTCGGCATGGATGTAAGAAATTTCTTTTAACTTCAGCGCACCTTCTAATGCTACTGGGAAATTATAACCTCTTCCAAGATATAAAAAGTTGCTGGCCTTATAAAAAGATTTGGAAATCTCTAAAATTTCGTCACCCTTAGCTAAAATTTTTGAGACTTTATCGGGAACAGAATCAAGCCCATGAATAAGTTCTTGGAATTTGTTTAATGGAATGGTTCCTTTCTTCAATCCAAGATACATCGCCATCATGGCAAGTATAGTCACTTGAGATGTAAATGCTTTTGTGGAAGCAACACCAATCTCCGGTCCTGCATGAAGATAGGCACCTGCATCCGCCGTACGTGCTATAGACGATCCCACCGCATTACATACTCCAAAGATAAGAGATCCTTTTGATTTTGCGAGTTCAATTGCGGCCAGTGTATCAGCTGTTTCACCGGACTGCGATATAGCAATCACAATGTCCTTGTCCCGAATTACTGGATTTCTGTATCTAAATTCTGAAGCATACTCCACTTCGGTGGGAATGCGCGCTAAGTCCTCAAATAGATACTCGCCTATTAGACCGGCATGCCAAGAAGTTCCACAACCGATAAGTAACATCCTCTCTGCATTTATGAATCGATTTAGATATTGGTCAATGCCACTCATAAATAGATGGTGCTCTCTAGAAACTAATCGTCCGCGCATCGCATCACGAATTGACTTTGGCTGTTCAAAAATCTCTTTTAACATAAAATGTGGGTAACCACCCTTTTCTATGTCTTCAAGATCGAGTTCTAACTTTTGGATAAAGGGAGTTTTTACAACATTCGCTAAATTTTTGACTACCAGATTGCCGTCTTTTATAATGGCCATTTCTTTATCATTTAAGTATGTTACATCATTCGTATATTCGATAATAGGAGTAGCATCTGAGGCCACAAAAAATTCATCTTTTCCTATCCCGATCACGAGCGGAGAACCTTTTCTCGCTGCAATCAGAGTCCGTTCTTCGTCCTGAGACAAAACAACGATCGCATATGCTCCAACAACCTCATTCAATGCCAGCCTGACTGCTTCTTCAATAGTACATTTATTTTGGACTTTGATTTCTTCGATCAAATGGATGAGAACTTCAGTATCAGTATCTGAGAGAAAGTTATGACCATTTAACTCAAGTTCCTTTTTCAAAGAGGAGTAATTTTCAATAATTCCGTTGTGAATGATCGCGAGTTTACCATCTGTACTTGTATGTGGGTGAGCATTTTTGTCATTCGGTTCGCCGTGTGTCGCCCATCGGGTATGGCCCATACCGACGGACGCATCCAAAGTTCTTTCTCCGATTTCATTTTCTAAATCAAGAACTTTCCCCTTTTTTTTGACGATTTCTAATGAACCATTTAATAAAGCTACGCCAGCGCTGTCATAACCTCGGTATTCTAGCCTTTTAAGTCCCTTAATGATGATGGGTAAAGCTTGGCGTTTACCTAAATAACCTACGATTCCACACATTTTTTTACCCTCTTCAAGGTTTCTTTTAAATCGCTAGACGATTTTGATTCGGCAATGACACGGAAAATGGGCTCTGTGTTAGATGGACGAATATGAATCCACCTATCACCTTCGGATAACCAGAGACCATCTTTAGTCGATAGTTTCGAGTTCTTAAACTCTGATTTGAATTTTTCATATAACGTTTCTAAGGAGATATTTTTAGCAAGTGGGAAAGATTGTTTTTCCATATGTATTTCAGGTAAGTCCGAAACAAAATCATCAATCGATTTATTTTCTATTGCCATAAGATTCAAAATATGCCCAATCCCAGAAAGTGTATCTCTTCCATAGGAAGGGATAGTTGGATCAATTACACCACCGTTCCCTTCTCCGCCAAACACAGCTTTACTTCTGATCATATCTGCTACAACATTTGCTTCGCCCACTTTAGAACGAATCACCTTCATTCCAAATTGTTCCGATACGTGTTCATTGAGAAAACTGGACGATAAATTTACAATGACCTTACTGCCTTTTTTTGCCGAACCGAGTGCACTTCGTAAAGCGAGAGGCAAGGTCAATTCTTCAGAAATTGCTCCTCGTTTCGGAGTAAATAACACAAGCCTGTCAGCATCAGGATCAAGAGCAAAACCGATATCTGCTTTAGATTTTTTGAATGCTTTTTCTGAACTAACAAGAGCAGCTGGGGTAGGTTCTGGGGGTCTTGGAAAAGTTCCATCTGGTTTACAATTATGTTCAATAACGGTGCAACCTAACTGACGCAAAAGTTCAGGGATCACATACGAGCCTGCGCCACCAACCGCATCCACAAACACAGAAAATTTTTTATTTTTAATTCGTGTTGCGTCCACTCGTTTCAAAACAGATTTAATATGAAGGTCAATGTAATCCTCTCCAGATTCTATATATCCCTTAGGATGAATCTGTGGTTTTGCGAATTTACCTGATTGTAAAATAGAAACAAGGGTTTCATTTTCTTTCGCATTGAAAAAAAAGCCCTGTTTAGATATAAACTTAAAGGCATTCCACTCCATTGGATTGTGGGAAGCGGATATCATGATGCCAGCTCTCGATCCGGAAAGTTTTACGACGGCTTTGGTTGTCGGAGTGGGAACCAAACCCAAAGTCAAAACATTAGATCCAGTCGCCAATAAAGACGCAGAAAGTATGTGTTCGAAATACGGACCACTAGGCCGAGAATCTCTTCCAATAACAACAGTTTGGCCAGCAGTCATGGTCGAAAAGGCCTGAGAGAACAGTAAGGCTTCTGGTAAACCGAAACCATTATTGATTTTCCCTCTTACCCCTGAAATCGAAATCATCAGGTTCGAAAGATCGTATTGCCTTGAAATGATCATGTTATAGAGTCCAAGTTGTTCTAAATCGGGGGAACGTCTATCTTTTTCAGATACTTAAAAGGAGGCGGGCATTCTCGGAAAATCAGGAAATGTAAGAAAAAAACGGATTTGGGCGATGACAGGATTGAACTGCCGACCCGCTGCTTGTAAGGCAGCTGCTCTCCCAGCTGAGCTAATCGCCCGTTCGTAATGTCAGTAAAAACAATCTAACCTCTGGTGTCGAGAACATTCAGGCTAAAAATAAAAAAGGCCACAATTTTGTGGCCTCTTTTAAAACGGATCACGAAACGCAGTTTAGGCGGTTGCAGCTTTTCCGATTAAATTGATGCGAGCAGCCATCCGAGACTTTTTACGGTCTGCATTTTTTTTGTGGATGAGTTTTGTTTTGGCAGCTCTGTCCAACCTAGAAGAATATTTTCCGAAAAAACCAAGGGCTTCTTCTTTATTTCCAGATTTAATTGCTTTTAACAAATTACGTGCATATGTGCGGATCTCAGTTTTATCCTGAGCATTGCGCTCTTTTCGGCGCTCTGAGCGTCTGATGTCTTTTTTGGAGGATCTTAAATTAGCCAAGGAACGTCCCCTACGAGGAATTTTTACTTATCTTTTGAGTACCAGTCTGTGGGTCAAGGCGAAAGATAAAAATTTCCGATCCAAAGCGAAGGGATTCTTACCCCTTTCCCCAGAGAGGGACCATGTTCTATAGCTTATTAGAAATCGACAAAGAATTGGCACAGATTCTAAATGAAAAACATCTAGATTTAGGATTTATCATAAGGCTCGCCATTTTAGAACTTCCGTACAAGGAGATTGGTATCTGGGCGGATGGTTTAGAAAAGAATTCGGAATTCCGAAGAATTGATCTCTCTCGGAAGGATTTTTTTAATTTATACCAAATGTCACAAGAGATCGAAGTTGACCCAAATAAGCTTCTCTCATATGCTTTTATTCAGACATTATTGGACATCCTACGATTGTGAACCCAGACAAAGGAAAACAAAACTACATTAAGATTGATTCTATTTCAGAAATCGATCCGAACAAAATGTCGATTTCCCAAATCAACCAACGATTCATTGACAAAGATAATAATCGTTATGCGCTAAGATTTAATAAAGAAATTAGAAGAATGGAAATTATAAAAATTTCCACAAACCAAAGTGTTGAGGTTGTAAGTCCTTTTGTTGAATCGCCCGCAGCACAATCACCAGCACCTCCTTCAGCGCCAATTTTAAAAGAACCTGAAGCGCTCGCACCACCTTCGCCACCTAAAACTTTAATTGAGCGGAGAAAATTTCCCAGAGGGCCTAGGCCTGAGCCAGGAGAAGAGCCCTTATTAGGTGGCGACGTCGAACTAGATATCATTGGCATGGAAGATTCGCGCGCCCCAGAAAAAAAAGAAAGTACACCCGTAAGTTCCGATTCGGCAGTATTCCATAATGAAACTGCGGATTTCCGCAAACCGGGACAGCTCATTGAACATTTTATCAAAATATTAGGAACATACAAAGAACGCGCAAACGCCATGATCCGAAACATTCAGTCTTCAAGGATCTTTGAAGTCACTGGAGATCCTTCTGAAAACAAGAATATTGTAGGTAATTTGGCACGTGAATTTGAAGCACAAATCTTCGAAGCAATTGATAAAATGATCGATCTGCATAAAGAAATGACTTCGTACCCTCGTCCTATAACATATTATATTTCAAAAGCCCCAAGCGATATGCGCGAGGATATGAAGTTAATAGATTCAGATCGAGAAAAATTGGATAAATTACATTTGTATGAAATGCAGAGGCACACTTCTACTATCGTGACGGATATGAAAAAGTTAAGTTTACAATTGATGAATATATTAAATTTAAAAACAGATTCACAAGTGAAACAACTCCAGTACCCGAACCAATTAATGTTTGTGGACGCTAAAAATGCATCTCTATATTTTTCACAAGATCTAGATAAAACAATACTGGAAGTCAATAACTGGAAAAATCAAACATGAGCAAAGACTTATCTGAATTTGAGATTAAAACACTTTTAGAAAAAATAAGAAGCGAATACCAAGAACATGGAAAATTAAATCCTAAGGCATTTGACCAAGCGGGTTTTGAGACAAGATACCTCCAAGTTTTAAAACTAAGAGGTAACGTAAGTAAGTTCCTCGCTGATGAAGTTTCTTTTCTGGAACAGTTAAAGGGAAAATTCCAAGAAATTGTTACTAAAAAAGAAGCTGCAAAGGGAGCGACATTAAACCGCATCATGGATGAATCAATCGCAAAATTGGAAAAATATTCCAAGATCGATTTCCATCCTGTGGCAAAGGCAGAATTGAGATATTTTTATGGTGCCATGGTTCAGTTTGCAGAATCAGAACTACCTGTGTTGATATATATTTTTAAGGGAACTCCGGAGTATACTTTTCTTCAAGATAGTGTCGTAACACTAGAAAGAATTGGTGTTTCAAGACGAGGTATGCCATCGTTAAAAATCCAAGAAGTCACAAAAAGCTTGTTAGATGCCAACGGAAATCCAGCCGTGATTGAAAAAGTAGCTCAGGCCTTGTTACGTGATGGATGTCTTGCACTGAGACAGGTAGCTATAACCATCGAAGATTTAATGTCAAAAAATAGAATCAGTGCCGATATGCTCGTACAAATTACAGACAGGGAATATCCGAAGGCATACGCTGCTTACAGTGGAAAAAGATTCGGACGATCCTTGGAAATGATCGCTGAACGCTGTAAGGAAATCATACAAGATTTTCGAATGAATTCGTTGCTCGGTATGGAGAGTTAAATTTTTCTAGGTTTATGAAACCTATTTTGCTCGGCGTAGCAGACACCATAGAATCTGAATTTGATGCGGACTCCTATAAAAATGCGAGTACGATGGAAAAGTATTTTAAACTTCTATTCAAATCAGTCGACAAACTCTGTAGTTTTTTAGGAACCGATCGGCAAAAATTAGCACCTTTTCTGACAGACTTCGTTTCCATTGATTCTCTTTCTTTGGGTAGATCTGGTTATGGACATGCTGTTCGCGACGCAAATGATTTAGGTTTCACGGGAATCTCCTGCCATATGGTTGACTTAGGTGGTGCAAGCGTAGGTGGAGCACTCCATCAAGCCTACACAATTGTTTCAAGTAATCCCGACGCGGTTGTCCTGGTTGCCGCCGCAGATGTACCGAAGTCCGTTTTCAGACAAGTCTCTGATTTAAAACGCCTCACCGAAACGGTTTGCCATAAAGATCACGAAATTCAATACGGTGCCACACTTATCGCCTTATATGCGTTAATTGCAGAAAGGCAAATGACAGAAGCTGGCATCACCTTAGAAGATCATATCCAGATCGCAAAGCACTTTAGAAAGTACACGATAGATAACCCTCGAGCCTTCCAATACCAAAAAGAACTCACCGACAAACAACTAAACCGTCCTCTTGCAGGACCTTATTCTACTCCAATGATCGCCATCGTAACGGATCATGCTTTTGCGACACTCATCACAACAGAATCTAAAAAGAAGGAACTGATTGAAAAGGGAATATTAAAAAAGGATGCACAGCACATTTTTTTGTCAGGTGCAAGTCATGCCGTTCATGCTGAATATTTCTATCAAAAAAAATCGATGGCAAGCCCTGCTGGTATCGCTTGCGAAAAAGCCTTTGCTCTATCAGGATTTTCACGAGAGGACGTCGAATATGCTTGGATATACGACTGTTTTACGGGCATGATCATCCACCAAGCTAGTTTGTATTTTGGTGTCTCCCCGAGATCCGTTGCTGATGCTTTAAAAAATGGAAATATTCACAATGGGAAAAAGGAAATTCCCATCAATTTTGGCGGGGGAATCTTAAATTACCAGGCCGCCATGTCTTTGTCAGGTGTTACAGGTCTAATAGATGTTGCGACACAATACGACTTAGCAGTAAATCCTATCCCCAAAAAAAATGCGATAAAACCGAAAGTCAGCCTACTTGGTGGCAACGGAGGGATTGATAGCATCAATTCAGTTGTTCTATTTTCTACCGAGGAAAGCAAAGTTGGAATCCGCGATACAAAAATTCCAAGACCTATCTATGTCAATGAAGTGGATGCAGAGGAAGGCGAAGAATGCCAAATTCTTTCCGCAACTACAGTGCATTTCAATCCAGGCGGTGATAAAAAACCGCCGTATGTGCTTTGCGCACTTGAAACCAAACGAGGTACTATGTTGGTATCGAACTTATATGGAAAGGATCAAAAAGAATTAGAATCCACAGAAAATCTCATTCTTCGAGAAACATCCGTTAAACTTAAAAAAATAGACGGAAAGTTACAGGCGTTCTTGGGTTAAAAGGCTTCAAGTCGACTTTCCGTCTTAAAACGATTAGAACTGATTTAGAAACCGAAGATTACCAGATTGAAAGTATCTGATATCATGGATGCCATATCGCATCATAACGAGTCGATCCAAACCCAGTCCAAATGCAAATCCTGTCCATTTTTTTGGATCATGGTTTGCGTATTTCAATACATTGGGATGGATCAGACCACAGGGCAATAACTCTAGCCATCCAGAATGTTTGCAGACGGAACAACCTTTTCCGTGACAAACAAGACAGTGAATGTCCAATTCAAATCCAGGTTCTACAAACGGAAAATAACCGGGCCGTAATCTGGTTTTTACCTCCGTTCGAAAAATTCGAGACAATAAAGTTTCCATTGTATATATCAAATTCGCAATGGAAATGTTTTCGCCGACCACCATTCCTTCTACCTGGTAAAACGTGTTTTCGTGAGAGGCATCAACCTCCTCATAACGAAAAACTCTACCCGGCGCAATGATTCGGAAGGGAGGTTTTAGATTTCGAAGGGCACGAACTTGGATGGCCGAAGTATGGGTTCTTAATAAATTACCATCTGAAGTATAAAAAGTATCCTGCATGTCGCGCGCTGGATGATCCTCGGTAAAATTAAGTGCGCCAAAATTATTTTCATCCGTTTCCACCTCTGGTCCATCCATAACGGAAAAACCCATGGAGGTAAAAATATCTTCAATCTCATATTGAATTTGGGAAATGGGATGAAGTGTGCCCCTTTCATTTTGACTAACAGGTCTTAAAGAATCAAAAAATTCTTCTTTTAATTTTACTTGATAAAATTCTTCTTTGATTGCTAATCTTCTTCTCTCTAAAAATGATTCAATTCTGATTTGAGCATCATTAGCGACTTTTCCGATGGATTTTTTTTCATCCACGGAAAGTGAAGCGAGGCCTTTCAGAACTGAGGTTAATTTACCTTTTTTACCGACAAACAGGTTTTTGCTGGTATCCAGTTCTTCTTCAGTTTTACAATTAGTTAAAGCAGATTCAGCTTCTAAGATCAAGGCATTGATTTCTTCGATCAGGCTCATTTAATTTCTCTTTCTATGACGAGTTTTTTTAATTCAGGATAAATCCCACCAAATGCTCCGTTTGACATCGCTAATATTACGATGTTGTGTTTACTGAATTTATTTAACTCTTTTTTAAGCAAACTCAAGATATCTTTCGGTTCTTTGCAATACAAGGCGGGTTTTTTAGAATACTGTTTAGTGTCTTTAATTAACTTTTTTACATTAAGTCTTAGTTTACTTGTTACTTTGTTTAGTTGAAAAACTTCAGTGATAAAAGTTAAATCAGATCCATTAAACGATTTTGCAAAATCTTTTTGGAATACATTTCTATGTGAAGTCGCACTTCGCGGTTCAAATAGCGCAATGATTTTATAACCAGGATAGGCTTCTTTATGTGCTTTGATCGTTTCTTGGATGGCAACGGGATGATGTGCAAAATCTTCCACTAACAGAGTAGTATCTGATTTAAATAGAATTTCTTGTCTTCTTTTCACCCCTGGGAATCGAAGGAAGGCATCTAAAATTTCCTTTGCTTTTGTCGGTGCGATGTGAAGACAAATACGGATAGCCGCTTCCGCATTCCTGTAGTTATGTGCTCCGATCAAAGAAGGTCGCAAAACTTGATTCGTCTTAATTTCTTTCAAGACACCTTTTTTATAACTAAATACAGAATCTTTTTTATCGAGTTCAAAATATTCTACTGGTGCATACTTGAAGTTTTCAAGGATTGCGTTTAGATTCTTAGATCCTAACCAGGATAATACTTTTCCACCACTCGGTACTAAATTTAGTAATCGTTTAAACATAACCTTAATGGCATCTAAATCGGCGAAAATATCTGCATGATCAAAATCTAACGCATTCAAAATTAAATAGTAAGGCCTGTAATGCAAAAACTTAGAACTTTTATCAAAGAAGGCACTATCATATTCATCTCCTTCAATGACAAAATAATCTCCTTTCCCAATCGCAAACCCTGCATGGCCATCCGATCGAATCCCACCAACAAAAAGTCCGGGATTTAATCCTATTTCTGTAAGTAAAAAGTGAGTTAAAAATGTGGTCGTAGTTTTACCGTGAGTCCCAGCGATGACAATAGGCTTTTTGCCTTTCAGAAAAAAGTGACCAATGGCTTCGGCCATACTCATATAATTTTTTCCTGAATTTAAAACGGCTTCGACTTCCGGATTACCTCTGGAAATGGCATTTCCAATGATCACTAGATCTGCATCTTTTACATTTTCCGCTCGGTAACCTGACTTAGGTGAGAGTCCCCATTCTACGAGTTTATCCGACATAGGGGGATATAAGTTTTGATCCGAACCAGAAACCTCATGCCCTAATTCTTTTAGCATATATGCTAAATTACCCATAGCGATTCCGCCAATGCCCACGAGAAAAATTTTCAATTGAGAGCCGTCCTGATTACATGATAAAATGACAAAGGAACACTTAGAATTACTAGGAAAAAGAGTATCAACTTTAACAAAAAGAAAAAATAGTCTCGCGAGGACCAACCATGGTGAATAGATAAAAATACGTAGGTTAGTTGGAGAGAATATAAAAAACCTAATCCAATAAACAACAAAGGAAACGGTGGCGGTAAAATCCAAAAGATAGCGGTTGAAGTAAATGGCAAAAATGAAAGTATAAAAACGTGTGGTTCTGGTCCCGACCAATCCTTGGATTTATCGCGCATTTGGTGATACATCCTAAAACTATCTGTCAATCTCAGGAAAAAATAAACCAGAAGATAAAATACAAAAATAGAAATAACTCCCTGAGTGAAACCAACACTCGATTCTTCGTCAATGGTCGTTACTTTAAATATAAAAATCTGAATCAAATTCCCTAAAAATTTCATCAAAGCACCTAAGAGTGCTAAGTTCAAATGGATCAGGAAAAGATCTCTTCCCCCTAAATCCGTTTTTTGAAAATAAGATTCGAAGGCAGACTTTGGAGAAAGGAAAATGTCCTTCAGCAGCTGCTTCCGAGTATTGTGTAGATCTAAATTTTGCACCTTATTGGATTTTCTGATTGGGTCGTTCAAAGCGGGAAGCATTTTTCACTCTTAGTCCCGCTTGGAGGAAATTTTGGAATGTTTCTTCTTCCAAATAACTCACATTTTCGGTAAAATAGGGAGCCAATTCCCGAAGGATCGGTCGGTATACTTTGTCTTTCCAAACCCACTTCGGATAAACTAAAAGTTTCCACCGAATTCGATCAGAATGGGAAACAAGAATCGTAAATTCGGGCGTAGCTTCCTTCCACTTTTTGGTCTCGGCAAAGCCAGGACCATTCTCATCATCTGGATAGAGATCTGCTCTCATCGATTTCAGTTTGTTCTCCCAATCGTTGCCAATTTCTGGCGAAAGCACAATCCGTTCTCCCGTAGTACGACTCCACTGGTTCACAAATGAATCATATTGATTTTTTTTTGCCCGATTTTCTACGGTGATGCCTAAACCCTGACCGTGAAAGTTGATGCTTTCTATATAACCACCATTAAACGTTATAAATTGACGTTCTCGAAGACTTACAATTTTACCGCGAAATTTTTCCAATAGATAAAGATAAGGGGATACAATCTTATTTTCAATTCTAGCAATGATTCGAGAAGAATCAGATTCGAGTTTAATCCCAAAATAAATTTCTTTTTCAGGAGGAGTTTTGGTATTCGAAATGATTTCGGCGCTGAGTGCTAACTTAGGCGCCTCGGAGGTTACACAAAACTTTTTTAAATCTTCTTCTTTGCCTGATTCGATAAATTTAGTTTTCAAGGTACTTAAATCCGAGAAGGTATTTTTTACGTTATAATTTCCTTCATAAACTATGTCCTCGCCTGTAACTTCATCTTTTGAAGAAACCGAAAACAGAGGTGAATTTTTCCAACCTCGATCATATAAATTCATTTGTATGCTGTTTTCAAGGAAGGCTGGTTCTTTTTGCCCACACCATTCCTTTCCTGGAGGGTAAAACAAAATGCTTCTCCAATTCTCTTTCCAAAAGTTAATTTCTGTTTGGTTTTCGATCCTGTCTTCAGAAAAATAAAAAACGGCAAACAATAGTAAAATGGAAAAAAGGAGATAGATAATTCTTTTGTTCATACTTCAATTTTAGACTTTTTTCGCTTTGAGCTGACGTAATAGGAACCTAAGCCAAAAATCAATCCTGGATATAAAAATACTCCGATGGCCCAAACAATCAATTTCTGATTATCTGAAAGTGTAACGGGACTCGCTTCTTCTTTTTTCTTAGGAATGTCTGTAATCGATTGATCCATAAAAAGACCAGTTACTAGAGAATTCGAAAACGCAACGTTTATCGTATAAGATATAAATTGGTCGGTTATCCAGGAAGTTCCTGAGTGTAATACGATTCTCCCTTTTTTGTCATCTGTCAATGACAAAGGTGTTAAGATTACACTTAGTATGCGGTTTTCCTTTTTTTCATCTCCATCCAATTTGGAATTTTTGTTTTTGTCTTCAAAGATATCGAATCCTGTCTCCAAAACTGCTTCCGATTTAAATAAAAATGGATTTGTACCCGCAGACACAGTCGCAAAATATCCGCTAAACGGAAATAAAACTCCTACATCCTTTTTCGAAATTAGATCCGTAGTATTGTTTTGTGGCAATCGTTTGGCTACGATCACACCAGGTTTCTCCGGAACTTCCACTAACATTTCATTTTTGAATATTAGTCCTGAGATCGAAGTCAACCATTCAAAGTTTTCACTTCCTCGCGGATCAATAGTGATGAATAGTTTACCATTCTTTTCTAATACATAAGTTTTAATTTCTTTTTTAGCGTCTTCTGAAAAAGCGACGGTGGGACCGATGATCGCCACCATATCCGCGTCAGCTGGAAGAGCCGATGGCCAACCTTGAGAAAATCCCCATTCTTCCACTTTAAAATTTAGAAACTGGAGATTAGTTGAAAACTTAGTAATTTGTTCATTCGGTAGAGACTTAAAGCCTACTCCAAATCTCTCTCCATTGGATGTTGTGAAATAAATCTTTTTTTGTTCTGTGGAAACAGTAAACAATCCAGCGATTATTTTACGCTCCATCTCTTCTAAATCAGATACCTCTTTCACGAAGATTTTTTCTTCCGCAAATGGCAAACTGTTATTAAAAGAGGATTCCTTTTTTGATCGAATCACAATACTTCCATTAGATGCTTGTGGAAAATCCTTTAATAAATCTGTCTCTACATCCGCATTTATGAATTGCGTTGAAATGAGAGCATTTTCTGCTCGAATTTGATCTAAGATGATTTCCACATCTGGACGAATGCGCGTTAACGTAAACGTATTGGACGGGCCGTCAGCCTCCAAAGGACGAGGATAAAAAGCTGTAATTGATGTTTCTTTTTTTATCTGTTTCAATAAAACCCGAGAACTGGGAGTAAGTGAATACTTTCCTTTCGAACTAAGATCAAAATTGTAATTTCGTTTGATCGCAAAATAATTAATTGCCACGAGAATTGGCAGAAGAATTAAAAATCCAAGAAGTGCGTTCTGAAGGAGGGAACTTTTAGATCTCGAGAGATTGCTCTGAGCTTCTAACGAAGACCTTCCGATTTCCAATAGGACGACTTGGAGAAGAAACGCAAATGCGAATACGATAATTAGCAAAAGAAGAAACTCTCTGATTTTCGGAATCGAGCTTACTTCTGCATTGATCCCGGCGATTCCCCCTACGTCTAGATAGTCTCGAAGGAGAGATAGTAGAAAAGAGGTAAGCCCTAAACCAACGCCTATGAAACGATTTAAATCTGCCTTTCTAAATCCGTATGTGGCAAATCGATAGATAAGATCTGAAAGTAAAAATAAGGAAACCCCAGCTAACCAAATATATCTTTTGGCTGGATCCGTTACCATACCATCTAACAAAAAAAATAGGTATAAGGAAATTACACTTAAAAATGGAAAAACTCTATCCAATGAAATGATCATCTATTTATCCTCTCCATCTTCTTGATTCGAGAACTTTGACAGTTAAATATAAAAACAAAAAAGCACCACTAATAAAAAATATAATTCCTGTTAGAGGAAGAACCCCTTTCGAGAAATTGATGTAATGAGAAAAAATATGCAAATGAAATAAGATCTTTCGCGTTGTGGACTGAAAAAGATGAGAAAAATAACCCACCACCCATAACGTAAGGATGATCACTACGGAGATCAGAAGGGAAATCATTTGGTTTTTGGCAAGACTCGAAGCAAAGAGTCCAACACTATACGTAAACATTCCAAGTAAAAATACACCAATCGAACCCGAAAAAATAAGATAAAGCGGAGCCTGCCAATAGGAATAAAGAAGAATCGGAAACAAACCGTTTATAAATATCGTGATGATTCCACAGATTGTTACACCAAACATAAATTTACCCAAAACAATATCAACGTCAGTAATGGGACTCGTAAACAAAAGTTCCAAAGTACCTTTATTGCGTTCTTCTACAATCGAACCCATAGAAATGATCACCATAGAAATTAGAATTGTGGTCATAAATGAAACAAAGGTTACAACTGTTGCTTCCTCATAATTTGCTCGGCCATTAAAATTTAAAATCATAATGAAGAGTGCATTTAAAAAAGCAGTTCCACCTAATACCATAGGTCCCATATAGGTTCCAAAAAATAATTTTAATTCCTTTTTATAAATCCAGATAGATGATTGAAAATTCATATTTTCTCCAAAAAGATTTGTTCGAGCGAAACTTCCTGTTTCCGAATAGATTCAATTTGGATCCCAGAAGTAAGTGCCCCACTAAATATTTTTTCTTTGAATGCTTTTACGTTTTTGATATTGAGGATAAAAACCTGTTCTTCGGAATTTCCACTGGAATAACTGATTTTGTCATCCGATTCTATATTCAGTTTTAGAAATGTTTCTAACTCTTCTTTCGATTTTCCTGACAAACCTATTTCTAATCCTGCAAGTCTAGACATTTCTTCATCTAACTTGGAGAAGCTGAGTTCTTGTCGAAGTGCGCCTTTATGCAAAAAAAGAAATTTATCACAGGTTTTGTAAATTTCACTCAAAATGTGGCTCGAGATAAGGACAGTATGATCGCCTGCCAAACTACGTATCAAATTTCTAATTTCCACAATTTGTTTTGGGTCAAGACCTGATATTGGTTCGTCCATGATTACAACTTCAGGATTTCCCAAAATCGCTTGGGCAATGCCAACTCGCTTTCTATAACCAAGCGATAAAGTGGAAATCAAACGATCTCTGACTTCCAGTATATTTGTTTTTAGGAGTACCCTCTCAATTTCATCGTTTAACTTCGATTCTTCGATTTGTTTTAACCTACCCACGAATTGTAAATAATCGAAAACCGCAAAATCTTCGTAAAGCGGGGGTGATTCTGGCAAATAACCGATTTTAGTTTTAGCTTCGAGGGGAAAATCAAAAATAGACTTACCATCAATAAGTGCGTCACCAGCACTCGGGATCAAAAATCCCGCTAGAATACGAATGGTGGTGGTTTTACCTGCACCATTTAATCCGAGAAGGCCGACGATCTCCCCTCTCTCGAGTTTGAAATTCAGACCGGAAATGGCCCGTTTTTCCCCATAAAATTTAGATAAATTGCTGACTTGGATCATAACTTTGGATTTAATTTAGATATATTTGGACTTATGCACGAGAAAATAGAAAAAATCAAAGGCTTTTTCAAGGATGAACAAAGCTTTTTTGCCGCAAAGCAACTTCTTTTTGAAACCGACGGGAATTTGCCTAATATGTTGTTGTACCACATCATGGATTCCTTACGAGATGCCGTTTTTGTAATCAATAAAGATTGGAAATACGAATATATCAATTCCAAAGCCGAGGAGATTACGAGAAAAAATAAGGAGGAAATGATCGGGGGCGAAGTATGGAAAATTTATCCTGAGATCCAATTTTCTAAGTTGGGAATCGAGATGGAAAGAGCCCTCAGGGATAACGTTTTCGTCTATTTAGAACAGTATTTTTATGAAGATGATAGGTGGTTTGATATGACGTTAGTTCCTTTCGACGGACGTCTCATCGCCATTGCATCTGAAATTACCAGTCGTAAAAAAGTGGAATTTGGATACGACAATATCATCGTCAAAAATCGAGCCATCTTAGCAGCCATACCAGATTCACTCTATCGCATACACAACAACGGCAAAATGATAAATTATAAGGAGTATCCTGATTTTTCTGATTGGGACGTAGATTATGGAATTAACTTCCTTAACCTAATTGATATTTTTCCCGAAAATCGTCTCTCCTGTCTTCAAAAAATGAAACTCGAAGTTTTGGAAAAGGACAGCGTCGCGACCATGGAATATTCGATGGATGAATATGACGGCGAAAAATTTTACGAAATCCGACTTACAAAAAGCGGTGAAAATGAAGTCCTGGCCATCATTAGAAATATCACGATTCGTAAAAAAGCGGAGAGATTAAAAAACGAATTTATCAGTTTGGTTAGCCATGAACTTAGAACTCCACTCACTTCTATAAAGGGGGCCATTGAACTTTTGATAGGTGGTGTCGCTGGAGAAATCAATAACCAAACAAAATCTCTTCTGAACATTTGTCGAAAGAACACACAGCGATTGGTTCGGTTTGTCAGTGATCTCCTCGATATCGAATCATTAGATTCTGGTAATTTAAATTTTTCTTACCAAAATCATTCTCTCTCTGAAATAGTCCAAGTTGCCGTAGATGGGATGCGAACATTTGCCGAACAATTCCATGTTAATTTGATTTTCGATAAACCAGAAAAAGATCTCTTTGTTTTTGTCGATGAGGATCGATTGAACCATTGCATCGGAAATTTAATCTCAAACGCGGTTAAATATACGCCAAAACATTCTTCCGTAATGATAAAGGTGCTGTCAAACGAATCATCCGCACAATTATTAATCCAAGATTTTGGTCCTGGCATTGATCTTGAATTGCAACCAAGACTTTTTCATCGATTTGTGCAAGGTAAGCCACCTAAAGATAAGTTAGTTGGTGGATCTGGATTAGGTCTTTCTATTACAAAGGCATTTGTGGAAGCAATGGGTGGAAAAATATCATACGAAACATCCACGAAGGGAACAACATTTGTAATCGAATTGCCAATACAAGATCCGATTCTTTATGAAAGGCTAAACCTACAGTAATGATATGAGAGCGTTAAAATCATTACTCATCGTAGAAGACGAAGAAGACATCATTGAAATACTTAAAATAGCTATCGAACATGATTCTAATATTCATCTCTCAATTGCTTTAGATGGAGAGGAAGGCTTCAAACGAGCGAATTTAGATAAACCAGATTTGATTTTATTAGATGTGCTGATGCCAGGCAAAAATGGTTTAGAACTAATGGATGATCTAAAATCCAATGGAATCTTGCGCGAAATTCCAGTTGTATTTATCACATCGAGAGTCCAAAAAAATGAAATGATTGAATATAAAAAAAGGGGCGCTCTCGGCGTCATAGAAAAGCCGTTTGCGCCTTTAGAAATCGTATCTAAACTTCAATCCTTATGGCTCGAATACCAAAAAACAGAAAAGTCTAATCCTTAAAATCTTTGAGTATCTCTTCTTGTCTGCCCAACAAATGTATTGTTAGACGGGGACCTACTTCCTGCACAATGCGTGAGGCAACGTAATTTCCCCATCTTGCAGATTTATGAATGGAATACCCTTGTGTGAGTCCGTATAGAGTGCCCGCAGCAAATGCATCCCCTGCACCTGTTGTATCAATCGGCTTTACTGGAAATCCAGGAACAAGCGTTATCTTGCCATTTTGACAAACATAAGCACCTTCTTTACCCGCTGTCATATAAACTAAATCTGCCAAATTACCAATAAATTCTACTGCCTCTTTAGGATCTGTTTTTCCGCTAAGTGCCAAACCTTCCTCTGAATTACAAAAAACAACGTCTACATACTCTTTTGTTAGATGAATAAACTCATCCCGTGAGCGATTGACACAAAAAGGATCACTGTAGGTAAAGGCGACCTTCACGCCATTTTTTTTGGCTTCCGACATTGCTAGTTCGCTGGCTTTTTTTGTGGAATCACCATCCCATAAATATCCTTCTACATAAACATACTTAGAATTTTTAAGCCTATCCAAATCGATATCACCAGGAGCGAGCGAAGTGGAAATACCTAAAGAAGTTAACATAGTCCTCTCTGCATCTGGCGTCGTTAACACAACACAAGTTCCTGTGTGGCCAGCTTTGTCGGGAGTCGTTTCAAAAAAAACCCCTGCTTCTTCCATATCTTTTTTATAGAATTCACCATAGGTATCGTGCGTTACCTTTCCAGTATAAGCGCAACTCCCACCAGAGTTTGCGATCGCAATCATCGTGTTAGCCGCACTCCCACCAGAACGTAATTCTTTTTTTATATCATGTAGTTCCGCTAAAATTTGGCCTTGTTTGGTCTCATCGACAAGTGTCATGACACCTTTGTTTATATTTTGTTTTTCTAAAAACTGAGGGTCGATAAATGCGATTATATCGACAAGGGCGTTACCAACACCAAAAACATCGTATTTCTTCATAGAAACAAATCTTTGAAATTACGCTTCAAAGTCCCCTTTTTTTCTGGCCTAAAAGATAAAATAATCATCACTAAAAATTGACATCCGTCCAATCCTCCAAACTATGATCTTAAGTGAATTTTTTTTGTTATGTTATCCTCTTACTCTCTTTTGTATGGAGTTCAATTCTTTTTGCCCAAACAAATGAAACTAAAACCGTTGAGGTGACAGCGGAAACAGAGTCCTCGAACAAAAACAATAATTTTTCAAAAAACCCGACTTCCTTCCAAAAAGAAATCAATCTAAACGGATCTAAAAATCGATATCTTTCTCTACCTGATATTTTAGAACGCGAGGCTGGAATTCGAATCAGACAATACGGTGGACTTGGCTCCTATACGACCCTTTCCATTCGCGGCACAAACCCTAACCAAACAAAAGTTTATTGGAATGGAATTCCATTGAATAATTCACAAGGTGGAGAAATTAATCTCGCTGATCTCCCATTTGATAATCTTGAAAAAATCGAGATTTATAAGTCATCCACACCTGCTGGATTTTCTGGTTCTAATATTGGGGGGTCTATAAATTTAGTCTCGAAATCAGGAGATTTAAAACCAAGTACAAGATTAACTTTACAAGGAGGAAGTTTTCAGACGATCAAATCGACCATTTCGCACAACAACTCCTTCAAGGATGGATCTTATTTTTTACAAGTATTAGGTGAAAAATCTGATCAAAATTTTTCCTATTTAAACAATAAAGGTACATTGCTTTTCAATACATATGATGACTCCATCGACAAACGAAAGAATGCCCAATATGAAAAATCAGGATTTACTGGGAATATAAACTATCAGATCGGAAAAACTACGATAACTTTATTAAACGATTATTTATACAGAAAACAAGGATTGCCTGGTCCAGGGAATCGACAAACAGAATCAGTGGAAAGAAAGTTTTCAAAACTTTCTTCAGCAATCGCAACCAATACAAAAGAATTTATTTTCGATCAACTAACACTTGAGACAAAGTTATTTCACAATCGTTCCCGAGATGATTTATTTGATCCAAAAAGTGAATTCACATCAGGAATTCCGAATTCTAGAACCGATATCACACAATACGGCTTACAGATTACCCCGATTCTTTATCTACTAAAATACCACCAAATCCTTAGATTTTCGTTTAACACCGAACAAGAATTTTTTACCAGACTAAGAAAACGAAACGATCATGAAACCGAATCAAAAGATCCTTCGAAAAGACGAGATTACCAAAGCATTCAAATACAAGATGAATTTCGATTTTTCCAAAATCGTTTTTTTATCGTTCCACAAATTCGTTTCGATAAATACCGAGATTCTTTTGGCAAAGATGTTTCATCGATTAGAAATCAAATTAACGATCCATTAAATGATCAATTTCGAGTGGATCGAAATTTTACGAATCCAAGTTTGGGGATCAAATCGATACTCATACAAAACAATGATTATGAATTTGGTGTCATGGCCAATATCAGTAAAGAATTTAGAATTCCCACCTTTATAGAGTTATTCGGCGAAAGAGGAAGTATTGTTGGTAATACAACATTAAAGCCCGAAATGAGTAGAAATTCCGATATTGGTTTTTTTACAAAGTCTCGGGTAACAAAAGACTGGAAATGGGATTTTGAAATAGCACGTTTTCAAAAAAAAATCTACGATATGATTTTGTTTTTACCAAATTCGCAATTTACGTTGAGACCTGAAAATGTGGACTCTGCCATCATCAATGGAATTGAAACGAGTACCTCTCTCACTTGGAATCGAGGGTGGAAATTTAACCTACAATACACTTATCAAAATGCAAAGAATACATCCGAATCTCCCTCGTTAAATGGTAAATATCTACCACTTCGACCAAAAAATCAAATCAGTTCGCAAATCACTTATTTTAAAGACTGGGGTGAAATTGGTTTTGAGTATTTGTTTATAGGTGCAAACTATCGCGATCGTACGAATGAATACTTTGGTTATCTGCCTGCCAGGCAAATCTATAATTGTTTTTTTACTTATATACCCTATCGAGATCTGGAATTACAAAGGGAATTTTTATTAACGTTTGAAGTTAGAAATATTTCTAACAAACAAGTGGAAGATTTGGTTGGATATCCACTGCCAGGCAGAAGTTTTTATCTAACAGGGAGTTATCGATTTTAATATGAAGCAATTTCGAAACTACTATTTCCTCCTCATCCAACTATTGTTCCTTTCTCATTGTAATGAAATGGAAATTCAAAAACCAAATCTGTTACAATTTTTACTCTTATTCTCTTCACCCTCGTCTGTAGGAGTGATCACAACGGATTTTGGTAGTGGTGGAAGATTTAAATCGTTTGATCCTAATTCATTAACATCTTCCCCGACCTCAGCATTGATCCATTCTGATGCGATTGGACGGTATTATGATAACAGAGTGTACATTGTAAATCGATTGAACCGTGATACGATCCAAGTCTTAGATCCGAATTTAGCATTTCTAACGGTCCAAGATTTTAGCGTAGGCCAAGGAAAAAATCCTCAGGACATTGTGGTCTGGAACAATCGATACTACGTAGCACTTTATAATGCAGATTTTATACCGATTTATGATGCTTCAACGGGCATCCAGCAAGGTGCCATCTCTCTCTCTACTTACCGAGAAACCTTTTCAAGTTCGGGGAATCCTGATTTGTTTTTAGAAATTGCTTCGATGATTCGACATGAATCGAGCCTATTTGTCACCTTACAAAGACTAGATCGAAACGATAGCTCTGGCTTTTTTCCACCTAATTCTGATTCTCTACTCCTTGAAATTGATCTAAACTTAAACCAAGTAATACGTGTTTATACCTTACCGATTCGAAACCCTTCTGGAAGAATTTATAAAAAAGTATTGTTTGGGGAACCTCACCTTCTAATTACTTGTGTTGGTTTCGTTGGATTTTTGTCTCGAATCGATGGCGGGATACTCGCTTTCCATCTACCCTCTCGGACCTTTAGAGGTGATCCAGTTTACCGAGAAAGTACGGCTGGAGGGGATATTCTAAATTTTCAGATCAAAGATGAAACGATTGGATATGCATCTGTTTTAGATAGCAGTTTTAAAAAAACAATCCAAGCATTTCGACCTAGTTCTGGAGAGAGGCTAGCTACTCTTTTAGAAATACCCGCGACAACTGGCGTCAGCTTGAATGGAATGAGTCTGAATTCGGATGGGAAACTTATGATTGGAGTCACTGATTTTAGAAATCCTGGTCTGAATGTTTATGATACGAACCAAGGAAATCTCCTACTTAGCCCTACTCCGATCTCTGTTGATCTGACTCCTATCGACATCTTCCAGTTGCAAAATCCTGATTAAATTGTATAATGGAAATATAAGAGGAATCTAATCTATGTTATCTCTTTCAAAACACCCACAAGGTCCACTCACAAAACAGGTCTTACTTGTCGTACTCGACGGCGTTGGCTTCACAAAACATTCTAGCAAAGAAGGAAATGCTATTGCAGCGGCGAATATGCCTCAATTAAAAAAACTCTGGGCGAACCATCCTTCTGTATTGTTAAAAGCACACGGAACGGCAGTGGGTATGCCAAGCGATGAAGATATGGGCAATTCGGAAGTTGGACATAATGTCTTAGGTTCTGGAAGAATATTTGACCAAGGGGCAAAACTCGTAAGTGCCTCTATCGACTCAGGTTCCATGTTTTTGGGTGAGGTTTGGAAAAAACTAATCAGCTCTGTAAATAAAAATAAATCCACTTTGCACTTCTTAGGCCTTCTTTCCGATGGTAACGTTCATAGCCACATTGACCATTTGAGGGCGATGATTAAAGCAGCTAAAAAAGAATCTGTCAATAAAATAAGAATTCACATTCTGTTAGACGGTCGAGATGTGCCCGAAAAGTCTGCCTTAGATTATGTATTGCCTCTGGAAGTAGAATTAGAGGCACTACGCAATGAAGGTCTAGATATCGCAATTGCATCTGGTGGCGGCCGGATGGAAATCACTATGGATCGTTACGAAGCAGATTGGTCTATGGTTGAAAAGGGATGGAAAATCCATGTTCTGGCAGAAGGTCGAAAATTTCAGTCGGCCAAAGAGGCAATCAGCACTTTTTATGAAGAGGATCCGAAGTTAATCGACCAATATATGCCTGGTTTTGTGGTGGCAGATTCCAACGGACAGCCATTAGGTGCTATAAAAAATAATGATTCTGTAATTTTCTTTAATTTCCGAGGGGACAGATCGATTGAAATTTCACGAGCGTTTACAGAGGATCCGTTTACGCCATTTGATCGGAAATTTTTTCCTAAAATCGAATTTGCCGGTATGATGCAGTATGATGGAGATTTGTTTATCCCCAAACAATACTTAGTCTCTCCGCCAGAAATCAACCGAACGATGGGCGAATATTTAGTCAATGCTGGTGTTGCACAGTATGCCATCTCTGAGACTCAGAAGTATGGACACGTAACTTTCTTTTGGAATGGAAATAAATCTGGGTATTTCAATCAGTTTTTAGAAACATATGAAGAGATTAAATCAGATATCATTCCATTTGACCAAAAACCAGAAATGAAAGCTAAAGAAATAACCGATACACTGGTTCTTGCTTTACAATCCCATAAATATCCTTTTTTAAGAGTAAATTATCCCAATGGGGATATGGTAGGTCATACGGGGAATATGGCCGCAACCATCAAAGGATTAGAATATCTTGACCTTTGTATCGAACGGTTGATCAAAATTTGCAAAGAAACAAATACAGTTATGTTCATCACTGCGGATCATGGAAATGCCGATGAAATGTATCAACTTGATAAAAAAGGCAATCCGCAGATATCTCCCAAAGGAGAGCCGGTTCCCAAAACGAGCCACACATTAAATCCTGTACTATTTGTTGCCTATGACCCAAATGATAGGATCCACTTCAAAGAGAGTTTAGATACTTACGGTTTGGCCAATGTTGCAGCAACTGTACTTGACGCCTTAGGATTCGAAACACCAGAAGGATACCACCAAAGTCTCATTCGGCGATAAAATGCGTTTTGTTTGGCATCTTTTTCTTTCCTTAATTTTACAGCTGTCTTGTGGCGATGATTCTTTCGGATCGTTATCAGAGGACATCAAAAGTGAAATCCGACAGCGATTAAAATCCGAGAATTTCCAGGGAGTGATTTTAATTTCAAAAGGGAATGAAATCTTAATGCGCGAGACAATTTATCTCAGACGCGGAGATAGACCTAAACAGTTATACCGGAAACATAGTTTCCCGCTTGGAGAAAGTAGCAAACCTTTCAGTACCTATGCCTTAAAAATTCTTCTTCTCGAAAAAAATATCAAAGAAACTGATTTCGTAAAAAGTCATCTGCCGTGGTTTCCATATCCGAAGATACGAATCCAAAATTTACTAAAACACACGAGTGGACTTCCCAAACTCCTCGAACTTTATCCAAACTTTGATTCGACTGACAACAAAGTCAGTCGGACCAAACTAAAAGATTTATTAACTACCTCTGGATTAAAACCTGCTTTCCCGGAAGGAGAATATTGGAAGTACAGTCGCTTAGATTTTTTCGTAATTGCATATTTAATTGAAACACTTTCAGGAAAAACATATAAAGAATATTTAAAAGAAAAAATCTTTTCTCCACTACACTTAGAACATACTTATGTTGATATGTCGGATCCTGTTCTTGGTGATTCAGGCATTTATACAACACCAGAAGATTTAGTACTTTGGAAAGAAGAGTTATACAAACCTACGTTACTCTTTAAAAAGCAAGTGAACCACATTTTTGAACGGACAGTTCTTACAGATGCTGTGTCTAGCGACCCCATTTATTTTGGAGAGGGATCTTATGTTGGTGATTATTTCCATTGGACGTATGGAAAAGAAAAAGGTGTTTCTAATTTTATATACCAAGATCGGAAAAGCGATTTTTTTATTTGTATCGTTGACCCTTCTGGTACTTCCAAAGGAGAATTATCATCTTATAAGTCGATAATCACCGAAGTTATGTTTGGTGGAAAAAGGTTAAAACTTAAAGAACCTATAAAACAAGGAAAGGAAATTTCCATAGAAGAAGTAATGAGGGAACAAAAAGTACCTGCAGTTGGGATTGCAGTTTATAAAAATCATAGTTTGGCTTGGAAAAAAAATTATGGCGTAAAAAATCTGGAATCAGGTGAAGCGGTTACAGGAAAAACTTTGTTCCGAGCAGGTTCCCTTTCGAAAACAACGATTGCATTTACCGTCGCTAGCCTTATGGATGAGAAACAATTAAACCCTTTTCAAAATTGGAATCACAAACTGAGAAAATTTAAAGTGGGTCTCGGAAAGAAGAAAAAAGGAGAATACGTAAACCTAGACCAACTCCTCTCTCACACAAGTGGACTTACGGAAAGAGGCAATTGGGACGATCCCATCAACAAGGGCAAAAAACATATCAAAGAAATCAAAGACACCTACTCCGTAAAAAATGGCAATGGACTTGAGCTGTATTATACACCCGATTCCAAGTCTCGATATTCAGGTGGTGGGTATGCAGTGATCCAGGAAGCCCTAGTGGATGCGATGAAAATGAATTTTCCAAAAATAATTGAACATTATGTAATCCTTCCGCTGCATTGGAATGAAAGTACATTCCGGCAAAACTTAACGACAGCAGATGATTTCTGCGAAGGACATGATGAAGAAGGAAAACTACTACCGATCAAAAAATTCATCACTCCCGAACTTGGATCTGGCGGTCTTTGGACTACACCTGAAGAAATCGGATCCCTCTTCAATGAAATTGCAAAGGCCAATGTGGGAAAATCGGAAATCATCTCGGAAGATACAGCAAAATATCTTTTGACTCCCAAAATGAGTGCCGCTAACCTTACCGTGCACGCGCTTGTCGGAAGAGGTTTTTTCTTGAATCGAACTGGAAATTCTGAATATTTCTTTCACGGCGGACATACTAAGGGTCACAAAGCATTGGCTTTTTTTAACACAAAAAAAGGATATGGTATCGTTATTTTAACAAATTCTGAAGCTGGGTCCAATTTGATTTGGCGGATATTGCGAAGTGTTTCAATCCAAGAAAAATGGGATAAATTCGTAAATTAAACTGATTGACCTATGACTAAAATCGATTATTCTCTAAGCCGTTGAATGGAATACACTGAATCTAAAATAGAAGGCATTACCGTTCTAAAACTTTTTGGAAACTTAGACATGTTAAATGCAGGCATCCTTAAAGAAAGAATCAAAGAATCCACTGCCGAAGGTGGCAATAAATTCATTTTTGATCTTGGCGGAGTTAGTTTTATCGACTCTTCGGGATTTGGACTTATCATGTCGCTTAACGATAAGTTGACGGCCGGCGGTGGCGGCTTAAAAATCGTTAACGTTTCTAAAACCATCCAACAAATTTTTAAGATATCAAAAATTTCCTCGGTCATCCAGATTTACATGACCACTGAGGAAGCGATCGCTTCTTTCTAACCTGTTACGCTGAGAGCCATTTTTTTCCAGAAATAACGAAGTTTAGAAACCTTTGGATTATTTGGAGATAATTCTTCCATCTGATCTAAAATTGCTTCCGATTTTTTGACATTTTTCATGTGCATCAAAATTTCACATAACAGAAGTAGATTTTTAAAATTATTTGGCTCTCGAAGTCGCAATCTTTCCGAAAAATCACAAGCATAACCAAAATTTCTCCTCTGTTTATAAGCGAAGGCAATATAAAATATAAATTCTGTGTCATGAGGATTGGCATTTAAATATTTTTCTGCTAAATCTATGGCCTTATCATAATTTTTTGTTTTTAAATACAATTTGGATAATTCGCGAAGGCAATAAGTATCGTGTGGTTCTGAATCTAATGCTAATTCTAAAGAGATAATCGCATTCTCTAAGTTACCATCTCTGTAAGATAAAATTCCTTCACCTAACCTCTGAAGGAATTCCTTATGATGACCTCCATCAAGGTGCCCATCATAACTTTCTTCCAAAAAGGAAATCCGCATCAGGCTTAAATCATCCGTGAGCTCTCCCGTATCGAGGATAGAGTTTAGGATTTCTTTTAAATTTCCATTTCCTTCATTGACGTGATTTAAAAATTCTTTTTCATCATCATTGATCATACGTTTTTCGCCTTCGCCACTCATGAGGATATCATCTCTTCCATCTGAACCGAGGATCACTACGTCCCCTGGTCTCATAGCAAAAACTTCAATGACAACGTCCTCTGCATTCATTTCCGTAAAGCCAATCTTACGCAAACTTTGACCTTGGTTGAGAAATTGTGCGGTTTCGTCTCGGTAAAGGACGGGCCAAGGATGCTCTGCATTGATAAAATAAAGAGTTCCTGTTTCTTCATCAACAAGACCAATAACTGCAGAAATCAACATATGACCGTCGAAACTAATAAAAACATTGTGAATTTCTTGGAAACACTCTTTAAGCCATCTTTCCGGATGACGATCTTGAATATATTTTAGTTTTTGTGTACGCGCAATGATAGAACGAAAAACAGTTCCCATAACAAGAGCTCCACCAGCTCCTTGAATGGATTTTCCCATTGCATCTGCATTCATGAACACGATATAATTTTTCCCAAGTAAATTGATGCTGTCAGAGATGGTTAGGTCTCCACCAATTTCACTTTTTCGATTTCGGAAACTAAATTCTTTTTTTTGTCTTTCAAGAACAGATATTCTGATAGATTCTGAATTCGAAAAAACACCGCTGAGTGGACGAATCAGAAGGGATGTAAGAAAATAATCTCCGTCTTGTTTTTCCTTTAAATCTTTGATTTCCGCTAAACTAACGTTTAACTCTAGAGTACGCCTTGCAACCATTTCTTCTAAATGATTTTGATGTTGAGAGAGTTCTTCCTTCATATCCACGAATACTCTTCCCATTTGACCGATTTCATCTGTTCTATGAGTGGGTAGTGCGCCTGGTTTCCAATTCTCAAGATCATTCATAGCGAATGTTAGGAGTTTGATCGCCTCCACCATATCTTGAGAAAACAGAAATGAAATTAAGAAGATAATTCCACATAACACGATCGCAGCGATCACAAAAAAAGTCCAAATTTGAAATGTTTTAGATTCCACCTCATTTTCATCAATCATGACAGTAAAACTTAGATCTTGGATGGTATTTTTACCTAAATAAGGTATCTTCACAATAAAGTATGGTTTATCTTTAAAATGGAAACGATGGTCGTTTTCTAAAAGTTCGGGCTGTTCATTTAATACCGAACGCATTAGATCAGAACCCACTGTTTTTAGATTTTCACCTTGGAAAATAGCAAGGTGGATTCGTTTGTCTCTAGAAATTGTAGTAGTGAATTTATCATCAACTACCTGTCCGATCAGAATTGTTCCTTGGCCAAACAAGGGTGAGGCGAGCCTGAATCCAAGACCACTGTGTCCCGTTTCAATGCTTGTGGAGATTTCGCCTTTTAAAGCACTTTGGATCATTGGTTGGTTGGCTTTGCTATCTCCAAAATCGTTAGGTCGGTGTGCTCGAAATTGTACGATCCCTTTTTTATCTCCGACCTCAAAAATGGAAAGCTCATATTTTTTCATGATCTCTTGGAAATATACAAGCTCTAAATTATAACTACTTCGATTGGTGAAACCTCGTTTTAGAATACCGACGGTAACGGGATTGCTCGTGATTTCTTTTAAAAAAAGTTTTAATTTTTCTTCCTTAAATTCGAGCTCCCTTTGAAAATTTCTAGAGAGGTCTTCTGCTCTCTGGGTCTGCGGGATGTTCTTTACAGCCTGGAGCAGGTAAGCAAAACTTGTGGTTAGCGCGACTAGAAGTAAAATTTGGCTAACGCTTAGAATTAATAAAAATTTGTATCGAATGCTCATTGTTTTGTTTATCCGACTTCAATCATACTAAAATTAGATTTCAATCAGATGACATTCTATTAAATCATATGTTTCAACTTCGTATCAATCAAACATGAAATCGACTATCTTTCTATTTTTCATTTTCATCTTATTGCCACTGTTATACCTCATAGTGGAACATTTTTTACACAAATCTAACCTAAAACAATTCAAAACCAGAATTCACGTGAATGGTACTCGGGGAAAATCTAGTATAACACGGTTGATACGGGCAGGTTTGGCTGAATCTGGATTAAATGTGTTCGCTAAAACAACTGGAACAATGGCAAGGATGATTTTTCCGGATGGCACAGAACATACGATTCATCGCTGGGGGAAACCCTCTATTCTAGAACAAATTTCTATACTCCGCACCGCCAAACGAGAAAAAGCGAATATAGTCGTGATTGAATGTATGGCACTTGAACCCAGATACCAGTGGGCTTCAGAGGGACAAATTCTAAAATCTCATATTGGAGTTCTCTCAAATATTCGCGAAGATCATTTGGATGTAATGGGACCTACATTAAAAGATGTAACATTGGCCCTAGCTTCCGCCGTGCCCGTGAAAGGTAAACTCTTTACACATAGTATTCAATATAGTCAAATTTTGGAAGCTGTATGTTCCGAACGAAATACCATCTTAAATGTTCTTTCCGATGAAAATCCTTTCCAATTGACCAAGGAGGAAATGGAAAAGTTCCCATACTGGGAACACAAGGAAAATGTAAACTTGGCCCTGGCCGTCTGTAAGGAATTAGGTGTAAAAAGAGAAACCGCGCTTAGTGGAATGTGGAAAGCATCGCCCGATCCAGGGGCATTGTCTCCAACTGAAATACATTTTTTTGGGAAGGACATTGTCTTTTTAAATGCGATGGCTGCAAATGATTCTGAAAGTACGAAAAAAATCTGGAATGAATGTTTTCATCGATATCAGAAGGATAGATCTGCTTACATTTTATTTAATTGCCGTGAGGACCGAATGGAGAGAACCAAATTGATGTCAGAAGAAATCGCTTCTTGGGACGGAGTTGAAGCCATTTTTCTCATCGGAAGCGGAACCAAATATGCACTTCATCAATTAAAAAAATACTGCAAAGAAGGAACCAAGATTTTCAATTGGGAGTCTGCTGAGTTGGATCATATCTTTGAGTCTCTTGTAGAACAAGTAAAAGAGCGATCTTACGTGTTTGGATTAGGAAATATTGCTGGTATCGGACTCGAATTAAATCAATATTTAAAAAATAGAGCTACATATTTACCATGAACGATATTCTTTCTCTTTCCATTGGCCTTAGTCTTCTCGTCAGTTTATTTTTCTCAGAAGTATTTGGAATCGTAGGTTTAGGTCTAGTAGTTCCTGGTTATGTGGCCCTTCATCTAAATCATCCTAAAAATCTCGCCTTAACTTTTATCATTGCTTTGATATCATATTTCTGTGTGGAACTTCTATCTTTTTTATTCATTCTCTTTGGCAAAAGGAAAACTGTTTTGATTCTCTTATTTGGATATTTGTTTGGCTATTTATTTAATTACCAAATCCTTCCCGAAATTGAATCGCCATACCTTTCGGATATCAGAAGCATCGGTTTTATCATCCCAGGCTTGATTGGACTTTGGTTCGAAAGACAAGGAGTCATAGAAACCACATCAGTAATTGTCATTGGTTCCATAATCGTAAAAATTTTCCTGATATTGATTCTAGGAAATGAATTCTTATGATCACGCGAGTATACTGGCATATTTGGAAACATTCACGGATTGGAATTGCCACACTCGCCTTATTAGGAATATGCGGGCTTATCTCCATAGAATCCTGTAAGGTTAAAAAAGAACAGCCATTCTACAAAAAGAAAATCCAAGCATCAAAACTCGCTGCTAGAGCATTTTCTGCCATAAAACCAGAGTTACTCAAACGAAAAAAACCAGATTATATTGAGCTAGATCCAGCAAACACAGGACTCATTGGAGACTTTTTAAGTCCCGTTACTAGCAATTCAGGATCTTTAACTGCCAAACAAACGTCGATTAATCCAAATTTTGCGGGTGTCCTTATACATCTTTTAAAAAAAGCAAATATCGAAGAAGGTGATACTATTGCCGTATCCATGTCCGGTTCTTTTCCAGCCATGAATATTTGCGCCTACGCCGCATTCGAAACTTTAAAACTAAAAGTCATTGTGATTGGTAGCGCCTCGGCAAGTCAATACGGGGCCAACCATCCGCAAATGTTGTGGTTGGATATGGAATCTTCTTTGATAGAGGATTCTATCTTCAAAATCAAAACCTCTTATGCGTCCTTAGGCGGAACTCAGGACAAAGGGATCGGCATGTCGGAAGAAGGTAAACTCCTTCTAAACTCTGCCATCAAACGAAACAAAGTGTCGCTTTTAACTCCCTCGAGTTTCGAGGATTCCATTAAACAAAGAATGGACATCTATACCAGGTTAGCAGAAAAGAAACCAATCAAAGTTTTTGTAAATGTTGGCGGGGGTACAACCATTCTAGGTACAAGTTTGGGTAAACAGATCTATAAAAGTGGACTCATCACTCAACTGCCAGAGGATTTAAATCCACCTAACTCTGTATTAAAATCCTTTTTGGAAAAAGACATTCCCGTGATCAATGTCATTCAGGTTGAATCACTTGCTCGTAAATTTGGACTTCCGCTTTCTCCCAAAAATACTCCAGCCCCTGGAGAAGGCAAAATATTCATCCAGGAAGAGTACAATCCATATCTTTGTCTTTTTGTGCTTGTGTATCTTTTTCTGGGTCTTTATGGAATTACAAAAAAAGGTTGGGGCCAAAATCCCATAGATTTTCAGTTGCCTCAAACTGTTAGAAGAAAAGAAGTCCGATAAGAAAATGGATTGAACCAAGGGCAGAAAAGACGGATTCTAACATCGTGATTAAAATATTAATTCTTTCTCTTTTGCTTTTTTATGTGTTTCGAACGGTGGCAAGATTTTTGACCCTTCCTGCTCGTATGAACCATGAAAATCAGAAACAGTCTCAGAACGAAAAAGACATCTCAGAAAAGGGGCGAATCATAAAAGATTGAGCTGTTAACGATTTCTTTTTTACTTTCGATCTCTCGAATATTCAGATTTCTCCCGATGATCTAAATAGTATGTCGCTACTCTATCGGTTTGTTTTTTTGCTCATTTTTCTTTTTACGATCCATTGCGGAGTGCCCAAGGGTGAATTTGGTTGGTCAACATCACAAGCGGATAAATTAGACCTACTCGAAAGACATATCCAAATGATCACCGATTACAAAATGATGCGGGATGGTTTGATCTTTTCACCAAACGATACGATTCACTATGTTTATACCTTTTCACGTAGTCCTGGAGTGGAAACGGACTTCTATATTTCTCTTAATCGATATGAATTGGATTATGTGGAAATTGATATCAAAAAGAAAAACGTAGAGGCTATGTCTGCCTCCATCCGTGATAGCTTTTCCCAATTGCGAACAGGAGAATACTTAATAAAAATTGTGCATGAAGGTGAGGTGGTCGATGAGGTAAAGTTTCAGGTGTTGCCAGAGGAAGGCTATACAGAAGAAACTATTGAACAAGAGTTAGCCGCTGAGCAAGAAGACGAAATCATCAAATACTCTCGTTAAATGGTGGATAAATTATCCCCGTGTCTAAGATTCGCTGCACACGTTTTTTTTCTTTCACTGCAGCAGCGATTTCCGTTTCGCCACCCAAGTGTATTACGGAATCATAAAATTCATTCGCCTTTACAAAATCTCTATCCAACTCAGATAAAACGGCGAGTCGATATAATACTTTTAAAATCGGAATTCTATCAAGTTTTGTTCTTACCACTCGAAGGCGAGCCTCTTGGTCTTCGATTTTAAGATCCAAAAGTCTATATTTCGAAAGTGCATCATCGTCCGTTGTAATCAGCAAATCTTTCTTTATCTTTTGTTTCTGACTTTTCAAATCCGCCAAAAGTTTTTCTGCGTCCACCATTTCGGCGTCGATATTTTTCCATTTTACATACGATAAATTCAATTTGTTGCGTTCGGCTTCCATTTTTCGATTTTGTTTGTCCAATTTCGATAAATAAAAAAAAGCAACTCCTTCCAAATCCTCACGAGCAACATTTTCTGTTAGACTGGGGTTCCAATCTTTACTATTTCGCTCCAACCAATAGGTAAAATAGTCTGCTGATTTGTTTAAATCTCCAATGTGATTGGCAAAAAACATTCCCATTTCAAATGAGATTCTCGTTTTTTCTTTTGTATCAGGAGAAGTTGTAAAAAATTTCTCATAATATCCACTCGCAATCACCTTGCGCTTGATATCTGCATTTAAGGTGGCAATTCGAAGATAGGTATAAATTAACTTTTGTTTTTGTGAATCATCTAATGTTTTTTCTTTTAAGAGAAGATTTACATATTTTTCAAAAAAATCGATAGCCTTCGCTTTTTGGCTATCTTGTCTGTACTGCTCCGCGATATCGTAAATAACACTGGGATTATCTGGCCATTGGCTATAAGCTTTTTCTAATATCAACTCGTAGGCGAAAAAGTCGACATTCCGTTTATAATCAAATAGAACGTATATCCCCTTACCTGCTGTTCCTAGTTTGTTTATAATTTTCAGTCTTTCCTTATTATCATCCTCAATCTTTTTTACAACGTTAGCCATATTGTATAAATGTTGCGAATCTGACTTTTGCCTATCAGATAGGTATTTTTGATAACGGAGAGACGTCGATTCTTCATACCTTTTCTGAGCAATTTTTAAATTTTGTTCCTCGTTTTTAATGACTTGATCCAAACGATTTTCTTCTCGTTTGATTTCTGTGAGATTCGTATTATTTTTAGCTAGGTTAGCAAGGTTTAGATGTTTATTGTCGCGACTTTCCTTTAGTTTTTTCTCTGCTTCAATCAACTTTTCATAGGTTGCCTGATGTTCCTTCGCTTCATTCAACCATTGTCCTTTAAAATCTTCTTTTTGCCACTCTCCATTTCTATACATCTCTTCTGTTAAATCAAGCGGATGGTAACGAAATGCTGCAAGATAATGGCGAAGTGATGGCGCTGTTTTATTGGACTCTGCATACAATTTAGCAGCCCTTATGTGCAGATCAAAAAGAACAGGAGAATCTCGCACAATAAATGTCTCAGAATCTTTATGAGTGTTCCGCCAAAGGAGCAACCTAACATCATTTTGGTCAGACCTCGAATTATAAATATTTCCCCTCTCTCGGTCTTCCCAAATACGTTTTTCCTCAATGAACTGGCTGTAATAACGTTTTAACAAACCTTCCGCTTCACGAATTTTGATTTCATTCGTTTTCGGACCAGCGTCGTTTGTGGGCGGCGTTTGGGTCGTTGTCGGATCAGCGGGTACTGCAGGATCAACGGTCGCAGGTGGAGTTTCCTTAAATGCGATACCAGAATCTTCATCTATCGGAAGTCTTTTGTCTGTATCTAGTTGTCGGATTTCCTCGGGAGAAATCACCTGTAGAGGATTTAGATAGAGGTCTCGTAAGGCATAACGTCGGTCTTCCTCGCCAGCTTCCAGAAAAAAGGATTTTTGGAAGATTAGAATTCCAAAAAACCAAAAAAGAATGCTGCGATACCTTCGGTTCATACCCATTAGACCTATCGGCCAAAAAAGAAAATTGATGTACCAAAAGGTGTTGCCTTTCGTAAGATATCTCATAAGATTTTTGTTGCCAGCGTTTCGGAGGCTTTGTGTCAAAAAATATTGTCGAGAGATACTTGGTTCTCAAAAATAAATATAGGAATTATGATACAAAATATGCATTGAAACGGATGCAGGCTTTCCGCCTTGCCACTCAGGATCTTTCGAGAAAAGGATATGAAACGGCACTCGAAATTTTGGGTTCGATCAATTTTGGGATCGTAGAGCCGACCTCAGATGTAGACTGTATTTTGCTAATAGAATGTGACCTTCACAAGGATGTAGGTTGCTGTCCAGGTCATTGCCCGAATGTAAGCTACGTAAAAGAAGAAATCAGAAAATTTGTCACCAAACGCCTACAGCCGGAGACATTTAACATTGAATATCTAGATACTATCAATTTAAAATACGTGGAAGAAAAAATTCGCAGAGAAGAAGTTCTCGGCGATGAAACGCTTTATTGTCTATTATTTTACCGAAATATCGGACGACCCGTAAATCGACCTTTGTTCATTCCCTACTGTGACGAATTAGAAGAAAACCATAACTTCGTTAAGGAAATCATTCCTTGGGCTTCGGAGGCACTTGAAGGTTATCTAAATACCAATCAACACCGCATGTCTTTCAACAAATACAATGAAAGAATCAAAGCGAGAGGTCTTGACCTGCCAGAAGGTTTACAACAGGAATTACAATCTTATATGGACGGAAAGGAAAAACGATCTGAATCTTAACTGTAGTTAATGATCTTTTTTTAAATTCAACTTTTGGACTCAACGGATACACAACAAATTCAAAACAAACCGCAGAATTTCCTCCTTGTGAATGTGACACGTTTGGTTGTGATTACCATTTCCACTATATTTTCATTTTTGTTTGACTATGAAGTATTCCAAGAAGCGTCACTAATATTTTTTGGATTCGCATTGTTCTGGTTATTGTCTGATGAATTCCAATGGATCCCCGAATCTAAATATCCCTACAGCGTTTTTATTCCTACGTTTTTAGATCTAATAATTATTTCTGTATTCATGTATTTTACTGGCACATACTATTCGATGGCCATAGCTGGTTTTTTGTATACAACAGCAGTCTGTTCACTGAATTTAAAAGTTCCGCAAGGTCTATTTTCTGTTATACTATCAATTCTTTTTTATAGCGGACTTTCTCTGTTGGTCCATCTAAAGGTTTTACCATTTGTCAATGTGTTTGGCGAGGACATTCACCTTAAACGAGAGGGACTTTTTATAAATATTGCACTCTTCTCGGTATGCACAATAGCCCTACATTTAATTGTAAAAAATCTTTCCGTCGAAAACAAAAAACTATTAGTTCAAAAAGAGGCGGAGAAAGAAAAAGCGGATTTCGCAAACCAAGTAAAATCACTTTTTTTAGCCAATATGAGCCACGAAATTCGCACTCCCATGAATGGCATTTTAGGAATGGCTAGTCTGCTCAAAGATTCATCTTTAAATGTAGAACAACATGAATATCTAGATTCGATATTAAGCAGTGGAAATTCACTTTTACGAATAATAAATGATATTTTAGATTTTTCAAAAATTGAATCAGGAAAAATTGAAATAGAATATATTCCGTTTCAGATTCGCAGTTTTAGAACTGAGTTAACTAGTTTGTTTTTATCTGAAATCCAAGAAAAGCACCTAACACTCGAATTCTTCTTTGATGCAAATATTCCCGAAGAGGTTCTGTTAGATTCAACTCGACTTCGTCAGGTGCTTATCAACCTCGTTGGCAATTCCATAAAATTTAGCAAAACAGCTGGTAAAATTTCTGTCTCAGTCTCAGTTATCGAAAACTTTCCTCTGAAAATTTTATTTTCAGTAAAGGACAATGGAATCGGGATTTCCCAGGACAAAATCACCAAGTTGTTTTCCCCTTTTGAACAATTGGATCGTTCCAAAACACGAAAGTTTGGTGGAACAGGTCTCGGTCTTGCAATCTCCAAACGTTTGGTAGAGTTGATGAAAGGTGAATTTAAGGTTAAAAGTATTGAAAACGAAGAGACTGTTTTTTCCTTTTTCATTGAAGCAGAACCGATCCAATTTCGTTCGGTTTCCCAAAATATACAAAATCCAAGACATCCTGGGGATTTTCAAATTCGATCTGATCTAAAAATTTTGGTAGTCGATGACAATCCAATCAATCAAAAACTCGCTTCCAAATTGCTCGAAAAAATAAATCTATCTGTCGAGCAAGCCTACGATGGTTTAGAGGCCGTCGAAAAGGTGAAACGAGATACATATGATCTGATTTTTATGGATATGCAAATGCCCGTGATGGATGGGATTACCGCGACAAATGAAATTCAAAAATTAAATCCTAACCCTTTCCCAAGGATTGTTGCGATGACCGCAAATGCATTCCAAGAGGACATTGAATTGTGCAAAGGGATAGGTATGTTTGATTTTTTACCGAAACCCATCGATCGAGACAAATTGTACGCAATCCTCGAGAATATCTCTAAGTCCATTGAAAGATGATTTCTCACTTGCCAATAAAATTTACGAGAGAAACCTACTTCCAATGAGCACTACAGAATCTCAAGAAAAACTAAAGGACTTACAAAAGCTTCTTTATGATTCCGTTCCTAAAATAAAACAAATCCAGAGTGCCATCATAGAAGTTCATCCAGGTCTCATATCCCTAGAAATCGAAAAGGATGTGGGATTTGCCTACTTGATGGATTATTATTTTAAATATTTGGATAAATATGAAATTCGTAACTTGATCCAACATCCATCCTTTTCCCAAAAAGCATTGTCTGAATTATTTTTTTGCCATATCACATCAATTCATAAGGCAAAACTTTTAAAAAAGGATGTTCCTAAGATGTTTGGGTCTTACTGGCGTTATCTTTCAAAACCACAGTATGCTACCCTTTTAAAAAATACTCTTTCGAGAACTTGGAATCTAGAACCTGCAAAGGAACTTTTAGCTCGGATAGACCTAGCACACATTAAACTTTTAACAAAAAGTGGAACCATACAGGAAGAAAAAATCTTAAACCTATTTAAGTCTTTAGGTCCAGACATAAAAAAAGTTTTTTCGGAAGATATAAATTTATACGATTATGCTTTCGGTCTAGCTGCAGATGCTTCCGATACAGAATTCTTAGATTTTTTAGAAAGCTATACGATGTTGTTTGTCCAACTTCGTATTGCCTCCTCCTTTGTAACCGAAGTAGAAAAATTAGTGGAGAAAACGGGGAGACGCCTATCGTTCTCAGAACTTTTTAATTTTTTTGCCAATGTACCTTCGGATACTTTGGAAGTCTGTTTGGAAATTTTTACAGATAAAGAATGGCTATCACCTAGCGAAGCAGCAAAGATACTTAGTTCTTATATTAACAAACGATGATTGTTTGTTTTAGATCTGATATTTTTTATCCGGCGAATCGAGATTTGTTGTCCATCTGACTAATATTTTCCAAATGGCGAATGTCTTTGCCTGTGTTCAATCGCACCAACTCTTCAGCAACGTTTACAGCATAATCACCTAATCGTTCCAAGGCGAGAATGATTCGATAAACATCCGCAAACTCAACTTTATTCATATCGGATTCTCGATATCTTTTAAATGCTTCATCGCAAAGTCCGTTTAACTCATCTTCAATGGTATTTACGCTTCCCATAAATCTCTCTTTCTCTTCGACGAGAGATTCGATGGCCATACCAGCGAGAGTAGTCACTCGAGAAAGAATTAAACCCATAGGCTCTTCTTTCTTAAAAATTCCAGGCCTGATGGTTTTATACCGGAAAACTTCGGCACAATTGACAACCTGATCTCCCATTCGTTCCATGTTCCGAGTAATTCGAATGGCCGATAATGCAAAACGTAAAGGATCTTTTTTCAGAACAATTTCATTGTCCACATCACCCATTCCTAGAATGTTTCGGTTGGTGATGGCTTCCAAAATTGCAATTTGGGAAAGATTGTCATTTTCTTTCTCCAAATCATCTATCATATCATCTCGTTCTACAATTTGAGAAGCGAGAGGATAATCGTCATTTTCTAATGCTTCTCCCAGAAGGATAACTTGCTCTAACACAAGTTCGGCCATCGAATAAAGGTTTTTGCGTAGATAATAAAACTTGGAAATGATCATGGCAGTGTAATAGATTAAACAACTGCCATCTCTGAAATTTCCTCTACCGTCAGAATTTTTTCAATGTCGATCAGGATGATGAACCGATTGTCTTTTTTGCCCACACCTGTAATGTATCGAGAGGAAATCCCCTTCACCGAGGGAGGCGGAGGATCCACCTGATTAGCTGGGAAATGGATTACATGCGAAACCTTATCCACAATGACTCCGATGGACTTTCCCGAAAGATTGATGACGATGGCTCTTTCCGCGGTTTCCGCTGTTTTGGCGTTTCTAATGTTCAATCTTTTAGTAAGGTCGATCATACGTACCACCTTACCACGTATGTCCATCACCCCCGCAAAATAGCTCTTAGATTGTGGAACCCGGATCAAATTGGTGATTTTAACAATTTCTTCCACGATGGTAATCGGGATCGCATATTCCTCCTCACCGAGATTGAAGATGATATATTGTTCGTGAATGTACTGGTTCGTGTTAGCTGAATCTTTGGCCATGCTCTTCTTTTAAGGCTTTGTCTTAGTAGTAGACGTAACCATTATAAAAGAAATATGAACCGACCGAAAGAAAAGACAACACTTTTGTCATCAAGATAGATCGTTTTCTCACAAGAAAATCTAAAAGCCCTGCACACATACCCACGCAGGCAAGACTCCATCCTAAAAGGACATAATCATAATATGCGTAGTAAACAAATCCAGCGGCAAAGGTCCCCAGAAAAAAATCGTGGAGGTCACCCCAGAATCTGCGTTTGAATCTTTCTAGTGGCGTGCCAAGAGCGAGCTTTGCCTCTCTCCGTTTCCTTCTCCATCTTTGGAAACGTGTCTCGCGGATGATTCCAAAGATCGAATCATATTTTGTCGAGTACGGATTGGAGTTCCGATCTCGTCTGGCATAAACTTCATCTAGATTTTCAAATTCATGAGGTGGATAAATTTCATAGGAACCGCCAATACAGGAAAGAAGATCTTTATCAGGTAGATTTCCAAAAAATTCTCGGAAGGGCCAGATTTTGCGGAAAACAGGATAGGCACGACCTGCTGAGACATCTTTTTCTTGGAGTACAACTCCGTTTCGAATCGTGGTCGCGTAGATGCGACCCTTTTCTTCTTTAATTTCTGCTGTTAGCCGAACGAGCTTTTCGTGGAAGTTAAACTCTGCCTCGAGGACATCGCCCCAAGGAGTTACCGTTTGAAATGCTCGAATGAAACCTGGTGTTCGGGGTTTCTGCTTCCTCCAGACTTGCTTCATAGCAAATCTATCGGAGGAAAGAGAAAGTCACTGAAGGAAGATTATTTCTTCTTTTTGTGTCTGTTGGCTCTTCTTTTTTTCTTACGTTTGTGGGTTGCGATTTTTCTGCGCTTTCTCTTTTTTCCGGAAGGCATTCCTTCCTCCTTACTACGGCCGTTTAAGCCAAAATTCTAATCAAGGTACTTTTGTAAAACTTTATTTTTCCTCATGGAAGCGAGCATGGATTTGATATCGCCAATGCCATTCCTGGAAGATACAAAGAGAACGTCAGGTTCCTCTACGACAATTAAATCATCCACCCCTAAAAAGGCAACGAGGTCTTTTTGTACAGACGAGATATTTCCCTTCGCTTTGTGGTAATAAACCTCTTTGCCTTGGTGGTGGTTTTTGCCGGCGTCCCCAGGTAAAATTCGTTCTAAGGACATCCACGATCCAACGTCGTCCCAAGAAAAACTGGCTTCCACCATTCGGATCCGAGTGCTCTTTTCCATGATGGCTGTGTCAATCGCTTCACTCGGTAGGACAGCAAAAGCATTCTTCAAATCACCAAAATTTTTAAAAGGAAAACCATTTTTTAAGGCCATTAAAATTCCCGGCGCATGTTTTTCAAATTCGGTCAAAATGGTTTCCACTCGAAAAAGAAAAATTCCAGGATTCCAATAGAAATCCTTTTTTTTGATATATTTCAAAGCAGTTTTGAAATCGGGTTTTTCAAAAAAAGCTTTTACTTGGTAACCAACATCCGTCGGTTTTCCCGCACTGATATAACCGTAACCTACTTCTGGACGATTCGGTTTTACACCAAGCAGAACAAGGCCATGTTCTGTCTCAAATAACGCCTGTTGTATGGTTTTTGTAAATTCTTTGATGGGATCAATAAATGCATCCGCAGACAAAACGATCAGATTCGGATTTCCGAATTTTTTTTGGAAATGAAGGGCGGACAATGCGATGATGGGTGCCGTATTTTTCCCTTCTGGTTCAATGATAAAATTATTGGAGGGAAATTTTGGATCTTTTCTTAAAATCTCATTTTTTAAATTCGCATTGGTTCCAATGAAGATTCGATCCAAACTTGTTATGGTTAACGCACGATCAATGGTCTCACGAAGGAGCGTTTTGTTCGAATATACCTTTTGGAGTTGTTTCGGAGAATTCGTTCGGGATCTGGGCCAGAAGCGTTCACCCTTCCCGCCAGCCATGATAAGGACTACTGGTTGTTCTTTTGGTAATTTTGCCATAACGGAAACTATTTAGTTTTGAACCAAGATTTCCTGAGAGATCAGAAACAAAACCAAAAAAGAAGAGAGACGAATTAACCTCCCTCTTTTGGCAAATCGTCCGTATGAAGTTTTATCGCCTTTGCAGGAATGATGGTCGAAATCGCATGTTTGTAGACCAGGTTTTGTTTTGCCTCGTTTTCGAGTATAATGGTAAAATTATCAAAACTAACTACTTTCCCTTTCAAAGGAACTCCGTTTAATAAATATATGGTGAGGTCGATTTTTTCTTTCCGAGCTGTGTTTAAAAGTTGGTCTTGAATATTGTTTTTTGCAGACATAAAAATCCCGAGCGTTTTCTATATTTTTTCTATTTTTTTAAATTCAGCGAGTATCTCAGTCCATGCCGCCGAAACAAGGAGCGGGTCGTTTCGAAACCACGTTACTTGTCTTTTCGCATAGTTTCTATGAGACTGGGCTAGCCCATCGATGAATGAATTATTTTCAATTTTTCCAAACAAGAAATCAAGCGCAAAATTATAACCAAGAGACCCAAGTCCTGGACAATCTTTCCCGTACATTTCCAAAACAAACTTTGTTTCTTCTAACATTCCATTTTTCACGAGCAGAAGCGCTCTTTCGTTGATCCGCTTGTAAAGGACTTCTCTTGGCCAATCGATCCAGAATCCTTTCACCTGTAGGGAAGGAAAATCGGACAAAAAACCTCCAACAGTTACTTTTGAAACCTCTGACCATTTTTCCCCAGACAAAATTACTTCTAAAATCCTTCTGACTCGATAGGAGTCTGATTCGTCGATGCCTGAAAGTGCGTCTGGATCTTTTTCTTTTAGGATTTTGAGGGCGTCCACCAAAGGGATGTTTTGTGCTTCCTGTTTAGTAGTTTCCAAAACGAGAGGTGCAGGATACATTCCGTTCAAAAAAGCTCGAAGGTAAAAACCACTTCCACATACTAAAACGGGGATTTTTCCTTTGTTCCAAATTTGATAGATCGCTTCTCGCGCAAGTTCTGAGTAAAGGCGGGCATTTGACTTTGTGTCTGCCGTGGATATCCCCACGAGGTGGTGAGGCATCTGCAAACATTCCTCGGCTGTAGGCATGGTCGTGCCAACGGGCAGTTCAAAATAGACCTGTCGGGAATCAAAGGAAACAACTTCAAAACGATGGGAGGAAAGGGAAGTAACCAAGGCAGTTTTGCCGGAGCCCGTAGGCCCCGCAATAATGGGAAGGAAAGGAGAAAAAGGAAGGGAGATCATTCCTCTTCTTCTGCAACCACCTCTTCTTCTTCGGTTTCTTCTAGTTCCTCAGTGTCTTCTAAAATTTCATCTTCTTCTACCACCGGCTCTTCTTCCTCTTCCACTTCATACTCACTTTGACGAAGGGCAGCCATTCTAGATTTGATTGCAGGTTTTGCCAATTGGTCCGCCCCGCATTTCGGGCATTTTTTCTCGGGTTTGTTTAGGTCATAAAACTTTGTATTACAAGAATAGCAGGTGAACTTTTTCCCGAGTGGTCCATTGCTAGAGATCTCGGCTTTGGAACCTTGTGCTTTTTCCTTTGTTGCTGGTTTCGCAGTTGAGGGGGAAGGAACCTTTGTTTTTGACGCAGGTTTTCCAGAACCAGCTTTCGCAGTGGGAACTGATTTTGGTTTCACATCCTTTTTGGGGGCAGGTTTTGCGCCCTTAGATGTTTTTTCCTTGGCCGGAGACTTTTTCTTCGCGGTCGGGGCTGATTTTTTCGATGCTTTCTTTGCTACCATGGGAACACTTTTGACGATATTCGGAGACCCCTTTTACGGGACAACCTTTTTGAAATTTGACGTTTTTCTCCTGGAATAAATTTATAGGAAAGTAATTTTTTTAATATGACCCAATTAAGTGTAAATGTTAACAAGATTGCCACTTTGCGCAATTCACGGGCAGGGAAAATCCCAAGTGTGACTCAGTTTTGCGAAATCATTTTAGATGCAGGTGCCCATGGAATCACGGTCCACCCAAGAAGTGACGAACGACACATCCAAAAAAACGATGTTTTTGAAATCAAAGAGTTTCTGACAAATTATAACAAAAAACACGGAACTCATAAAGAATACAATATGGAAGGTGAACCTAGCGAACGTTTCATGAAACTCGTTCTAGAAGCCAAACCAGACCAAGTTACCTTAGTACCCGTTAGGCCAGGAGAAATTACCTCTGACCATGGATTCAATCTTTTAGACAAAACAGAGACTGGAGTTCTCGTGCCCATCATAGAGACACTCAAAAGTGAAAATTACAGAGTTTCTCTTTTTATGGAAACGGAAGCCTTGGGATACAAAATCGCGAAAGAAATAGGGGCTGATCGGATTGAGCTTTATACGGGTCCCTTTGCACATGCGTTTGATACTTCGGCAGAATCAGGAAAAGTTTATTTCAAAGAATACCAAAAAGCAGCAACTACTGCTCATGATTTAGGACTCGGGATCAATGCGGGTCATGACCTAGATACGGAAAACCTGGTGGTTTTTTCTAAGTTGCCACATCTAGCGGAAGTCTCGATTGGACATAGACTGGTGTCCCGAGCTCTGGAAATTGGCATGGAAAAAACGATCTCAGAATATCTCAGAGTTCTTTCGCAAGATAACTAACCTTTGCATAGACTGGGTCTTGTTCTAGCAAAAGTTTTGCGGAGCGTTCCAGTGCTTGGGCAAGACTCGCTTCTGCTTTTCCTTTTTTTTTAGCAAGACTCGTTTCTGCTAAAAATTTTTGTAGAGAATCTCTGGCCAAGGCCTCATTGCCAGACTTCGCTGCGGACCTCACTTTTCTCCAGGCTTCCGAAATCGGATGGCTATAGAAAACACCTTCTTTAGGTTCTCCACCCTTATGGTAAAAACTTGTGTCCCATACTTTCGAAAATGGATCCGATTTTACTTTGTCAGAATACAGTCGGTCTGAGTAGTTCACTACGGCATTTTTTATATATGGCATAATTTCAGATTTCTCTGCCTCAGAAAATCTAGCAAAACAAACGGAAAACACGCCTTTTTTTAGCATATCCTTTGTTATATGGCCTTCTTTGGCAAGAGCTAAAAAATGTACGGGAGCATTTACCCACTTTGATTCTGTTTGGCAGCTGGAGATGGTTTCCGAATAAAGCGAGAGTACCTTTCCTTCGCTACCTGAATTTGAAAGATCATCTAAGTTATTTGATTTTAAAGCAGAAAGTCGGAGTAAATTTTTATATAGGGTATCGTCTGGGTTTTTATCAAGTGCCAATTTAAAAGCAGTGTAACTGTCGTTATAATTTCCGCTTTTAAATTCAATTAATCCCCAAGTATAACATAAAAAGCCGTCGGTTGTATCTTGGTTCCGACAGACATAACGCAATCGTTCAAGAGCACTCTCCCTCGATCCTGTACTTTCCCATACGTCGAGAAGCACTTCCTCTAAAAAAATCAAGGTTTCCAAACTGTAGGGATCACGGGTGGGGTTTTTCGTGGGACCCGTACAGGTGAAATAAAAGCAGGAAAGAAAAAGAAATATGCCAAATGCCTTCATACCGATGTCTATCCTTACAACAGGTTCAAGACCGTCTCATATTTTTCAGTTGCCCAGTCTGGAAAATTTAGATTTCCTTGGATAATCAATACACAAATCAGAGAGTTCCCTTGAGACGAAATCTATATCTAGTATCCATTTTTCTCCTCCTCACGTTCACCCTACCAGCAGGTTTCATTTCCTGTGAGAGAGAAGCCAAAAAAGCTCCGAAAAGAGACACAGATTTTACATACCGCGACTTTGAACAGGTCGTTGATTCAATTGATAAGTATTATATCGATAAAAACATCAACAAAAATCGAGCCTTCACGGATGCAGCTGTTTATTCCGTAATGACATTACCGCATCCGCTTTATCTTTTTCCTGAAAGTTATTTCAATGAAAGAGACAAATACGAAGACAAAGATGAAATGTATCCTGGGAAATCATTCAAAATTTCACCTTCCGACAAATTCGTCTTATTCGATCCAGACTACGACCAAGTAGAAAAAATTCAGAAAGAAAAAATCAAAAAAAATGAAAACAAAAAACTTTCTGATGAAGAATTAAAAACTTTGATTGAAAAAGAAAAAACCAGAAAATCTGTTATTGCAGCAAAATGGGAAGAAATCAATTTCACAAAAAAAGATTTTGATCGAGTCATTGCCCATGTAAAAGACAACCTTACCACTTATAAAGTACCAGTTCTTAAAGGTCTCTCTGAGTTAGACGGCGACTTACAAGAAGATGCCGAAGAGGAAAAGAAGGAATTTGGAATGGAACAAGTGTTCCTTGCTGCAGCGAACGGCTACTTAAATTCTTTAGATCCCCATTCGAGTGTTTTCTTAAAAGAAATGTGGGAAGAATCAATGGCTAAAATCAGCGATGGTTCCTTTGAAGGCATTGGAGCCATATTATCTGGTGGTGGCACACGAGATGTGATCGTTGAAAGTCCGTTAGAAGGGAGTCCGGCTGTTCGTGCAGGTGTTCGGTCTGGGGACATCATTGTTGCTGTTGATAATAAAATCATCAAAGGTCAATCCCTTGATAAAGTTGTCAAAAAAATCAAAGGGAAAAAAGCAACTAAAGTAGTTCTTACGATCAAACGTAAAGGCAACACGGCCAATTTAGATATCGAAGTGATTCGTGATAAAATTACGATTAAAAATGTTACATATCATCTACTAAAAGAAAATCCACAAATCGGTTATATCAAACTTACAGGATTTGTGAAAGCTCCTGGTGAAGAACCAGTTGATTCTCAAATCGTAAAAGGTCTGCGTGCTCTCGAAGAGGAAGCAAAAAACAACGGAAAAGAAATGAAGGCTCTTGTTTTAGACCTTCGTAATAATTCTGGCGGTTACTTAGATTTGGCGGTAGATATCGCTGATATGTTCATTCCGAAAGGACTCATCGTATCAACCAAAGTTCCGAATCGTCTTTCATCTGACGACCAATATGCGAGCAAAGAAGATATCACAAAACTTCCCCTCATTGTTCTCATCAATGCTAAATCTGCATCCGCGTCTGAAATTGTAGCCAGTGCCATCCAACACCATGGTCGAGGATTACTTCTCGGAGAAAGAACTTTTGGAAAAGCCACCGTACAGAGGTTAATCGATCCTCTCCCAGGAAATGAAGATTATGTGCTTAAACTCACGAATTCAAGATATTATTCACCGTCTGGAAAAACGATTCAAGTCGTAGGTGTTTCTCCTGATATAGAGTTATCAGAAGAAGCAGATGGAAATTTTCCATTTCGCTACCGAGAAGAAGATATGTGGAACCATTTGCCAAAAATTCCACATGAAGGAATCGTCAAATCAAAGTTTAACATCGATGCGATCAAAGCCTACGTGAAGAAAAATGGCAAAGCCGAGAGTTTCCTAAAACAACATGCAAGCGATGCGATTAAACCTGATTATATGTTAGTACGAGCTGTTGATTACATCGAAGGTTTTCTAAATTCAAAGTGAACCGGATTACGACAGACTTCCTAATCATCGGGAGTGGTGTAAGTGGGCTCTTCAGTGCGCTGAAGTTAGCCCCTCTTGGTTCGGTTGTAGTAGTTACTAAAAAGTCTGATTATGAATCTAATACTAATTATGCGCAAGGCGGCATTGCCTCTGTATTTGACGATAAAGATAAATTCGAAGAACATATTGAAGACACTCTCAGTGCGGGTGCAGGTCTTTGTGATTTAGATGCAGTCAAAATTTTAGTCGAAGAAGGACCAACGAGAGTCAGGGAATTGCTCGATATTGGCGTTCCCTTCACAAGAGATGAATCAGGAAACTTAGATTTAGCCCGAGAAGGCGGACACAGAAAAAATAGAATCGTTCATTCTCATGATCGAACAGGCAGTGCTGTCGAAGCGGCTCTGTTAGATGCCGTTCACGCTAGCCCAAATATTAAAATTTTAGAAAACCACGCGTGTGTCGACCTTATCACAAGACACCATGTCAAACACCGCACGGATCTTCCCCTCCGCTGCTACGGGGCCTATATAGTTGATACCGAAACTGGCGAAGTTTTTCCAGTCATAGCGAAAAAAACCTTACTAGCCACAGGTGGAGCAGGACAGGTTTACCTTCACACAACGAATCCAAGCATTGCGACTGGTGACGGTGTTGCGAGTGCATATAGGGCGGGTGCCATTATAAAAAATATGGAATTTTACCAATTCCATCCTACTTCCCTTTTTCATGAACAGGGAAATTCTTTTTTAATCTCAGAAGCGGTGCGTGGACATGGTGGAATTCTGAGAGAGATGAGTGGTCGTCCTTTTATGAAAGATTATCATGAGATGGGAGAACTGGCACCGAGAGATATCGTCGCACGGGCGATAGACGATACGATGAAAAAAAGAGGAGAACCTCATGTTTTATTGGACATCACTCACAAACCAGCGAATGATATCATCCATCATTTCCCATCTATCTATGAAAAATGTAAAAAACTGGGCGTGGATATCACCACAGATCCTATCCCAGTTGTTCCTGCGGCTCATTATATGTGCGGAGGAGTTTCTACGGATCTTTTTGGTCGAACCAACATTCAAGATCTTTATGCATGTGGCGAAACGACATGCACAGGAGTACATGGAGGAAATCGCCTAGCATCGAACAGTTTGCTCGAGTGTTTGGTTTTTTCTCACAGAATTGCGGAAGACATTCGGAAACAAGGAAAAATCAGTTATCCGGAAGAGAGCAAAGAAATCCCAGATTGGAACAAAGAAGGCACAACCAATACCGAAGAATGGGTGCTCATTTCACATAACTTAGGCGAAGTCAAAACCATCATGAGTAACTATGTTGGTATCGTTAGATCGAATCTCCGATTGGAACGGGCCTTACGTAGATTAAATTTAATTTCGGAAGAAGTAAAAGATTATTATAACAGAACGACAGTCTCACTTGGTTTATTGGAGCTTCGAAATTTGGTCAAAGTCGCCGACCTGATAGTTCGATCCGCATTGCTTCGAAAAGAAAGCCGTGGTTTACATTTCAGCACAGATTATCCAGAAGACCGCACTCCCTCTAGAAGAGATACGGTTTTACATAATTTGAGTTAGCTAGACTAACTCATTCCCCGAACACAGAAATTTCATTGGACTGTTTATGTAAACGTATCGCGAATTTGAAATTCGATGTGTTTTTCTGATTCGTATAATAGTGATGTGTCCCGGATAGGTGAAATATTTCTGAATCTTCGGTATCATTTTTCGCAATGATTTTTACTTCTGCATCCGTGTGCCAATAGGTAATGAGAATTTGTCCCTTGATTAGAAAGGCAAGCAACCAACTCAACGGAATCAGTTCCTTAGCTCGAATGGTTCCAATACTTATACTCTCACCAAACTTTAATTTTGTGACATCCACACGTTCCAAGTTCGAAAAATAGAATGCATTTACGACTACTTCCCTTTTCGACTCTGACCTAGCTAGGATACTCGTCTTCTCTAACATTATATCGCTCGGGGATCGGAGTTCCTCATACTCAGAAGGAGGAAATGATTTTGATTGGATGTGTTTTCCTTTTTCTTCTTCCTCAAAGGAACTTGTAAATCCGTTCCAAGGGCTCTCGTCTCTGCTTACAGAAAATGTTTTACCAATCAGAGGATCCGGACTATCGTTTGGAGTTTTATTCATAAGAAATTTTCTCAATGCAAATTCTATCTTTTTTGACTGTGGATCATGTAAGGGAAAAGAACAATATCGAATTATTTTTTTATCTTTGAAAAAAAGATTACTGGAACCTTTTCGCCTATCGATTGTTTTCTGATCTGTCTTCCACTTTATCTCTTGTAACAGGGTTTTAAACTCATCAAATTCCTGTTTAGATATATTTTTTGTTTCAGATGGGCCACCAGAATAAGTTCCGCTAGAACTTTGGGCTGGGGTGATACCGATATATTCAAGGGATAGTTTGTCCTGAGTGTTCAAAACAAATCGATTACCGTTTCCATCTAAAAACATATAATCATAATTAGGCTCAGAAAACATATTTGATGGGTTCCATGTTAGTATACAAATCAGGAAAAAATATACCAATCGGGTTTTTTCATTTTTTATCAATTTCATTCGATTCCGTTTAAATTTTCTCCGCTTGGCGTAAAGAAAATGTCATAAGAGAACTACCATTTATCTTCAATGCAAGCATTTTCTGAAGTATCCTAGAAGTTATTGTAAAGCTAGCGAAATCATTTTGTAACAATGATTTGTTACTGTAAATGAGTATCAGGAGATATCTCACTCGATGAATGTTTTTTTTCTCAAATTAATTACGCTTATTAGTTTATTTACAGCCTCCACTCTCATTGCACAGGACAAAAAAAAGATAACCATCAAAGGTTCTGATACAATGGTCATCCTTGTACAAAAATGGACCGAAGTATTTAAGGACAAGAATGTCCAATTCCAAGTCACGGGTGGTGGATCTGGAACAGGAATCGCTGCACTCATCAATGGTACGACCGATATCTGTGCTTCGTCAAGAAAATTGAAACCACAAGAAATCCAGCAGTTAAAAACAAAGTATAATTCTACGGGCGTTGAGATCAAAGTCGCAGTTGATGGACTCACAGTATTTACAAATAAAAACAACCGCGTAACTAGCCTTGCATTAGAACAAATCCGTGACATCTTCATCGGGAAAATTAAAAATTGGAAGGAAGTTGGCGGAGAAGATCATAAAATCATTCTCTACAGTCGAGAAAATAATTCAGGCACCTATGAACACTTCAAAGAACACGTGTTAGAGAAAAAGGACTTTGATCCATCAGCCCAACATATGGTGGGAACAGCGGCTCTCGTAAATGCGATTGGTAAAGACGTATGGGGGATCGGCTACGGTGGCTCAGCTTATGCAGCTGAGGTGAAAGAATTAGCAGTGTCATTAGATCAGAAATCAAAGGCCGAATTGCCGACTGAGGAGAACATTTTATCTCATAAGTATCCTCTCTCTAGGTTTTTATATTTTTATCTACGAGAACCACCGAAAGACGAAATCAAAAAATTCGTCGATTGGGTGATCAGCAGTGAAGGCCAGGGTGTCGTGGTAAACGTTGGTTATTTTCCGCTAAAAAGAAAAAAATAGTTCAGAAGAAGATTAAATATGAATCAAATAGAAAGAATTCTTCGTTATGTGACACCTTACAAAAGTAGGACTGTCGATAAAATTGCAGAAGCGACAATTAAAATTGTCGCAGGATCTTCTATTCTGATCATCCTACTGATCTTTCTTTTTGTCTTCAAAGAAGCGTCGGGACTTTTGTTTAACGAGACTGAATTTTCTTCCCAGATAGAATCTTCAGGTGCCGTCTCAAACAACTTGGACAAACCAACTGAATACAACCCAGAAGAAGAACTTGATCCGATCTCAAATTCCCAACTCAATTTAGAGCAATCTGGTGACAAAAACGATAGTTTAACAATCTGGGAAAGTATTCTTGGATTTATATGGCAACCGATCTCGGAAATACCGAAATTTGGTATTTGGCCACTTGTGATCGGAACCGCCAAAACTACGTTTGTTGCCATCCTAATCGGTGCCCCACTGGCAATACTTGCAGCAATTAATGTAACTTTTTTTATACCAGCTCGAACACGTGAGATCATAAAACCTGCTATCGAACTTCTTGCGAGTTTCCCTTCTGTTGTAATTGGCTTTTTCTGTTTGATGGATGTTGCTTCTATAGTAAAAGATAGTTTTGGACTCGATTTTCGTTTGAATGCGATCACAGGTGGCATTGGTCTTGCCATCGCAGTCACACCGATTATTTTTACCGTAGCTGAAGATGCACTAAGCACGGTTCCTCAGTCCATAAGACAAGCATCTCTAGCGTTAGGTGCTACCGAATGGCAAACTGCTTACCGCGTAATGTTGCCTGCTGCACTACCTGGCGTATTTGCAGCAGTGCTTCTTGGCATAGGACGAGCGTTTGGCGAAACAATGATCGCGCTTATGGCAACAGGAAACGCCCCTCTCATGTCTTTTGGTTTATTTGATCCTTCGAGAACTTTTGCGGCTACAATTGGCGCGGAAATGGGAGAAGTTATCTGGGGTAGCCAACATTATCATATTCTATTTTTTCTAGGTGTATTGTTGTTTTTGTTCACATTTGTTTTAAACGCAATCACCGAACTCTATGTTAAAAAGAGACTTATGAAAAAATTCCAAGGCGCATAATTTTAGGTTACCCCATTGAAATGGAAAAAAGTAAGAATCAATCTTAAAAAACAGTATAAGGATAAGATAAAAGAAATCCTAGCAATTGGTATCGCAAGCATCGCGATGGTTACGATTTTATCGGTTCTGTTTCTAATGTTAGGAAATTTCATCTACCGAGGATTTTCAGGTATTTCCTTAGATTTTATCACCCTATCGCCAAAAAATAATAATTTGGAAGGCGGAATTTTTCCAGCTATCTACGGAACCGTATATCTTGTTTTCATTATGATCCTTTTTAGTATCCCCATTGGAACCATTACTGGAATTTTTTTATCAGAATATACAGCCTCCAATTCTTGGTTCACCTCACTTGTTCGTTTTGCGATTAATACATTGGCTGGAGTTCCCTCTATCGTATTTGGACTGTTTGGTGTTGGTTTTTTCATTCAATTTGTCGGGAAAAGTATCGATGTTTATTCTGGCCATATTGACCCAGTTTGGGGGAAACCTGCGATCATTTGGGCTGCGGCCACACTGGCGATTCTCACTTTGCCTGTCGTAATCATTTCTGTAGAAGAAACAATGAGAAGTATTCCTAGGGAAATGAGAGAAGCGAGTTTAGCCCTGGGAGCCACAAAATGGCAAACTATATGGCATCTCGTTTTGCCAAACTCTATTACTGGAATACTAACAGGAGCTATATTAGCAATCGGAAGAGGAGCTGGAGAAGTAGCACCCATCCTATTTGTAGGTGTAGTTTATTCGATTCCTGATTTACCGACAAAGCTGACAGATCAGTTTATGCAATTAGGATATCATCTTTTTGTATTATCTACGCAGTCACCTGACGTAGACAAGGCGCTTCCACAACAATATGCAACTACACTTATTCTACTTGTATTGACATTTGGGATGAGCTTTTTTGCTACTTTTTTTAGATATAAGATTAGAAGGAAACGTGGAAAAGTCGGTGGTCAATAATAATTGGGAGTATCTATATGAAAGAGTCTAACAAGGTAAAGATAAAATCTAAACATTTTAATTTCTACTATGGAGAAAGCCAAGCTTTGCAATCGATCAACCTTGAGATCCAATCTAAAAAAGTAACTGCTTTTATTGGACCATCAGGCTGTGGAAAGTCTACATTTCTTCGTTCGATCAATCGAATGAACGATGTCATAGAAGGAACAAAAGTAGATGGAAAACTGGAAATCGATGGCATAAACGTATATGATCCTCTTATGAATGTTGTAGAGCTTCGGAAACGTGTTGGGATGGTTTTCCAAAAATCGTATCCATTTCCAAAATCTATTTACGAAAATATTGCCTATGGCCTCAGATTGAATTCTAAACCTGCTAAATCAGAGTTAGATCATATTGTGGAAGAAAGTCTCAGAAAGGCAGCGCTCTGGAAAGAAGTTAAAGATAGATTGGACGACAGTGCTCTTGGATTGTCAGGTGGACAACAACAAAGACTTTGTATCGCTCGTGCGATTGCCATGAATCCAGAAGTTATATTGATGGATGAACCTTGTTCTGCCCTTGATCCCATTTCTACAAAAAAAGTAGAAGAGTTTATCGAAGAATTTAAAACTCAATACACGATCATCATTGTCACACATAACATGCAACAGGCACAAAGAGTGAGTGATTTTACGGGTCTGTTTTATATGGGGAATTTGATGGAATTTGATACGACAAAGAAAATTTTTAATAATCCATCAAAAAAAGAAACAGAGGATTATATTTCAGGAAAGTTCGGTTAATTTTAGTTAAATCCAGCAGTCGAAATCGCGAGTCTCGTACAAGGATTGTTATTCGGGTCGCAGGAAAACATTCGAAAAGTGAAGTTATCATCTGGATTCGGTCTCTGCGACTGAGAGCCGAAAGACGTACCATTTGAAAAACCTAAGTCGGCACAAGTTGCCGTAGACACATTGTACTTACGTATATTATTATTTAATAATCCACCAGCACCGCCTGCTGGTGTATTAAAATAAGAAGTGGATGAAACATTTCCTCCATTTAGCTGAAAAGTATCAAAACATTTTCCCGTATAAGATCCACCCAAATCTGCAACTTCCATTTGGACGAGAGAGCGATTTAAATCGGTTCCATTTTTCAATATGTTATTAATTACATAAGATACTAGAACATCTCGATTTTGTTTTTTGGATTGGCAAAATGTAAAATTAAGAGAAAACATCATTAATAATAGGATTTGAGTGATTTTTATCGTTTTCATTTTATTCTCTCAAAGTGGCCTATAACTGTAAGCTTCAGGGGATACAAGCCCCGTCCAAAAATTAGCCTGTAATTGGAAATAAATTCTACGATCATCGATTGGCATCGCATTGCCCGTATTTGGATTCACATCAAATTGATTCCCCAAAATTTGATAATATAACTGTGCTTTAAAGTGATGTTTGTCTCCAAAAAAATTTAATCCAGCCCAATATACTCGGAGTGAGTCGGTCGGATCAACTTTCGCATTGCGATTGAAGTCTCCTTGGATGTATTCATATTTCATAACAGGCATTATATAATATTTTTCTAGGAACGGAACATTATAACCTATTGTTCCATGATACCCGAAAAGATCATTCGACGCTGCACCAGCAAACTTCGTATAGGCGGTGCTAAAGTAAAAGCCCTTGTATGTCAAGGTAGAATCGTACGTGTGGCCAACGAGTCCCATTTTTGGACGTCCGAGTGTGGGAACTGAATTTTGGACTAAAAAATTAGGAAGTCCATTCGCATCCACTCCCCCGCGATCAGGATTAGAGCCTTGGGAGGTGAGCAGCTGAATTCCGCTGGTTGTACCAGGTGTAAACTCAACGACCGAGACACCAGGTGTAATGAGATTTTGGGTTTGGAGATGGCCGATCCCCACGGACCATTTGAGTTCTCTCTGAAATATCTCTTCGCCTTCTTGCCAATTCAATAACTTGCCATCGGATTCTCTTTTCAGACCTCCGAAGATATTTGCCTGCACGCGGGTGAAATAGATAGGTGATATATTAACCGCTCCATACCGATTACTAGATGTTAGGTCTTGTCTACGACCAGTTCCATAATCGCCACCGCCGCCTTTACCATTTCCAACCATAAACGTAACTTGTAGGTAACTCTCCCACTTATTCCCTAATTCTTTTAAGGGAGTCGTAAAGAGCATAACACCTTGGTCAAATTGTGGGATGGCCGTCACAATCAAACTTCTTTCTAGCGTAACAAAACTTGCAGCATTATGTAAAAACTCCCTACTAAACTGAGTAGGAATTTGTCCCATTATCAATCTTAAACCAGCGAATGGGATTTTTGTATAAATGTTAGCTTCGTGTATATAACCTCTGTTATCCCTCATTCGAACATTGCTCACATATGTAGCGCTAGCTGGTCTTCCATTCGAATCCGTATAATTAAGAGTATTGGTAGTCTGAACAACATCCGGTCGATTCAACATGTTTTCCAAACGAAGCTGGATGTTTGTTCCCCACCAATCGTTTTCATACATGGTTCCGATACGTAGCCTGCGAAATGCCCAGTCCACCGCATTATAATCTCTGACTCCGTTCCCGAATGTAGAGTCGGCACTCCCAGAAACTCCGCGAAATTGCATTCGGGCATAGAGTGTTAGCTTTTCGTCAGAAGTGTCATTTGGTCGATGGGCAAAAGTATCCGGAAGTGTTGTCCGTGTCCCTTGGGGCAGAGGTCTAAGATACTCCACACGTTTTCTGTTAGGTCCTGGTTTTGTAAATAATTGACCTGTGTTTGTATCCTCATAAAGCACTTCGTATGTCTCTACGTTTTCTGTCTTTGGGTTTGAAGTGGACGATTGTGCCGAGGATTGCGCATATATAGAATTTCTAGCAACTAACACAAAAAATATGGCAATTACAAATATTTTCTCTTTACTGATTTTTATATAAGGGAGAAACGATGGCAACACGGAAGATCGTTACTTTTTTTTGCTCTTGAACAGGTTTTGGAATGACTTGCCCATATCATCCAAAGTTTCCATCCACTTGGTCCGAGTAGCCTGCATTTCGTTTATACCAGATTTAATATTTTTTGTAAGTTTGTTGTATTGGCCTTCGATTTTAATGAGATTATTCTCAATTTCATCGAGGACCTTTTTACTTTTTTTACGATCCTCATCATTTTTAAAATTACCGAATTCGTATTCGATGATGTCTTCTTTGATACTTCCTTTTGTAAAAAGATGCATTTCCACTTGCAAATATTTTTCTACAAGTGAAAATCTTCCCTCTTTTTCAAGTCTACGTATACTCACCGTTAATTGAACGGAATTTAAAAAGCCTAATGCCCTAAATTTTGATGCTCGGTCTACAAGGTCGTGATCTTCCGCAATTTTAACTGATTCATCAAACCCACCTACACGATCAAATAAACGTTTGGTGATAAAAATACAAAACCCAGCGGCTCTAGGATTGAATGTTTGGTTTAATTTTACGTGTAAATTCGCAAGTTTAAACATAATTTTATCTAACTGTAAATCAGATTCAGGCAAAAATTCACACGTGGCCATGTCCAAAAATCGATCTTGCATTTCCCCATATGCTTTTTCTAAAAAGTCATCCGGCAAGTGAACGTCAGAATCAAAGAAAAACAAAAATTCTCCTGTAGCAACCTCTGCCCCACGGTTCCGACCTGGCCCAGGCATTCCTCCCGGGACAACTTTTGCTCCATACTTTTTGGCGATTGTCTTCGTTTTGTCTGTGGAGCCAGCGTCCGCAACAATCACTTCATAGTCTTTAAAGGTTTGGCGTTTGATAGATTCGAGAAGTATAGGTAAAAACTTCTCTTCATTTAATGCTGGGACGACTATACTAATTGATGGCATGAAAGAAAAATAGGGAAGCTTTTAAAAATTTCAAGTTCTTTAAAAAAGAAATCCGTTGTCCTTTACAACTTTTGCATACCATTTGGCACTCTCTTTGGGAATACGCGTTAGATCTGGGCTCGAGCGGTCCACATAAACGATCCCGAATTGTTTCTCATAACCTTCTTGCCATTCGAAATTATCGAGAAAGGACCAAAGGAAATAGCCTCTGACATCGGCTCCTTCCGACATCGCTCGTTTCAAACTGAGCAAGTAGTTTTTTAAATAAACAATTCGATCAGGGTCTTCAATTTTTCCGTTTTCACATTTATCATAGAGGCTAACGCCATTTTCTGTGATGTAAACCGGCGGATTGTCATATTCGTTTTTAACCCAGTTCAAAAGATCATAAAAACCTTCCGGATATATTTCCCAACCCATACTTGTAAATTTAGTTCCCTCATCCTTCGGCAGGACAGGTAAAAAATGAAAAATTGGAAACGGAATTTTTTTTACAATCATGCGAGAATAATGATTGATACCTAAAAAGTCAGTTTTTGCAGCTATGAGTTTCATATCCCCATCTAACATATTTTCCTTGTTTTGTGAAAATACAAACTTCTCTATCTCCTTTGGATATCTCCCTTTATAAATTGGATCTAACCAAAGTTCATTCATTATAGCATGTGCTCGTTTGACTGCGGCAGACTTTTTATCGCGACGAAACGAATATACAGGAGAAAGTGCATTTGTAATTCCAACCTTAGATTTTGGAGAAATCTGACGGATGCGCTCTAAACTTTTCCCATGTGCAAGCAGAAGATTATGTGCCACCTTAAAACTAGAAAAAGGTCGAATGTTTCCCGGAGGATGAGCTCCGATTAGGTGACCAGCGGCAAGGATAATCCAAGGTTCATTTAATGTGATCCAATTTTTAACGCGATCGCCCAATTTACGAACTACCACTTCTGTATAATCAGCAAAAAAATCAGCCGTATCTCTGATATACCAGCCACCTAACTTGTCTAAAGCGAGAGGTAAATCCCAATGATATAAAGTTACAAAGGGAAGGATATTCTTTTTTAAAAGTTCATCTATCAAACGGTCATAAAAATCCAATCCCTTTGAATTCACTTGGCCTTTCCCCGAGGGAAGAATCCGTGCCCATGCAATGGAGAATCTATAGGATTGGATGTTCAATTTATTTAATAAACTGACATCTTCTCTGTACTTATGATAATGATTACAGGCGATATCGCCATTCTCAAAATTTTTGATTTTACCTTTTTTCCGTGTAAAAGAATCCCAAATGGACATTCCTTTCCCGTCTTCATCAAATGCCCCTTCTATTTGATAGGCAGAGGTAGCGGTACCCCAGAGGAATCCTTTTGGAAATTGTAATGATAACATACAACTAGAGTATGATTTAATCTTATGTTGGAAATAAAAATTGAATTTACATTTCTAAAAATGAAAATAAAAAATTGAGTCAGACTATGAACGTTTTAGATTCTCAACTCAAATCCTTACTTGAATCCTATCCTAAATTTGCGGTTTATGGCCTTAGCGGGGACCCCACCAAACCAAGTCACTACGTTCCACTTTATATGAGAGAACATGGTTGGGAGATTGTGGGAACCTATCCGAAATTTCACGAAGAGGCTGGTTTTAAAATTTACCCGAGTATCAAAGAAATACCCACTGAGTATCGAAAATTTTTGGATGTCTTTCGAGCTTCTGACAAAATTCCCGAAATAGTAGATGAAATTTTAGAAGTGGGCGGTGTAGAGGTTTTATGGCTCCAACTGGGCATCGAACATCCAGTAGCTGAAAAAAAAGCAGAACAAGCGGGGATCAAAGTCGTCTCCAATCGTTGTCTCATCATCGAACATAAAAATTATTTTTGAATTTTCTAAAGTGCCCGAAGTATCGTTGTAATCCCTTGACCGACACCTATGCACATAGTAACCAATCCATACTTAAGATTTCGCCGTCTCAATTCATGAACTAATGTTAAAGTCATACGAGCCCCGCTTGCACCCAGTGGATGGCCAAGAGCAATCGCCCCTCCATTTACATTTACTTTATGTTGAGGTATCGTCAGTTCTTTTATAGAAGTGAGGGTCATGGAAGCAAAGGCCTCTGAAATCTCAAATAGATCAATATCTTCGATTTTTAATTTCGCACCAGCTAACGCTTTCACTGTGGCGGGAACTGGTCCCATACCTAAAAGTGATGGATGTACACCAGCAACCGAAGAATGTAAAATTTCAGCGAGTGGCGTGAAACCATTCTGGGTAGCAAAATCTAACTCCATCAAAAGGAGAACACAGGCTCCATCATTGATACCCGAGGAATTTCCCGCGGTGACAGATCCATTTTTTTTAAATGCAGGTGGCAATTCACCTAATTTGTCTAATGTGGTTTCCCCTCGAACATGTTCATCTCTTTTTAGTAATATTTTATCCGAGTTTGATTCATATACGGGAATGATTTCATTTTCGAAAAGTCCATTCATTTCCGCACGATTTGCCTTCGTATGACTTTCATAAGCAAAGGTATCCTGATCCAATCTCGAAATATGAAATTTTTCTGCCATGATCTCTGCGGATTCACCTAAACTGACAACGGGATACAATTGGTTCATATGCGGATTTACAAAACGCCAACCAATAGTCGTATCAACTAACGATTGATTGCCCCTACTAAAACCTAGTTCTGGTTTTAACATTACGTAGGGGGATCTAGTCATACTTTCGACCCCACCTGCCAACAAAACATTTGCTCTGCCGCATTGTATTTGTATGGCAGCTAAGTTGATCGCTTCAAGTCCGGAACCACAAAGTCGATTTACGGTGAGGCCAGGAGTTTGATCCGAGAGACCAGCGAGTAAAAGCGACATACGAGCTACATTCCGATTGTCCTCGCCTGCTTGGTTCACACAGCCGAGAATTACATCCTCAATAGGTACGTTTTGCAGTTTGTTTTTTTCGACGAGATTTTGGATGACGATCGATGCAAGATCGTCTGGACGTACAGATTTTAATGCACCCTTAAATCTGCCAAACGGAGTCCGAAGTCCGTCAACTATCACGGCACGTTTCATGTAACCATCTTTAAAAAGTAATCGATTTTTTCACTCGAATAAAGGAATGCCTTGTTTCCAGAAATACAAAGTTAAAAATGGGCTACTTCTGTTTTTTGAATGAATGGGCTAATCTTAAGCTAATCCTATGGGCGACTTTGAATTCATTTCTGCGTTGGTTGCTATCATTAGTTTTGCCGTTTCCTTTTTTCTTGCCTGGATTCTTTTATTTACTCCATCAAAACATCAAACGAATCTTTATTTAAGCCTAACCCTATTTATTGGCTCAGGCGTATTTATCCTGAGACTTCTTGTTATATTAAAATCCTCTTATGCCGCTTATGGGCCGCTGATAATTTTTCCTTCGGTTTTTATGATCGGACCACTCTTATATTTCTACACACGGTCCATACTTTACCACACGATAGCCACCGAAACCGAGATCAGGAAATATTCTTTACCTTCGATAATTACTTTTTTTTTAATTTTAGGCCTTCTGTTATTAAATCCAGAATTTACGGATATTGAATCGATCACAAAACAAAAATTTGCTGTTGGTATCTTTACCGTGGTAATACTTTTTTCCCTTACAAGTTACCTTTTGTATTTCTGTTATCTCTCCATTCGAAGTCTCCTAAACTATCAAAAACAATTGGAAAATGAATTTTCATCCATCCACAAAGGTAGGTTTGTCTGGTTAAAGGCTTACATTGGAATCAATCTCTTAAACATTATCATTTACATAAGCCTAACTTCTCTACTTTATTTCGGAAAATTAAAAATGGCGCCTGTCACTCCTGTGGAAGGCATACTTAATTTAGCAAATGTTTATCTTATACTGTATTACCTAATCAGAAAACCTGAAATCATCACACTCCAATTTTCTCAGGAGAATGAAGGTCTAATAGTAAATCAAAAAATAGCTTCATCCTCACAGTCAAAATATAGCAAACAAAGCTTGGATGAAAAAGAACGTAAAAACATTTTAAAATTGATCCAGATGGAGATGGAGAATACTAAACCATACCTAGAAGAAAACTTATCCTTAGGTGACCTATCCGAAAAGCTAACAATACCCGCGCACCACATCTCTATGACGATCAACATCGAACTTCAACAGAATTTTTTCCAATTCGTGAATTCATATCGAATTGCCGAAGCCTGTATGCTCCTAAAAAATCAAAACTTCAAAAATAAGAATGTCCTGAATATCGGACTTCAAGCAGGTTTTCAATCCAAAGCAGCATTCAATAAAGCCTTTAAAGCAAGTACCGGCAAAACTCCCACTCAATTTCGAAACGAAGCGTAGTATCCAGAATTTTTTTCGTCTTCCCTCTTAAGGCGAGGCGATCCCGTCTCCATTTTTGATTATACTTTGATACATAACTTTGTAACAGGATCTGATGATCCTTCTAAGGAGATATCAAAGATATGGAAATCAGAAAAAAATTTTTATTTATCAAAATATTATTAACGTTAGGTGCTTTGGAGTTTTTTGGCCCAATACTTAGAGATACGAATAGTTCCCACCTTTTAAATCCGGAATGGGTCGGACATGCTCGATTTCATTTGATGTGGTGTATATCTCTTTGGGGGGCAATTGGTCTTTATAGTATCTATTTGCTTTGGTGGAAAACAATGTACGATACAAAAAACTTATACCAAGTGATTTCTTTGCAGGCGATGAATGCTCTCGCCTTTTGGTCGTCGACTTTGTTAAGTCAATATTATGATGGGGATATCTTTGATGAGAAAATTCATGTAGGTATCATGAATATAAATGAAAATATCGCCGTCTTTACTTTTTTATCCCTCTTTCTTCTCTTTAATTTTTGGTTCGTAAAAACAAAAATTGCTCCCATCTTCACAGAAACAGACAAGGGCTTTCAGAAGAAAACGGAAATTTTAAAAACGGATGTTCTCATTAGTGGCGGAGGACCGTCTGGGATGGTAGCTGCCCTCTATTTATCGAAACTAGGAATCCCAAATATCTTAGTCGAAAAAAGAAAGGATATCCAAGCTCATCCGAGAGCACATGAACTGAGTTCGCGGTCGCTCGAAATTTTATCTTCGCTTGGGATTTCGATCTCTAAATTATTGGTCGAAGCTTCCGATCATGAAACTGCATCTCGAATTTTATTTTGTAATACTATCAATGAAGAAATTGGGAGAATAGACCTTTTAGAAAAAAATATCAAAAAAAAATATGATCAAAACTTAGGATCAGAGACACCTTATCTAAATATCTCGCAAAGTGAGTTAGAGAAAATTCTAAGAGAAGAATTGAGTAAAACAAATCTAACGAAAATTATGTTAGAGAAGGAATGGAAATCATATGCGGAGGTAGAAGGAAAAATTAAATCAGAAATTTTAGATTCGACTTCCTCTCAGTCGTTAGAAATCGAAAGCAAATACATCATCGCGGCCGATGGTGCTTCCTCCTCCTTACGAAATTTTCTTGGCATACGCATGTTAGGTCCAGATAAATTACAAGACGTGATGGGAGTTTTTTTTAATAACGATCTAACAAATTACATTAAAACCAAGGCGAAGTTATATTGGATTTTTAATCCTTTGGCTCCCGGTGTATTCATTGCACATCATCCAAAAAAACGCTGGGTCTTTCACCATCCAGTAGAAACTAATTTGAATTTTGGCGATCGATTTGATGAAGAATATTTTCAGGAAAAAATGAGAATCGCTCTAGGAACGGACCAAAAATTTCGATTTCAAATCGAATCAATCAGTAGATGGCGAATGACAGCGCAGGTTGCAGAAACTTTTCGAAAAGGAAATATCTTTTTGATTGGAGATGCTGCGCACCGATTTCCACCAACGGGTGGACTCGGAATGAACTCAGGAATTGCAGATGCACATAATCTTTGTTGGAAGCTATCATCCGTGATTCGCAACCAAGCAGCAGATAACTTATTAGATTCGTATGAATCTGAAAGGAAGCCTGTAATTGAAACCAATTGCAAAAAAAGTAGAGAAAATTGGGAAAACATTTTAATGATTCCGAAAGCTATGGGAATCAACCCTAAAATCGGCAGATGGGTGGACATCTTTCTAAATTCGTGGTGGTGTATCATTTTTCCTAGAACCTGGAAGTTAAAATTTAACAATTATCTTCGACAACTAGCAAATGATAGATTCCAATTAAGTCTTCACGACATGACGAATAAAACAAAGATCAGCACGGCAGTCCAAAGTCAAATTGGTCATTTCGATCGCATCGGTTTAGATCTTGGCTATAGTTACGATCCAACATCGCAAAAACAAAAAAAGGGAAAAGATTATATCTCGGTGTATAATTCTTCTTTAGAAATAGGTGATCGATTCCCTCATTTTTGGTTAGGTGAAAATAAAAAAATTTCGAGTCATTCATTGCTTTCAGCAACAATTTTCACTTTAATTGTCTGCGAGGAATCAAACTATAAATTACATTGGAAAGGGATCCAGAAGGAAATGTTGGAAAGTTTCCCATTTGATGTAAAAGCTATCCCAAGCAAGTCTCTTCGAATGGATAAAGATGGAGCCGTGTTGATTCGACCGGATGGACACATCGCTTGGAAAATAGAAAATGTTAGCGCAGAAAAACAATTCAAAGACAAATTTAAAAACGCCATAGGAATCATGATGAATTCACAAACAAATCAAAAATCAAAAGAAAATCACTTGTTAAACAAAAGTACAAAAATTCTAGCGATTTCTCTCCTTTCTATTTTATCACTATTTGGATTCTTTCTCTTTCGACCAATTCCCATTAAACCACTTCCTGCGAATTTCAAAGTTCTCTCGCTGTCCGAGGGTAAATTTGAGTCCTTTGTACCAGAGCCTGGAAATATTTATGGAATGGGATTAGTATATTCGAATCATATAATGGAGACTGCCGCCTCATTTGACCCAAAACTTCCTCCTCCAATCTTTACTAAAAATTTGCATACCTTATCCAAAAATTCGGAGTTTGTTTCCTATCCGTCTGAAGAATCTTTAAAGGCTGCAATCTTTGAATTTGAACCTGAGTTGGCGAAATCCAAAGATATGGAAAGTATACATTTAATTCCTTTTTTAGACTATGAGGTTGAATTAGCTTTTGTACTCTTAAAAGACATCGAACAAAATGAATTGTTTCGTCCCGACTTTGCACCATACATCGGTTATTTTATTGCAAACGATCTCTCTGCAAGATCGCTTGCAGTTTTTGGAGAAGGTAAAACTAACAAAGCCGAGTATTGGGGAGTCTCCAAAAGTTTTCCGGGTTTTTTGCCAATCTCGAAAAGAATCTGGATACCCAATATTCAGTACCCGAATGGTTTGCCAGACATCCAACTCGAAACTTATGTAAATGGAAATCTTCGGCAAAGTGAAAGGACAGTAAATATGATCTATACGCCAAAAGAAATGTTACAGTTCATTCAAAACAAATATCCAACGACTAAACTTAAGAAGGGCGACATCATCATCACCGGAACACCTGGCGGTGTCGCGATTTCTAATTCCAGAGCTTTGGTTAGGCTCTCCGAATTATTCAATATTTCTAGATTTACAAAATTAAAATTTTTACTTAAGAAAGATGATTCACAATTTTTGCAACCAGGAGACGAAGTCCTGGTTCGAGGTATTGGACTTGGAGAGGTAAGGACAAAAATAAAACTATAGAATGATTTCCTATATTACATTTCTTTGGTTTTAGGAAATGTTTATGAAAGTTATTACTTATAGAAATTATGGCTCACCAGACGTATTAAAATTGGAAGAAATGGAGAAACCTATCCCGAGGGAAAATGAACTCCTTCTCAAGTTATATGCGACAGCGGTAAATTCTGGTGACTGTCGCATGCGAAAACCTGATCCACAATTGATTCGCTTAGTTTTCGGTCTGAGAAAACCGAGAAATCCGATTTTGGGAGTGGTCTTTGCCGCGAAAGTTGAAAGTGTCGGAGCAAAGGTCACCAAATTTAAAGTAGGCGACCTGGTCTATGGAATGACAGGAATGAATTTCGGCACATACATGGAATACAAGTGTATTTCTGAGTCTGCGACCATAGACATCATCCCACCTACTCTTTCACCATACGATGCAGCGGCAATTCCCTTTGGGACGATGACTGCATTTCATTTCCTCAAAAAATCGAAGTTAAAATCAAACGAAAGAATATTGATTTATGGTGCCTCTGGTTCTGTCGGTATCGCGGCTGTCCAGTTATCAAAAATATTAGGAGCTCACGTAACTGCCGTTTGTAGTAAAAAAAATGATGCATTTGTGAAATCTTATGGAGCTCATCAGGTAATTCACTATGATCAAAATAATTTCCAACTCGAAAAAAATGCTTACGATGTCATATTCGATACCTTAGGACTTCTCCCTATTATTGAATTTCTAAATGCTCTTCAACACGAGGGAAGACTTATTCTATGTAATGCGACTGCCAAACAAATGTTGTGGTCGGCCTGGCAAAATATAACGAGCAAACAAAAAATATTTTTCGGTGTCTCTTCCGAAGCATTAGAAAACTTGAAAGAAATCTCTACTATGCTAAATGAGAAGAAAATCCAAGCGGTAATAGATAAAACCTATTCGCTGGAGGAAACAGCGGATGCACATCGTTATGTGGATGTTGGCCATAAAAAAGGTAACGTGATTATAAAAATAAGTTAAGATTTCAGAAGGGCTACCTTAAAATATAGTTAATACTCGAATCTCCTTGACCAAGTCGAAATGAAGACCGAGTTTTAGTATATTGAGGGCATATGCTAACACAAAGTTTTGATATTTTATGGATCATCATTTGTTCTGGATTGGTTTTCTTTATGCAAGCCGGTTTCTTGTGTTTAGAATCTGGATTAACAAGAACCAAAAATTCAATTAACGTTGCCATTAAAAATATCACTGATTTTGGAATCGCCACTATCCTATATTTTAGTATTGGATTTGGTATTATGTATGGGAATTCTTATGGCGGATATATCGGAACAGATCAGTTTTTACCCGTCTTCTCTATCCAAGATCCAAAAATACCCGTCTTTTTTCTCTTCCAGCTGATGTTTTGTGGCACTGCAGCAACGATTGTTTCCGGTGCTGTCGCAGAACGGATGAAATTCGGAGCCTATATTTTAATCACAGCTTTAATTTCTTCTACCATTTATCCTTTGTTTGGTCATTGGGTTTGGGGAAGATCCTTGGCTGACTTGAGTGAGAAAACAGGTTGGCTTGCCCACTTAGGATTTTTTGACTTTGCTGGATCGACAGCCGTACACAGCGTAGGTGGCTGGGTCGGCCTTTCTGCTATGATCATCATCGGAAATCGTATGGGAAAATTTGGCCCAGATGGGAGTGTAAACAGCATCCCAGGAAACAATTTACCAATCGCTATGTTAGGAACATTGATTCTTTGGTTTGGTTGGATAGGTTTTAATGGTGGCAGCACTCTCTCATTTTCTAGTAATATTCCTGGAATTTTAGCCAATACAATGTTAGCGGCATCAGGTGGCATGGCAGCCGCGCTAGTTTATGGTTGGATACGACTAGGATATGCCGAAGCAACTCTTCCGCTAAATGGGGCATTGGCCGGCCTAGTTTCCATTACTGCCGCCTGTCATGCGGTGAGTTCAGCAGAAGCATTAATCATTGGATTTGTTTCTGGCATTTTCATGTTTGAAACGAGGAAGCTCCTTGAAAAATTAAAATTAGATGACGCAGTTGGAGCCATTCCGGTTCATTTAACAGGTGGTATCTGGGGCACTTTTGCAGTAGGTCTTTTTGCCAATCTGGATATCATCGATACACACCTTTCGCGCGTAGAACAAATCCAAATTCAATGTTTAGGAATTTTAATCTGTGGAATCGTTTCTTTTGTTACTAGTTTTTTCATTTTATCTTTGGTAAATAGATTTTATCCGTTACGAGTATCCGCATCTGCCGAAAAACAAGGGTTAAATTTTACAGAACATCGTGCCACAACCGAACTATTGGATTTATTTGCCGAAATGGAATACCAAAAGGTAACAGGGGATCTAAGTAAAAATGTATCTATAGAACCGTTTACCGAAGTCGGTCAAATCGCAGAAAGGTACAATCTTGTACTAGATAAAATTAGAACGAACATCAAAGAGAAGGAGCATCTAACAAATCAATTGGAGCTTAACCTCGGTTTAATCCAAAGTGATCTATCGACTGCTAGAAAAATCCAATCAAATATTCTTTCTCAAGAAGACAGAATTATCGGTGATTTAGAATTTACGATTCGTTATCATCCGCTTACGGAAGTAGGTGGAGACTTTTTTGATATTACCGAACTAAAACCAGGTCTGGTTCGCATTTTTATTGCAGATGCGACAGGTCATGGAGTTCAGGCCGCCCTCATCACCATGGCGATCAAAACGATATATGAATCTCTTAAAAGAGGCAATTATAGTGTCCATGAAGTTATTAAATATTTAAACAGCGAATATATCCATTCCTTCGAGAACTTAAATCAATTTTTCACATGTACTCTGATTGATGTAGATACAAATCGAAATAAAATGAGATATGCTTCCGCTGGACATCCGCCCCAATATTTGATTCAAAAGAGCGAAATCACAAAATTAGAAAAAACGGGAAGAATGATAGGCGTTAAATCTTCTTCCGATTACACTTCTCAGGAATTTGATTTTCAGCAGGAATGTTCCTTATTTATGTATACGGATGGGATCACCGAACAATGGAATGGTGACCAAGTCGAATTCGGAGAAGAGAGAGTATTGGAATTTTTAAAAAAATCAAAAAGTCTAGAATTTCGAAATGATATCGATCGTCTACTTTTAGCCCAGAAGGTTTTTTTAGAGGGGATGCCTCTCCAAGATGACATCACACTTATCGGCATCCACAGAAAAAGCCAAACTATCTAATAAATACGGCCGATGTTACTCGACCGTATCAAATTTGTTAAACTACTTGGATGCTCCCGAAGCAACTTTCTCTTTTGTTGAAGATTGAAATTCTGATTTGGATACGGAATCCGTAACTGCGGAGGAATCTACATTCACTGATTTTAAATCTGTGCTGTTAACATCTCGATTACAAGCCGATAGGTTCGAGCATGAACTCGAGCTACTGCAAAAACTAGAATTATTACAAGTATAAGGTGTCGAAGAAGAACAACCTCCAGACGTACCAGCGAAAAAACAAGTTCCTCCAGAACTAGTCGTAGAACTTGTAGAACGGGAATTTAGAATTAGTAAAAGAAAAAGAAGGTTCAATGTATCCTCGTCCTTCTTTGCTTTCTCTGCTTCTGAGGTGCCGCAATTAAAGCTAACACTGGCTGTAAATGCCACTAATAAAAACGTAACTAGAATTTTTTTCATTTGAATACCTTTCATTTTTTGAAAACGGTACAAAAAGCACTGTTAACGTCAATTTTTTTTTGTAAGGTGGCGTATTTTTCCGTTATCTGAAATTTAATCAATCTCCCAGAACCTTCATCTCGATCAGAACCTTGTTCTTTCCTTTTCCATATAGAATAGATCGGCGGATAGACAACGAGTTTTATGATAAATCTTGTAATCAATCCTCCTACAAGTGCATAGTAGCACCATCCCTTTCAAGAATAATAGTTGCTTTTAGGAATATTACTTTAGTAAATAACAATCTTCTAAGTTCTAATTGAAAAGAATGCTTTATTTCTTCGAAAGGCTACGCATTTTAACCTTCATTCAACCCTTCCTTCTTCGTGAACTAAATGTGTAGCTTCTTCCCAAGGCATTGGTAAATCCTTCCATTGTTTTTTGATTCTGAAAAATCTTCCTCTTTTTACTGCTGGAGCTCCGTCCTTCATTGCTCTTTCATGTTCACGTGAGTAAACGAAGTCTTCAAGAGAGGATTCATCTTTCCAAACCGTCATGGTCCATGCCATTGAACCAAAGATTTCCCTACGAATCGTTACTCCTAAATAACCTTTATTTTCTTCTAGACTGCCTCTTACGGATGTTACACGTCTCCAAAAAGTAAATTGGTCAAAAATACTGCCATGGATTTCTACTTCTGTTAAGGCGACAAGTACCTCTGTATTCTCAGTTATATTATACTGCTCGAAGCGAGAGGATTTTTGAAAAGGCGCAGCTACCGTACAATTTGAAACAATGCTAATAATGAACATATAGAGTATTTTCCTAAGCCATAGATATTTTATGAGAAATTTCATTTTAAGTTACCATGTCCGACATAATTTTTTTCATGATTCTAGTGCGAAAGGGACGTGGCAAAATAATCAAAGAATATCCTAAAAATTTAGACAAAAATCCAGGCCTAACTGTCGATTGTCGTCCCAAAGCGGACAGGCATATTTTTGCAATTCCTTCTGAGGATTGTGCCATTGACATTCTCATGGCCGCTCTTTTTCCGAACCCAGATGATACTGGACCAGGAGCAACGCTTAACACATCAATTCCTTTTGTTTTCACCTCATGGTGAAGTGCCTCCGCAAAACTTTGAATAAATGCCTTCGTTGCGGAATATGTGGCACAAAAAGGTGCTCCCTGGAATCCAACGAGGGAACCAAATAAAATAAGACCTGATTTTTTTCTTTTTTCAAATTGTCCAAGCAAACCATGCGAAAGATTTACGCACGTTCTGCAATTGAGATCGACCATATTCAATTCAACGTCTAAGGGAAGGTTCAAAAATTCCCCGCCACTTCCAAATCCTGCCGCTAGTACAGCGAGTCCCACTTCCTTAGCCTTCGCTTCTTTTAGCAATTGTTCTACGTTAGCCGGAAGAGACAAATCCAGATCCAAACACGCTACAGTTACTCCATATTTCGCAGTAATATCAGCTTTTAGCTTATCTAAGATATCTTTGCGCCTTGCAACAAGCAAAAGGGAAAATCCATTTCGCGCAAGTTCGTAAACAAAATCTTTGCCGATCCCATCACTTGCACCCGTTACAAGCGCCCAAGGTCCATAACCAGTATATACCTTTGCTAGTTTCATTCCATTCCCCTTATCCTAAGTGTTCTAAATATAGACACTGTCTACTATGTGGATGGTGACTACATTTCTAGGAAAAGGAATTATTGTCAATTTTTTTTAATCTCTTTGTCTAGCGGCTTTCCTCAAGGCGATTCGTATCACGATTCGAACGCGGGAGGGATGACCCTCGAGCGCAGGGGATGCAGGACTAATTTCTCCTTTTCCAATAATCTGGTTCTCGATGTTAATGTGCAACTGTGATGATGAGGATATGATCCGTATCTATCGAATATAAAATCTTATTAGGAAAGCGATTCTATTTTTCGTATCGCGCAGTACATCGCCTTCGGACTCATTCACAATAGTCAAATCCAAAAAGTAGATTCCAATCAACAAGCGTTCACATTTCGTTAAAAGAGCAATGTGGAATCCATCACCAAAGAAAAGTCATCTCAAAATCTAAAGATGCCGATCGATGAATTTCTCGCGCGTATGTTTTTTTTCTACCTAACAAGCATGAAAAATCAGTTCGCTATTACAGATTCTATATTAGGCCTGCAAAGAGATTAAACTTGAATTGCAGGCTCAGAAGTCTTCTTGGGCCGAAGCCATAAAGTCTTCGTTTGACGTTAAAGATCCACTAGCCTGTCCTGTTTGCAAGAATGCAATGACTTCAAAAGTTATCTATTTCTTCCAGGCAGTAAGCAAAGAAAATGAGCTGAAAAAGATATACAATTTGGTCGATGGCTTTTTTTTTAAAGCGAACAAAAGATCCTGCATCAGAAAGAAAGTATCTTTTTCGATAGATTGTATTTTAAAGAGCAGACATTGTTTCCATCGGAAGCGGAGACATGGATGTCGAAGAACCGCCATTCGAGCAGAAGTGCGAGACAGGCGGGAGATGGGAACAACTGTTTGCTTTACAGTCGCCTTTAAGACAACTGGATTCCCATAGTTGGCATTGTCTCGCGCAGATGGAAAAACCATTCTGGATTTGAGGGATGTAATCTTGGAAAGACCCCTACCAATGTCCGATGTGTTTAAGTAGTAACTAAAGGAAAGGTATAATGCAGTATTCACTTACAAAATTTTTTTTATTTTTTACAGTTCTGACTCTTGGAATATCGGCTGGTGCCATGCTTACAGAAGTCATCATTCTTGTTTCCTACTGGCAATCCTTACCAGCACAGGATTTTTTGACTTGGTTTCAAAACCATGATGCTCTACTCACTTCTTTTTTTGGAAAGCTACAAACAGGGGGATTGCTTTTGACACTCGCAAGTTTGGTAATCTTAAAAATTAGGAAGCAGACCACGGATCGATTCTTGATTGCATCCTTTCTCTTCTCAGTAATGATCATTCTAACTTTTTTCATTTATTTCAAGTCAGCAAATGCGAGTTTTGCGAAGGGAACCATAGCTTTGTCAGATGTGTCAGGAGAACTTGTCCTTTGGGAGAATTGGCAATGGGCTCGTACAGCACTGGGTATGTTGGCCTTTATCACGGCTCTTTTTGCCTCCTCTTTTCAAGGAAGAAAAAGTTAAGGTCTAATAAGGTCGTTGCTAAATTAATTCCGTTCAGAGAAAAATCCAAAAAACGATTCGTTTATCCAACGGAATTAATTTGATCACGTTCTTGGCAGGTTTCAATTTTTATCCGATTATTTTTATTTCTTTGCCTTCAACTCTTCCTCTTTCGATTTCAGTGAGTATCGAACTTATCTAGTATTTGCCGCTTTTTTATTTTAATTATCGAAAATTAAATTTAACGGCAAAATCCTACGGACTCTTAGTTGCCTGGTTCAACTTGAATGTAACATCACGCCTGTTAGGTAAAAGTCAAAACTTTCATCTCTTTCTTTTAGCAATCATTGTAGTTAGCTATTTCTATTTTGAAACACATGAAAAATTTATAAATATCTGATTCAATTTTTAGTTTCCTGCTCTTTTATTTTTAGCGAGCTCTGGTTTTCGAACCGTCCTGGACTTGTTTTTTTTCCAGAGAAATTTAATTTTTTTCCCGTCTCAACAATGATATAGGACTTATGTTATTTATCTTTGGATTTTTCTTCTATATTGCTTTGAATTATCGAAAGGCAGAAATTGCATTGGAGGATGAAAAACAAAAAGGGGAATGTTTGCTTCATAACATCCTTCCTATTCCTACTGCTGATCGTTTGAAATTAGATAGAAGTGCTATCCCAGAAGGATACTCTAATATTACGATTTTATTTGCGGATCTTGTAGGATTTACAATGTTATCAGAAAAAATGCAGCCGACTGAACTTGTAATTTTTTTGAATCAAATATTTTCCAAATTTGACTTGTTAAATGACAAATATGAATTAAATAAATCTAGTCGCCTTTAAGACAACTGGATTCCCATAGTTGGCATTGTCTCGCGCAGATGGAAAAACCATTCTGGATTTGAGGGATCTGAACTTGGAAAAACCCCTACCAATGTCTTATGTGGTAAATGAACAAAGTGGTCAAGGCAATGGAAACCTTACCGCCAATATTCCCGGAACGGTTAGATCGTCGACTAACCTCTCCTCTCGAAGTGCAGATCCATTCCATCGGAGAGCATAGGCTTTCAGGTTCCTTTCTTTTCGAAAACACTTTTTCGCTTGATCGCATGTTGATTTGTTGGTTCCAACTCCAGAACCTTTTCTATCAATACCTTTGCTCTGTCAAAATTATCCGAGAAAAAATGCGAATCAGCGAGATTGATCAAATTGCGGATATGATTTGGATTTCGAAGTTTTACTCTTTCCCCGATTTCACAGGCCGCTTGATAATCTCCAGCCTTTTTCAAAATATAAGATGTTTGGAAAAGTAACTCCGTATTACCCGTGTTTAATTTTCCAACTTCCACTGCAATTTTGGCTGCCATCGAAAAATCATTACTTTGTACATACGCGTAAAACAATATCTTGTAGATGAGAGCAGATGATTTCCCGTGTTCGATCGCCGATTCCAATAAGCTGATACCATCAAGTTGTGCTCCTGAACGAATCAGCTCTTTCGCCTTCCTGCAAATTTCGATATCTTCTGAAAGATTAATTCTCGGATTAGATGTTTCATTATCTTTGTAAATAACTTTAAGCAAGGTTAGATCATCAATTGGTTTACCCAGATTTAATATCTCAGAATATATTCCATCTAGTTCTGCACCAGTTTTTTCCACGTGACTTAAGATGAGGGTTTCATCTTCGTTCATACTTCCTTTACCCTCTTCTTCCGAATGAATAATCACATCATCTCTTCCGTCAGAACCCGAAATTAAAATATCACCAGGGAAAAGTTGCGCCGTAAATATTTTGATCGAGCCGTCTACACCTAACGTACCTAGCTTACGATACGTATTTTCGTGGTCAATAAAGGTAGCCTTTCCATCCCTGTATAAAATCGTCCACGGATGTTCTGCGTTTAAAGAGTAAAGTAACCCCGTCTCATCCTCGATAAGCCCAAGTACCAATGACACGAGCATTGATCCGTCAAATGTTTCAAAGACATGATGCAATTCCAAAAAAGCATCCTTGATCCATCTTTCGGGAAAGATGTCTCGTGTATTTTTAGCGATGCGATTTCGGTTGATGATTGATTCAAAAACACTACCTAGAACGAGTGCACCGCCTGCTCCCTGTAAAGATTTTCCCATTGCATCGGCATTCACATATACCGTATATTTCTTTCCCTTCAGCTCAATTGTATTTGCCATACAAACATCGCCACCGATCTCTTCCTTCCAGTCTTTGAATTGAAATTTTTTCTTCTGACTAGAGAAAAACTCAATTTCAACCCGATCGCTCGTCGCCTTGTTTTTGTTTAGTGGCCGGAGAAGAAGTGAAGTTAGGAAATAATCTCCGTCCTGCTGAGTTTTCAATTCTTGGATTTTACTAATGGTGACTTGCAATTCTTTAGTGCGTTCTTCGACCTTCTCTTCTAGTTTATTCGCATATTCTTTTAGTGCAAATTGAGCATCTCTTATCGATGAGACCATGCCATTGAAACTAGTTGTCAAGTATCCAATTTCATCTGCAACACCAGCTGTAACTTTTACATTCAAATCCCCAGCATTTACCTTACCTACACCAGCAAGCAATAATTCAAGTGGCTGAACCATGGATTTATAAAAGAATAATCTAAAGCCTAACAACAATACGATAGTTACGCTTAATAGAATGATAGCAATCGGCTCCGCTGAATCGTGAATGAATTTTCGATAAAAAGTGTAGTCATATCCAATTTCTACCATTTCTCCTGTATCAGGATCTGGAAGTATGTAAGTCACGAGGTGTTTTTTGGCTGAGACCTCACGAAACCGGATGCTCTCCTTGGGAAATCCAGGTTCTAAAAATTTCAGCACTTCCTGTTTTAGCTCCGAATTCTCCAATTGCGATGATTTTATATACGTTTCCAGAGCCTGTCGAAAGGGATAAAATTTCCTATTTTGTGTTTCCTTATTTAAGAAAACAGTAATTTGCTCTCGGAAGCTATCATCAGATAAATTGCGAATCAATGTCCTCTTATGCAGAATCAACTGTTTGATTTCAAGAAATGTAACCGCAATCGAAATCTCTTCTTTTGTTCCTTGTTTTTGGAGAGCAGAAGAAAGATACCTTCTGTATCCATCAAAATAAGGATACTCGGTTTTTTCTAATTCGTTTAACTGATTTAAGAGGGTAGATCTATCAGACTCATAACTACGTAAGTTCTCTATGAGTCGCGTGTTATGTGACTCTATAAAGTGTTCTGAAGAATCCGATTTTAAATTATATCGATGTTCATATTTTATGTTAGGCGATTTTGTCCCTTTCAAATAAAGAAAGGATTCATTAATACGTAGATCATCAAACAGTTTGCCACTGTTTTTTAGACTGCCGTTCGCAATCACTTCCATAATTACAAAAAAGAGCGCCATCGTAATTGCTAGGATTTTTGTCATAAACGTTGACGGATCTTCGGTATTATTTAGGTAAGTTACGATTAAAATAAAATGCCCAAGAATCGACATATTTGTTAGAGCAGAAATATAAACATCTCTTTCTAAATTTCCAGTTCTTGTTAGCACATTCAATATAGCAGGAATTAGCATAATGAAAAAGTAACTTAAGACGATCAGTAATATTGGCGTTCTAGCTGACTTTTTTTTGATCGCGTTAAAAATACCCAAACCAATAAAACTAGCTACATTAAACAAAATGGCTGCCCCAGCTTTTGTGCTGAGTGCATCTGCATCAAAATCATAATTTTGTGCTGAATAATTAAATTTGATCGGATAATTAAAAGTGTTATAAATGAAAAGACTGCAAGAGACAATTGTAAAAAAAGTTAAGCTATAAAATATGACACGTGTTAGCTTTGGACGATCATTCTGAGGAAAAATCAAAAATAGGATTGAAACTCCAAGTGCTATCAACATCGAAGAGGAAACAGAGAACCATCGATGATACGCACTTTCAGAACTGTAAAAACTATGTGAGATAAAATAGGAAAAAGCAAAAACCGATGTAGTCAGAAGAATGACAATCAAGGTTTTTGTAGGTGGTGACTTGACCTTCATTCGCATCAAAAAAAATGCTATCGACAAAGAAAAGATCGAGTTTATCAAATAGCCAATGGAATAATAATTTAGGTAAAAAGGTTCAAAAAAAGTTTGAATCATGGGGAACACATCTTGGTCAGAGTGGACAATTTTGCTAAATATATCGAATCTATTTTTATTTTTGACTTATTTATCATACTATAAACACAGTTTTGATATTAAACCTCGATTTATAGATTGCCTCCTTACTTTACTACAAAAATATCGTCGCTTTTAAGACAACTGGATTCCCATAATGGGCATTGTGTAGCGCAGAGGGAAAAACCCCTACGAAAATGAATTTATGGAATATCGTATGGTTTTCTTAAAGGAAACAAATGGCACAATCCATATAAACATAGATGGCATTAGCCAAACGACGGAAGCGAAACAAGGATTGTATCCGTTCAAAAAGGCAAAAGGCTATATAAAACTATATGCTATATCATCCGATACAAAGAGCCAAGTCAAACTTGTGTATTCTTTTCATTCGGAATCCCGGCAAGAAATACCAACATGGCTGATCAATCCTATGATCCATGAAATGCCACTCAAGACTTTGATGGACCTTAGGAAAAGGGTCAGTGGAGATAATTGTATCGATTAAAATAAGCTCACCCAGTTTCTTTTTATCTCTGCTACCGATGCATGTTTAACGGAACCGAAACGTCGAATCAATCGATTTCAAAATGAAACAAGTAAATCCAATAGCTCAATCTAATGTAGCAAATGAATGGTATGTGAATCTCTTTCCAGCAAACAGATTGAAATACTACTTGGTTACCCATGCGGAAACATTATTTTCCGTCATGTTTCGAGGTGTTGGCATTCGATCGCAAGAGGACTTTGTGTATCGTATGATGGAAGAAATGAGAAATCAATTAGTAGAAGAGTCATCAACTGCGAATACCTTATGGGCTCCCCAATCTAAAGAAAATATCATAACCACAGCAGCCAATCGTCGTATCCTTGGTTTAGATAGCCCAAAAGATAGAGTCCAAAAGTATTTATAGTCATCCTTCTACCCAACCCAACCCCCGCGCCCCGGATCGACTGAGCGACCCCGTCGAAGGAGAGCCGGAAATGTGCGCCCAAAAAAAGAAACCTAGGTTTGTTCAAGGGTGAAATATGGATTGCTAACTTTCTTGCTTATCTCATTTTTTTTGTTTCTCTATTTGTTCAAAAAGTATAGTAAGGTATCGCCTGTAATTTTTTATTTTACAACCATGGCTATTGGTGTAGCAAGTATGTTTACTCTAACCTATCACAAGTTAGTCATTCAGCTAGTTCGATTCTGTTTTCCTATTCCTTTACCTCACCCTCGGTTTTTTCATACCGAAGAGCGAGCAGTCACAAAACTTTCAAATCTTTTTTGTGCGGCTGTGATACTAATGATGACCCTATTTCCAAAATTGCTTTTGGACAAGTTATATGGATAGATTGGAAAAGAGCCATACAAAATAGGACTGATATTCAGACTTCGATCTAAAAAAGATTTGTCATTCCTTACTTTTTGCCTAGGATACATTCAATATTTCTATGCAAAATCGTAAAATATTCTCCATCCTACTCATTTCCCTACTCGTATTTAGTTCGGAATTGTTTTCTAGAGACTTACCAGTGTTAACGTCTCGGGTAACGGATGAAACTTGGACTTTAACGGAAGAATTTGTATCTAATTTGGAAAAAAAGTTAGAAGATTTTGAGAAAAAAACATCAAACCAAATAGTGGTACTCATGATCAGTTCGCTGGAAGGTCAGTCCATTGAAGAGTTTTCCATTCAAGTTGCAGAAAATAATAAAATAGGACAAAAGGGAAAAGACAATGGTGTCCTTCTCCTGATTGCAAAGGACGACCGAAAATTAAGAATCGAGGTTGGTTATGGTTTGGAAGGAGCTCTAACGGATGTATTGTGTAACCGAATCATGGAATCTGAAATAAAGGGAAGTTTTAAAGCCGGAAATTTTGAAGAAGGTATTGCGAAGGGAATCGATGCGATCATGGGCGGAATCGGAGGGACTTATACTGCTCCAATACCTAAAGATTATAGTTATTTAGGTCCCCTGTCTTTTTTTGGAAGCATGGATAGTGGACAAAACCTGCCTTGGTCAATTAGGCTTGTATTTTCTTTGTTTACTTTTCCGATTTTGAGTTTTTTTGTCTATGGAGCTTTATTCACACCATATATAGGCTGGTTTATTTATTTTTTCTTGTTTCCTTTCTGGAGCATTTTTCCAATTGCCTTTTATGGAGTCGACATTGGTGTCAGTATTTTTCTAATTTATGTTTTTGGCATAGGTCTGACTAAGTTTTTTCTACTAGTTACGCCTAGCGGTCGAAAGATGATGAAAAGTATATCGGAAGGGTCTTCTTCATCTTCGGGTGGTAGTAGCGGAGGCGGCTTTTCAAGCAGTGGTGGAGGATTTAGTGGCGGTGGTGGCAGTTTCGGGGGAGGAGGGGAGTTCTGGTAGCTGGTAATGTCCTTTGAAACTTCTTTACGATTGGTTTCCTCCAAAATTTCATGACTTGCTTTGTCATGAAATTTGATTTCGAATTAAGAGTATGAGAACAGGAATCGGATAGAGCATCAAATATAAATTGGGCAACCACCAAGAAAGATCAAACCAGCCTTGTATTGCCCAAAAAGAGATAGCCATAAGTCCCGAAGCATGTGTCAGGGTTAAGCTAACTATAGCAAGGAATCGCCAGTATTCATTTTTCCGATTCAAGAGAATGAGCGATGCAATCCCTGAAAGAGAAAGAACAAAGTCCAAAGGAAGAAAAGACCAATTCCAAGTAACTAAGGTGGGGTTTTTATAATCGGGGAATAAAAGTTCATCTGGAATAAGCTTTAAATATGTAATACACCAATAAAGAAGAAAGCCAATATCTACAAATAAGAAATTTACTTTTAACAGCTTCATTTTAAATATTTCCCTTCTTCAGAGTTATGTATTCATTACTTGCTTTAACTGCAAGGGTCGTTTTGTAATTTCTTCAAATCGCTCTCTAGTTTCCGAAATTTCGGTTCCCATCCATCGGTCCCACCAAGTGAAATAAAGACCATAGTTCCCATTGAACTTGGAATGGTGTAGATTGTGATGGGTAGACGGAGTTTTATACTTTAACAAAGGAATACGATACCAATTTGTTGGATAGAGTTCATAGCCCATGTGTCCGATCACATTATAAAGCGTACTCAAAATTTGAAAAATGATAAGACTCAAAATATGACCAGGAATCATAAAAACCAAAACAAAGCTGATACTGTATTCTACGAAAGATTCTATAGGATGGAAAGAAAAGGAAGTATAAGGTGTCGTATCTATAGATTCGTGATGAACCTTATGAACATATTTGAATATACTTTTATGGTGCATAATTCTATGAGTCCAATAGAAATAAGTATCATGTACTAAAAACATTAGAAAAATAGAGAGAAAAAAATACACTAAACCATATTCGTTTATATCTGAGTACATGAGAGTGTATCCTGCTTTCTCCATATAATATATACTCACATCGAGGCAAGCAAACATCAAAAGAGTCACAAGGGATCGTTTAATTTCATTTCTGATTTGAAGTTCGTTCGCTTTTGGTTTGGACTGAATTCGTCGAGGAAGATAAATCTCAGCATAATATTTCCAAAATAAAAAAAATGCCAAGCCCGCCATAATAAAGTACATTGCTAAATATATACCTAAATCCATTAGCCAAACCATTGCAAATTCAAAGATCGTTTCCAAAATCTACCTCTCTCTAATACAATTATTTGACCACGAAAATGTTTGTTAGTCAATGTTTCCGTAATTGATCTAGATCAAAAAGATCAACTTCGGATTCGGCTAAGTGTTTCTTTGGTAATCCCCAAGTAAGATGCAATATGAGTCAAAGGAATGCGATGAAAGGCTTGAGAATACTTTGATAAGAAATACTCATATCTTTCTTTTGCAGTTTTGAATTGAAAGTGGATTGCTCTTTCCTCAAGCTCAATGTAGTAGAATTCCATCAGCATTCTTCCAAGTTTGTTTAATTCGGGAAATGTCTTATAGAGTTGATTTAAATCCTCATAGGCAATTTCACCTAACTCACAATCCTCCAAGGCCTCAATACCCTCTAAGGAAGGTTTTCCAGTGATCAAAGAAGAGATCGACGTTATGATCTCGCCTTCGAGAGAAAACCAAGTCGTAATATCTTTTCGTTTTTGGTAAAAGAATCCTCGAAGTAGTCCCCGATTCACAAAAAAAATGGAATGAATGCGCATGTTAGGTTGAAGCAAAAGCTCCTTTTTCTTTAAGTTCCGTACTTTTGTCTTGGAAGAAAGGGATTCTTGAATTTCGGGTGAGAGCGTTAGAAATTGGTCAATAGTTTTAAATAAGGATTCCATCCGATTTTCAATGCTTACCTAGCATCTGCCATGGGAAAGCAAATTTGCGATCAACTTATTTCATAAATACAATCGCCTTTAAGCCAGTTAGCTTCCTATAATGAGTATTGTGTCACGAATTTAGAGCAACCATCCTGTATTTTGGGGCTCAATCTTGGAAAAACCCCTATCTTATTCCTAAGTGGTAGATTATAGAAAGTAGGAAATTTCACATTTTAGGTGTTAGTCCTTTGTATAAATCCCGATAATACTAAACAAAAGCAATCCGCCATAATTTTTTTTTCCAGAAAGATCAAATTGAAGTTAGTTTACATATTTTTTATCAGGTTGTTAGTAAAAGAATTTGACTATACGAATCTGGTTAAATTTAATTGGCAAAAAACAAAAGAGGTACGGATGAAGATCAGATTAATAATCCTGGCAACGTCGTTCATTTTAGTGAATTGTTTTACGATTGGAAAAATTGGTTATGCGGTACCAGCTGCAATTGAAAATGCAGAATTAGATCAAACCCTAATTGCGGAACATTGCGCAACGTTTATCACGAGTATGTTAGAAGAAGGCAATGCAAAATTGAGAGCAGCTGGAAAAGAAAAATATGAAAACATAGGGCTCGAATTTTCAACCGAATTTGGAAAAAGCTGTTTGCGATACAAGGCGATTAAATAGGGAATCAAATGAAAAATATTTTTATCACATTTACACTTATTTTATTAGTTAACTGTACCCACAAATGGGGAAATTTTAAATCTTACGAGCTACAAGCTCCAACTAATCTAGAAACATTAGGCGAAGCTGTAACAGGAAGTGACTGTTCTTTTGTTGCAAACCAGTGGTTCAGAAACAACATATCGGATGCGATTCGTGATGCAATATCGAATGCACCTGCGGGAACTACAGGTTTAAAAGACGTTACGGTTTCTGTCGCTAATTTTCGCTATCTATTCACGAGTTGCATTAAAGTTGAAGGCACACCAGTCAAAGAATCGGCAGCACCTACAACAAAAGCAAAAAAATAGATACGTCAGTCGCCACTCACGCCGACGGCTTCCTACCGTTCGACACGCTCACTTCAGATGGTGGGCGTTTTGTTTCTGTGAGTCGTAAGCGCTTTGGAAAAAATATAGTCGCCTTTAAGCCAGCTAGCTTCCTATAATGAGCATTGTGCCGCGGAGATGCAGCAACCATCCTGTAATTGGTGGCTGGATCTTGGAAAAACCCTTACCAAGTTCTTATGTGGTGAAATGGATTTAAAATTGAGATGCCCGAAATGCCAAAGTAATGACATCCAACGTGAATGGGGCTTGGGTCATGATATGATTTTCGAATATTTCAATTATTATACATATACATGCAACAGCTGCAAGTATACAGAAGACTATTCCTCCACAAACATGGACGATGATCCTCCCGAACCCAAGCATTGGCTTGCCATTTAATAATAGGAGATACCTTTAAAAACCATAGCGCTTCATGTTCCCCGACTATCCCTCATGGGACGTCCTGTCCCATGAGGGCGCTTCGCAATCGTGGCTTCGCTTACGTTCGGGAAACATTCGGCCAGAGCTACATATCTTTTCAGCTCCTGTTCGCGTGACCTCCGTGTCACGACTCACGAGCTCCGCAATCCTGCTCCGCCTCCGCTAAAAAGACATTGCGCCAGCCGTTACCGATCGATTACCAACACTCTTCACCAAATAAAAAAGCCCGCATCCTAAGATACGAGCTTCTTACTCTACTAACAATTCATATACGACAGTGAATCAAATGTATGGGATGGCCAGTCGGAGCACAAGAGGCAAGAGACCTTGCCTCGACTGCGAGACTACAACTCGCGAGCGTGATGCGTAGCATCTAGCCGCGAAGTTGGTTGGCGCACGACCACCAAACAAGATAATAAACAACAAGAGAGACTTTCTTCCTGACATACACGTTAATCAACATGTATATTGTAATATGGTCAAGCCAATCGAGCGATTCGTATCACTTGGCTGAATCCAGCGCTTCGCGACTGCACTTACATCTGTGACCCTCGATCTCGATCCATAAGAAGAGATTGTACCTGTTAGGTGGCTGAATGAAATGAAGCCAAACCCGGGTCGTCTGCCCGGACTTTCAACAGGTGCGATCTTATCTTCAGGTGGGCTTCCCACTTATATGCTTTCAGCGGTTATCCCTCTGGCGCGGCCACCTGTCGATCCCTAACGCCGGGTTCGGATAGGAGTTAATAAACGCTCCCATCATGGAAGTCTACTTTAACATTTGCGGTTTCCCTTAAAGGAATTTCAGACTAATCGTAAAACAGCATAAGAACTAGGCTTAAAAAGTTTACGCTAGTTCGACGCAGATGACTTTTTCTTTTTCTGACGAAATCATTTAAGCTACAGCTAAAAGTATAAGATTTATAAAAGATTTTTAATGTATATTGGTATTTTTATATTTCGATCAAGCAAGTCCCATCCAGAAAGTTCTATATCTTCTAACGACTCGCTTTAGGCTATCGTAATAGATGACGCTATATAAGTAGACATAATTTTATTTTGAATAAAGAAAAAAGCCACATATTCTAATATTTTATTTTATAAACTACGAATAAGGAAACAAATTTGAATATAATTGTTTCCTTTTACAGACGTTATCTTTAGGTTAGCTTGCTAGATTAAAATCTTCAATCTAGACTTTTTTTTTTGAAATTATGAATATTCTTTTGATTTTATGAATGTTGATTGATCTGCAAAACAGTCAATTGGGACGCTTGCCATGAATTATTTTAAATGGAATGAGAGAATCGCTAAGTATTTCTTTAACTCGAGCAATGCAGGTAAGGAAATCTATCTTTACCTAACAAAGGATGACATTATTCGCATGGGATCTTCCGATACTCTTCGCGGGGAGCATGTTTGGAATGATTTCATTTGTTCAATTCGAGATAGAAAAGTTGAAGGTGGCCAGAATTTGCTCATAGAGGCAATGGAAATCTATTCAAATTGGCAACATTCACCCCATAAGGCAGAGATAATGCCATCTTTTCTTGCATATTTAGTCTTGTTTATTCTTCCTTTAACTAGTGAATTCGACGACCTTTTTAGAGCGAATAACTATTATGGGAGATTGAATATCTTTCTTCGATCAAATAGCTTTCTTACTCCCGAAATCGGTACCAACAATTTTCAACTATTAGATCCCCTTTGGAGCTCTTTGGCAGCTTGGTCAAATGACTTAAAAAATGGAGAATTAGGAATCTTCACCTTAAGGCAGTTCGGTAATCCAAAATGGATCTACGTTGGAAAACCTTTATCTCAATGTTTGGTTCCACCCCATATAATGAGAATGCTGCCGGAATTTTTTTCTAGATGTGGTCTCATTCCCGGATTCATATATTCTAATTCTGAATTTAGGAGAATCTTATTAGAGTATGGAAGCCAAAATCTTGGTCTGAAACCTAATGTAATTCAATTGATTAAACATAGTAACGCGCATGAATTAGGTAATTCAATTATTGAAATTGTAGCACAAGAATATAAGAAATGGACAGGAGAAACTCATAAAAGAGATCTATCCGTCTCCACACTTTTTGATAGCATAACACATTCGCATACGATATTTGCCATCTATTTGCAAATTAAACTCAACCTTATGCAAGAGAAAATTGACTTTTCCTATAGAACATATTATGTGAATGAATATCCGGAGGATTTGCAATTCGGGGAATTTGAGAATTTGTATGAAACAAATGGTTGGTCACGGACTTTAAATATTCCCTTTCGCTCAGACTATTTTGAGCTGAGGGATGATTATAACAAATGTATAGCAAAATCTCCGAAACAGAATGTTTACATTTTTATAAATGCAAGTAATTTCCGTTTGAGTGGTGCATACTGCCTCCAAACCAAATTGCTGTCAAAAACCGAGCAAATGTTTCTGCTATGTGATCAGTCCATTAAACAATCTATAATTGACTGGGGAAATACCTTTTCCCTTGAGGATTTTCAAGAATTACATTTTGATGGACTTCCGAATGGATTTTCACTTTTTAGAATTAAGAATCCAAGAGAAAGTCATCCTACCATCCCATTATTGACTATTTACCAGAACAAGAAGATAGAGCTTGCTAACGGAATAAAAGTCAGACATCGCACCTATCTAAAAGAGCATCTGCCAGAAGTGGAAATCATTAATGCAGATGGAAATGAGGAAGTTTTTTTACAATATCGCAATGATGTTCATAAAGTATACCTGGAAAAATGTAATCAAGTATCAAATCGATGGATCCTTCCTGAAAATATAAAATTAGAAACTGATTTTTTTATCAAAATTAAGGATATCGAAGTAGAAGGATATAATGTTGCTTATGCGGTGGTTAGTTCATTAAATACTGCAATAAAAATTAGAAATGACGAACTTCCAAAACGCGATAAATTTGGGCGAAATTTATTAAACGATAGCGAACAATTCTGCTTAGGTAGTAATCTAATCAATCCGAATTTACAAAGCGATGCTTATCAATCCCCGTGGGCAAATTTGTTTCGACCGCGCGATCCGAATAATGATAGAGAGCGTTTAATTCCGAATTATGAAGAGCATCCTGGAAATTCTTTGGCAAGTTTTCTTTCACTAAAGCAAATTCTTACTACAGAGGACTTTTATGATGCCTTTGAGTTTTTTTACTCGAAAGAAAAATTTGGAGAGAACCAAAGTCTAAATTTAACAAAGATTAAGAAAGCATCATTAAATTTTTATGATTATCTTGGCATTCTTGATTATGATTACAAAACGAAAAAGATCGTTTTGAACCGACCTCAATTAATATTGATCCCGTCGATTAAGGGTCGTAGAGCTCTCCTAATTGGTGGCCGTGATCATTCTTTAATCAATAAGATAGTGCATGCGGCCCCAAGAAACGGGTTAGTATTTGAAATTTCGAACCAGTTCGAATCAAATCAAAGATTGTTACTTCCAGATAGGATTCTAATAACTGGATTTGGCTCAAATAGAGATGTGGAAAATAACCTTGATCGTTTTGCTAAAGATCTTGAAATCGACTACGCTCGAGGTTATTACCCTCAACTTGCTCTAATGCTTTATTCTGCAGATTTGGAAGAATATAGAAGCGAACTCTCGACGCAACCTGACGAAGATAACCGAGATTTCGATTGGGTTAGAAAAGAATTTAATACTAGAACACTCTTATATGAGAAGGTTGTCGGAGATTTTAATAAAACCTTTTCTTTAGTTGAGTATAAGTTCAATGAATACACTTATAAGACAAAATTATGGATTGAAAATATATCTTATATAGTTGATAAAAATTGGGGAACATTTTTAGCCTTAGATGAAGGTAACATAACAAGTCAATATATTCTATATGACTTAAATGGTTCTAGTCTAGGAATTCCGACGAAACTCCCTTTGCCTAGAATTCTAGCAGAGTCAGTGTTATTGCTGAATGGATTTGCACCCAAGCTGAAAGAGATTGATGGTATGTATTATAGAATATACGAAAATGTTCCAGAAATCTTCGCAAGAAATTTATTTCAAAAATTAAAACAAATACCTATACGAAGAGAATTAACATGAAAGATCCGATTGGTTCATTTGAAAGCATTAAAGAAAATTTTATTCGATATGTAAAAACTGCCTTCAGAACTAAGTTTAAAGGTATTGAAAAAGAGCGTTACGATTTGTTGAATTACGACAAAGTTCTTTATCGTAAACCTTGGATTGAGCCATTGCCCGACTATGTTTCAAGTGGCAAAAAAATAAATGACTTAACAGCCGAAGACTTAGGAAATGCTTTGAACGAAGCAGAAGCCAAAACATTCAAAGGACTTGTAAATACCGGACTTGTTGGAAATTTTCCTTTGTATTCGCACCAATCGGAAATGTTGAAAGAAGCGTTGCTTGGAAACAATTGTATTATCACTTCTGGAACAGGTTCGGGAAAAACAGAATCGTTTTTACTTCCCTTGTTTGCCCAACTATCAAAAGAACTTTCAAATTGGACAACACCAAATCAAGAATCTACAATTATAAACACTTGGTGGCGTGAAACTGGTGGACTACCTGCAAGGCAAATTGTCGATACTTCAAATTTCACGTTAAGCAACAATGTAAGACAGCGCAATCACGAAACACGAAAAGCCGGTGTAAGAGGATTGATTCTTTATCCGATGAACGCTTTGGTGGAAGACCAAATGAGCCGTTTGCGTAAAGCTTTAGATTCTGACGATACTAGAAATTGGTTGAGCGAAAACACAAATGGAAATAAAATTTATTTTGGACGATACAACAGTAGTTCTCCAGTTGCCGGTGCGTTAAAAAAAATAAATGAAGACGGAACCTTTGGAATCAATATAAACAAAGTAAATCAACTCAAAGAACAGTTACAGCTAATTGAAACTGATTCAAACCGTGTTGCACAATACATTCAACAAACAGGAAAAACTGGAAACGATGCAAAAGATTTAAAATCATTTTTCCAACGCTTAGGTGGGGCCGAAATGAGAAGTCGTTTTGATATGCAAGTAGCACCTCCCGACATTCTGATTACCAATTATTCTATGCTTAGCATAATGTTAATGCGGGATATTGACAAAGGAATATTTGATGAAACAAAACGATGGTTAGAAGAAAATAAAAGCAACATTTTTCACTTAATCATTGACGAGTTGCATTTATACAGGGGAACGCAAGGAACAGAAGTTGCGTATTTACTCAAACTTGTTCTTAATCGTTTAGGATTGAATCCTAATCACCCACAATTACGAATTCTTGCTTCAAGTGCTTCATTGGAAGCAAGAGAAGATACTAAAGAAGGTCAAGAAAGTAAACAGTTTTTGAAAGACTTTTTTGGAACAGAAAAACAATTCAAAATTATTGAAGGGAAAAATAATCCGATTACCGCATTTCCTGAAAACGGAACAAAACTTCCAATCATACCATTCAAGGAAATTGCGGAAAAATTTTCGGAAGTAAAAGGTAATATTACTGACGTAAATTTCATTTCAACTTGTGAAGCAAGTGCAACACAACTTGCAACTGCGTTTGATTTATCACAAGAAGGAATTGGAATTTCAAAATTAATTTCAGTAATAATCAATCCAAGTTTTCAATTAAAAGAACGTTTATTTTCGCCTTGTCAAGATTACAAAGCAGTATGTTCAACCCAAGCAATCGGTGATGATGATAACGGAAAATATTTTGCTGAAACAATTTTTGAAAGAACAGCCAATAAAGAAGATTTAAAAAATGCTTTGCGTGGTTTGTTGATTGTGAGAGCGATTTTAGATGAAAAAGAATTTGAAGACGTTGCAAAAACAATTCCAGACGATAGGAAATTACCACGTTTTAGATTTCACTATTTCTTTAGAAACATTGAAGGAATTTGGGTTTCTGTTAAAACTGATGAAATTGACGAAGCATATTCAGACGAAGAAAGAACAGTTGGGAAATTATATTCTACCACTCGCATAAAATCGGAAAATGGAAACCGTGTTTTAGAATTGCTCTATTGTGATAATTGCGGAACAACCTTATTGGGTGGTAGCCGATTAGTAACAAGAAATGAATCGGGAAACAACTCTTTTGAAATGCTTCCGATTAGCCCAAACATTGAAGGCATTCCTGAAAAATCACCTGCAAAATTGGTTGAAAGGCGAAGTTACCAAGAATACGCTGTGTTTTGGCCTTGTGGCAATCAAACCTATGAGCGTGAAAATTACGATTTGAGTAAACTAGGCGGAAATACTGAGAGGTATTGGAGACAACCTACAATAGGAACAATAGAACAAGGAGAATACAAGGCAGAATGGATTGAAGCTTCATTGAATTGCATTTCAGGAGATATTGATTCTTCTCTTAATAAAGCTAAGGAGAACCCGAATCAATGGGTTAAGGGGTACTATTTTTCAGTAACGCCCAACAATTCAAATCGCGATATTGCTTTGCCCGATGCGAATGGAAATCTAAGTACAATTGAAACACACAAAGCACTACCTAGTGTTTGTCCTTGTTGCGGCGAAAATCATTCAAAATACAGCCAAGATAGTAAAAAGAAAAAGACTTCTTCTATTCGTGGCTTTAGAACTGGTTTCGCTAAAACAACTCAAATGTTTGCAAAGGAATTGATGTATCAACTTCCGAGTAACGAAGCCGAAAGAAAATTAGTTGTTTTTTCTGATAGTCGAGAAGATGCAGCACAAATTGCAAACGGAATTGAACGCAATCACTTTTCTGATTTAATTCGTGAAATCTTAGTCAAAGAATTGCATACAAACTTGATGTTCCGCTTTCAAATTGTAGATGCTTTTGACAAAGGTAATGCAGAAAGACAACAAGAATTAAAAGAGCAATCGAAAATAATTTTTGATGAAGTTGAATTCTTAGTTGAAAAGTCTGCCTACACAGGAACAAACGCAAACCGAGTAATAGATAAAGAAGAAGCCATTTCAAAATTAAATGAAATTCGTTCGCTTACTTTGAATGTAAGAAGTTTAGTCGACATCACAAATTCAATAAATCTTGCGCCACTCATCAAACACTTTGTTAGTCTAGGAATTAATCCGGGAGGTAATAACATTTCTTTACAAACAAAGAAATTGAACAACAATTATGTTCCTTGGTATGACCTGATTGATTTTACAAATTTTCAATGGGCTGCCGGTGCAAACCAAGATTACATTAACGCATTGAAAGAAGGTTCATTCAACGGACTTGCTTCAATGTTTTTCAGTTCTCTGTTTTATTCGTTTGAATCTTCTGCATTGGGCTATGTGAGTATTAACCCTGAATTGCAAATTGTTACAGACCAAGCAAATGCCGTTGCAATTCCCAAACTTGAATTTTTGCAAATTGTAAATTCTACAATCCGGATTCTAGGCGACAAATACAAGCACAACAAAGTTGAAGATGCAATACCATTCAACTTTAGGCAATACAACGATTTTCCCGCCCAAGTCAAAAAATACATTCGTGCAGTTGAAACAAGGTATTCAAAAAATCAAAATGAAATTGGCGATGCCGTTTTTAATACGCTTTCAACAAGTAGTTTATTGAGAGGCGACACCGGCATTCAAATTGAAAACCTTTTTATCAAAGTGGCACGTTCAACGGATTCAATTTGGACAAGTCAAAGAGGGAGCCGATCACACTTGCATTTTAGCGGCGGAATTTGCACTCATTCTGTTACGGCACTGCAACAGCAAGCGGATTTAATTTGTGATGATGTTTGGAAAGAAAATTATCTTTCTTACAACGCCATTAAGCAACAACGTGAACCAATCCGTTTGCATTGTGAAGAACTCACAGGTCAAACGGACGACCAATTTGAAAGACAACGACATTTTCGAAATATAATATTGCCAAGCGAAAATGAAAGTGGAAACTTAAACTTCGAACTGTTTAAGAAAGTAAAAACAATCGATTTATTAAGCGTAACGACAACACTTGAAGTTGGTGTTGATATTGGAGCATTGCAAGCCGTGATGTTGGGAAATATGCCACCGCAACGTTTCAACTATCAACAAAGAGTAGGTCGTGCAGGACGTAGAGGGCAAGCGTATTCAGTTATTTTGACGTTTTGTAGAGGTAGAAGCCACGATGAATTCTATTTCGCTAATCCGCAAAAAATTACAGGTGATGCACCACCAACACCTTTCTTGACAATGGGTCAGGAAAGAATTTTTAGACGTTTACTCGCAAAAGAAATCTTACGTAGAGCATACGTTGAAAAAGAAATTGATATTACTTCTGACGATAAATCAAGCGTTCATGGTGAATTTGGATCCATTGAGAGTTGGGAAACTTATAAACCTGAAATTATCAATTGGATAAATAACAACAGAACTGTTATCGAACAAACAGTTGATGCATTACTTACGCCACAACTAAAAGACAAAAAAGATGAATTTGTAAATTGGGTTGCAGATACAACAACGCCAAATGGTTTAATTGAAAAAGCAGAAAGCATTATCCAGAATGAAGAAATTGCAAGCAATGATATTTCTGAAAAATTTGCCGAAGGCGGAATTTTGCCAATGTTTGGAATGCCAACCACAGTAAAGAACTTGTATCACGGCATAAACAAAAAACCCGAACCACTTTCAATTGACAGAGCACAAGCAATGGCAATTTATGAATTTGCACCGGGTGCACAGAAAACAAAAGACAAAGCCATCCATCAAGTAATTGGTTTTACAAGTGCCTTTATCAATACTCACACAAAGAGAGGCGAAAATGTAACAAACGTTAGATCTGCTAATCAACTCCCCTTTTCACTTAACCGATGGTTTGTGCGTTGTAGGGCTTGCGGATTTTTTGAAACGTACTCGGAAGAACGAAAAGCAGAATTGGAAAGTCAAAGTCAATTTGATGTTTGTCCAAATTGTGGTGAAGAAAATCCGAATAAATATCAACGGCCATTTAAACTGAAATCGCCAAGAGCTTACAGAACAAATCTTTCAGCCGGAAGCGATACAAAAGATGATTCAGAATTTTTACTTTCACGACCACCAATTTTTGCTGAAAAAATAGGTTTGGCAAGCGAAGAAACAATAAGTAACGCTTCAATTTCTATTTCTGATAATGATGTTACTTGGCGAGTGAATACAAATTCTGATAGATTTTTCACAGGACGACTTTACAATACTAAAAACCGTTTCCCTTTTAACGCTGATGGTTATTGGTTCAATAATCAATGGTTATCAAAAGACTTTGCGACTAACGTTCTTAATGAAAATGATTATTCAATGACTATTCAACAAATCGCAACAAATACTGACGAGCAAATTGCGTTAGCAAGTAATAAAAACACAGAGATATTCAGAATTGCGCCAAGAAATGTTCCGTATGAACTTGACTTGAATATGTTTTTTAGCGAAACAGATTTAGCATACGTCAAAGCACAAAGTAACGGAGTGCGCTCTGGTTATTATTCCGCTGCATTTCTACTTCAAAGAATTTTAGCAGACAAACTTGACGTTGACCCAACAGAAATTGAAATTGCTGATATTTCAATGAAACAACTTGAAGACGGAAGAAGAATTGCCGAAATTATCTTGGCAGATGAATTACCAAATGGTTCGGGCTTCGTAAGATATTTATACAATAATCTTGCAAACATACTTTCAGAATCCATAAATCCAAGCAATGAGAAAGGTTATTTAGGAAAGATTCATTCGCCAACTCATCAAGGAAAATGTGATGATGCTTGTTATGATTGCTTAAAAGTTTTTCGAAATATGAACTATCACAGTTTGCTTGACTGGCGTTTAGGCCTATCAATGCTTCGCGTGATGAGTGATTCAACTTTTGTTTGCGGTGCTGACGGAAATTTCAACTTTGTTGAATTACAGAATTGGCTTGCATTTGCATCGGAATTGAGAAATGCTTTCGCAAAAAGTTTTAATTTTTCAGATGCAGCAGAGATAAGCGGTTTGCCAATTATCAAATTTGGAAGAAATCAAAGAAACGTGATTATGATTGTTCACCCATTTTGGAATATGAGAAATTTCACGGAAGAAAATTGGTTGGCGGAAACCTACAATGAAGTAAAAGAACAAACAGAAAGTAACGGAGGAAAAATTAGCATCATTGACACGTTTAACTTGCATCGCAGACCGGGTTGGTGTTATGAAAAATTAATTGAGAGTTGATGAATAAAATTGGAGAAATAAATTTTAAGGAAATCAAACGCATTTCACCAAGCCAATTTTATTCAATGAAAAATTGTGCTTACAAATCATTGTTAGCGGAAGCATTTGATAAGAAGCCGTTACTCCCGCTTTCGCCAAATGCATATTTCGGAACAGTTTTGCACAAAATGCTTGAACTGATTGCAAAGGGAATTGTTAAAAATGAAGATAGTTTTAATGCGGAATTTGACAAGCAAGTGAAGGCAGTCGAAGAAGATTTAAAACAGAAAAACTTTGAATTTTTTGTTCCGCTAAAAATTAAAATGCGGAATTTCGGATTGAAGAAAATTCAACTAAAAAAGCATTTGCGAAGCGAATCCGAAAAGCCAACAAGTTTAGGTAACGTAAAATTTCATTCTGAAAAATGGTTTGAATCGCAAGATAAATTGATTGGTGGTAAAGTTGATTTAGTAATTGAAAACGGATATAAAATAGAAATTTTGGACTTCAAAACCGGTGCAATCACAGAAGATTGCTTAGATGATGAGGGCGAAATTTATTCAGACGTAAAGAACGAATACAAAGAACAACTTAAACTTTATGCTTACTTGTATTTTGAAAATACAAGTAAGTTTCCAACAGATTTGAGTGTGGTTGATTTAGCGAAGCAAAAATTCTCGGTTGAATTTTCAGAACTAGAATGTAAGAATATTTTTGAAGAAGCTAAAAGTCTTTTAAAATCAACAAATGAATCCATAGTCACAAAATCATTTTCAGCAAATCCAAAACAAGACAATTGCAAGTATTGTCTTTACAGACCTGCTTGTTCTTTCTTTCATAAGAAACTTAAAACAGATTTTTCCTTCAACGATGTATGGGGTGAAATTATAGATGTGAAAAAATTTCACAATGGGAATGTGAGTTTGTTCTTGCATAATGGAGATAAGAATTTAACTATTAAAAATTTTCCTCCGGAAGAATTTGATAAACTAAATAGTAAGAAGACTCAACAAATTAGAGTTTATAATGTAAGAAAGGAAGCAACGGAATTTGTTTATTCTGCGGTTGACACAACAAAAATTTATGCCTAAGAGTAAAGAATATAAAAATATAGTCGCCTTAGCGTATAGATTACCTTGGTGCGGATGATTTCGACAATAAATTGAATGCAAACGAGTTAGCTGTTTTTAAAGGTTTAGTGAAGTCTGGTTTATTTTCACCAACTGGTAAACTCTACTCGCATCAAGCTGAGTTGTTGCGGGATACTCTACCTGGGAAAAAATGTATAATTACTTCAGGAACAAAAATTTCAAGCGTACCCGAGCGAGGAGAATTGACGTTATTGTTTGTATCGACCCAAATGCTCTTTTTTTTAGAAGAGTTGAAAAGCAATATTAATTACAAAGACATTATCGGAATATTAAAAAGTGTACAATATATGGCAATGGAAACGTTACTCTTATTTAGGCAAATCCTTTTAATTGATATAACTGTGAGAAATTTTGTCTCTGACAAATATAATCAATTAGTAAAATTTATCGGCAACGAAATTGCCGTATTTAATTTAAGAAAGAATTCGGAAGAATTTTCTTATTTTGTAACATTAACAACCATTTATGAAAAAAGATAAACCCAAAATCCCTGTCCTTTCTTTCTACACTGGTGGAGGATTCATGGACATGGGATTTGAAGAGGCGGGATTTGAAATTGTTTGGTCAAATGAACATGATGACGATTTTGCAAAAATCCATGCTAGTGGAATTACTTCTTGGCGAGAAGCACGCGGAGAAATCAGAAAGGCAGAAATATTCAACAAGAACTCTATTGTAGATTTATCTGATAAACAAATAATAAAAGAAGCATTTGCCAATAATATACCTAAGTTGTTTGGGATAATTGGAGGACCACCTTGTCAGGATTTTACTTTGAATGGAAATCTTAAAGGATTTAATGGAGATCGTGGTAAGCTAACAAAATTGTTTTTGGAAAAGATAAAATCCTTAAAGCCAAGTTTTTTTGTAATGGAAAATGTTCCTGGTTTGATAAGAAGAAAGTCGAACCGAGTCTTTCTCGATTATCTACTAAATCAATTGAAAAGTCAGTATGAAATTGATCATAAACTTTTAAATTCGATAAATCTTGGTGTTCCACAGTCTCGAGAAAGGGTATTCTTTATTGGAGTAAAGACAGAAATGTTAAAAAAAAATAATACTTCTATATCAGAATTCGACTGGCCCAGATCAGAGAAATATGAAAACGCATTAACCAAATACAAATGGCCGAAAATAGAAAAATTCGGGAGAAAAGCAAAAAAGCCAAATGGAATACCACTTGAATTGTGTGTAATTAATTGCCTGGTAAATTTTATTGAAAAAGAGCAAATCGCAAATGCGAATGAATTTTTCAAATTTAATAAATCTCCAAAGAGATTAGAGAAAATTGCCGAAGGAGAAACAAATCGACCCTCGTTTAGGCGACTTCACAGATATCGTTACAGCCCGACCACATGCTACGGAAATAACGAAGTACATTTGCATCCTTTTGAAAATCGCAGACTTTCCGTTCGAGAGGCACTTAGAATTCAAGGGGTTTCCGATAACTATGTAATGCCCAATGATGTATCTTTATCAAAAAAATTTAAAGTAATAAGTAATGGAGTACCTGTACCTATGGCTAGAGCAATAGCAGAATGTTTAAATAATTTTTTAGCTCCATAGTTTTAATGCTATTTATCTTACTCCTTCTAAAAATAAATTTAATCAAAGCATACTAGGTCTAGATTATCGGATTATCATGCTCTAGAATATGTAAAAGAAACAAAAAAAGCTCTGAACGTCTATTCAGAGCCAATCCCAACATCGTATACGACATACATTTCATGGTCAATGCCTGCGGAAAACAAAGCCGCACAGCGGCGACTTTGAGCACCCGACTTGATGCGTGAGCTTCGAGCTCTAGCATCAAAGTCGTTTGGCGCCGACCACCAAACAAGATAATAAACAACAAGAGAGACTATAATCCTGACATACACGTTAATCAACATGTATATTGTAATATGGTCAAGCCAATCGAGCGATTAGTATC